>Ga0224496_10000456_pt1 | contig 28441 bp, 24 predicted proteins | sample SF_Jul11_sed_USG_2_FD_168127 | JGI IMG/M metagenome (GOLD analysis project Ga0224496, IMG submission 168127) | Sediment microbial communities from San Francisco Bay, California, United States - SF_Jul11_sed_USGS_8_1 | ecosystem: Environmental > Aquatic > Marine > Sediment | place: USA...
GAAAGACAATCGCTGGAATACAGCGTGGCCGCGGCGGCGGCCATGTATGTCGATGAAAGAAAGAACGAATAATGTCATGACGCATAAAGTATCCGTGGCGCACCCCGTATTATGATATATTCCTGGCATTCCGCAGGCTGAAAATAATTTTGCCAAGGGGGGGCAATGGATAAGGAAGATCGGGGTAATGTCCGTATCCTTTCGATGCCGGAAGGGGTGGAAGGCTCTCGCCGTGTAGTTGAGTTTCTGCTGAAATTTTCAAAATATCCGGCCAATGACCGGCCCAAGGCGCAGGCCATGCTCAAAAAGCTCCCCGCCGTCATCGCCAGGGGCGTCTCCCGGCGCAATGGGGAAAAGGTGGTGGAAGCTCTGGGGAAGCTGGGGAGCAGGGCCGAGTTCATCGCCGAAGGCGCGGTAAACGACCCGCTATATTCACCGCTTCAATCAGCCGCCGGCGCCGCCGCGCCCATGGATATGCAAGGGGGAAAACAGCCTCCAGCCGCTGCAAACCCCGCAAAAGCGCCAAAAAGGAAGGATCGCCGCGCCGCGCTGGCCCTGGTGGCCGTGCTGGCTCTGGCGGCGGGGTACCAGCAGGGATATTTCGATGCGTGGACAACGCCAGTCACCCCCGCTCCTCCCGCGCCCACAGCCGGCCGGCCGGCCGCTCCATCGAATCCAGCGCCAGACACCATGCCGAAAGGCGACCTGGTGGAATATTATGACAGGGAGTTCGCCCCCCGGTTCGACAGGCGGCTGGCCGATGGCCTGGCCGAAGCGGTGAGAGAATACGCCCGGCTGTTCCCCGCCGGGGAGGGCGCGGGGAGTGTGGAGATTTCCTATGACGCCAGTCAGGCCGGAGTGGACGACTGGCGGCTTGTTTATCAGATCAAGGCGGGAGATACCCATGCAAGCGTGGAAACCTCGCTCACCACGGATCCGGACAGGGTAACGGAAAACGCGCGGGCATTGGCCCTGGCCCTGAAGGAAGCCGTGGGGAAAATGGAGGGGAATGTCCGACTTGTGGGTGGAATAAAGCTGACAGGCGGCGGCTCGGCGAAGATATACAGGGAGGCGATGAAGATTCCCGGCGACAAATCGATAATCGAAGCGCTTTCGAAGCTGGGCAAAGCCACCGGCCCCGATACCGTTGAGCCGGGAGCGCTTCTGGCGGCGGGCGACATTCTTTCCTGGCTCGCCTATTTCAAATCCGCCCACGACAGGCCGAACCAGAACCAGATCATCACGCCATACGCTGTGGCCAATCATCTGCTTGCGACCCTGTTCATCGATGAAGGGGAGCCGGCGATGGCCAGAAGCCGGGGGCTTTTCTGGCAGGGGCTGGGTTACCCCGCCGCGGCGATGTCGTCTGTATCCGGCCTGCCACGGCCGGAAGAGGAACTGGTGAGCGTGGTCGCCATGAGAAATATCGCGGGATTGGAGGCTGTGAAAAAAGCCGGCGCGCCGGACAGCCTGCTGGCATACCTGGATGCTAGATTTACCGATGAGGTAGACTCATCCCGCAGCGCGGCGGCAAAATACGATTCGATGATCGAGAAGCATCCCGGGTTTCTTTTCGGGCTGGAGTATTCGATAATCAACGGCAGCGTGGGGCATGTGGGGATGGCGCCGGCGCATGTCACCATGGTTGGCGCCCTGCACACCCAGCTGGCCCTGGAAAACCTGGAAATCTCCCCCTCCACCGTGGGGGCGATCATGGCGGCGAGTGTTTCCATGGCGGTCGAACCCGAGGACAAGGGGCAGGAAACTTTGCTCAAACTTCGCAAAGCGATGCTGGAGAATTCGGGGCCGTTGAAGGAAAAAGAGAAAATCCTGACCCGGTCCTTCATCGTGGATTATCTGGCGGAGGAGGCCAGGGATTCCGTTTACCTGTGCTTTCAAGCCGAGAGGAATGTCTATTCAAGGCTGAAGATGGCCGGGCAATGGGCGGACCTGATAGGCAAGGTGTGGCCCGATTCCCCGATAAGCCACCTGGCGGCCATATCGAACGCCAGAGAGACTAATGACTACAAAAGGATCGCTGCCCTTGTCGACAAGGCGCCCATGATGGCCGCGGACGTTTCCTTGCTGACGGAGGCGGCAGAATTTTACACATGGAATTCCGGAAACCTGCACACAGTCTCCAAGGGGGCTTTCACGCTTCGCCTGCTGCGCCGGAAGGTGGGGCCGGCGCCTGATGAGCTACGCAAGCAAGCGAACCTGTACGGCAGGAGCTTTTTTCTTCCGGTATCGCGCGACTACCGCAGGCGCGCAAGGCAAATGGACCCGTACAATCCGCTGGTCTACTGGAACAACTTCGGGAGCGGGGATGAAAAACATTTGCAGGCAAAAAACAGCGTTCTGATGAAGTCCCCCACTTTCCTCCGGGCCGCCGCCATGTGGATGAAGGAGCAGGGAAGGACCGATGACGCCGTGAATCTGTATGAAAAGGCGATCGCGATCTCCAGGGACAGCGGCCTGCCCGAGGAGCTGGCGGAGATATACAAGGAGAGCAAGGAGTATGACAAGGCGGAGAAGGTGATAAAGGAGTACCTCAAGGGGGACGATGGATCGTTCGCCTACGTGCATGGCCGCAACGACCTGGGCGAGATATACCTGGCCCAGGGGAAGAACGAGCAAGCCTTCAAGCTGATGGAGCAAAACATCAAATCATGGCAGGGCGGGGCGCTGGACCTGTACGCCAGGGCGGCGGAAGCCCTGGGGAAAATGGACCTGGCGGAGGATTATTTCATCATGGCGGCGCAAAGGTACCAGACCGGATGGGCGCCCGGGGCCCTGGGAATGTTCTATCTTCGGCAGGGGGACATGAACAAGGCGGCCGCCGCGCTGAAGGGGTATCGGAAATTCAATCATCATACTTATTACTTCAGGGCCGCCATCAGGCATTTCAAGGAACGGGAAAATCCGGAGCAGATAGCCGATCTGGTGCGGCAGGTGGAAGGTGGAAAGCTGGAATTATCTGTGATCATAGGCCTGCATGACGCGCTTATGAAGGCCAAGCTGCATCAGGCCGCGGCAAGAATCACTGGGGATTTCATTGAAAGCATCCGTCCCATGATTCCCGCCTATCTCACCATAGCCCATCTGGACGCCGCCGCCATGGCCGATCCTTCCAGCCTGAAGGCCCTGGTCGAAAAGGCTCTGGAAGATAAGGTCAATTTTGAAAGCAATTGGATGTGGCTGGCCATTCACCTGCACCAGGAAGGCCATTACCGCCAGGCGTTCGACGTGTATTCCAGGTGGTCGGAATCCGCCCAAGGGCGGCGGGACGATGGAACAATGCTGATGGCCGCCGCCTGGAAAGGCTCCGGCGGCGAAGATCCTGACATGAGAAACGCCATAGAGGAAAGGCTCCGGCTCCCCGGCGTGAATCCATGGCGGGCCTTGCTGGCGAAATACTACCTGGGGGAGGCGGCGGAGGAGGAATTGCGGGCCACGATGACCAACAAGAGTAAGGCGGTCCAGGTTATGTACGCCATCGCCCAGGACATGCTGGCCCGGGGCGAGGCTGAAAACGCCGAAAAGCTGATGGTCCTGTGCCTGGATATGAGGGCGGATTCCAATGTCTTTTACAGCTACGCCTATAACTACCTGGCGCAGGCCGCCGCCAATGAGGAAAGAGATGAGGGATGAGGGATGAGCCGTGCTGTGGAGAAAGAGGAAGGATGGATATTGGGAGCGCAATGAACGGGAACGTTTAAAAACAGGCCGTCAGCAAGCCTTCCCGCGCGTACACGGTCAACCGCCAAGCCGATATCGCTGGCGAACCATCGGGAATGTAAGCCTTGCGCAAATCCCTATCGGCTATCCATCGCCTTTCTGACAGAACCAACGAACCTGGCCAGGGCGCTTGCGGCGGCCGATCTGTTTTTTGCCGAATCTACTATATCCACCGCCGCTGAGCCGATGATCACCCCATCCGCCACTTTCGACAAGGCTTTGGCCTGCTCCGGCGTCTTCACTCCAAATCCCGCCATCACCGGAGCCTTGGATGCCTTTTTCGCCTTGCGGATCTGGGCGCTCACATCCGACACCGTGGCGGACTTGTCCCCGGTCACGCCGCTTACGTTTATATAATACAGGAATCCGGTGGATAGCCTTGCCACGGTCTTCAGCCTCTGCGGCGTGGAAGTGGGCGCCGCCAGAAAGATGGTGTCCAGCCCGGCTGCGCGGGCGGCGGGGACGAATTCTCCCGCCTCCTCCGGCGGGGCGTCCGGCAGTATGATCCCATCCACACCAGCCCTGGCGGAATCCTTCATGAACCTCTCCACCCCATGATTTATCACCAGGGTAGTGGCGACCATGAAAAGAAGCGGGATGTCTGTCTCCTTGCGGACCGATTCCACCAGCTTTAATATTGCGTTCACGTTGGCGCCCGCCTTGATCGCCCGCAGAAATGAGCGCTGTATCACCGGCCCATCGGCCAGAGGGTCGGAAAAGGGAATGCCGATCTCTATGATATCCGCACCGGCTTTTGCCGCGGCCAGGATCAGCTCTTTAGAGGCTCTGATGGATGGGTCGCCGCCGGTCAGAAATATCGCCAAGGCGCTTTTTCGTTCCTTGCGCAGTCTCTCCATGGTGTCTGTTATCCTGCTCATGGCGGCTTACTCCTCGTACCCCAGCTCTCGCTGGGCGGTGGTCACGTCCTTGTCCCCCCGGCCGGAGAGACAAACAATGATGACTTGATTCTTTTTCATTTTCCCCGCCGCCTTCATGGCATGGGCTATTGCATGAGCCGATTCCAGTGCGGGGATGATCCCCTCCAGCCTGGAGAGCTTTTCGAATGCGGCCAAGGCCTCCTTGTCTGTCACCGCCACGTATTCGGCGCGACCTGTGTCCCGATACCAGGCATGCTCCGGGCCCACGCCTGGGTAATCCAGCCCTGCGCTGATGGAATGGGTCTCCATCACCTGGCCGTCCTTGTCGAGCATGACGTAGCTCTTGGAGCCATGGAGCGTGCCGATTTTCCCCTTGGCCAACGGAGCGCCGTGATGCCCCGTGGAAATGCCAAGTCCCGCCGCCTCCACCCCCACCATGGCCACTTCATCGTCGTAGTGGAAAGGATGAAACAATCCCATGGAGTTCGACCCGCCGCCGACGCAGGCCACCAGCAGGTCCGGCAATCGCCCTTCCTTCACCATGACCTGGAACTTTGCCTCGTGGCCGATCACGCTCTGGAAATCCCGCACTATCTTGGGGAAGGGATGGGGGCCCACCACTGAGCCGATGATGTAGTGGGTGTCCTTTACGGAGCCGATCCAGTCGCGGATCGCTGCGCTGGTGGCGTCCTTGAGGGTCTGGGTTCCGCTTTCCACCTTTATGACCCTGGCGCCCAGAAGCCGCATGCGGAATACATTGAGGGCCTGGCGTTCCATATCCCGCGCGCCCATGAAAACATCGCATTTGAGCCCCATCAGGGCCGCAGCTGTGGCGGTGGCCACGCCGTGCTGTCCGGCGCCGGTTTCGGCTATCAGTCTTTTTTTCTTCATGGCCAGGGCTAAAAGCCCCTGCCCTATGGTGTTGTTTATCTTATGGGCGCCGGTGTGAGTCAGGTCCTCCCGCTTCAGGTATATTCTGGCCCCGCCCACTGCCTTGGTCAGACGCCCCGCGAAGTATAGCGGGGTGGGCCGACCGATATATGTGGAGTGATATCGTTGCAGCTGCCTGTGGAACTTGGGCGACTTCATGGCCTTCTCGTATTCCGCATCCAGTTGCTTGAGGGCGGGCATTAGCGTCTCTATGACGTACTGGCCGCCGAATACGTCGAAATGTCCGTTTATATCAGGCTGTGTCACTTAAAAAGTCTCCCAGAAAAAGATGGTATAGGTTACCCTGTTGCGCTTCCTGTGTAAATCCCGGGTTTCACGAGAATATTTCCTGGCGGGCAGGCTCCCCCTGGGGATAAATCTGGCGCCCCGGTTCGGGTTGTGTGATAATTACCAAAGCCCTGAAAAAACCGAAGGGGGATTGTATGTCCGGAGTTTCAGGGGGATATTGCCATGGAATCGACTATTACAGATAAGATTGTTGCGCTGGTGGAGCCCGCCGTTTTGGCGGAGGGGTGTAGCCTGTTCGACCTGGAGTTTAAACTTGGGAAGGGTTCATCCATGCTGCGCGTGTATATAGACAAGGATGGGGGAGTGGGGGTGGATGATTGCGCCCGGGTGTCGAGACAACTCGGTTTTCTGCTAGACACTGATGAACTTATCCCTGGGTCGTATACGCTGGAGGTCTCGTCGCCAGGACTCACCCGCTCGCTGAAAAAGCCGACCCATTTTCAAAAGGCGGTGGGCAAATACGCGGCTATTACCGCCAGGGTGGGCGGCCCCGGAGGCAAGGGGGACAAGTTCATGGGGTGGATCGAAAGCGCCAGCGAGGAAAAACTGGATCTGCGCCTGGAGTCGGGCGAGATTATAAGATTCTCTTTTGATGATATAAGAAAAGCTAATCTGGAGCTTGAGCCTGGAAAATGACTTCCGTACTGATAAACGCCCTGAAAATGGTGGCGGATGAAAAGGATATCCAGATAGAGGATCTGGTCCACATAATAGAAGAGGCGGTCACCGCCGCCGCCGCCAAGCGGCTTGGGAGAGAAAACCTGGAGGCGCGGTTTGACCAGGATAAGGGAGAGTTCGACCTTTTCGAGCTTTTCCAGATTAAGGAAAAGGTGGAGGACAAAATCACCGAAATAGCCCTGGCCGATGCGGTGGAGATAAATCCCACCGCTTTCGTGGGGGACGTTTTCCGCAGACAGTTCCAGATGGAGGGTCTCGGCAGGATCGCCGCCCAGTCGGTGCGCCAAATGATCCACAAAAAAGGAAAAGAACTAGAGCTGGACAGGCTTTTCGCTGCGCTCAAAAACCGGGAGGGGGAGATGGTCACCGGGAAAATGGTGAAGCGGGCTGGAAGCGGGATACTTTTCGAGATAGATGTCGCCGACGCCATTTTGCCCAAGTCTGATCAACTGGAGCTGGACCGGCTGGAGCGTGGAAAAAACGTCCGGCTTCTGATTGTCGGGGCGGAACGCGGGAAAAAGGAGCCGATAGCCATAGTGTCCCGTACCCACCCTGATCTGCTTCGTCGGCTGTTTGCCCTGGAATCTCCGGAAGTGGCCGATGGGCAGGTGGAGATTATGGATGTCGCCCGGGATTCATCGGGCAGGAGCAAAGTGGCTGTTCGCTCCAGGAAACCGGGAGTGGACGCGGTGGGGGCGTGTGTGGGAGTTCGCGGAGGGCGTATCCAGCCTATTGTGGCGGAGTTGTCCGGGGAGAAGATTGATATTTTCGAGTGGACCGACGACCCAGCCCTGCTCATCCGGCGGGCGTTGACTCCATCCAGGGACCTGATGGTCGTCCCGGTCCATGAGGCCCGCAAGGCTTGCGTGGTGGCGCCGGAGAGCCAACTCTCCCCCGCCATTGGTAAAAAAGGGGTAAACATAAAGCTGGCCCAACGCATCACCGGCTGGGGGCTGGACGTGCTCAGCCTCAGCCAATACGAGGAACGGAAGGCGAGCCTCCAACATGTCCATGAGGGTATGGACAAGGAAGCCGTGGAACTGGCCAAAGGGCGGCCCGATGAGCCTGAAACCAGGAGGAGGGAAACCGGCGAATCGCCCAAACCAGGCAAGGAAAAGACAGAGTAATAGCCTGGCGGCGTTACCGCTTTTCCGCGGCCATCCGCCCGCAGCCCCCGTGGACAGCCCCGAACCTACTATTTTCCGTCGCGTCTAGTAGGCTGAAAAGGCGCCATACTCGTTCAGGTCCAGCCTGCCGCCGTAAACCGGGTGCGTTTTCATTATGTGGTTTGTCAGCCTGTCCAGGTAGGGCCAGAATCGCCCACTCGATTTAAAAATACCGTACATCTGAAGAAGCCTATTATAGTCCTCGTCCGTTTCCATCCTCTCGGCTTGCCGGATAAATTCTGGTGTCTCTTCCAGGGGGAATTCGAAAAACTGGTTGGGCCTGGCCATGACCAGGTCCTTGACGATGTGGAGCGTATCGTTTTCAGGATCCCTGGTTTGGTTTTCGCCAAAAAGCACGTTCATCGATTTGTGCGACTTGTTGGCGACGACTGTAAGGAATATCGGATCGGCGTTCTCATCCTGAGTGATGGTGATGTAGCTGACATCAGGGAAAAGACGGACAAACGGTTTTTTCCGGTCGGCCAGCCGCGTGAAAAACGACGCAAACTTTCTCCACTCCCTTGAGTCGTTGCTCAGGCTTTTCTTATATTTCTCCGGCAACTCTCCGGCAAAGGTGGTGTTTTTGAAGTGATGGTCGTTTATGTCGTCCGGATATCCAGCGGCGCCTTTTGAAAGAACGATTTCCGACATTCTGCGCAGAAACTGTTTTGCCGCGTTTTCCGGGCCCCCCTCGCCCAGATATTCCAGACGCCTGTAGCCAAGAATCTCCGGGGGGTCTTTCGGATATACTACAGGTACCCTGGTTTCCAGATCCTTCACGAACAGAGGCTTGAACTCCGGCATTTGATAATCCCGTTTGTACCAGCTTTTCCTCACCGGCGACCTCATCCGCTTCGGCAGAAACGCCAGGAACTTGTCTTCAGCTTCGCGCCGAAGACGCTCCATATAGATTCTGGCGTGGATTTTGCGCGCGGCGGATCCGTAGATGTCGAACGTACCAACGATATCGTAATAGAGCCGCTCAAAGCTCGGGTAGTCGATAACCAGGCCGGTCTTGGGTGTGCTTCCCATGTGTCCCTGATGGATTGTCACGCTCAGCTTGTGCCGATAGAGAGTCATCAGCGCATTGGGGCTGGTGATGGTCTGGCCGTCCCTTCCGGTAATTTCTCCGTTCCATATGTCTTCCTCAGAATATCCTTCCGGAAGTTCTTTTTGTAGTAGCCTGGCATGAAATTTCTCATACTCATACAGCCTCTCCTTAAAATACCCGGGGACCTTGTATTGAGTGGGATCCAGGGCGGGGATCATTAAAAGTTCGGCGATCGTTTTATCGCCGAATTTGCCCGATGAGCCGCTTTTTAAGTTGAAATATCCGGGCATCGTCAAGGAAATGTCTGAATCCGGATCTATGAACATTACCCAGCTGTGATCCCTGATGGAGTAGGTGGAAACGCCGCCTATACAGGCGTCGCCTTTGGAAAACATGTTCATCATCAAGAAGGCGTTTTCCAGCATCCATTGATATCTGGCCCTGGCCGGGATGACAGCGAAGTTGATAAAGGGATTATTGTCGTCCCAGTTCACCTCAGGTATACCGATCCCTCCCTGACCCTTCTCCCCTGTCCAGGGCCGGTTGATGAACAAATCATTGACGCGGTTTAATTTCTCCTCGCTCAGAGCGTATCCCGAGTGGCTTTTGACGACCACCGTCTCGTCATATCGCTCCAGCCGATACCAGAAATTCTTTTTCGGATCATCATAGGGATAGTCGGTGACGATTTTTTTTATTGGTCCATCCCTTGTTTCGGAGCGCACAACCATGAAATATTCGCCGGGATTGTCCTCCTGAAACAGGTGAGCCGTGTAAAGATGCTCATACAGGTACTTTGCTGTCCACAGACGCTTGCGGTCAAGTTCTTTATCACCATTCTCAATTTCATGCCCGGCGTTAAGGAAACTCTCCGCCGCTTCTACAAACCTCCGGTTTTTTGCGGTTAAACGCCCATTTATCGTCGCCTCCGTCGGACCTGGAGCTCCCGATTTTACCCACTCTGTAAGAGTTGTGATTTGATTGGATGTCAAAGGGAGAAGTCCGAAGGGCATGCCAAGAGCCCTGCTTCTCTCCAGCTTATCTTTATGCGCCTGGGTAGAGGGGCTGAGCCATTCGAATATATCTTTGTCGTTCCGCCGGAAAAGGTCATCAAATTCCTCAACATTCCTGGGGCAGCTTTTATTTTTGGGCGCCTCCACCCGATTTATATTATCCGGGGTGTTGTTCGCCGCAGCCAGCTGGACGAACCTCAAAAGCAGTGAATTCTCCACCCTTTCCCCGGCAGTGACGCCCCGGGACTTGTCCACCACAGGATGGAATCCTCTTTCCCGCCACTGGGCCTCGCTGGTGGCGTCCGTTCCCAGACGCTGTTTTGGAATGGCGAAAACGTTGGACCCGAATACATCATAGTTATGTCCTCCCCGGATCACGCCTTCATGGGAGGTGAGCAGCAGGTTGCAGGGCGCCTCGATACATGCGTGACACACAACACACCTGGAATCGAAGATTGGCTTGATCTGGCTGGTGTATACATCAAGGGAGTCTATAGTTGACGCGGTCTGGGCAAATACGGAGGCGGCGCCCCCAAAAGAAAGGATAATGGAAAATAATCTAACCAAACCTTTCACTTCCCCTCCCTTTCCTGGAGCATGGAAAAGCGCCAACCATATGTAATAATATATTGGGTATCAGTATGCGACTCTCCGATGAACAAATCAACTACAATATTCCCTCTTTATTCCGCCGCCGATTCTCCCGGAATGCCGTACAATGATATTTTTTTCAGGATTGTTTTTGTTGAAATAGGGATCCAGGTTTATATGGCTAAAAACAGAGAGCTTGTCACCCTGGGCCACGGCTCCGGCGGCAAACTAACCCACGACCTGATCGGAGAGGTGATCGTTCCCGCCCTCTATGGCGCCGAAGGAGCCCCGCCCATGGAGGACTCCGCCCTGATCACCGCCCCCTCCACAGCGCTAAGTTTCACCACGGACAGCTATGTGGTCTCCCCATGGGTCTTTCCCGGCGGGAACATTGGCGATCTGGCCTTCAACGGCACGGTGAACGACCTGGCCATGAGCGGCGCGGACCCGATCGCCATCAGCATGGGATTGATCCTGGAAGAGGGGTTTGCGATGGATGATCTGCGATTGGTCATGACGGCAATGGGGGAGGCCGCCAGAAAAGCGGGAATCCCTGTTGTGTGCGGAGACACGAAAGTTGTCCCCCATGGAAAGGCGGATGCCATTTTCATCAACACCTCCGGCGTTGGAGTACGGCGTGGGGGAGTGGAGATACGGGCCTCCGGGGCCAGACAGGGAGATGTGATAATAATCAACGGAACCATCGGCGACCATGGAATCGCCGTCATGTCCGCCAGGGAGGGGCTCAGGTTCCAGGCGCCGGTGCAAAGCGACACGGCGGCGTTGCACACACTGGTTCGGGCTCTTTTGGACGGTGGGGTGGAAGTCCATTCCATGCGTGACCCCACCCGGGGCGGGCTGGCCACCACCATTTGCGAGATCGCCGCGGACTCCAAGGTGGCCATCCTCCTCGATGAGAGGGAGATTCCCCTGAACGAGGCGGTGGCGGGCGCATGCGAGCTGTTGGGCCTGGACCCGATGACTGTGGCCAACGAAGGCAAAATGATCCTGGTTCTGCCGGAGAGGGAGGCGGAAAAGGCCATTTCAATTATGCGGGGCCATCCACTTGGCCAGCGGTCCTCTATCATCGGGCGAGTGACCGACGGGAGGGTGGGAAGGGTCACCTGCCTTTCGGTAGTGGGTGGCGACAGGGTGATCAACATGCCCCACGGCGAGATATTGCCTCGTATCTGTTAATGATATTCAATAAATATAATTTACCCGTTATAATGACACGAGTATGTTGTGGTGGCGCCCCGCCCAGGGCGGTTTGCTATGGAGTAGGTTGGTGTGATGAATAATTATCGAATGGCGGCTTTTGGCATCGTTCTAATGGCTGTGGTCATCGCCAGCGACGGGTGTATAGAAGGAAACACGCAGACTTCCGCCAACTTCGGCGGTACGTACCAGTTCATCACCGAGCCGGTCAATATGAAGTGCCAGGAAAAAACCACAGGTTTATCTGTGTCCATAACTCCTATCCCCAGGCAGGAGTTCAAGGTGGATATCACCCAGGACGGCGGTGATATCCTGCTTTACTCCAATGATTTTAACTGGAACTGGATAAACCTGCGGCAGGACGCCGCAGCCGCCGCCAGCGGGGGCGATTCCACCTACATGACCGGCCAGGTCGCCGAAGACGGCTCCTTTTCCGCGGAGAGCACCGACACCTGGCCTAATGACGGCTCCGCCGGGCCGGTGGATATCCGCCAGAGATTCGAAGGCGCTTTCACCGACGAGGGAGTGATTGGCAAATATTTCGTGGATCTTTTTCTCCATGATTACAACACCGAATGCCACGGCAGCGCAGGGTTCACCGGGAATAAGCTGAACTGAATTTCACCCGCCCAGTTGCAGTTGTTCCATCCATAGCCGCCATGAATTCTGCTATACTTGGCTGGTCATGACATTAAACGTCCCAGGCGACTGCAAATCAGCTCCCCTGCCCCCCGTACCATACACTCCATGGGCAGGAGAAGAGGGGGATATTTCCCTGAAAAAAAGGCTTAAGACCATATCCATATGAATACGCCCCAACCCGGCGCCAGCCAGGAAGCGCCACCGGCGAAAGCCGACGGACGACGACGAGCCGTGAAGAGTTATTTCGACTCCGCCGCGGTGGAATACGGCCAGAAAAGCGAGAAGGGCGCCTGGGCATGGCTCAAGAACGCCGAGTATGAAGCGGTGGCAGCCCAATTAGGTTCAATAGAGGGGCTGGTGACCCTGGACGCCGGATGCGGAGCGGGGTGGTACGCTAAAAGGCTTGCCTCCCATAAGCCGAAGACTTATGTGGCGCTGGACACTCTTTTTTCCATGGTGGCCAAGGCCAGAGCCGAGGGAATGGACTCGCTAGTGGCAGACTCCCTGTTCCTTCCGTTCAAACCGGTTTTCGATGTTGTCCTTTGCGCCGGGGCGCTGGAGTTCATGGACGCTCCACCGCTCTTTTTTCATGAGGCGGCGCGGGTGCTGAAACCAGGTGGACAGGTGACCCTGCTGGCGCCGTCGAAAAATATTCCGGGAAAAATCTACCGATGGTGGCACCGCCGCCACGGTTTCGAAATACATCTTTTCAGCGAGGATGATCTGGCCTCTCAGGCGATCGCCTCCGGTTTGCGTCTGGAAAGCGCCCGAAAGGCCGGGATTTTCAACCTGGCGGCCAGAATGAGAAAACCCGCCTGACATCTCCTCTCTCCTCCGTAAAACCTGTCCTCCAAATATGGCCCAGAGTGGCCTGGCGCCTTATAATATCATTGTCAAAGGTTGCGCGGAGCGATCCACGCATTTGACTGGCAATATCATGGGCTGGTGAAATGACACATAAGAAACTAATACTTTTATACTTTCCAATGCTGCTATGCTGCTCCTTCCTGGCCATGGTTTCCGTTGCGGATGGTGAAGTAATAAAGTGGACGGACGCGGAGGGGAATGTCCATTATTCCGACTCTGAGGCGGAAGTGCCGGCCAAATATAGGGACCAGATCGAGCGGAAGGTATACAAATTCGATAAGCAAAAAGAAACCACCAGGAAGTGGATGTCCCCATGGAATCAGGGTAATGGCAACGGGCTGGCGCCCCCGGAGGGGTACCAGCAGGGGGAGAAGCTAAAAAGGTTCGCGGTGCCGTACAGGGCATTCGAAGGAACTGCCCGAAGGATCATCGTCGATGTCACCTTCAACGGCTCCGTCACGGCGCCGATGCTGCTGGACACGGGAGCGCCCGGAGTGACGATTTCCGAGGCGCTGGCCAACAGGATTGGTGTCTTCGAAGGGGACACTGGCAAGCTGAAGGTCCGGGCGGGCGGTCTCGGCGGAAGTGTGCCCGCCATCCTCACCATAATCGACAAGCTGGAAGTGGGGGAGGGAGTCTCCGAATTCGTGCCGGTGCAAGTGACCCATTCCATATCCAGGGCTTTCGAGGGGCTGGTGGGGATGGATTTCATGGCCAACTTTCAGCTGTCCATCGACAACCGACGGCATCTGCTGCTGTTTCAGGAAATGCCGGAGAGCGACAACAGACCTGGCGGCCATGATGAACACTGGTGGCGCGCCCTGTTTTACGACTTTGCCAGAATGCGGACCGGATGGGGAAAATACATGGAGCATCTAAAATCGGCCAACTCCAGAGGGAGCGACAAGCTGAAATTCGCGGAGAGCCAATATAATGAGGCGGACAAGCTGTTGCGCAAACTAGACAGCTACGCGGCCAAAAACAGGGTTCCCATGAACTGGCGGCGTTATTGACCAGCTGACCGTTGGATATCGGCCTCGATGACCTTTTCAATCAAGCGCCCCCGCCGTCTTCCCCTAAAGCAGGAAAGACGGCGAGTTTGCTATCTGTGGTTTATTGCTGGGACAGCGCGGAGAACTTGCTTCCCTCCGGAATGGTGACTGAAAAGGCTTCTCTGGTGGATCCCCCGTCAGTGTATTGAATGACGACCTGACTCCCAGAAATGGTCACCTTGTAGAGGTTGCGTTTATCGCATTCAAAGGTCAATGAATTCGTCCCGTAATTTTCGTTTTCCAGATACAAAGTGGCTGGTTTTTGCCCTCCGCAATCCTCGGAGGAGGCCTCGGAGGACCATTGTCCGGTCCATGCTTCCATCGTCATGCCAGCGATCACAAGCTTCGCCACAAATGTTCTGCCACTGCTGTATATCAGGTCGTTGTACATCATGGCTATACCTTTGGATTTGCTATCACTTCCGCATCCGCTCATGCCGGTGGCCAACAATGTAATCATCAGTGCAAACGCTAACTTTTTCATGTCTCTCTCCTCAAATACCCGTTATAGAATTAATCATAGTCGCCTCTATTTTCCTTCCTGCCGTCAATGCGCTGACTCTCCGGGAGCAGCCTGCCATAGACGGCCCCTGAACACCGCGAACGCGGCAATCAGAAACCATCGTTAATGAGGTTTTCTGTCTGCATATCCCCAGATCACCAGAAAACCGTATAAAGATTTCATTATTGTTTCCGGCCAGACCGTCTCTTTCCGGTTACCCGAACAATAAACACTTGGGTCTAATGATACCTGATTTCCATTTTGGCAGGAGGGGCGCAAATCCAAGGATGAGCGCAAAAACCGAACCAAACGAGTATACATTTACCCTCACACCAGGCCATCCAGCCTCATCCCTGAAGACTGGAGGGCACGAGTCCAATACTGTAAAAACATATCCCCTGACAGAGCAGCAGGTCAAAGATAGCACTGGGACTGGCGCCTGTCAAACGTAATCATTTATATTCAAGAGCCTTGACTTGCCAGGCGTTTCTCCCGAAAACAATGACTTCGTTGGTTACGCCTCCACACGGTTGCGGTTCCCCTCCCGCACCAGGATCTCCCCCCTGGCTATAGTGTTCGCGTCGCCGGTGTGGCGCACATATCTCCCGGCCGACGGCGGATTCATCCCCAGGGTCCGCAGCCGGGCAAGAATCATCTCCACCGCGGGAGTGGACACCACCCCATTCTGAAAAAAGCTGGGCAGTAGCCTGGTCTGTTTCATCAGGATGATGGAGCCCCGCCGCATATTGGCCCCGACCCGCTCCCCCGCCCGGCCCAACACCACAATAGTGCCGGCCAGCATGAAAATACCGGCAAAGTCTCCGGTGTCGCCCCCGATACCGATCAATCCCCGCCGCATGAAACCGCCCGTCTCGTGGCCCGCGTTCCCTTCCACCACGATCTCGCCACCTGTCATTCCGGCAGTCTCTCCTTTGTATGCGCCACCCACGAAATGGCCGGCGTTACCCTTCAGGTGGATAAGCCCACCTTCCATCATGGCGCCCAGATAATCGGCGGTGTTCCCATCGATGGTGATCCTTCCCCCGGTCATGTAGGAGCCGGTGTTGTAGCCTGCGTTTCCTTTCACATGCACGGCGCCGAAGCTCATCTTGTGCCCTATCAGCTTCACCTTGGCGCAGTTTCCCGCTATTGTGATCCTGTCAGACTTCTCCCCCTCCACCTGGAAAAAATCCCCTATGGTTTTCTTCTTGTTCCCCCAATAGACAGTCTGGCGCCTGATCTCGTCGTTAGACTTGTCATGAAGGTTATCCGGCGTGACCAGGTCCGCCTCCATTGGGATGGAGAGCTCCTCCATGAGCGTAAGGTTAATCATTTTGCTTCACCTGGCAGGGGATAAGCTCCGGACGGGGCAGATATTCGAGCCCCACAGGGTAGTTGTTGATATTCACCGTGTAGTAGCTCTCGAAAAAATCCGCCAGTTCCCCTTTAATATCCGCAAATCCTCTCTCCGGGTGGACATATAATGTCCGTCCGAACACCTGCCGGGTCACCTTCCCCTCCTTTGCCACCACTTCTCCATCTTTTAACACCCACGCGGGTTTGGCGAACATCTCCTCATAGTCTGGGCTTATCCGGTACACCGCCACGTCCGCATCCGCGCCCACGCCCAGATGCCCCTTGTTGACAAGCCCCAACCGTTTGGCGGCGCCGGCCCGTGTGATTATGGCGATTTCGTAGAGCGTGTATTCGCGATCCAGCGTCTTGAGCGGAATCTCGGCCGCCGCTTCCGCGCTTATCCTCTCCACATGCTCGCGGCGGAAATCCTTGTCCATCAGCAGGCGGATCAGGTGGGGGTATGTTATGAATGGCGCGCCGTTGGGGTGGTCGGTGGTCAGGTACACCCGCCACGGGTCGTCTATCAGCAGAAACAGCTCCAATCCCGCCGCCCACTGAATGGAGTTGACGAACGACGTGCGCTTGTAGTCATATGGCACCACGCCGCAGCCATCCTCGCACTCCACATCGCCGTTATACCATTTGGAGCCGGTGAGCTTGTGCAGGTGAAACTCGAAGGGGCCATCGGCTGTGATGGTGGTGGTCTTGCCGAAAAGAACCTGCCCCACGTCGATGGTGATGTTCCTATTGTCGTTGACCATTTGGGCCAGCCTGGGCGCCTCTGAGGAAAACTTGCGCTTGCCGGATGCGCCATAGCTGCTGAACTGCAGGTGGGTCAGGTGCAGCGGGCGGCCTTCCATCGCCTCGGCGGTGGCGATGGCCGTCTTGTAGCTATCCGGCACCCCCAGGTTGTTGCAGTGCAGGTGAAGCGGATGCGGCAGACCCAAGGTGGCCATGGCGTCCGCTATGGCCAGGACAATCTGTCGCGGCGTGGTGTCGAAATCGCACAGCTTCTGGTCTATATCGTGGATGTCGGCGCGGTACTTCCACATGTTCGCCCCGCCTGGATTGACGATCTTCACAGAGTAGGCCTTGGTGGCGTCCATGATCCAGGAGATGTATTCGTTGATCTTGCTCATCTCCCCCTTTGCCAGGTATTGGAAGATGATCTCCGAGTTACCCAGCAGGGTGAATATGGCCTTGTCCACCTGGGGTATGTCCGCCAGTTCCTCGTGGGCATGGCGGGCCCCCAGTGGTGGCACAGCCGGCTCCACGATGGTTGTGTAACCCATCTCGCAGTATCGGTATCCGGTGGTATAAGTGGTGGCGGCCACACCCCCCGTTCCGGATCGCTCATAGCCATCCTCCCGGGAGACATGCTCGTATCGGTGGTCCTCTGGCCGCATCAGGCGGGCGAAATTCACTTTCGGCCCGGCCACATGAGTGTGGATATCCACTCCACCGGCCATCACCACGCAGCCGGTGGCGTCTATCACCGTGGCGTCGAGCCCTGCGTCGGCCACGATCCTGCCATCCTTCATATGGATGGTCCGCCTCACTCTGTTCTCCCCGTGGGCCGGGTCGATCACCTCGCCATTTTCTATTCGTATGCCCATGGGTAATTAATCCGGTTTATTGTGGAAGATCGCATACCCCCTCGATCCTTTGGGGCCACTCCCCCTTGCAAAGGGGGAGAAACCGCCAGCGCGGCGCCCCTCCCCTTTCCCCCTCTCTATAAGGAGGGGTGGCATATACCCATGCCGGGATGGGAACGCCAGGGTCCGGGACAAGCCAGGAACAAAACCTATCGAAGCCACTTTTTCGTTGTCACCCCAGGCTTGATCCTTGAGCTTTTTAATTTTCAACATCCCTTCCATCTACACCGCCGCCTTTTCCTTGCGAAGCTCCTTCACTCTTTGGATGATCCGCTCCAGCGGCTCGTCGTCCTTCGGCCATGGGGAGTCGAGCACGGCCCGCATCTTTATCGGGATGTGATCCATCCGGTACGCCGTTCCCTCCACGGAGATGCCCGCATGCTTGACCGGGATCACCACCGTGGCCATCCTTGTTGTCAGGGTCTCCCTCGGGTCCAGCACGATGGTGGGGATATTTTCCAGATGCCGGGCCGCCTCGTAGGGCAGATGATCCATCGGCTCCGCCGCCACTATCAGCGCCGCGTCCGGCTCCTTGCGTTTTAGCAGATCCACCACGGAAAACTCGCCGGGGTTGAACTGTGGGTATCCGCGCCCGAAATTCACGGCAAAGGGGTATCCTGTCTGCCAGCACATGGTGTTGCCGCTACCCACCACATTGTAGTGGCCCCGCATAGGCAGGGTCAGGAATTTGCTATAAAGGCTCATCTCCTTGCCAAACTGATATATCACCAGTGAGTTCTGGTGCTTGCCCCTGGTTTCTGTAATCCCCTGGCCGAAAAATAGCACGCCCATCCGCGCGTCCTTGCATCGGCTCACCAGCCGCTCCAGGGTCTGGACCTCCACCCCGCCCACGCTCCGCGCGTCTGGCAGCTTGCCACTGGCCAGCATACGCATCACTGTCAACACTTCAAAGTCGTGCCCCGGCTTGATCTGGATGAACTCATCGGCGTACTTGGCCGAGGGCGTGGGGCGTATATCCACCAGCACTATATATCGGTCCTTGCGCCCTTTGGGATTCATCCTCCCCTTTGCCGCGCCGGAGTATCGCGTGAAGTGGCGCGGGTGGCTCTCGGCCGGGTTGGAGCCCCAAAAGATGACCAGATCCGCCCGGTTTTTGACTTCTCCCAGGGTGGCAGCCGGCGCACCGCCGAGCTGCAACGCCACCATGGTGGGGGAGTGTCAGACAGAGGAGGCGTTGTCCAGGTTCGCCCCGATCAGGTCCGCAAGCTCTATGCACTTTTTCTGGGCGTCCACATCCGTGGCGGAGAGGCCGTAGATCAGCGGATTGTCAGAGGCCTCCAGTATCCGCGCGGCCTCCTCCACGGCGTCGCCGTAGGCCACTTCCTTGCCGCGTATCCTGGGGGTGGCCCATTCCTTGTGCGCGTTTTCGAAAACCCCCTTTGCCAGGTTGCATCCATTGCGCACCTTCACCACCTGGTTGTTCTCCACATGAATGACCAGGTCGTCGCACAGGGTGGCGCAGAAGGGGCACACCACATGCTCGGTGATGGTTATGTTCTCCTCTTGTTTGACTACTGTCATGGCTTGGCTCCCATGGATTAATATCCGTTATTCGTTAGGCTTTTTTATGGTTACGACGGTGTTCTTGAATCCCGGCACGCCGGTGCCGTGGGTTTCGGAGGAGACCAGTCGATTAGCCAGATAGGAAAGCGGCATGAAGAAGGAGCCGGGCTGCAGTTCCATCCCCCTGGCCTGGAGGGTCACCTTGCCATGGTCGCTGAACACTACCACCTCGTCTCCATCCTTGATCCCGGCTTTTTCCATCTCCTGCGCGCTCACCCCCACATAGCTTATCGCCTCCAGATACTCCGGCGCGTCCTTGGCGATGTGCATGGTGGCGCCCTGCTTCAAAGTCCTGGCTGTATTCAGTATGCCGATCAGGGCCATCGTCGATTTAAACTCGTTAAAAAGTATATGCTTTCATTCTACTTCCACGCATAGCAACCAAGCAAGACAATGCAAGGGCCGGTCCAAGCCTGCAAAGTGATGGCGACAGGGTATATAATTGAAAAAACATATGATTATAGCGCCATGAACATTGAAGAGATTCGGCGGCGACTTAAAGGGTCACTATGGGTAACCGCCAGAAAGGATTGGGGTAACACCGGAGTCCCCGCCGCAGTGATGATCCTGATCGCTCCATTACATACGGGATCGGCTATCGGGCTCATTCGCCGCGCCACGGCGCCGGACATCCACTCTGGCCAGATATGCTTTCCGGGAGGGAAGATCGATCCGGGCGAAACTCCCCTGCAGGCCGCGCTGCGGGAGATGGAGGAGGAGATCGGCGTGCCGGGAGAATCGGTGGAAATCGTGGGCCATATGCCGGTCACCTTAACAAAGACCACCGGTTTTGTGGTGTGGCCCGTAGTGGGGCTGGCAGCTACGGAACCTGCCATCCGGATAGATCCGAAGGAAGTGGCGGAGTTTTTCTGGATTCCGGTGGATATCCTGGAGAATGTTCGCCGATTGGACCCGGAGGCGTCCCTGCCTGGAATCGATTTTGAGGGGCGAAAAATATGGGGCCTGACGCTACGGTTGTTGGTGGCGCTGGGAAGGATGGTGGATGGGACGCCACCGGCCAGGCAGGGCTATGCGGGTTAGGTTGGCTGCCGCCCTGGCGCCAGGGAGGTGACCATTTGTTGCATCTCTTTCATGCCGAAGGGTTTTCCCAAAAACCGGGCGCCCAGACGTTTGGCCTCCGATTTGGCGCCCAGACTCTCCCCATGGCCAGAGATCACGATGGCCGGAGTCTTGGCGCCGGACATGCGAATTTTTTTCAGCGCCTCGAGCCCACTGAGCAGGGGAAGGCTCACGTCCAGGATCAGCAGCCCTATCGCTTCCCCGTAGTTTTGGAAACTCTCCAGAGCTTCCTTTCCATTGGAGACGGCAATCACCTGAAATCCGAGTATCTGGAGGCTTAGCGAGTACGAGTAGAGAAGCTGATCCTCGTCTTCCGCCAAAAGCACCGAGCTCCCAGCAAAGCTGGCGCCGATTCGATCAGATGATTGGAGCTCGCATTCCGGGGAAGGCACTCCTCTATTTCCGGCAAGGTGTCGGATATCATCGCCGATATATTGGTTGCTCACAGCCCCACTCTGCTTCAAAGATCTATTCTCCAGAAATTCCCCACCACCCACAAGGAAGGGTTGAATTTATATACTACCCTATTTGTACCAGGATGGAACTATTTATTCCCTTATTTACTTCGCCAGCACCCTTTTGTTCTCCACCCGCCGGGTCAGCCCGGTCCGGTCGAAGTGCTCCAGAATATCGATGGCCGCCTTGCGACCTATCCCCAGGATGTCCCGGAACCGGCCGGTCTCCACGCTCCCCGCCGCATCAAGCTCCCGGACCAGCGCCTCTTTCGCCTGCTCCAGCGCCTCCCGGCAGACGGTATGGTCCGGCGCCAGGGAGACCAGATCGCCGGAACGGACCAGCAGGCGGATGATCCTGGCTGCGTCGGCTGACTTGATATCCAGTTCCTTGTGGATATGGTCTGTCTTCGGGGGATTGGAAAGCCCCGCTTGCCGGTAGGCGGAGAGTATCTTCTCGCGCCACTCCTTCTCCGCTCCCTCAAAGACCTGCTCCCTCCCCGGCAGCCGGAGCGCCGAGCCGGAATATTCCAGCTTTGCCTGCGACGCTGCCTGATGAATCCAATAGCTGGCCACTCCTTCATCCATGCCTGCCAGGGCGGAGGCGGCCAGAGTTTTCTCCTCCACTCCCGGCATGGAGGGATTTTTCTTGTGGAACCCGGCGACCTGCCTCACCAGCTCTTTCACTATCCTCTCCCCCTCGCTTGTCCGGTAAAGATAGCCCCGCCCCTTGATCTCAAAGACGCCATGCTCTTTCCGCCTGCTGTTCAACAGCGCTATCGCGCTTTCTTGGGTCAGGTTGAACATCGCCATTATCCGCTCCATGGGATAGCCCCCAGGGGCGCTTTCCACCATCGCGAAAAATCCTTCTTCCAAGGTGGCCAGCGCATTCCATTTCACGGCGTTGGCTTTCAGGCCGCGCCCTCCCATAGGCCTCCCCCCCGGTTCCAGGACCATCCCTCCGCCCAGGGTCTCCTCCGCCGAGGAACTGCGTAATACGAACCTGTCGCCGTGGACCAGTTGTATCGGAGTTTCAAAGCCCATCCCCGCCACGCCGGTCTCTCCGGGTTTCAGACGTTTTTTCCCCCCCTCCAGGATCACCTTGCACAATGTCTGCTCGGCATGGACATGCAGAAAGTATGTTTTCCCATGTTCTATCCCCCTGGGCGCTGATGGGTGACAGGAGACCGAAGCGATGAACCAGCGGCACGGCTCCTGGATGGCCGGGTGGCATAGGATCATCCCTCGGAGCGCTTGTTCCTTGTGGAGCCCGGTGATATTGAGCGCGGCCCTGGTCCCGGCCCGGGCTTCCACCACAGGCCGGCCATGGGTCTGGATTCGGCGGACCCGGACCTGGGCCCCGCCTGGAGAGAGAACCAGCCGGTCATCCGGGCGGACTGCGCCGCTGATGACGGTCCCGGTGACCACCAGCCCGTGTCCTTTCATGTTGAAAGCGCGATCCACCGCCATGCGGAAGTGGGCATGGGTGGGCCTTTTGGGGGCTGTTTCCATCAGCCGCGCCAGTTCCCCCCGGATATCCTCCAGCCCCAGGCCGGTGATGGCGGAGCATGGGATCACCCTGGCGCCTGCCATCGGCGATTTTTCGACAAACTCGGATACTTCCATCATGGCAAGTTCCAGAGTTTCGCTGTCCACCAGGTCGGCCTTAGTGAGCGCCACCACACCTTTTGTGATTCCCAGCAGGTCCAGAATGGCCATATGCTCCACCGTCTGGGGCATCACGGAATCGTCGGCCGCTACCACAAAAAGGGCCAGGTCTATCCCGGCGGCCCCGGCTAGCATGTTGTGGATGAAATTGCGATGGCCCGGCACGTCCACCACAGCGGCGGACGCGCCCCCCCCAAGGTCGAGTCTGGCGAATCCTAGATCTATGGTGATTCCCCTCAGTTTTTCCATTGCCAGCCTGTCGCAGTCGACACCGGTCATGGCCTTTATCAGGCTGGTCTTGCCATGATCGATGTGTCCTGCTGTTCCGATCACCAGGTTTGGGGAGCTCATTACCGCGCTCCCGTCTTCAGCGCGCCACCTGGCGGCGGAGGAGAATGGAGAACATAAAGAGGCGCGGGCAGCCTATTTGCGCCCCGGGAACAATGGCTGATCCAGGTCCCAAAGATCGGCGTTCTCTTTTTTGTTGGCGATGGCGTTGGCTTCATCCGAGGAGAGGAACTTGATATCGAATCCGAACTCATTGTGGCGCCGGGCGAATTCGTTGTAGGCGGCTGTGGAGAGAGATATAATGGCGGCGTAATTTACCATCACTCCCTTTTCCTGGGTCTTGATGACGGCGTTAAGGATGACATCCTTGAAGTTGATGGAGTTGAGGGAGACAAACTCGTTTTGCATCTTCAGGTCCTCCACCACAGACTGGAGTACGCGCAAAGACTGTTGCGTGGCCGGGAATACTACCTTGTTGAAATCAACTTTCTGGACGGCGATCACCGGCAAATGGGCGAACTCATACAACTCCTCGAGCATGACGTTGAGTTCCCGAATGACCACCATCACCTCCCGGACCAGGTCCTGGATTTTATCGATGTCGTTACGCACATAATCGAGCTTGCGGTCCAGCTCCTTTATGCGGCTGTGGTACGAAAAATTATACGTTGTGGCCTGGTTCCATAGAAGCTGAAGAGTGCTCATGTACAGCTCGGCGGTTTTCTGGCAACGGCCGATATTCTCCTCCGCTATCTTCACGAACAGGTCCAGCATCCTGGGCTTTTCCAGGCTGATAAGTCGCATGATGTCTTCTTTGGTTATAATGATCCCCACCACGCGTTTTCTGGCGTAGACCCCGGCGGAGCGCCCCAGGCCCGTGAAAAAGGAGTTCTCTCCGATGATGGTTGGCGCGGGGATTTCGGCTATCTGCTCGTATTTCTCGATGCCGTCTCTCATCAGCCTTTTGCGGATATACACCGTGCCGTTTAGCACCAGCACCATTTTGTCCACGTTGCTGCCCCCTTCGCGGAAGATAAACTCCTCCGGCCCCCATTCCTCCATCTCGCACTTGGAGAGGCGGGCAAGTTGGGCCTGGGACATGTTCTTGAACTGGTCGATGGAGGAAATGACCCTGATAAGTGTGGGCTGGTCGTAATCCGCGGGGTTTTCCGGCAGTGGCTTTTCCTCCTCCGGCTCCTCTTTGACCTTTTTCGACCGGTCAACATATCCACCGCTGATATCCACCACCTTGATTTTCATCTTCTTTGGTTCCGGCTTTGCCGGGCGGACTCTGTCCGGATTCCGTCTGGCGCCCAGGAAAACAACCTGAGTGGCGGAAAGATCCTCCTTCTCCGCCGCCTGGCTTTTGTGGACCTCCACCAGCTTTTCGAATTTTCCGGTCGAATTTGGATAAACTGGTTTCACATCGGTCGATTTTGCCGAGGTTTTCTTTTCGGCTTCCATCTGGGCAGCCTGGATTTTGGCCTGGGAGATGGTGGTGGGTATCGGCTTTTTCGGGATGGACATGGCCACCCTGGTGGAGGACAGATCTTCGGAGGCGCCGCCTGCCTGTTCCTTCTGCACCTCCACGAAACGCTTCATTTTCATGGTCATGGACGCCAGAGGATTCTTCGACGCCTTGCGCATCTCCTCTATCTTTTTCTTGAACTGATCTTGATCTTCTGGAAAGTTTGGGGTCACCAGGACTCTCTCTCGCTCTTTTCTGTTTGATACATTCTAGCTCATTCTTAATTCCCAGAAAAGACATGAATCAAGAAATTTGCCGTCGGCCTCGGATAGGCGGCGTTGCCGCCTCGCAATTACAGGCGCCACGAGCCCCGTTACCGGCGCCGATTTCTGATCAGATATTTTCACTATATAAGACATTCAGATGACACATTGTGTCACCAGAGACACAAAACCTCCGGTTTTGATATTCATTCCACACAAATTGCTATGTGCCGTTATATAAAAATTTATGTGTACACCTAGAGCCATTTATGCTAAAGTACTATTTCATAAGGTGATGTGGTTTTATTATCCTTCGTAAAGCAAAGACAGAGTTTGGATGTTCAAATGGTCCACGTCTTGCAATACAACGAGTCAGATGAATCAGTTAAAATGTGGAATTTTTGATAGTTACAGACGGTTGGTCTATCAAAGCAATATATGTCATACAAAGGAGACTACTTATGGTTAAGAAAAAAGGAATGAAGGCGACTGCCGCGCTGATAGTGGCCGCTATGATGGTTATGCCGTTAAATACCGCCCATAGCGCGGCTTCGAACATCGCAGTCAACGTGAACGTTGCCGCCCACATTATCCTAAACACTGTGGCGACCGTCAACCTGACAGTCACCGGTGTGAACGACGCAGCGGCGCCGGCTGGAGTCGTCGCCGGGACCGTCTCATTCGCCGGCAACCTGAACACCGTCGCTGCCGCCGCGTCCCTGGGCTGGACCGACCCTGCGGCTTACGGCAACCTGATAACCGTGAATATCACTGATGCCTGGGGTGTCCGGGCCATGGTGGCCGCTGGGCAGAGTGTCCAGATAACCCCCAGCATAAATGTGGGCACAGGCACAAATACCGCGGCGTCCTCTGTCACGGTTGGTACATTGACCGCAGGCTGTAGCGCTTGCAATGGTGGCGCTGCTGTCGCGGCTGGCGCGACTTGCACCTTCGCGGCCCCTGGCATGGCCAATCCCGGAGTTTCCGGCGATGTGGGTTTCACGCTGGATATCAGCGGCGTTACCCTGGTTGGCAACCACACCGGGATAATTTTGACGATCACTGCGGCAGCGGTATAAGCGCGAGGGAACCATGAAACGAACAGGGAGCGTGGCCATTCGGGTCACGCTCTTTCTCGTTTTGGCGCTGTTGCCCTTTTCCGGGCCGGCTTTGGCCGCATGCCCCACCGGATCGGTTTTCAAGACCTTCAATCGCATCAATGAGACCACCCGGGCCATTCAACAGGATATGGCGTTCTCCCAGGGCCTGGTGGAGGGCCATTCCAGCGGCAAGCGCAATATCAACGCCAGGGTTCCCTCGCTCCCCATCATCGGTGGATTTAAAACTAGGACGACATGGCCCGTCATCAACCATTTATGGGAGTTGTCTATCCCTTTCGACGCCAAACTTACCATCAATGATCTGATGGTCATTTATTCCATCTCGGGAGGACAAGGGCGCTCCGGCTTTTTCCAATCCGGGGACGTCCCCTCATCGGTCATGAAAGTAACCGTCATTCCCAAAGGTATCAAGCAATTGATCGTTAATGACAGGATCGTCTTCAGGGGGTATATTGACTTGGATGTTGACTATTCGGCTGTAACCGTGGCTGGAAGCTACAATGGCACGATAAGCGCCGCAGTAGAATGCCGCTAGAGAAAAACTCATTGCATAAGATCTACTTTTACCTGATATCCCTGATGATGATGGGATCCGTCCCGGCCATGGCTCAGCCACAGTTGACTATCTCTCCCGCCGAGGAGTCGCTGACGCCACAAATCGCCGCGGCTCCGCCCAATATGACTTTGGAAATCGGCGGCAAGCCGGTCTCAGGTTCGATCCAGCTTTTCAACCTGAGCAAAGCCCCGGTGACCCTGCATACCACAGTGAGCAACTGGGACCTGGATGAAAAAAACAACATAAGGACCATCCCGCCCACTCCGCAGTCTATGGATCTTTGGACAATCGTCAGCCCGGTGGATTTCACCATCGAGCCGGGAAAGACCCAGACCGTCCGCTTCTCCATCAGGCCCAGGACCAAGCCGTCGCCAGGAGAGCACCGCGTGATATTGTTTTTCGATCAGGCGCCAACGGATCTGGTCAAGGATCTGGGTGTGAAGATTCTATACCGTCTTGGAATACCCATATATGGCCTGGTGGACAAGATAGAGCGCGCGGGAGAATTGCACAGCATAGCGATGACCGAGGAGAAGGGGTGGCTGAATATCGCGTTTGACATAACCAGCACCGGAAACGCAAATGTGCGCATGGATGGCCAATATGTAATGTGGCGCAAAGAGGATCTGCCTGGGCGGGAGAATCCCCCGATGTATATCCTGACCGGAAAGAACGTCAACACCCCTAATGAAGCGGTGGCGGTGGGGCAGGTCTCCAGCACTCCGGTGATGGCTGGAACCAGACGGATGCTCCATCAGAAAATCCAGATCCCAAAGGAACCGGGCGAATACGCTGTTATAATACATGGCATACTCGGTGATATTGAGTTCAAAAGAATCTTCGCTACCAGAGTGGCGCCGTAGTGTGTAGGATCAACATGTACTAATTAGCTAGAAACGGCAGCAAGTGCTTTATCATTACAGCCTTAGCTTGAATTCACTGTTATAATACATGGCAACCTCGGCGATATGGAGTTCAAAAATCTTTGCCACCAGCGTGGCGTCGTAGTGTGTATGATCAACATGTAGTAATTACTAGAAACGGCGGCAAGTGCTTTATCATTACAGCCTTAGCTTGAATTCACTAGGGGCCTTGGCCTTTCGGGCCGTTCTGTTTGCCGCATCCGCAGCAGCCTTCTCCCTCCCCCTCCCCGCTCTCTGTGTGGATCTTTCCAGCGCGGAACTGATTATGGCCGGATCTTATGTCAACCGGAGCGAGGTTGGCAATATTGATCTGCTGAGGGATGGCAATGAATATTGGCTGGAGCGAGAGGACTTTACCAGAATAACCGGCATCCGCTTCGAGCAGAAGGGTGACTTTACAGAGTTCATCACTCCCATCGGCTCCACCCGCCTACCGAAGGCGTCCATGGGAGAGTTCGAGGGCCGCCCCTATATATCCACTGAATTAATGCTGGAGAAGTTCAATATCGAGGCGGTATTCAGCCAGATGGATTACGCGATTATTCTGGATGTCCCCTGGCGGCCCGGCGCCCCGCTGGCCGACGAGGTGGAAGATGAGGCTGAAGAAGACGTGGTGAAGCCCGATATAGAATCGACTGCCGGAGCTTTGGGTTTTCTACGCGCTCGGGGAGAGATGAAGCAGGATTCAAATATTGATACTGAAGTATGGGATGGAACCGCCGACATGGGCGGAAGGCTGGGGGGGGGGACATGGTTTCTGGGCGCCCGGGGCGCCAATGGGCAGGATCCGTGGCTGGACCGCTATTTCTGGAACAGGGAATTTGAAAAGTCGGTGGTCAGGTTCGGTTTCCATAGTATCCAGTTACATCCTTTATTCACCAGCCATCAGTTCAACGGCGCCCAGTGGGCCTACAACAACATGGGGATTGGGGCTTATACCGATTTTTCCGGAAGCAACACTCTCGAGTCGATGCTGAAGGAGGATTCCGGAGACGATATCAATATAATCCGCCGTGACGGCCCCCCCGGAGGAATCGCCGAACTGCGAATCAACGACAGAACCGTGGACTATGCCCGGGTGGGGCTGGATGGCCGTTATGAATTCCTGGATATTCGGAAATCGGGCTGGGGGTTTCTCAGCGTGAAGGTGCTCCTGTACAAGCGTAACATCAGCGAAGCTCCCGTCGCCGTGGTGGAACTGACCCGGATGCAGGCGGACCATAGCCTGAGGGCTGGCGAGCTTATGATCCGGGGTGGCCTGGGACAAACCCGCAACTCTCAAAACGTCCCCACTTCTCAGATAAGGGAGTTTGGCGTCGGATTCATTCACGGGCGCTATGGGCTCACCGAAAATGTGACTCTGGTGGCCGCCGCCGAGAACAGGAGGGAGAA
>Ga0224496_10000457_pt1 | contig 28434 bp, 29 predicted proteins | sample SF_Jul11_sed_USG_2_FD_168127 | JGI IMG/M metagenome (GOLD analysis project Ga0224496, IMG submission 168127) | Sediment microbial communities from San Francisco Bay, California, United States - SF_Jul11_sed_USGS_8_1 | ecosystem: Environmental > Aquatic > Marine > Sediment | place: USA...
GGGAGTGCCACGTCATAGGCGCCCCCGATACCGTCTCCGGCGTTGACCGTACCCCAGAACAGCTGCTGAGCGCCGTACAACGCAGGTGCGGCCGCCTGGAATGGACCCGACTCGTCGGTGAGCACGCCGAGATAGATACAACCCCGATCAGGATTGCCACCTGGACACGGCTCTTCCGTTACGCCGATGTCGGTGGCGATCGTCATGTCTTCCATGGTCGTGTCAGGCGTGGCGGCGGCGGTCGTGTCTGGCGTAGCGGCAACCGTCGTGTCAGGCGTAGCTGCGGCGGTGGTCGTCGTTGTCTCGGCCTCCTGCGCACAAGCAGCCATGACAAGCGACAGTACGGCTATCGCCGCCAAGCCCTTTCGGTAGGTAGCTCTCATATCGGATGTTCCTCCATTTTGGTGCCCGGCCTTGGCCGGATGTTCAAATTTCCGGCCGCGGCCGGACGCATCTAACTCGCTAGTAGCTAAACGGCCACGCTTTCCAATAGTTGCGTAACCGCATCCATATCCCATTGAGCCCAAGCGGCTCAAATATCAGGAATCCAATAATAAGCGCTCCGAACACGATCCGTTCGAGTTGTGACGTACTTAACAGACCGGTTGATCCGACCTCGAGGAATGGCAGGACGCCGCCGGCCCCATCGATGATCCGGGGCAGCAGCGTCAAGAATGCCGCTCCCATGATCGAGCCGGTGATGCTGGCCGCACCCCCGATCACGACCATCGCGATATACGTGAACGAGAGCAGCAGATTGAATGAGTTGGTATTCACGAACCCGGTAACGGTAAACAGCAGACCTCCGGCTACACCGGCGTAGAACGAAGACACCCCGAAAGCGAGCACTTTGTACCTGGTCAGGTCGATACCCATGACCTCGGCGGCGATGTCACGATCTCGTACCGCCGCGAACGCTCGCCCGATACGAGACCGCACGATGTTCTTGGCGGCGAATGCCATGATGATGAGAACGAGGAGCGTCAGCCAATAGATCTGCTGTTCTCGCGTCACCGAGTATCCGGCTATCTGACCGTCAAGGTCGAAGCGCCATCCGGCCAACCGCAGAACTCCCGGCTTCCGACCAATCCCCGGACCGCCTGTAACGCTTTCCCACTCGCGGAAAATGTGCTCACCGAGAAACACCAAGCCGAGCGTTAGAAATGCGAGATACAACCCCCGCAACCGAACCGCGATCGGAGCGATTGCCGCTCCAATGAACCCGGCGGTCAGGCCGGCCAGCGGGAGCCAGAAGATGACGTCCAATCCCATGCCAACCAATTTCTCGGTTGCTTCGCCTCCAAAAGCGGCCCCGGCATACGCCCCTACGCCGAGGAAGAAAGCATGGCCAAGCGATACCTGTCCGGCGTACCCGGTGACAAGGTTCAGACCGATGACGCCGATTGCAGCGATGAAGGCCGTGGCAATCAGGATCAGCCAGTCCCTCGGCAACCAGACGGCCGCTCCGATTACGGCTACTAAGCCGATGGCGAGCCAAACCCTCTGCGTGATGGTGGGCAACATCGCCGAATCGGCTTCATACCGGGTAAAGAGCGCAGGTCGACCTCTCATACCCGCTCGACCTCCGGCGAACCGAACAGGCCGTAGGGCCTGATCAGCAGCACAGCCAGGAGCACGACGTACGGGACCACCTGGCTGAAGTTCCCGCCGAGCCACGGGGCATGAGTGCTTTGATACGTCGCCGTGTAGGCCTCTGCCAATCCAATCACCAGGGCGCCGACAATTGCTCCGTTGATCGAATCGAGTCCCCCGACCACAATGGCTGGCAGTGCCTTGATACCAACGATGTACGTCGATTGCGAAAGGCCGGCCAGGTCAGAAGCCGCAAACATTCCGGCGACGGCTGCCATCGCACCCGCCATCATCCAGGCGAGCGAGAAGATGCGACCGACGTTGATCCCTTGGGCGAGCGCTACTTCCTGATCTATGGCAGTGGCCCGCATCGCCAACCCCACCCGGGTATATCGAAAGAAGAGGAACAGCAGAACCGTGATTACCAACGCGGTGGCGATCATGGCGACACTGCGATGCGGCAAGATCGCCCCGCCCACGGTCCAGGAGTTGAAACCCCACGGAGCACCGACCGTGCGGATGTCGAGACCAATGAGGTTATTGATCGGCGTGCGGATGACGATGTCCAGTCCGATCGTGAGGATGGCGATCGCAAACAACGGCTTTCCGATCATGGGCCGAATCGTGACCCGCTCAGAGAGCCAACCGATAAGAGCAGCGGCGATCGCGCCGAGCACGACCGCCGGGATAAAAGCTATCCCTTTGTCAACTGCGAACCAGGACGTCATGTAGGCGCCGAACAACATCACGGCCGGGTGGGCGAAACTGACCACCTGCATGGCTTTGTAGATGATCACGAATCCGAGCGCCAGCAATGCGTAGATCGAGGCCAGAGACAAGCCGGCAATCGTCGCCTGTATAAAGGTCGTCATCTAATACATCTGCTCGATCAGATCTGAGAAGCGGTCGACGAGAACTTTCCGTTTCAGCTTCTGCGTTGCAGTCAACTCTCCCTCTTCATGGTCGAGTTCCTTGGGGATCAGGGCGAACTTCTTTACCGTTTCGACCCGGGCGAAATACTCGTTGGCGGTGTCGACCTGTTTCTGAATCAGCTCGATCACTTCGGGCTTCTCAGACAGGTCCCGGTACGTCGTAAACGTGATGCCTTTGCGTTGCGCCCAGTTCGAAACCGTATCGAGCTCGATCCCGATCAGGGCCGTAAGGTATTTACGACGGTCGCCGATGACCATCGCTTCCTTGATGAACGGTGAGACTTTCAGCTTGTTTTCGATCTCCGACGGCGACACGTTCTTGCCGCCTGCCGTGATGATGATGTCCTTCTTGCGATCGACAATGCGCAGAAATTCGTCGTCGTACTCGGCGATGTCGCCAGTGTGCATCCACCCGTCTTCGTCAATCGTCTCGGCTGTCGCCTCCGGATTCTTGAAATAGCCTTTGAAAATCCCAGGTGACTTGATCAGAATCTCCCCGTCGTCGCCGAGGCGGATCTGCACATCGCCGTTGACAGGGGTTCCGATCGTCCCCAAACGAGCCGAACCGGGAAGGTTGCCGGTTCCAAGCGCAGTCGTTTCGGTCATGCCCCACCCCTCGTACAGCGGGATGCCGATCGCAAGGAAGAACTTGATCACTTCCGGAGCGATGGGAGCAGCACCGCTGGTCGCCTGCTTGCAACGCTGCATACCCAGCTTCCGCTGCAGGGATCGGAACACGGCCAGATACCCGATCTGGTGGACGATTCCGCCAACAAAACCCCGCGATCCGGTCGCCAGCAACCGATCGGCACTCTTCATGCCTGTGTTCAAAAAGACCTTGTACATAGCTTTCTTGAGCAGGGAGGCATCGGACATGCGGATGTTCACGAGAGCGTGCATCTTCTCCCATATCCGAGGAGGGGCGGGGAAGTAGGTTGGCTGGATCTCGGCGAGGTCGGCTACGACAGTTTCGATCGACTCGGCAAAGTTGACACAGGAGCCCATCGCCAACGCCCCACACACGTCATACAGGCGTCCGAAAACGTGACATAGCGGCAAATAGCTCAGAAGTTGCGGTTGCCCTTTCGGGAGTCCGCCGGCCGCGATGAGATCCTCGGCCGATTCAGATGCCCAGGTCAGATTTCGATGCGACAGCATCGCGCCTTTCGGGGCTCCCGTCGTCCCCGACGTGTAGACAAGGGTGGCCGTTTCCTCAGGGTCGATGGTGTCGACAAGTCCGTTGACCCGGTGGGGATCATCGGCCAGGGCGGACTCGCCAGCACCCATAAAGGCACTCCACGACATGAGCCGGGCGTCGGTATATGCCCGGACGCCCCTCGGCTCGACATAGATGATCTTTTCAAGATCCGGAAGTGATTCCACTTCGAGCGCCTTGTCGACCTGCTCCTGGTCTTCGGCAATGAGCACCTTGGCCTCCGAGTGCTGCAAGAGGTACGCCACCTCGGCCGTCGGGTTGGTCGCATACAAACCGACCGATACCGCCTGAATGGCCTGGGCGGCGAGATCGGCGATCACCCAGGCTTTTCGATTCTCCGAATGGATCGCGACTTTGTCGCCCGGCCGAACGCCGAGCTGCCAGAGAGCCATTCCCGCTGCTTGAACCTCATGCCAGAACTCTTGGTAGGTCGTTTCCTGCCAAATCCCGAATTCCTTTTCACGCAGCGCAATGTCGCCGGGTCGGCTGTCTGCCAAGGCGCGCAACCTGGCGGGAAGAGAGGCGAGTTTCGTCGACTCAGCGGGACTGCGCTGTTCCATCGTGGCGGTCATAGACGGCTCCCTTCGCTGGCCGGTGCCTCATCATCAAGGCCTTCGGTTTCGAACTCTTCACCCAGATATGCCCGAATCACATCAGGGTTCTTCTGGATCTGGTCAGGCGTTCCTTCGGCGATCTTGCGACCAAAATCGATCACCATGATCCGATCGGCAATATCCATCACCAGGCCCATGTCGTGCTCGACGAGGATCATCGTGACCTGCAGTTCTTCCTGGATGTCGAGGATGAAGCGAGCCATGTCCTCGGTCTCCTCGAGGTTCATGCCGGCCACCGGCTCGTCGAGCAGCAGGATCCGTGGGTCCATGGCGAGCGCTCTCCCGAGCTCAACTCGCTTCTGGACACCGTACGGCAGCATGCCCACGAGGCTCTTGCGGTACTGGGCGATTTCGAGAAAATCGATGATCTCTTCGGCGCGTCGACGGTGGGCGGTTTCTTCGCGTTTGGCCTTCCCGAAGTAGAGGGCCGATGAGAGTATCCCAGACTTCATATGAAGGTTCCTGCCAAGCAGAATGTTGTCGAGGGTGGTCAGGTTCGAGAACAGCTCGATGTTCTGAAACATTCGAGCGACACCGAGCTCGGCAATCTTGTCAGGGCGCAAACCGAGCAGGTCTGTGCCGTCGAGATTGATGCGACCCTCCTGGGGCAGGTACACACCGTTGAGGCAATTGAAGATGGATGTCTTCCCGGCACCGTTCGGGCCGATGATGGCGAACAGTTCCCCGGCGTTCACGTCAAAGCTGACCCCGTCAACCGCCACGACACCGGCGAACGAGAGTCGCACCTCATCAAAGACCAACAGCCGTTCGCTCATGACAGCCACCGTTTGCGTCGTTTGTAGTGCTTTATGTCACGGAACGATTTTCGTTCTTCGCCACCAGCATGCAGTCCCAGGTAGAACTCCTGGACGTCTTCGTCCTTCATGAGCTCGGCAGCCGGTTTGTCCATAACGATCTTGCCGGTTTCCATGATGTATCCATGCTGGGCGATCGAGAGAGCCATCGTGGCGTTCTGTTCGACGAGAAGAATGCTGGTTCCTTGTTTATTGATGTCGACGATCAGGTCGCGAATCTTCTGAACGAGGATCGGAGCCAAACCAAGGCTCGGCTCGTCAAGGATGAGATACCGCGGATTGGACATCATGGCCCGTCCCATGGCAAGCATCTGCTGTTCACCGCCAGATAGATACCCCGCCGTCGACTTGCGTCGATCCGCCAGGATCGGGAAGAGTTCGTACACCCGATCCATCTGATCGGACATGTCACCCTTGGCCGTATGGGCACCGACCCGCAGATTCTCTTCGACCGTAAACTCGCCAAAGACCCGCCGGCCTTCGAGAACCTGTGTCACCCCCCGACCAACAATGGACGCCGCTGACGACTTGTGAATGGCGTCACCATCGAGGGTGATTTCACCTTTGGTGATATCACCATTGTGGACATCGAGCAGACCTGATATGGCTCTCAGAACGGTCGTCTTGCCGGCGCCATTGGCTCCGAGCAGAGCAACGATTTGGCCGTCGGGGACCGTGAAGGAGACACCCCGCAACACAAGTATGACGTCGTGATAGACGACCTCCACGTTGGCTAACTCGAGCACCTGACTCCTCTACCGCTGCCCGGCATGGTAGGCGGCGCTATGCGAGGTTCACCGTGTGTACGCCGAATTTCTGGGACGACGTTCAGGCACCTTCCACCCACTCGGCGCCGCCCGGCCAATGTTCTTTCTTCCATATGGGCGCACGCTTCTTCAACTCGTCGATGATGTAACGGGCGCTGTCGAAGGCTGCGCCTCGATGCGCTGACGAGACGGCCACGAGCACCGAGACACCTCTGACTTCTACGACACCGGTGCGGTGTTCGACCACGATATGGAGAACGTCCCATTCTCGGCGGCCTCGGCGATGATTTCGTCGATCTTCTCCTTGACCTGTTCGGCGTACGCCTCGTACTCAAGATGGTCGATGTCGGTCTTGCCAGCAGAGTGATTGCGCACCGTTCCGGAGAAGACGATCGTCGCTCCGGCTCGGTCGTCGGCCACCTCCGCGTACGCAGCCGACGGGTCCAGCGGATCGGCTGAAATACCAACACGAGTTCGAAGGGTGTCATCGTTCATACAATGATCTTATGCCAGACGAACCATCGACCAACCCGACTTCGCCCGATCCGTTCGGCGACGGGTCCCACGAAACCCCTCCTCCCCTGCCCCCGGAGGCCATCCAACAAGATCGCGATCGAATGGCGTCCCCAGCCGTACCGACGAGCGGCAAGGGCAGCCATCGCCATCCGGCGGAGACCGGCAAATGGAAAAAGCTTGGTCGCTGGCTGGCAGCCTTCTTGCTTCTCGGCGTCGGTACCTCGGTGGCGGTCTGGCAGCTTGGCCGGCCAATCCCCGTTCAGAGTCGAACGTCGGTGACAACGAGCACCTCCACGACCACCGCAACCACTATCCCCCTCGCCCTACCAGCCTTCACGGTGACGATCGAAGTCATCGGCGATGCCGACCCCACCGTCGGCCAAGGCTCGGGCACAGTCATTGGTGACGGCGAATACATCTTGACTAACGCCCACGTCGTTCGAGACGCCATCACGATCACGGTAACCACGAGCGACGGAGCAACCCAGCCGGCCGACCTGGTCGGGATCGATGTCGTCACAGACCTGGCGGTATTGCGAATCACCGACCCGCTCACGCCCATGGGAGAGCCGTCTCCAGACGTGCTGTCGATCGGGTCATCCGTGACCATCCCCGGTGAACGGCCCGGCGGCGCCACGGTCATCGGGGTTGCCCAACGCCTCGACATCACCGACGTTTGGCGCCTCTACGACCTCATCGAGATCGACCAACCGACACCGCTGGACCGAAGTGGTGGCCCGCTCCTCGACAGCAACCAGCAGGTAGTGGGGATCATCATTGCCGTCTCGGACACTGCGGGACCCGGTTTCGCGATCCCGATCGCCACCGGACTCACGATCGCCGGTGAGCTGATCAAGGACGGATCGGTCGGTCACGGGTATCTCGGCGTTCAGGGACTTGACTCCCTCCTCGGCGGGATTGAAGTCTTCGCATTCCCCCCAGGATCCCCACTCCGGGCGGCCGGCGCCCGCCAAGGTGATCGCATCATCGCAATCGACGATGTCGAGCTGGCTACCACAGGCGACCTGGTAGCGCGGATTCGGACCTATCGTGAGGGTGACAACATAAGGGTGTCGATCGTGCGTGAGTTCGAAACGATCACCTTGGACGTCACCCTCGACCGCCATCCGGACTCGTGATTGGTTATGGCAGACGACATCTTCTCCCAACTTATCGATCTCTTCAACCAGCCCGGCCCGGTGAACTGGAAACTCGCCAGGGAAGTGGCGGTTCAACTCGCCGGTGATCGCCAGCCGGTCGATCCCTGGCTCGCCGACGAATACGTCGAGCTGGGCCGACTCGCCCAGCTTCAGATCCAGGCGACCACCCACCTCCGCTCACCGGATTCCCTCGACGTTGTCCCCACCGACCGCCACGACTGGGTCACTCAACAACTGCAGGCCTTCGGCTACCTCGTCGAACCGCTTGCGAGTCAATACAGCGGCACCGGCGACGGGGTGGACCCGATCAGCCAGCTGCTCAAACCACTCGGTCCGGCGCTCCTCGGCATGCAAATGGGTTCGACAGTCGGATTCCTCGCCCACCGCGCCCTCGGCCAGTTCGACATCGGCGTACCGACCAATCCGCCAGGCGCCCGGTATGTGATCGTCGACAACGTCGAAGCATTCATCGCCGACTACCAGCTGGAGCCACGGCAGACCCGCCTCTGGGTGGCTTTCCGAAATGGCGTTCACGATGCGGCTTTCGCCGGCCCTTGGATCAGACAGCACATCGTCGACCTCGTCGAAGAGCACCTCGGAAGCGTGGACTTCGACACTTCCACACTCATGGAAACGATTCAGAATCTGAGCGACCCGAGCCATTTCCAGGAACTACTCGCCGATGGCGACGGCCTGACGGGCTTCCTGTCGCCAACCGGCAAGTCGGAGGCGCAGGCCCGGGCCCGGGCGGCGATCGGCTTTGTATCGGGGTACGGCGAACACGTGCTCAGGGCTTCGGCCGCCAAACTCATTCCTGATCTCGGCGCCATCGAGAACGCTCACCGGCTCAAACAATCCGAACCAGGCACTCCCGACCAGTTGATGACGCGCATCATCGGTCTTGAATTGACCAATGAGCTGCACGACGAAGGCGCCGAGTTCTGCAGAGAAGTTGAGCGTCGCTGGGGCGCCGAGGCTCTCGAAAGCGTCTGGCAGGAACCCGCTCACCTACCTCGCGGAGCCGAACTCGCCGACCCGGTGGCCTGGGCCGCCCGGGTGCTCCTTCCGGATTTCTAGCCGACCGACTAAATTCTCCGGCTTACGCACATAACCAAAGAACGGATGAGATGCCATGTCAGCCGAAATCGGACAGCCCGCACCTGCGTTCGAACTTGTCGACCAGACCCGCTCCCTCGTTTCACTTGAGTCACTCCTCGGCAAGAAATCGTTGATCAAGTTCATACCGTTCCCATTTACCGGGGTCTGCGAGACCGAGGTTTGTGAAGTACGCGACAACCTGGCGTCGTTGACGGACATGGATACGAACATCGTCGTCATCACCTGTGACACGGTCCCATCGAACGCCCGCTGGGCCAAAGAGCTTGGTGTGTCGTTTCCGATCCTCTCTGACTTCTGGCCGCACGGCGCCGTATCGCAGGCCTACGGTTGCTTCAACGAGGCGATCGGCGTAGCCATGCGCTCGACCTATGTGCTCGACCACGAGGGAATCGTCCGAGACATCGTCGCCACCCCGGTACTGAGAGAGGCTCGGTCGATGGCGTCCTATCACGAAAGCCTGGCCGCCATCGAACCGGTGGGCTAGCCAAACAGGTCGTCCCACAGTCGCTCAAAGAACCCTCGACTCTTCGGATCGGGCAGTTCGGCGAGCACCCGCTCCTGGACGTCAACGGGCAGTTCTCCTACGAGCACATACCCACCGAGGCCAGTATTCCAGGCATAGACGACTCGCCCCAGCTCGAAGATTCGCTGGTATTGATGGCCATCGATCGTGACCCGGGGCTGCCGGTCGAGTTCAGGAACTGAAATCGGTCGGGCCGAATTCGTCAGTTGGAACGTAAAAACCCCATCGCCGTAGAAGGCCGAGAGGACGTCCGGCTCGGATCCGAGGGTCAGCTTGAGTCGATCGAACCCGGCCAGCCGAGCCGGAAGCGCTGGATCATTTCGTGGCGGTGCCTCGCTGGCCTCCCCGTGGGCGACGACTTCGGCTCCCTCTGCCGGACCAGCCACACCGGGCGTGAACGCCACAAACCGGGTAGTGCAGTACGTCGATCCGTCACCGTTGAAGATTTCCGACATCAGCAGCACGGATGATTCGACGTCGAAGGAAAGCCGGACTCGGGTCTGGTTGCCGTCGACGATCTCAACGACGTCAACCGGCCGACCGAGCACGGTATCTGGCTCGGTCATCCGAATGGTGTACTGATCGCCCAGGTCGGTCGACAACATCAACGCCTTGGCCGCGCGCCTCGTCCCGCGCGGGTCGACCGTAACGATGACCCCGGTCTCGTTCTGGCCGACTTCGAACACTTCCGAGTGGCGGCCATCGGGCTGATCACAGATGACCGACTGCTCCCCTGAGTAGACCACGCCGACGCTGCGCTCCATCCGATCGGTAACTTCGTCAGCCATTGCAGTAGAAGACAATCCGGCCAGAAGGATGAGCACGGCCGAGCCGAGCACCAATACGCGTCGCATCATTCGCCGCCCCCGGCGCGAACCAAACCGACTACCGGGCTAACCCCCCCATCGACCAGAGCCTGTTGTTCGTACTGAGCTGACACTTCAACGAGGGTGAGGCCAACCGAATCGGGCGCCGCGGCGGTGGCTACCGCCACAAAGATCATCACCGCGGCGGCAGCGGTCCCCACCCAGGCGGCGGGTCGACTACGGAAGGGAACCACGTCGGGGCTGAGTCCGAGGTCGACCCGGATCGATTCGGGAAGCTCAAGAACCGGCAGGGATCTCACGACCGAACGGGCCGCGTGCAGGTCGGCCATCTCTCGCTGGCATGCGTCACAATCGGCCAGGTGGGCCACCAAACGGGAGGCTTCCTTGGGCGTGGTCTCACCGTCGAGATAGGCCGAAGCCAGTTCGCCTACGTGATTCATGTCAGCGCCTCGCGCATCATCTTGCGGCCCCGGTGAATCCGACTGCGAACCGTCCCGACTGGGGCGGCAACGGCAATGGCAATCTCATCGTATGACAGACCGACGACATCACACAGGACAACAGCTTCGCGGAAGTCGTATGGCAACCCGAGGAGTGCTTTTTGCACATCGTCGCCGAGCCGTATCGAGGCGAGGACCTCATCGGGAGGAGGGGTCGAGATGAGGTCGGTGCGATCGAGGTCGATAGGGAGTGCCGTAGTCGGTCGGCGTTTCTTGCGACGCACGTCATCGAGGAATGCGTTACGGGTAATGCGCCACAACCAACCTTCAAAGGAACCAGGTGTGTAATTGGCCAATCCGCGCTCGACCCGGATGAGGACCTCCTGGGCCAGGTCCTTCGCGTCATCAGGGTTGCCCGTAAGGCGATAGGCAAAGTTGTATATCTTGCGCCCATGCGTTCTTGCGACTTCTTCCCACGAGAGCGGAGCGCCGTCCGTCACGGCCTACTCCTCTCAACGGAGCGCGTCGAAAAAGAGTTCCCCGCAGTCACGGAGACCGCTCGGCGGCGTACCGCCGGTCGGTTGGCTGGACTACGACTCGGTCTTTGCCTCGGTGGTCGTGCTGTCGCCCGGGGCGTCGTCTGACTTGGCGCCTTCTTCGATACCCTTGCGGAATTCCTTGGTTGAAGCGCCCAATGAACGGGCAAGGTCAGGAAGTTTTCGGGCACCGAAGAGCAGGAGAACCACGATGAGAATGACAATCCATTCTCCGCCTTTTGGAATACCCATGCTGATGTCCTTTCGTTGCCCATATGCTAGCTGCCTCGGTCCGCCTAGACGCAAGCCATCCCATGGCTTCTCTTGGGCTTGGACGTATCAAGCGGCCCGATCGGTTCCTGGCAGCGCAGGTGCCGCACGGATGCGGCTTGCCCTGGCTAGTTCAAAGCAAGTGCGTCGACGAACTTCTGGAGACGCTCGCGAGTGACGAACTGGATACGAGGTTCAGATTTCTCCATCTGATAGACACTGAACGGCCCGTACTTGTCTGAGACGAGCAGGCCGCGGTCGGCCTTGGATGCAATGAAGTCCACCAGGAAGGTGCGCATGTCTTTCTCATCCAACTCCGGGGAATCATTGGGAGCGTGAGCTACCTCTCGCACGAAGGTGACTGAACCACCCTTGCTTGCGGTGTAGGTACCCGGGGCCGCCCCATCCACCACCGCATAGCCAAAGAGACGGAGTAGGCCAGACACGAGCTGTCCCGAGTCCATTTCGGCCGGGTCGATGCCCTGGCCGCGGAGTCCCACTTCGACCGCCTTGGGAATACGCAGTTCCGTGCCGATCGGACCCAAGGTGTCCGAGCGAGATTTGGTAACCGTGGAGGGGACTTCGCTTTCGTCAGCGAATTGGGCGTCAATCGGGTCGTAGCCGACGTGTCCGAGATGGAGTTGAGGAGCCGCGACCACTGGCGGCGGCAATTCTCCGCGCGTAGGGAGTTCCATCGTACCGACCTTGACGGGTGGGCCGCCGCGTCCGGCGAACGCCGTGACCTTTTCGACCTGGCCTATCGGCAAGCTATGCCGTTTTTCGCGCACAACCTCAAGAGCTTCGGCGACAAGCAGATCCTTCATCACCTCGTCGGCCCCGTCCTCGGGAAGGGGCACATCGAAGGTCACTTCGGCGACGTCGTCACGAACGTGGAAGGAGACTACTTTGGGTCGGGGTCGCTCACTCACGGCGATCTCGTCGGCCGCACCAACCTTCTTCTTGTCGGCAACTCCGAGGGCGGCTTTGCGCGCTTGCATGTTGCGCCGCAGCAAGAACCACACGACGAGCAGGCCAAAAGCAAAAATCAACGTCGGGACAAGCAACTCCACAGGTTTCCTCCAAATACTGCGTAGCGGTCAGTCTAGAGGCCCCGATGGGACCGTGTTCCCCCACGAACCCTGGCGGTTAGGAGGCCCGGCGAATCCTGGCGGCGATGGAACGCTCTTTGCGAATTTTGCGACGTTCCCGTTCGGACAGACCGCCCCAGATTCCAAACTTCTCAGATTGGGTAATGGCGAACTCAAGACATTCGCCTTTCACCTGGCAGGCATTGCAGATGGCTTTGGCTTTACGAGTTGAAGCGCCACGCTCGGGGAAGAACAGATCGGCGTCTGCGCCACGACAGTTCGAGTAGTCCTGCCAGGACAGATCGTCGACCGCGAGCGCGTCAATTAGTGTTCGATGCAACGGATATCCCCTAAACCTTGTAATTACACGTTTGTGATTGTGCATGGTCGGGCCCGCCATGTCAAGGCGGAATTCGTCTCCGCGCCAGTCCAGTCCTAGAGTTTTGCCATAGACACACAAACCGCAACGCAATAACGGTCGGCCTTCGACCCGGTGTTGTAGCTTGGACGCAGAGTTTCTTTGAGGAGGACGTAGTGGCCGTAACCGAGTCTCCCGCCAAGGGGCGCCGACGCTTCTGGCTCCTCGACCTGTATGGGTCGGCCGTGGGAAAGAAATGGGCCATGGCGCTGTCGGGCATCGGGCTGCTCGGATTCGTCGTCGCCCACATGATCGGCAACTTGCACATGTATGAGGGTGCCGCCGAAATGAACGAATACGGCGAATACCTTCGGATCATCGGCGGGCCCATTCTCCCCCACACGGTCTTTCTGTGGCTGATTCGCCTGCCGCTCCTCGCCGCCTTCCTGATACATATCCACGCGGCTTATGCGCTGACGATCACGAACAACCACGCCACGATCGACAAGTACAAGCAGCCACGCGAGTGGCTGGCTGCGAGTTACGCCTCTCGAACCATGCGCTGGTCGGGCGTCATCGTGTTGCTGTTTGTCGCCTGGCACCTTGCCGACCTCACGCTCGGCTGGGTCAACCCGGACTTCATCAGCGGCGAACCATTCCACAACACCGTGGTCAGCTTGAGCAACGTCGGTATCGCCGCTCTCTACATCGTCGCCAACATCGCTCTCGGCATGCACATTTTCCATGGGGCGTGGAGTCTGTTCCAGTCAATCGGAGTCAACAATCCCCGGTTCAACCGCTGGCGGCGGTGGTTCGCTCAGGCTCTCGCCACCGTCATCGTTATCGGCAATATCAGCTTTCCGGTCATGATCTTGACCGGCGTGGTCGGCTAGAGGAGTCCAAGGCATGGTTCTAGAACTCGATGCAAAGATCCCCGAAGGCGACCTCGACACCCTCTGGGAAAAACACAAGTTCGACATGAAACTTGTGAACCCGAACAACAAGCGCAAATTCGACATCATCGTGGTCGGGACCGGTCTCGCGGGCGCGTCGGCGGCTGCGTCGCTGGCCGAACTCGGCTACAAGGTCAAGGCGTTCACCTATCACGATTCGCCCCGGCGGGCTCACTCGATCGCCGCTCAGGGCGGCATCAACGCTGCCAAGAACTATCACGGCGACGGCGACTCGGTCTTTCGCCTCTTCTATGACACGGTCAAGGGTGGCGACTATCGGTCTCGCGAAGAAAACGTGTACCGGCTTGCTGAAGTCAGCCTGAATATCATCGACCAGGCCACCGCTCAGGGCGTCCCCTTCGCTCGCGAATACGGCGGCAAACTCGACAATCGCTCGTTCGGTGGAGCCCAGGTATCGCGAACGTTCTATGCGAGAGGTCAAACCGGCCAACAGTTGCTGCTCGGCGCCTACCAGTCGCTAGCGAGAGTCGTCGGGTTGGGTCAGGTCGAGATGCATACCCGCACCGAAATGCTCGACGTAGTTGTGAAGGACGGACGAGCCGTTGGCATCGTCACCCGCAACCTGATCACCGGCGAAATCGAATCCCATTCTGCCCACGCCGTGGTGCTGGCAACCGGCGGCTACTCGAACGTGTACTACCTGTCGACCAACGCCATGGCCTGCAACGCAACGGCTATCTGGCGTGCTCATCGTCGGGGGGCGGCCTTCGCGAACCCGTGTTACACCCAGATTCATCCGACATGCATTCCGTCTGCAGAAGAATTCCAATCCAAGTTGACACTGATGTCCGAATCGCTCCGCAACGACGGCCGCATCTGGGTCTCGAAGAAAGCCGGCGACGACCGCAAGGCCAACGAGATCCCCGAGAGCGAGCGCGACTATTACCTGGAGCGCCGTTATCCGGCCTTCGGCAACCTGGTGCCCCGCGATGTCGCTTCGCGCAATGCCGAAGCGATGATCAATGAAGGCAAAGGGGTAGGTCCCCTAAAGAACGGTGTTTATCTCGACTTCGCCGACTCGATCAAGCGCCTCGGCATCGACACGATCCGGGAACGTTACGGCAACCTCTTCGAGATGTACGAACGGATCACCGACGAGAATCCGTACGAGGTTCCCATGCGTATCTACCCGGCCCCCCATTACACGATGGGCGGCCTGTGGGTCGATTATCACCTGATGACGAACATCCCCGGGCTCTACGCCATCGGCGAAGCCAACTTCTCCGATCACGGGGCGAACCGCCTTGGGGCTTCGGCGCTCATGCAGGGATTGGCTGACGGCTACTTCGTTCTTCCATACACGATCGGCGATTACCTGGCCGGCATGCTCGGCGATCCAGTGGTTCCGACTGACGATGCAGCCTTCACCGAGGTCGAGTCCGAGGTTACCGGGCGCACCAATCATTGGCTGTCGATCAATGGCACCCGATCGGCGGACTACTTCCACCGGGAACTCGGCAAAATCATGATTGCGCACTGCGGTATGTCTCGCAACGAAGCGGGCCTCAAGCAAGCGCTCATCGAAATACCTGCCCTCTACGAAGAGTTCAAGAAAGACGTGAAGGTTCTCGGCAGCGCCGAGACCTTCAACCAGTCGCTGGAGAACGTCCAGCGGGTAGATGACTATTTCCAACTCGCCGAACTCATGTGTCTCGACGCACTGAATCGGGAAGAGTCGTGCGGTGGCCATTACCGGGAAGAGTCCCAAACCGAAGACGGCGAGGCACTGCGCAACGACGACGACTTCGCCTACGTGGCGGCCTGGGAATGGACGGGTGACCCGGGTAAGGCCGAGCTCACCAAAGAACCACTTGACTTCAAGAACGTGAAACTGTCACAGAGGAGCTACAAGTAATGGACCTCACGCTTCAGGTATGGCGCCAGGCAGGACCAAACGCTCCCGGTCGACTCGTCGACTACCCGGTCAAGGACATCAGCCCCGACATGTCGTTCCTCGAGATGCTCGATATCGTCAACGAGGGTCTCAACGCGCAAGGCATCGAGCCCATCGCCTTTGACCACGATTGCCGCGAAGGTATCTGCGGCATGTGCGGCCTGATGATCAACGGCCTCGCTCATGGCCCTCAACTCGGAACGGCGACCTGCCAGCTGCATATGCGCAAGTTCAAAGACGGCGACACGATCGTCATCGAACCATGGAAGGCAGCGGGGTTCCCAATCGTGCGCGACCTGGCCGTCGACCGGAGCACCTTCGATCGAATCATCGAAGCGGGCGGGTTCATCACCGTGCCGACCGGCTCGGCCTCCGATGCCAACCTGACGCTGGTACCGAAGGAAGTAGCCGACTGGTCGATGGATGCCGCGGCTTGTATCGGCTGTGGCGCCTGTGTCGCGGCTTGCCCGAACTCGGCCGCCCAACTGTTCACCGCTGCCAAGATCGCCCATCTGTCGCTTCTCCCCCAAGGCCAGCCGGAACGCTGGACCCGGGTCGAAGCCATGGTCGACAAGATGGAAGAGTTCTTCGGTTCGTGCACCAACCACGGCGAATGCGAAACCGCCTGTCCGAAGGAAATCTCGATCGATTTCATCGCTCTTATGAACAAGGATTACATGAAGGCCAAGTTCAAGAACCGGCGCCTCGTCTCGCAGACTGGTTGATCCCCTTGGGTCTCGCTCGTTGCTGGCAGATATTGGCTATGTAACAAACGTGGTGCGTTCGCGACTTACCAGATAGAAAAAGCTGTAGGAAATTCGCAGCCTGCCGATGATTTGAGTATTGGCTAAGCCTGGTGCGGCGACTACTCTGCGCAGTGCTGGCATGGATTTGGGGTAGAACTCGATCCGGCAAAACGCCATAACAGGGGATGGACGAAAATAGGGGGAGCGCTCGCAAAGCGCTGGACGGATGAGAACACTTGTGAGCAAACTTCGTAACCGCGGCAAAGACGAACGCGGCGCTGCCCTCGTCGAATTCGCGATCATGGCCATTCTTCTCTTCAGTCTCCTGTTCGGCATGGTCGAATACGGCTGGGTATTCGCCAACAACCTCGACGCCCGCCACGGCGCTCGGGAAGCTGCCCGCCTAGCAGCCGTCAACTGGGGCGGATCGCAAGCCATAGCCGATGAGACGTGCGACAGAATGGACATTCAAGGCGGGGCCATTTTCACGTTCACCGGCGGTGGAAGCCCGGTCGGGTCCGTCGGAACCGTGGCAATCGACATCCCCTATACGCCGCTCGTCGGTCTCCCCTTCATCCCGACGCCGACGAACCTGAGAAGCCAGGTCGAGATCCGCCTTGAGCAAGCCTCGACTTGGACCAACATCACAACAACGGCTTGTCCATGAGGAATCTTCGGCACGATGAATCTGGTGCCACCGCAGTCCTAGTAGCTGCCTCGATGGTCCTGATCATGGGCATGGCCGCCTTAGTCGTGGACTACGGCCTGGCCTTGAGCGAACGCCGCCTGGACCAGACCGTGGCCGATACGGCAGTGATGGGTGGGGCCATCCTTACCATCCAGACAGCCAGCATGAACAACGGCGTCGTAGAGGTCAAGCGACTCGTAGACGCCAACCTGGACCGCACAATCACCAACGCACAGTGGCAAGCTTGTGTCGACCCAGATCAACTCGCCAATCTGCCTGAGGCCGGCAATGATTGCATCTCGTGGGAGACCGGAGCCGACACACTCGTCTTCAGAGTCAGGGTCCCAGACCAAGACACCGACACCACATTCGGCGCCATCCTCGGGGTCGACACGCTCACGACGAGCGCATTCGCCGAGGCGACCCTGACCGTGAACCCGGGCGGGAAGCTCCTCCCATTTGGTCTGTTTTCCGGTAATGGGTCTGGTACAGAAGCATGCTTGAAGGACACCTCCGGTCCTGCCCTCCCACCGCCGTGCGACGGGCCTACCATCGGTCAGTTCGGCCCCTTCGACGTATACAAGTACGAGCCTGGCGCCGGTTTCTGTTCCTCTACCAACAACGTGTTCATCTATTCTGTTGGGTTGGGAATCGACCATCCCATGAGTTCCTACGAACCCGACTATGTCCTTGGTAACCCGGAGGCTCGCGAGGACTGTGTGGCTGGCGTTCCAGTACCTGTTCCCAATACGGTCCGCGGCGGCACAGGTAACAAAATTCCGCTGCTGTCTAAAGGCCTTTTGGAAGGCGACACTGTCGTTGGCCACACCTTCTCTGGACGACTCGCTTCGCCTGGATCTGGGGCAACCATCGACACGGGTACGGCCTACGAGGTCAATAATCAACCCATCTGGCAATGGTTCCGCCCCGGGTATTGCCCGGCGACCAGCTCTGGCACTCCCGCAGCCCGGAAAGCTGCAGCGCAGGCGTGCTTGTCCACCTGGAACCTGGTGGCCGACGGAACAATCTTCATAGGTGGGTTCATCAATGCTCAACGGCTTGCTTTCGTTCCGCTCTATTCCGAAAGCGCGCCGCTACCCGGTGGGTTCTATCACATCAACCGATTCGTTCCGGTCTACCTGGAGTCCCTCTACATTCAGACCGGAGGAAGTTTCTCAGTTCACAGCCCAGGGGTCGTAACCCCGTCGACCATCACCGGAAGCAATATGAAGGCCCTGACTTCCATCGTGTTGGACTGTGCGATGCTGATCGACCAGCCCTGTGATCCCGAAGCCACGCCTGGAGACCCATATGCTGGGGACCTCTCGACACTCCTGCTCTCGCGCTAGCCAAGTTAACGGCTGCTAACCTTGCTCGGGTTCATGCATATCAAGGAGTAGCCACTTATGGCCGTACAGTTTCTGAGTGAGGAGTGGGCGTCGGCCTACAGTGACGCCCTTGCAGCTCATGATGGGTTCCAGGGTGCCATTTCGGGTGCCAACCTGGGGTTGCAGTTCAACGTGTCCGATGCGGCTTCGGGTCCGGTTGGTTACTACATCTCGATTGCCAACGGGGTCGCCAATGTCGCCCTCGGCGAGCTCGAAGACGCTGACGCGACGATCTCCTCTGACTACGAAACCGCCGCGGCGATCTCCCAAGGTTCGATGAATACCCAGACCGCCTTCATGACCGGCAAAATCAAGGTGACCGGCAACCTGGCCGTCCTCATGATGAACCAAAACATCATCTCCCAATGGGGCTCCGCCGGCGAAGCCCTCGACGTCGACTACTAACCGACGCGATAGCTGCAACCCTGGGTTTAACCCAGGGTTCCTACTATCGGATTCCGCGCACTACAGCCCTGAGAATGTGGGAAATTAGGCAGATCGACGTTCGGTGATTTGCCGAACCTGCGAGATCACTCGATCAGGTCCGGTTTTCAGATCGTCCCAGGTGAATCGCAATGTGATCCATCCGTGTGTTGCGGCGACGCGGTCCCGCTCCCGATCGGACTGGAATCGCGCCACCGATGTATGCCATCGACGGCTATCCCACTCAATGGCAACCTTCGATCCGAGATAAGCGGCGTCGAACCGCACGGCAGGCACGAACCCCGGATCGTATTGGACTGCATCGGGTGCGCATCCTCCGGACCGGAGCACTTTCAGCCCGAGCCTTTCAAGCGGGGTTGCATCTTCTTCGCCTTGAACACTTCGCTCAGCGACGACCTCCCTCACGAGCGAGGTTCCAGGCTTGCCTTTCCCACCGATCTCGCCGAGCAACTCGGCTAGCTGACCGAGCTTAAGCCGATGGTTCGTCAGGAGACCATCTACAAGTTCGCCAAATGCGTTCGCTTCGGAACATGATGCGAGGTCGAAGACGGTGCGTGTGAGCGTGGTAACTGGCAGGCCTATCGTGTCTGTCCAGTGACGTCGGCTGAGGTCGGCCGTTCTGCGGACTTCGACGCCCGGGAAGGCATGTGTGGTCGATGCCGGGACCGTCACCACCGGACGCCGGCCGGTCGGCACAACGAGTCCGTGGATTCTGGCTGCCGACATGTGCGATACAACGGCGGACCTCAGGCTCAAGACTGCGCCACGCAGAAGCGCGTCCTCGTCAGGAGGCGTGAATGTCCGATAAACACCAAACTTGACCCTGGTAAGAAACCCTGCCGACACTCTCCGGCTGATCATCGGGTCTGATAGCCCGAGCTCTACAAGTTGTGATCGCGTTATGTGTCCGCCGTGCTTTGCGGCGAGTTCGGAGATGGTGCGTTCGTAGCTCATCCGCACACTATGAGCCTGATCTCTGACAGATTCCGCTCAACCGGCCTCCCTGGGTTAAACCCAGGGTTCCTACTATCGGATTCCGCGCACTACAGCCCAGAGAACAACCCAGGGTTCTCACAGGAACCCTGGGTTCCAGCGTTCAGGAGTGGTTAGTCGAAAGTGATCGTGTGGAGTTCGTCGACCTTGGCTTTGACGGCATCGGCTGCCTCGACCAACAGTGACTTCTCTGCATCGGTGAGGTTGAGTTCGACGACCTCTTCGATACCCTTGGCTCCGAGTCGGGCAGGCACCCCAAGGTAGACCCCTTCGATGCCGTACTCACCCGCGGTCATCGCGCACACCGGCATGATCTCTTTCGAGTCGGTGATAATCGCTTTGACCATCGCCGCAGCCGCCGAAGAGGGCGCAAAGTAGGCCGACCCGGTCTTGAGCAATCCGACGATCTCTGCGCCACCCGCCCTGGTCCGGTCGACCAGCTCGTCGATGTCGGCCTGGGACAGAACCTCGGTCAGCGGCTTACCCGAAACCGAGCATTGTGACGGTACGGGAACCATCGTCTCTCCGTGGCTACCGAGCGTCATAGCCTTCACCTCAGAGATGGGAACACCGAGTTTCTCGGAGATGAAGTGCACGAACCGGGAGCTGTCAAGGATGCCCGCCTGACCGATCACCTTGTTCGACGGCAGACCGGACACCTCAAACGCCAGCGTCGTCATGTGATCAAGCGGGTTGGTGACCACCACAAGCGTCGCGTCGGGCGAGTACTCCAAGATCGATTCGGTGACGCCCTTCACGATCTTGGCGTTGACCTCAAGCAGGTCCATCCGGCTCATGCCCGGTTTGCGAGCCAGACCGGCCGTGATCACAACTACCTCGCTCCCGGCGGTATCGGCGTAGTCGTTGGTGCCGAGCACCATGGTCGAGTAGTTCTCGACGGGTCGCGCTTGGTTCATGTCAAGAGCGAGACCTTGCGGTAGACCCTCTACGATATCGGTCATGACAACCTGGTCGACAATGTCTGATTCCGCGAGTCGCATGGCCGTGAGTGAACCGTACTTTCCGGCGCCGACAACAGATACTTTCCGCATGATTAAGTCTCCTGGGACAAGATATGCCTTCACCCTAGCGCTGCGTGATAACGCCGATACCGACGCCGTATGAGAAGTCTTGTCATTGCCACAAGCCTGGTCGTGACGCTCACCGGGTGCGTGGGAGTTTCGGCGCCCGACCGACCCCGACCGGCTGCCGCTGCCGACCTTAACGACCCCGTGGTAGCCGCAGCTTTGGGTTCGCCGCAGTTCGCCGATATCGCCTGGGAGCGCCGGGCCGGACGCTGGACCATCGTCGGCGACGGACCCCTCCCCCAGCCCGCCGACGTGGAAACGATCCAGGCCGCCTCGTCCGACATCCCGGCCGCGATCACGACGGAACCCCGCCAACTGGTTCGGACCTCAACCGCCGGAGTCCCGGCTGGACATCCGGCCAGCGCCGCCATCGCCGTCGCCAAGGGACCCGACGTGTACCTCCTCGATGCCGCCTTCTCAGGATCCCAAGCCGCCACCCGCTGGTCGGTCGGCAGGGTGCTCGTCCACGAGCTCGTGCACGTTGCCCAGTGGTATGGCCTTTCGGATGAGTATGTCGCCGCGGCCCGATCAGGCGATCTCGAGTCGCTCGACCTCGACAACGGTTCCGGAATCGTCTCCGACTGGGCCGAAGCCACCGGATGGGCCAACACCTCCGAAGATCCACTTCTTGCCGCCTGGACCCTGACTGGTGACGCACCCAACTCCTATGCGGCAACGAGCCCAGCGGAGGACATGGCCGAAAGCGTGTCGCTGGCTACCGCCGGTCTCGGAGATCTACTCGATGCGTCCCGCGCCGAGCGCGTCGAACTCTGGACAAACTCGACACTTGAAGACCTGGCGTCTGGCAAGCCTTGGGCGCCGTTTGGTTCGATCGAGGTCACGTCTGGTACACCGCTCTATGACGAGGCGGCCGCCCGAGCCACCACTCCGGTCGGGGCGACGCACGCCGACCCGCTGTACTTCGAGCTACCGAATGACTCGCCGGATCTCACCGAGATCGCCGGTCAGCTATCCACCCGACTGGCGGCCCGCGGTCTGTCCGGCCAGCTTCAGATGAATGACCAGAAGTACGAGGGAAGCTTTGTCAGGGCGGACGGATCCGTCTTCTGGGTGGAACTCGTCGAAGGTCGCGATCTAGGTGCCGACGGCCCCCTCCTGGTCTACGTCTGGCTTTGGTGACCGACCGTCACACGGCCACGAAGCGAGTCCCCAGTTCGAGATGCTCTTCGGCGACGTTGTCGCCCGACATCTCAAGCCGATCGACCCGGGGTCGATCAACCGGTAGCTTTTCAAGCATGATCGTGCCACCTGACCAGGTGATCGTCGCTGTCCGGGCGGTCCGATCCACTACCCCGCCAAGCACATCACCATAAAACTTCACCCCCGCATCAATGTCCGGAGTGGCGATAACAATTTGCTCGAGGGTCGAAATCGCTGATCCCCGCACAACGTCATCTGACGACCACCACGATACGCCCCACGACGCGGTCTCGCCGCCAGCGAGGGCTCGGTCGAGCCGTTCGCTCATCGAGCCTCGATCGACGTCCGATTGAGCGACTTGGATCACAGGACCATGTCCCTGTTTCGGATGGATAAAAAACTCACGCCAGAACGTCTTCGAGAAGTCGATGCCGACCGGTTCGAAGCCAATCGATCGAAATCGTTCCAATTCAGATTGAATGTCCTGTGTCTTGAACGTGAAGTGATGTGGTCCCGGACCTCGGGTCCGCAAGAAGCGGACCAGGAAGTCGTTGTGGTCGACGTCCCAAGGTTCGAGAAGCTCGATGGTCATCCCATCCTCGCCCCTACCAAGTCGCAATTGCATTGCCTGGAACCCCGAGCCCGGGGGTGTTCCCCCACCGATGACTACCCCGCCGTGACGTCCGGCGAGTAGTCGTTGGAGCGGCACGACCCGCTCAGCGGCTAGCGCGACATGGTCGAAGTTCAACAAGTCGGGTTACAGCCGTTCGATGATGGCATCGGCGAACGCCGACGTGCTGACCTCGGTCGGGTTGTCCATGAGGCGAGCGAAGTCGTAGGTGACGATCTTGTCGCCGATGGCCTTCTCGATCGCCGACACTATCAACTTTGCCGCCTCATTCCATCCCAGGTAGTTGAACATCATCTCGCCCGAGAGGATCACTGATCCGGGGTTGACCTTGTTCATCCCTGCATACTTCGGAGCCGTACCGTGGGTCGCTTCGAAGACCGCGACGCCCGTCTCGTAGTTGATGTTTCCGCCAGGAGCGATGCCGATCCCGCCAACCTGAGCGGCGAGCGCGTCCGAGATGTAGTCGCCATTGAGGTTCATCGTGGCAATCACGTCATAGTTGGCCGGGCGGGTGAGAACCTGCTGCAGCATGGCATCGGCGATGACGTCCTGAATGAGGATCTTGTCGCCGGGATCGCCGCCCGAGTCTTCCCACGAGACGAGTTCGTCGGCGAATTCGTCCCGGGCAACCTCGTAGCCCCAGTTGCGGAAGGCTCCCTCGGTGAACTTCATGATGTTGCCCTTGTGGACCAAGGTGACCGATTTGCGGTTGTTGGCGATCGCATACCGGATGGCGGCGCGAATCAGGCGTTTGGATCCGGTCACCGAAACCGGCTTGATACCGAGTCCCGAATCAGGACGGATGTCCCAGCCAAACTCGTCACGCAAAAACTCAAGCAGTTTGCCTGCGTCGTCGCTGTTTGCTTCGAGTTCCTTGCCGGCGTAAACATCTTCGGTGTTCTCACGGAAGATCACCATGTCGACGGCCCCAGGGTCTTTGACCGGGGACGGAACCCCCTCGAACCAACGAACCGGGCGGAGGCAAACGTAGAGGTCCATCATCTGACGCAGCGCCACATTGAGGCTCCGGATGCCGCCGCCAACCGGCGTCGTCAATGGACCTTTGATACCGACGAGGTACGTGCCGAACGCCTCGACGGTTTCTTCCGGAAGCCACTCGCCCGTGGCGTTGAACGCCTTTTCGCCAGCCAGAACCTCTTTCCAGGCGATCTTGCGATCCCCACCGTACGCCTTCTCGACGGCTGCATCGAATACGCGAACGGCCGCCGCCCAGATGTCCGGACCGATGCCGTCACCTTCTATGAACGGGATGATCGGATCGTTCGGTACGACGAGCCCATCAGGACCCATAGTGATCGGCGTGGCCATGGTTTGCCTCCGTGAAGCATTGCGGTTTTTGTGCTGTCCGGAGGCTAGCAAGACCCCTTCCCAGACTGGAACTGAGCGACCCCAGACTGGAACTGAGCGACGGCGCGCACCGTCGCCAGCGCTTCAGTCGCCGCGGACAACTGCAGCGGACAACCGCAGATGAATCTCACATGGGGCCGCTACAACAGGCATAACGAAGAAAGTTCACCAATCGTGAACCAAACGCAGTCGGCGTCCGTATGGATTGAAGATATCCATCTAGACGGAGGGAAACACGATGCGACGCATCATGTTGTTCATGGTAGTTCTAGCGATGATGTTGGCCTCGATACCGGCCTGGGCCGATTCGGGTCGACCCCTGGAGGCGGCTCTCGCCGCAGCGAACGAAACCGACGGCGGCGATGTCGGCGCCAGCGGCCATGCCTGGGTTCGGCTCAACCAGGGACAGAACCAGGTCTGCTTCGCCATTGAGGCAAATGACCTCACGACTCCAGCCGTCGCCGCCCACATTCACAAGGCGCCGGCCGGTGTCGATGGCGGCGTCGTGGTCAACTTCGACGTAGCCAACAACGGTTTGTCCGGGTGTGTCTCGGCGGACGAGGGTCTGATCAAGGACATCCGACAGAACCCGTGGGACTACTACGTGAACGTCCACAACCCGACCAAGCCCACCGGCGCGATTCGGGGCCAGCTGAGCAAGTAACGACAGACGAGGCAAGGGACCGTTTCGGCGATCCCTTGCCTCGCTCGCACGCTGGCCTCGTCGGATCGTGCACGGTCGCGCCGAGAAGGATCGATGCGGCTTCAAGCCAGTTGAAATCGCGCTGACGAGGTGGAACGGGACGACTCGACGTGTTCTAGTTCGATTTCGAATCTGCCGGGTTACCGGCTGGCGACTCTGGCTAGGCCATAGCGACCCGGGTCAAACCCCGGCGCGTTTTTCGGCGGCACTGACCGTGTTGTGCATGAGCATCGCCACGGTCATCGGCCCGACCCCACCCGGCACCGGGGTAATCGCGCTGGCGAGGTCCTTCACGGCTTCGAAGTCGACGTCCCCGACCAGGCCGTCGTCGGTTCGGTTGATGCCGACGTCGATAACGACCGCACCTGGCGACACGTGATCCGCCCCGATCAGCTTCGGCACGCCCACCGCCGCCACGATGATGTCGGCGGCTCGACATACCGCGGCCAGATCCCTCGTTCGAGAATGGGCAATCGTGGCGGTGGCATCGGCACCTCGTTGCGTCATCAGCAAAGCCTGCGGGCGTCCAACCAGAAACGACCGGCCGACGATGACCACGTTCTTGCCGGATACGTCGATGCCATAGTGTTCGAGGATTCGCATCACGCCGGTTGGCGTACACGGAGTCAATCCGTCACGGCCGAGTACGAGCAGCCCCAGGTTGAAGGGATGTAGGCCGTCGGCGTCCTTGGACGGGTCCATCAGTTCGGTGATCCGATCCGAATCCAGGCCCTTGGGAAGCGGTAGTTGAACGAGGATCCCGTCGACCGCCGGATCGGCGTTGAGTTGCTCGATAAGGGCTTCGATCTCGACCTGCGGGGTGTCGGCCGGAAGCTCATGGTGATACGAGTTGATCCCGGTTGCCTCGGCGGTCCGGCGCTTACTGCGGACATACACATGCGAGGCAGGGTCGGCTCCGACCAGTACGGTTGCCAGCCCAACCGAGATACCGCGCTCCTTGAGTGCAGCCACCCTCGCAGTGACATCGGCCTTTACCGTCTCGGCGACGGCCTTGCCGTCCAAAATCATCGCGCTCATAGTCTCCTAAAACTGCTGCGGGCACAGTAGCGCCGTCGTGATCGGCGGGGGAAGACGGGGGCTGGCCGCAAACAAGATGAGTGGTAGCGTCCTGCCGTGCAACCATCCCCCGACGCTCTCCGTCACCGAATCGGCGTGCTCTCCCTGGTGGTGATCGCGGCGTCCTTCGCGCCCGTCGCTCCGGTACTGGCCGCACCCGTTGCTCTTGACTGTTCCATTGGGGCTGATCGCCCGACCGGATCCCTGCAAGTAGTACCAGGCTCCTCGGCTCTATTCGGCGGAACCAGCGTCGAGACCTTCAGCGTAGAAGTCGAAGCCGGGTTGGGCTTCGACGCCGCCTGCCTCGCCGAGCAGGTCGAATCGGTACTCGGCGACCCACGGAGTTGGATTCATGTCGGATCCCTCGGATGGAAGCGCGTCGACACCAACCCCGACCTACGCATCATCTTCACCTCCCCTGCCTTGACCGACCAGATGTGCGCTCCGTTGAACACCGGCAGCATCTACTCGTGCCGCAACGGCAACCGGGTCGTGCTGAACAGCTACCGCTGGCGGAGCGGCACCCCCGAATACGCCGCCAACCTCAACGAATACCGGACCTACCAGATCAACCATGAAGTTGGCCATTATCTCGGCAACGGGCACGTCTCGTGTCCCGGAAGCGGCAGAGTTGCCCCGGTGATGATGCAGCAAACCAAGGGCCTCGACGGCTGCACGATGAACGGGTGGCCATTCCCATCCGTTGAACCACCACCGGAAATCTGGGACGGCAAGTTCAAGGACGATGACGGTTCGGTATTCGAGGCCGACATCGAATGGATCGCCACTCAGGGCATCACGCTGGGATGCAATCCACCCCTCAACGATCACTATTGCCCGGGAGAGGCGGTGACCAGGGGCCAGATGGCCGCCTTCCTCGATCGCGCCTTCGGTCTACCGACAACCGGCGTCGACTTCTTCACCGACGACAACGGCACCGTATTCGAGTCCTCGATCAATCGGATCGCTCAGGCGGGGATCACGCTCGGCTGTAGGGACGCCACCCAGTTCTGCCCTGACCGGACGATCACCCGCGAAGAGATGGCCGCATTCCTACACCGCTCCCCTCTCACGTTGGATGCGGTCGACGCCAGGACCTTCGTCGATATCGAATTGTCGATGTTCGCAGACGACATTGCGTGGCTTTCCTCGGTGGGGATTACCCACGGATGTAATCCCCCAACGAACGATCGCTTCTGCCCGACCGCCCCCGTTACCCGCGGCCAGATGGCCGCGTTCCTCCGCCGAGCCCTCGACCGATAGCAGGGCATGCTTGGAGAGGCGATCGAGGGCCTAGTGGAGGAAGTGACGTTCGTTGGTGAAGAGCATCGCCAGGCCGAGTTCGTCGGCTTTGGCTATGACGTCGGCGTCGCGCAGGGCTCCGCCCGGTTGGACGATTACCGTCGCCCCGGCGGCCGCGGCGGCTTCGATGCCATCGGGGAAGGGATAGAACGCGTCGGAGGCGCTCGCTCCCCCAGTGGCACGGCCAGCTGCTTTGTTGGCAGCGATGTCGCCCGCCTCCACCCGGTTCTGTTGACCGGCGCCGATGCCCCAGGCGGTTCCGTCCTTGGCGAGGACAATGGCGTTCGAGTTCACATGGCCACACACTCGCCAGGCAAACTCGGCATCCGCTCGTTCTGCAGCATTCGGTTGCCGTTCGGTAACCACCTGCCAACTGTCAGCCGGTGACGCAAAGTTGTGAGCGACCTGGCCCAACCAGCCACCGGAGATCTGTCGTAGCTCAAAGGCATGAGAATCTGGGAGCGGAGCTTCCAGGATCCGGGTGTTTTTCCGCTTTGCGACCAGACCGTCGATCACCCCGGCTTCGTAACCAGGAGCGATAACCACATCAGCCTGAGCGGCGAGCACAATCCGCTCCAACGTTTTCATGTCGACCGGGGCCGATAGCGCCACGATCCCCCCGAACGCCGAGCGAGGATCACAGTCGTATGCCCGCTGATATGTGTCGGCGAGTTCCACTCCAACCGCTGCCCCACACGGATTGGCGTGTTTGATGATGGCGACCGCCGTTTGCCCGAAGTGAGTCGCCAGGTCATTGGCCAAAACCCAGGCCGCCCCCGCATCGAACAAGTTGAGATAGCTGAGAGCGATGCCCGCATGCTGGACCACGCCATCCCACCAGGAGGCCACCCCGTCTTCGTGATACAAGGCTCCCGGCTGGTGCGGGTTCTCGCCATACCGCAAGGCGGTTTTACGTCGCAGCGGCGTGACGACATGCTCGGGCAGTTCCTCGTCTCGACCAAACCAGTTCACGATCGCCGCGTCATACGACGCCGTGTGGAAGAACGCTTCCCTCGCGAGGCGGCGTCGCAGCTCATCCGAAAGCCCGCCGGACGTCACCGCTCCGACTACCTCGGGATACTGGTCGGGCGAAGTCACGATTCCGACCCAGGCGTGGTTCTTGGCCGCCGCGCGGACCATCGTCGGCCCTCCGATATCGATTTGTTCGATCGCGTCCGCGTCGCTCACCCCGGACCCGGCCAC
>Ga0224496_10000459_pt1 | contig 28373 bp, 32 predicted proteins | sample SF_Jul11_sed_USG_2_FD_168127 | JGI IMG/M metagenome (GOLD analysis project Ga0224496, IMG submission 168127) | Sediment microbial communities from San Francisco Bay, California, United States - SF_Jul11_sed_USGS_8_1 | ecosystem: Environmental > Aquatic > Marine > Sediment | place: USA...
CCAGTAATTCACTGTATAAATAGAGTAAAACGAAATAAAAAAATTAATGTCTGTATATAAAAATTAATTCGAAACCGAAAAACATTCCGTCTTTATTTTCTGCTAATACGGCATTTTAATTAACCATTTTTTTATTTTTTAAATAACCTTAGCGCAAAACATTCGCCTTTTTATTGACCGCTTTTTAAGGACACATGTCTCGAGGCATTGAATACCTGCCAGTATTAACACTTCAATTGACGCAATCATAGCCATTCAACACATCAATGCTGACAAAAAAACAGAAATAACCTTTAAAAACAATCAATTATCTTACTCATCATCCAGCTTTAACACACTTTTTTAACGCCTGAAGCCAGCACATTAAATGACTGACCAGTCACTTCATACTCCCTGTACAAGCTTAACCTGTCCGCAGAAATATAAGATAACTATATTTAAGGCTGTAGATAATGTTATTTGGGAATTATGTCAAAATCATAAGATTCCAGTCGCCCACTCTATAGCCAGGCAAAATTCAGGCACAGACTGCTTAATCAACTTCCCACAGGGTTTTCAGTATAAATACTCGCCAGGCGCTTTTTTGCAGGCAAAAAAAAGACCCTTTCGGGTCTTTTTATATTGGCTGGGGAACTAGGATTTGAACCTAGGTTGGCGGAGTCAGAGTCCGCAGTCCTGCCGCTAGACGATTCCCCAATATCGGGAACCGATAGATTAACGTTTCGAGAACTGGGTTGCTCTACGTGCTTTACGCAGACCCACTTTCTTACGCTCTACCTCACGTGCATCACGTGTTACGAAGCCAGCTTTACGCAATGGGCTACGCAGGCTCTCATCATATGCAATCAGGGCACGGGTAATACCATGACGGATAGCACCCGACTGACCGGTACCACCACCGCCTTTAACTGTAATATGAAAATCAAATTTGCCATTCATATCAACTACATCCAGAGGCTGCTTAACAACCATATGGGCTGTTTTACGACCAAAGAACTGCTCCAGCGGGCGACCATTGACGTTGATTTGACCGTTACCTGAGCGCATGAAAACACGTGCACTTGAAGTTTTACGACGTCCGGTTGCGTAATATTGGGTTTCTGCCATGGATTATTACCTGTTAAATTCAAGCACCTGGGGCTGTTGAGCCGAGTGCTTATGATCTGGACCGGCATATACCTTAAGTTTACGGTACATTTCTCGACCCAATGGGTTCTTGGGAAGCATGCCTTTTACTGCACGCTCAATGACCTCTTCTGGTTTTTTAGCAATCAGTTTCTCGAAAGAAATTGTCTTCATGCCACCAATAAAACCAGTATGGTTGTAATACATTTTATCTTTAGCTTTGTTACCTGTCACACGTACTTTCTCAGCATTGACTACAACAATATAGTCACCTGTATCCACGTGCGGAGTGTATTCTGCTTTATGTTTGCCACGTAAACGACGGGCAATTTCAGTTGCCAGACGACCTAAGGTCTTACCGTCTGCATCTACTATGTACCAGTCACGCTTGACCGTCTCTGGCTTGGCACTGAATGTCTTCATGTTGCTATGTCCTAATGGATGATCGCTGTTAATCGCTATAAACGAAAGGCGGAGAATATTACAGAATTAGTCCCTTTGACACAAGCACTAAACGTCTTTTTTCAGGCAAAAAGAAGGCGCGGTAGGGGATACCGCGCCTAAATAAATACCACCAAAGGAGGATGGAGGAGTTTTACATGAAAAAAATGAATTCAACCGCTTAACTCTATAAGCAAATACTAATACAGCATTTGCTAATATTCAAGTTTTAATTTGAAAAAAATGCTATTTAAGCCGTAATCGATCCACAATCTCACCGTTCATCAGGTGTTTTTCAATAATTTCATCTATATCCTGCTCATCCACATAGGTATACCAGGTATCTTCCGGGTAAATCACAATCACCGGCCCCTCGGCACAACGATTCAGGCAACCTGCCGTATTAATTCTTACATTACCCTCAATAGACGACCCGAGGTCTTTTACCTTTTGCTTGGCATAAGCCCTTAATTTACTGGCTGACGCGCTTTCACAACAAGACTCACCCGGTTCACGCCTGTTAGTACAGAAAAACACATGATATTTATAAAATGACATTGCTTAGTTCCCATCGTTTTCATTAAGATGCCTGATTCTCAGACAAAGCCCATTACACACACTGATTTTGAAAACTTCCAGCTCCAGACCATCACCGAGTGACTTTGCCGATACCGACCTATGCGTTCTATGCGGGATGTGCACTCCACATTGCCCGACCTACAGCCTCTATAAAATTGAAGCCGAATCACCGAGAGGACGCATCATGATGATTCAGGCACTGGCAAATAATCAGCTAGTAGCTGATGATAAAACAGTTATGCATCTGAATCACTGCCTGGGCTGTCGTGCCTGCGAAAGCATCTGCCCCTCAAAAGTTCCCTTTATGGCCCTCATGGATAAAGCGCGACAATTGACAGCACCCCAGCATAAACAACCGGCGGTAATAGATCGACTGCTAAATACCATTAAAGAAAATGGAAACCTGCGTCAGTCTCATGGCCTGCTGAATATTATCGGGCATACAGGCATACACAGATTATCAAAACTGATACCCAACAAAGCCGGATCAACACTGTCTAAATCTGTTGATTTACTGGCCCATAATAAGATGCGTAAATTTGAAGACTATTATCCCGCTATCAACGAAGCTATCGGCTCAGTCCTGCTATTTACCGGCTGCATGGGTTCAATGTTCAATAGTGATACGCTTCAGAGCTGTATTCAGCTGCTGACTCATTTTGGCTTTAATGTTTTTATACCAAAAGATCAGTATTGCTGTGGGGCATTACACCAGCATAACGGCCAAATAGACACTGCCACTGAACTCGCCCGTAAAAATGCTGATGTTTTTCAGCAATATGATGTTGTTGCCCTGATCTACATTGATAGTGGCTGCGGCGCTCAACTGGTACAGCAACAGACAGCTCTACCGGCATTTCATATTAATCAGTTTGTTCTGCAGAAAATTCAACCCGGCCCTGACCGGTTCAATTCTCGCAAACAGACGATTTTATTACATGAAAGCTGCAGTTTGAGAAATTCACTCAAACTTGGCGGCATTAACCAGACCCTGGTTGAGCTCATTCCTGGTCTAAACATCCAAAAAATGCCCAACTCCGATACCTGCTGTGGTGCAGGAGGCAGTAATTTTCTGGAATACCCTGAGCTGGCTGATCAATTACTGGATCAAAAATTAAACACGATTAACCCTGTACACACATCGTTATTAATCAGCGACAATATTGGTTGCAGCCTGCATTTAAAATCCGCTCTCAGGCTCAGAAAGATAAAACTGGAAGTCATTCACCCCGTCACACTGCTGGCAGATCAGCTAAAGTGATATACTGCACCAAGTTAAACACGGAACAGACTCATGCGTCACTACTCCTCTTTTGATCAATTTATTTCTCAGGCAGACCATGCGCTTCGCACGGTAATGGGAAGGCCCAGTATTACCGAAAGACCGGACCCGGCGAATAGTGTTGCCAAAACAAAACTGACCGATGAAGAACGTAAACTGTCCGCAGGGCTAATGCGCGTTAACCATTCAGGAGAAGTCTCTGCTCAGGCGCTGTATCAGGGACAGGCCCTTACTGCCCGGCTGGAAGAAGTGCGCTCCAGCATGGAACGTGCTGCACTGGAAGAAAATGATCATCTTGCCTGGACAGAAAAACGACTCGATGAGCTGGGTAGTCACAAAAGCATATTGAACCCACTATGGTATGCCGGTTCATTTGCTATAGGTGCATTTGCCGGTGCCATAGGTGACAAATGGAGTCTGGGTTTTGTTGCCGAAACCGAACATCAAGTTATCAGACACCTTGATAATCATCTTTCCAGACTGCCCGCCAGTGACAGCCGAAGTAAAGCTATATTACTACAAATGAAAGAAGATGAAGCTCATCACGCCACCATCGCTCTTGAGGGGGGAGGTGCCGAATTACCCTGGCCCGTTAAGAAAATCATGCAGGCCATGTCAAAAGTTATGACCACAACAGCCTATTACATATAAAAAAAGCACCCTAGAGGTGCTTTTTCTTTTCATTATCAATTATAAGCTTCTTTAAACAGCCTGAAAGAACACGTCTGTAGTCTTCTCAGGCTCCTCTATTGCTTTTACAGGCCCCACTGAACGCTTGCTTAACCAGGCATCAATCTTGGTAATTAACTCATTTTTATTCACTGGCTTGGCTATATAATCTTTTGCTCCCAGCTTTAAACCCCAGGCTTTATCAGACTGCTGATTTGAACCACTGACAATAATAATAGGGATATGACAGGTATCTGGCTGACGTGTTAAATGCCGTGTAGCCTGAAATCCATTTAACTCTGGCATCACTATATCCATCAGAATCAAATCAGGCTTAATATGCCGGGCCATTAAAATACCCTGCTTGCCGTTCTCTGCTGTATGCGTATTAATACCAACACTTCTTAGCATTTTTTCCATTGCAAATAACTGTGTTTTGGAATCATCAACTATGAGAACACTTCGTGATTTCAAGCGATCAGCTATACTCGATAAATTATCACTATCACTTTTTTTCGAACTAAACCAATGCTTTATCATAACTTGATCTCATGATGTCAGTTACCAACAGGCAATGCTAATAACAGATACGAATTCGTTTTTACTACAGTTTTTGGCGATTATTTAGCCGGAAACTGTATGGTAATGATGGGCCTGTTATATTCATCTTTATGCGCAACAAGCTGCAGATCAACAGGCTCGGGCCGACGTTGCTCATCCAGAGTACTAGTATTGGGCACGCGGTATATACGGAAGTTATATTGCAAATCGTCAACTCGTCCCTGAAGAACACTGGCCGCCATAAACAATACATGCCGCAACCGCTGCAATACAGCAAGTTCGTCAAATGATTCTTTATTAGCTGCTTTTAGATCTACACAGTCATCCCAGACATCATATGACATGTAAACTGGACGTTTGAAATTAAATAATCTTGCAGAGCTGGTTACATCCCTTAGATCAGGTCTGTAGTTTGTGTCTAGTTGATAATGATCTTCAGGGAACATATCAATTATTTCTGCTCGATTATCATTCATCAGGTTGCTTAATTGTGATCACTGGCTGATTAAATTGATCTTCGTGCGCAACAATTTTCAGTGTTGTTGGCTCAGGATGACGAGCCTTACTGTCATTAGGAACACGATGAATCTTGAAATCACACTCCAGATTCTTAACTCTTCCATGCAGTGCACTTGATGCCATAAACAGCACATGCCTTAATCTCTGCAAAACAGCTAATTCATCTATCGTTTTGCCATTATGGTCCATTAATTCTACACAATCATGCCAAACAGCACTTGTCATATAAACAGGACGGTTAAAACTAAACAAACGCGCAGTACTGGACACATCGCGAAGCTCACGCTGTACCTGATTGTGTTGCTGCTGTGTATTGTTTTGCATAACCAACATCGTTTATAACTCCGATATTAAGATTCTATTTATCATTTGGACAATTCACTGTTACATAGATCACAAAAAAGTTTTCTTATCAGTTAATTAACTTCTAGCATTAATTATCTGTTTTTCAAACCTTCCCATGAAAATAACCATTAAAGGTCAAATTCAAACATAATTTTTGTGCTTATGGGGTATTTATAGCAAGAAAGTCAAATAATCAACAACATTTATTATCATTTCACTGCAACTTTTATGCATTTTTCTGACGAATGGTAGCCTGTAACTGCATCTTATTAATCCATATTACTCGAGCTAAGCTCTATTTCTTCCTGAATACCGAAACCTGATTCAATGACCTTCATTAGCCTGGTTACAAATGGCTGAATAGACTTACTATTCAGGCGTGTACGATCAACATTCTCTATCCACCCAAAAATTGAGGTTTTTAGCTGTTCTTCAGTTCGAACATGGGTTTCGATGTCATATGCCAGTTTCTTATATTCGGCTAAGGAGGGTGACAGACCAAGCTCAATCATAAGATCATTTAATGGATCCAGCCATTCTCGACTGGTTTCATCCAGATCAAGATCCTGTGGCTGTACTTTACCCGCACTCAAGGCCTGCGCACTTATCCAGATTCGAAAACTGTTCTGCTGTAAGGAATGGTACAAAACTTCATTCGAAATTAAGAAAATCATCATATTATTAGCGTTGGCATGAAATTTCACATCGCCATAAGACCAGATTTTGCTTTTGGTAAACTCAAATAACCTGATATGTTGCTGAAATTCAGCTTTATGTAACTGATCCAGTATAACAATTGTTTTTTCTGCTTCACTTAAAGCACAGGCCTCAGTCATCACCCGATCAAATGGCTGCGTTGGCGGTTCCTCAGGCATTTCCTCACCATCACGAAGATGAATAATCTGAGGCACCGGCTTTTCAATACCAAATTCAAAATAGAGAACATGCTCATGACCCAGTGCCTGACCCAGCGCATGGGCAAACGCTGTTTTACGACGCCCGGGATCACCATCAACATTCAAACAACGAATAGTATTCCCAGGACTATTGAGCAGACAATCAACAGCATAATCATAGGATTCTCTGGATTCGAAACCATACTCTGCAAGTTGTTGCTTTAAAGAAGTCATATTAGATTACATCTGGCTAGTTCGAGTATTCTGACGACGAATATTTCTCAACAGGGTAAACACCCAGGGCCAGATCATTGCGCCAATCAAACTGGGTAAAAAATATGACCAGGTTTCAGCCTCCTGACCCACTATACCACTCACCCATAGAACAATTATCTGCTTAAATATCAACAAAATAAAAACGACTATAGATTGCTGAAACAATGAAAAAACACGGATGCGCTTATACTGCAACAGCACCAGAAATGAGACCAGAACCAGGCCAATAGCATGCTGCCCCAGTATACTGCCCAGAGTAACATCGAGTAATAATCCAGATACCCAGGCAAAGGTTACTCCAACCTGTTGTGGCAATGCCATCACCCAGTAGATCAACACCATGGCTACCCAGTCAGGCCGAAAAGCCTGCGCCCAGTCAGGCAGAGGCAACATAGCCAGCATCAACGCAATGACAATACTAAAAGAAACTATACGATAACAATTATTCACCCACGATAGCCTCTACTGTTTTTTCACCTGTTTCTGCTTTTTCATTTTGTTCATTTTGTGGCGGATTATGCCAGACCAGCAAAACTTCACGACTACGATCAATATGGGCAACCGGCTGTGCAATGACATTAGCAAAAGTCTCACCTGCCGGACGCTCTATTTCAATAATTCTGCCTACAGGGTAATTAGGCGGGAATCGCCCACCCAGCCCAGACGTAATAATCAGATCACCTATTTCAATATCGGCATTATGCGGTATATATCTCAGCTCAAGCCTGTCCGGCTGACCATTACCAAACACGGTACTGCGCAATCCATTGCGATTAACCTGTACTGGAATTGCATGACTTGGATCCGTAATTAACATTGCTGTAGATGAAAATCCACCCATGTGAACAACCTGCCCCATAACGCCCCAGGCATCAATCACCGGTTGTCCCAGATAGACCTCATGCTGCTCCCCTTTATTCAATACCACCTGCTGTTTATAGGGATCCATATCAATAGACAGCAACTCAGCTATGAGGACTCTTTCACCTACCTTCGGCTGGGCACTGAGCATTCTTCTTAAACGTTCATTTTCTTTTTCCAGGATACTGAGTTTTTGCAAACTCACTTGAGCTCTTAGCTGCTGATCTTTAAGACTTTGATTTTCATCGAATAATTCCTGATGAGATAAAAAGGAATCACTACTCCAGTGAACAAACGCCACCGGGAGATTAACAACATAACGCAGAGGATAAATAAGGTATGACTCGATCGCTTCCCGCATGGACTCAAGATGATTCCAGCGGTGATCTGCGATCATCAAAGCAACCGATAAACCCACCAGAATAATGACACGCAAGGTAACTGATGGGCCACGCATAAATAGTGGCTGCATCAATATATCCCTTGTAACAACTGTTTACTCATTTGTTCAGCTGCCTGAATAAAAGCAATTGAATAATGTTTATTCAACGGCCAGGAAGTCACCACCATGCTCATCAATGAGTTCCAGCACTCGACCACCGCCTCGTGCAACACAGGTCAGGGGTTCCTCAGCCATAATCACAGGTAGCCCGGTCTCTTCCATCAACAGGCGATCAAGGTCACGTAACAACGCTCCACCACCCGTTAATACAATACCCCTTTCCGCAACATCAGCACCCAGTTCAGGTGGAGTTTGTTCCAGTGCTGTTTTTACCGCACTGACAATACCCTGCAGTGGCTCCTGCAGTGCTTCCAGTATTTCATTACTGTTCAGAGTAAAGCTACGAGGGATACCCTCAGAAAGATTACGGCCCTTAACTTCAATTTCCAGCAATTCCTTACCGGGGTACGCAGAACCAATCTGGTGTTTAATGCGTTCAGCCGTCGCCTCACCAATTAAAATGCCGTAATTACGGCGAACGTAACTGAAAATACCCTCATCAAACTTGTCACCACCAATACGCACTGACGCTGAATAAACAATACCATTCAAAGAAATAACCGCGACCTCAGAAGTACCGCCACCAATATCCAGCACCATTGAACCACGAGGTTCATCAACCGGCATACCAGCACCTATGGCTGCCGCCATGGGTTCTTCAATCAAATACACTTTTCTGGCACCAGCACCTGCCGCCGATTCTCTAATAGCACGACGTTCAACCTGAGTTGCCCCACAGGGTACACATATCAGAACGCGGGGACTGGGTCTGAACATAGCTTTATCATGAACACGCTTAATAAAGTGTTGCAGCATTTTTTCAGTGACATGAAAATCAGCAATAACACCATCGCGCATAGGACGAATTGCGGTGATATTTTGTGGTGTACGGCCCAGCATACCTTTGGCATCAGCACCGTAAGCTTCTATGGTTTTTGGACCACCCGGACCTCTATCCTGACGGATCGCTACAACAGATGGCTCATTAAGAACTATTCCTTTGCCGCGAGCATAAATTAATGTGTTAGCTGTACCGAGATCAATCGATAAATCGTTGGAGAACATGCCCCTTAAGCGCTTTAACATGGTGTTTGGCCGACCTGTTATTTTATGGTTGTAATAATTTTATATATTAATAGTACACAGGGGCATAAAGTACAGCTCGCCCTGTGAATCAGCGCTACTCTAACAACGAGTTCCCACAAGGGCAAGCTCAGCAGTAGTTTAACTGTGAAGAATGTGCTAATTTTGCGCGGTTTTAAACATTATTTATCATTTCAGAACATAAAGCCGGAGATAATCATGTCATTGGGACCTGATGAGGTAAAAAAAATCGCACACCTAGCGCGATTAGGTATTAATGAATCCGACATTGATGACTATGCCAGTAACCTTTCAAATATTCTTGATCTGGTTGCGCAGATGAATTCAATTGATACCCGTAATGTACCTCCTATGGCTCATCCTCAGGATGTTGGCCAGCGATTACGTGCCGATGAAGTTCTTGAAGAAAACCAGCGCGATCGTTTCCAGAAAATTGCACCACAAACTGAAAATGGTCTGTACCTGGTACCCAAAGTAATCGAATAATTGACTGCAGGAAGACACATGTATCACACAAAAACACTGGCCGAACTATCCAGTATGCTTGCAGCAGGAAAGGTTTCATCGGTTGAATTAACCCAGTCATTCATTGATCGCATCAAACAACATGATTCTGATCTGAATAGTTTTATTACCGTGACTGAAGAACAAGCACTGGCACAGGCAAAACTTGCCGATGAAAAAATCCAGTCGGGCACGGCCGGCCCGTTAACCGGAATTCCATTTGCTCACAAAGATATTTTCTGCACACAGGATGTTAAAACCAGTTGCGGATCAAAAATGCTGGATAACTTTATCGCCCCCTACAATGCAACTGTGGTTGAGAAAATGGCCGATGCCGGCATGGTCATGCTCGGCAAAACGAATATGGATGAATTTGCCATGGGCTCATCCAATGAAACCAGTTATTACGGCCCGGTCAGGAACCCCTGGAATACTAACGCTGTTCCGGGCGGATCATCCGGTGGTTCAGCCGCTTCGGTAGCTGCAAGGCTGACACCCGCTGCAACCGGCACAGATACCGGCGGTTCGATTCGTCAACCTGCCTCTCTCTGTGGCATCACCGGTTTAAAACCCACTTATGGACGGGTTTCACGTTATGGCATGATTGCTTTTGCTTCCAGCCTTGATCAGGGAGGCCCAATGGCACAAACGGCTGAAGACTGTGCACTACTGTTAAACGCTATGGCAGGATTTGATCGCCGTGATTCCACTTCTTTAGAACTGGATGTGCCCGACTACACAGCCGACCTTTCCAAAGCAATCAAGGGACTGAAAATTGGTCTGCCAAAAGAATATTTTGGTGAAGGCCTGGATGCAGGCGTTGCTGAAGTTGTTAATCAGGCCATACAACAATACAAAGCCATGGGTGCAGAAATTATTGATATTTCTTTACCCAATACACATCTGGCTGTACCGGTTTATTATGTTGTTGCACCTGCGGAGTGCTCATCAAACCTGTCACGTTTTGATGGTGTGCGTTTTGGTTATCGTTGTGAAGCACCCAGAGATCTGGAAGACCTTTACAAACGTTCCCGCGGCGAAGGTTTTGGCACCGAAGTTAAACGCCGCATTATGGTCGGCACCTATGCATTATCCGCAGGTTACTACGATGCTTATTATTTAAAAGCGCAGCAATTACGGCGTATGATTTCTGAAGACTTCAGCAAAGCATTTGAGCAGGTTGATGTCATTATGGGGCCGTCATCACCCGGCACAGCATTTAATATTGGCGAAAAAACCAATGATCCGGTATCCATGTATTTATCCGACATTTATACCATTGCGGTTAATCTGGCAGGATTACCCGGCATCAGTGTTCCTGCGGGTTTTAGCAACAACATGCCTGTTGGATTACAAATCATTGCGAATTCGTTTGACGAAAGCCGTCTGTTAAATATTGCGCACCAATATCAACTGGCTACTGACTGGCATAAGCAAATCCCCAAAGCATTTGCATAAAACAAATTATTTAAGAGGCATTCTGTATGGAGTGGGAAAGCGTAATTGGTTTAGAAATACACGCTCAACTGGCCACAAAAAGTAAAATTTTTTCTTCGGCATCAACCGCCTATGGCGCAGAACCGAATACTCAGGCATGCGCCGTTGATCTTGGCCTGCCCGGAGTATTACCTGTGGTTAATCAGGAAGCCATTCGTATGGCTGCAAAATTTGGTCTGGCAACCGGTTCCAATGTTTCAAAACATTCCGTTTTTGCGCGTAAAAATTATTTTTATCCTGACCTGCCCAAAGGGTATCAGATCTCGCAATTCGAGTTACCCATTGTTGAGAAGGGTAAAATGGAAATTGAACTTGAAGATGGCAGCAAGCGAATCATCGGCATTACACGCGCCCATCTTGAAGAAGATGCAGGAAAATCATTACATGAAGATTTTCACGGCATGACCGGCATCGATTTAAATCGTGCAGGAACACCTTTGTTAGAGATTGTTTCCGAACCTGATATTCGTTCTGCAAAAGAAGCCGTTGCCTATATGAAAAAAATACATTCGTTAGTGCAATACCTGGAAATTTGTGATGGCAATATGGCCGAAGGCTCATTCCGTTGTGACGCAAACGTTTCCGTGCGTCTAAAAGGCCAGGAAGAATTCGGCACACGAGCAGAAATAAAAAATATTAATTCATTTCGTTTTGTCGAGCGCGCCATCAATTATGAAATTGAACGCCAAATTGACGTCATTGAAAGTGGCGGCGAAGTCATACAGGAAACTCGCCTCTATGATGCAGATAAAGATGAAACACGCTCCATGCGCAGCAAGGAAGAAGCCAACGATTATCGTTATTTTCCTGACCCTGATCTACTCCCGGTTATTCTGGATGATGCCTATATCGAAAGCGTGCGTAACACCCTGCCCGAACTACCTAAAGAAAAACACCAGCGTTTTGTTAGCGAATATCATCTTACAGATTATGATGCCGGCATATTAACATCCAGTCGTGAACTGGCGGATTATTTTGAAACGGTAGCCAAACAACTGGCGGGGGATGCAAAACTGGTCGCTAACTGGGTTATTGGTGATTTATCGGCCCGGGTCAACAAAGAAGACATCAGCATCAGGCAATCACCCGTAACGGCCAAAATGCTGGCGGGCATGCTCAAACGCATTGAAGATAACACGATATCCGGCAAAATTGCCAAAGATGTCTTCAATGCCATGTGGTCAGGAGAAGGTGATGCTGACACGGTTATTGAAAACAAAGGACTGAAACAGATTACCGATAGCTCGGCAATTGAGTCCATGATCGATGATATTATCGCCAGCAATCCACAACAGGTCGAACAATATCGTTCAGGCAAGGACAAATTATTTGGTTTCTTTGTTGGTCAGGCAATGAAAATCTCCAAGGGCAAAGCCAACCCTGCACAGGTCAATGAAATACTTAAACAGAAACTGAATGGCTAATGTCAGAAAACGATCGACTACATCGCTTTTTAATTGAGCATACCCATGTTCGAGGAGAAATGGTACACCTTGATGCAACATGGAAAGCAGTACTCGAACGCTGCGAGTACCCAGAAACTGTTCGTAAAATTCTAGGCGAAGCACTGGCTGCCTGTGCTTTACTGGCAGCAACCATCAAATTTAGCGGCTCACTCATTCTGCAGATTCGCGGTGATGGTCCGCTACACCTGCTGGTTGCCCAGGCCACCTCCAGCGGCACCATGAGAGCCATTGCTCGTTGGCACGATGACGTTCCTGATCATGATTTAAATGCAATCTTTGGTAACGGACAAATGGTTATTACCATTGAACCCGATGATGGCGATCCTTACCAGGGCATTATTGCGTTACAGGGAGATCAGTTAAATCAGGCTATTGAAAGCTATTTTCAGCAATCTGAACAATTAAATACACGCTTATGGTTAAGTGCCGACAACAATGCCTGTGCTGGCTTTCTATTACAGGAAATGCCGGGTGAAGACCCCGATGCAGACGCATGGCAACGCACCACACATCTGGCGTCAACAATTACTCCAGCAGAATTATTACAGCTTGATATCCAGAGCCTGCTACATCGACTATTTCATGAAGAAGATATTCGACTGTTTGAAGCCGAGCCAATCTGTTTCCGCTGCAACTGCTCAAGAGATCGCATCAGCTCAATACTACTATCACTTGGATTAAATGAAGTTCATAGCATCCTTGAGGAACAGCAGAATATTGAAGTTGATTGTGAATTCTGCAATACCCACTATTCTTTTGATGCTGTTGATGTGGAAGCCATTTTTGCCAGCTCACATCAACCTGAAATCCCACACACAAAACACTAACCCCGTATCAACAAGCCAGAAATATCGTTATTATTCGTCTATAATCATCGTTGATCGACCTGCAGAACCCTCACAAATAATCGAGTCTAATTTATGTCTATCCATATTGATAAAGATGAAGAAAAAAAGGAAGTAAGAATCAAAGTCAGTGGCAATTTCGATTTCTCAATACACCCACAATTCAGGAACTCCTACCAGGATCTGGACAAATCCTACAGTGTCATTGTTGATCTGAAAAATACCAATTATATGGATAGCGCCGCTCTCGGCATGTTGCTGCTACTGGATGATGAATTCAGCAACCATAGAATCAAAATCGTCAACTGCAATGACTTTATTAAACAGGTCTTTCAAATAGCCCACTTTGAGAAAAAATTTGATATCGAACAATAAATAATTACATGTCTGCAACAGACACATCATTTCTCAAACAAGCCGTTCAATTAGCAACCCGTTCAGTTGCTCAAGGCGGCGGTCCTTTTGGCGCCCTTATTGTCAAAAACAATAACATCATTGGCCGCGGAAATAACCAGGTCACTATAAACAATGACCCCACTGCACATGCTGAAATAAACGCGATACGCGATGCCTGTAAAAACATCAAAAGTTTTACACTGGAAACCTGTACGCTCTATACCAGCTGCGAACCCTGCCCAATGTGCATGTCAGCCATTTACTGGGCTCGCATTAACAGGGTTGTTTTTGCAGCAACAGAACAGGAAGCTGCAAATGCCGGATTTGATGATGCAATAATTGCTCGCGAATTGTGCATACCCTATGAGCAAAGAAGCATATTAATTGAACATCTGACATGTCATGAACATGACCAGTGTTTTATTGAATGGAGTAACAAACCGGATAAAACAGAATATTAATCATCCAGCCCTAATCGCTGCTTAACCCGATGTTTAGCCTGCATAAAGTCAATATGCGAAACATAAATCAAGTCTGCAATACGCCGCACCATATGCTCTTCATATCGATCCAGATGACCGTCTGCATAGGCAACCATCCACAAATATTCAATAACTTTTATTTTTTGAGACTGGCTAAACTGCCTGGAAATCAAACGCGTAAACTGGTGATAATCTGTTGCCGCATGAGCTTCCTCACGAGCCAGCTTAATTAGATTTTCTGTTTCTGTTTCTAAAAGATCAAATTTTTCCTGAAGCGCCAACATAACAGCCTGATATTCTTTTTCATGCACTTCATCATCCTGCTGCATCATTTCAATTAGCAAGGCAGCAGTTGCTAATTTTAATTGATGCTGCTCATCCTGAGCAACGTTTACATTCATAAAGTTCTTTTCGAAAAATGATTTAATATTCGTCAGCATAACCATTAATTATTCTGATTTATATCCTTGGCATAACCCCAAGCTCAACATCTTCATCCAGGTTTTTTCCATGAAAAACCTCTGCCATTTCACGACGTAATCGTTGTGTTATGGTTTCCAGTTCCTGCTCCGAATAATCGACCTTCAATGAACCGAACAGATAATTATCAAGTTCGAATTCCTTTAGAATCATCTTTGTATGAAACAGATTTTCCTGATACACATTAACATCAATCATCTGATACAGTTCTTTTGTATCTTCAGCAATAAAATTCTGAATCGAATTAATTTCATGATCAATATAATGTTTCTTGCCATTGATATCACGGGTAAAACCACGAACACGATAATCGGTAATAACAATGTCCGAATCAAAACTGTGGATCAGATAGTTCAGTGCTTTAAGAGGAGAAACACGACCACAGGTTGAAACATCAATATCAACTCGAAATGTACTGATACCATTAGCTGTATGGGCTTCAGGATAGGTATGTACAGTTAAATGACTCTTATCCAGATGAGCCACAACGGAATCGGGCAATGGCCCAGGCTCTTCTTCATTAGACAGCTTCTCAGATGCAACAGGCTCTTCAGAAATCAGTATGGTGACACTGGCACCCTGAGGATCATAATCCTGACGGGCTATATTCAGGATATTAGCGCCAATAATATCTGCAACATCGGTCAGAATCTGGGTTAAACGCTCAGCGTTGTAAACCTCATCGATATATTCAATATATTTGTTAATATCTTCCGTATTATTAGCATATACAATGTCGTAAATATTAAAGCTGAGGGTTTTTGTCAGATTATTAAACCCTTCCAGCTTAAGTTTTTTATGGGGCAATATTGCGTCCTCCATACATAACGGGCAAAAAATGCATTTTAACCTTTAATGTCCGATATGAATAACGTTTATTTACCTGCCAAAGACCTGCTGCCTGGCTTCCTGCCAGGTTGCGTCACCAAAGGCACGCTTAATAACCAGTGGCAGAGCACATGAACCCACTGACAGTAATCGATTATGAAAATCTTTTAAATTAAAATCACTCTGTTTAGACTCTATTTCACGCACAGCCCGTATCAGAGCCCAACCTGTTGCATACCCCATGGGCACAGTCGGTGATTGAATATACCAGCTGATATCCGCTCTACACTGATCCAGATCAAAACCAAGGCTGTCACACATACGTTGCGCAGCATCTTCCGCACTCAGACCACGGGTATGCAGTTCCACATCGAGCATGACCCTTAAGGCTCTCCACAATCGGTCACGTAACATAATAAATTTGTGCTCTGGCCGATCGAGATAACCCTGCTCCAGCATCAGATCCTCACAATACAATGCCCAGCCCTCATACAGCGTTGCTGATGGATTTAACAATCGCGGCAAGCTATTTGATGAATTCTGATTAGCTGTCACAAACTGTAAATGGTGCCCGGGAAATGCTTCGTGTACACAGGTTAAATCAATCGAGGTCCAGTTATGTTCCAGCATCTGATCGCCTGAAACGACCGGTGTCACATAATAATAACCCTGCTGACTTTCATCCCTGCTGGCAGGCTCTTCATAAGCTGCAAAAGGGATTTCATGGCGCAGAAATATGGGTGTCTCCATGACCTTTAACATCTGCTTCTCAGGAACGCTCACCAGTTCATGCTGTGTTATGAAGTCATAGGCCGATTTCATACTGGCACGATAAGCTGTTAATAAAGCATCCGCACCACTATCTGGATGATCTTGACGAATTCTGGCCAGCACCGCCTGAATATCATCATCACCTCTCATTTCTCGCGTCAGCTCAAGCAACTGTTTTTGAGTAGAATCAAATAATGACTGCCCGAAAGCATGAAGATCATCGGCACTAACATCAAGAAAATGATTATGCTTTACTAATCTCTCAAAGTAATGTTGGCCAGAAGCAAACTCACCTGTGGCCTTCGGCTTCAACTCCTGCTCAAGAAAGCGCAAAAAGTCATCCATTGCCCCCGCGGCTGCCTCACACAAAGGCTGTAGACGTGCAGGATTCTGGAATTTACTGACAACTTCAGGGTGACGAACCAGATCACGAAAATAGATAACGCCTGCTTTCGCCTGCTGACAGGCACTATTCAACCAGTCAGCCGGAATCAACGCTGGCTGCTGACTCAAATAAGCTCGCGCACCACGCAAATATTCAGGAATCTGTTGCAAACGGCGCTTAAATGCCTGATGTAAATTATCAACCGGCCGTGATATTAATTGATGAATGGCATCAACCGGCAGGAAATCCTGCGGCCGCCGGTAACGCCAGTCATGTTCCAGTAAATCATGTAATTCAATAATGGCCGCATTATAAAGCACTGAATAATCGATCTGACTTTCCGCATCCAGAGCATAAAAATCCAGCTCATCCAGACTGGAGATGAGTTTTTCGTTTAATGAAATCAGTGCCCCGATATCATCATCACTATAAGCACGTAAAAATTCTTCATAACCGGCAACACCGACATGAACTGCCTGCTCAGGATGATATCGGAACCAGGCGTGATAATACTGGTCGAGCAGTGCGTGAAACGCCTGCTGAGGGGATAAATCTGACATTAATTATTCTTCTATAATTTCGTAATCGTGGGTAATTTCTGCACTTTTGGCCAGCATAATGGAGACAGAGCAGTACTTCTCAGCGGTAAGATGAACAGCATCCGCGACTCGCTTCTCGCTTAAGCCCTTCCCCTTGATAATATAATGCACATGAATCCTGGTAAAAACTTTTGGCACATCATCTGCTCGCTCTGCAGATAACTCAACAATACAGTCATCTATCGGTTGACGGCCTTTTTTCAGAATCATCACCACATCAAATGCAGTACAGCCCCCCATGCCCATCAACACCATTTCCATTGGCCGAGCAGCCAGATTACGCCCGCCACTTTCTGGCGCCCCATCCATGACAATGGAATGACCACTACCTGATTCGCCGACAAAGGACATATTGTCCAGCCATTTCACCCTTGCTTTCATACCATTTACCTAAAAATACTTGCCGATTAGCCCAGTTTTTGTCTTAATAACCACCCATTTAAGCTAATTTTCCCTATACTTAGACGGAACTTATTTAATAGCTATCTTGAACAACAGGACACAGGCAATTAGTTTATGACACTGCTACCCAAAATCGATAATTCTGATCCGTTACTGGAAAAATTACTCAGCCACTGCCACAAAAAAAGCTACCCGGCCAAAAAAACCATCATCCACGAAGGAGATGAGCCACACAGCCTGTACTATATCATTAAGGGCTCGGTAAGCGTACAGGCAGAAAACGATGAAGGCGCAGAAATTATTCTTGCCTATCTGAATGCCGGTGATTTTTTTGGTGAAGCCGGTCTATTTAAAAAAGAAGTAGACCGTAGTGCTATGGTCATTGCTAAATCAACCTCTGATATTGCTGAAATCAATTACACACAATTCCGCAAACTGGTAGCTGAAGAACCTGAAATCATGTTCATGTTATCTGGACAAATATTTGAACGCCTGATCAAAACCACGCAAAAAGTTCGTGACCTGATTTTTCTGGATGTATCTGGACGTATTGCACGCACACTGCTTGAACTCAGCAAACAGCCTGATGCTATGACCCACCCCGATGGCATGCAAATTAAAATCACCCGTCAGGATATTGCCAAGATTGTGGGTTGCTCACGAGAAATGGCCGGGCGTGTACTAAAAGAACTGGAAGAAGACAAGCTAATCACTGCGCACGGCAAAACCATAGTGGTACATGGCACACGCTAATAATATTCCAGAAGGCTTTTCCTTCTGGACACTTTATAATCCAAATAACTCCGCCAGTTTTTCACCGGGATCAGCAGCACGCATAAACGCCTCTCCAACGAGAAAGGCGTGTACGTTATTATCACGCATCAACTTCACGTCCGCCTGTGTATGAATACCACTCTCAGTTACTAACAAGCGATCAGCTGGCATCATCTGCAGCATATCCAGCGTATTATTCAAACTGACTTCAAAAGTACGCAGATTTCGATTATTCACACCAATCAGTTTGGCGCCTGTCAATAGTGCGCGCTCCATTTCTTCAGTATCATGCACTTCCATTAACACATCCATGCCAAGCCGAGTTGCAAGATCCAGCAATTCATTTAACCTGGTATCATCGAGTGCCGCAACAATTAACAAAATACAGTCTGCATTAATCGCTCGTGCTTCATACACCTGATAAGGATCAATAATAAAGTCCTTACGGATCACTGGAATACTGGTGGCCTCCCTGGCCTGTTGCAGATAATCCTCGTTACCCTGAAAATAATCTTTATCTGTTAGTACCGACAAACAGGCAGCCCCGTGCTGCTCATAACTTCTGGCAATTTCTGCCGGATAAAAATCCTGCCGCAAAACACCCTTGCTTGGTGATGCTTTTTTAATTTCCGCGATGACACCCGACTTACCCTGTGCAATTTTAGTTTCGATGGATTTAATAAATCCACGCACCGGGGAAGCATCCACTATACGTTCTTTTAAATCAGCAATGCTTACCGAAGCGGAACGTTCAGCAATTTCTTCGCCTTTACGTTGCAGAATCTTTTTTAAAATATCAGGTGTGTTATTTAACATTAATTTAAACGCTTACTAAATATCTAACAGTTATTAGAGTAATGAACTAACGCCTCAAGCTTCTGCTTTGCAGCACCATCGGCAATTACTGATCTGGCTTTTTCTATGCCCGCCATTAACGAATCACAAATCCCTGAAACATAAATTGCCGCACCGGCATTTAAACAGACAATATCCTGCGCCGCTCCTGATTGACCGTCGAACACGGATTTAATTATTGCCAGACTATCCGCTGAATCCTTGGCACGTATCTCAGACAGCTCGGTACGCGTCATACCAAAGTCTTCCGGCTTAATGGTATAGATTTTTATATCACCATCTTTAAGTTCAGCCACATGGGTTTCGCTGCCAATACTAATTTCATCCATACCATCTTCGGCATGCACCACCATGACATGATGACTGCCCAGCTGTTTTAAAACCTGCGCCAGTGGCCCCACCCAGTCTTTGGAGAACACACCTATCACCTGGTTCGGCGCAGATGCAGGATTAGTTAATGGCCCCAGCACATTGAAAATAGTCCGCACACCCATTTCTTTTCTCGGACCAATGGCATGCTTCATGGCACCGTGGTGTTTAATGGCAAACAGAAAGCCAACACCCACATTATGTATACACTCTGCCACCTGCTCCGGTTTTAATTCCAGATTTACACCGGCCGTTTCCAGCACGTCAGCACTACCCGATTTACTGGAAACCGAACGATTGCCATGCTTGGCGACATGAGCACCTGCTGCTGCTGCAACAAATGCACTGGCGGTTGAAATATTAAAACTGCCGGAGGCATCACCACCGGTACCACAGGTATCCACCAGATTATTTTTATTCACATCAACTTTAGTGGACAGCTCTCGCATCACCGTAGCAGCGGCAGTGACTTCATCAACCGTTTCGCCTTTCATGCGCAAGCCAATCAGAAACCCGCCAATCTGGGAATCCGTTGCCTGACCGGTCATAATCAGGTTCATGACTTCTGTCATTTCATCACGGGAAAGATTTCTTTTTTCTGTGACTGCTTTGATTGCTGCTTGCATATCCATAAAAATTACCTTTTACATTTGTAAAAAATTCTTTAATAAATCATGACCGTGTTCAGTCAAAATAGATTCCGGATGAAACTGCACACCTTCTACTGCCAGTTGTTTATGCCTGACGCCCATAATTTCATCAATACTGCCATCTTCATTTTCTGTCCAGGCAGTAACTTCGAGACAATCCGGCAAAGTTTCTTTTTCAATCACCAGCGAATGATAACGGGTGGCCTGATAAGGATTTTTCAGGTTTTTGAAAACACCAACGTTATTATGATGAATCATCGATGTTTTCCCGTGCATAATTTCTCTGGCGTGAATAATTTTTCCACCATATACCTGGCCAATACTTTGGTGCCCAAGACAGACACCCAGAACAGGAATCTTACCGGCAAAATATTTAATCGCCTCCATGGATATACCTGCCTCATTCGGCGTACAGGGCCCAGGCGAAATCATCAGGTGATCAGGATTTAATTTTGCTATTTCTTCTACCGTGATTTTATCATTACGGTGCACAACCACCTCTGCACCTAACTCTCCCAGATACTGAACAAGGTTGTAGGTAAATGAATCGTAATTATCAATCATCACCATCATGATGACTTTTCCTCTAAAGCTGATGACAATATAGGCATACTTTTACTCCAGACCTGCTTCCGCTTTTGCAACAGCTCGAAAAATAGCACGGCCTTTATTCATGGTTTCTGCCCATTCATTTTCAGGTATAGAGTCATAAACAATGCCTGCTCCCGCCTGAATATTGAGCATTTTATTTTTGATCACAGCCGTTCTTATCGCGATCGCCGTATCCATATTGCCATTCCAGGATATGTAACCCACGGCGCCCGAATAAATACCACGCTTTACTGGTTCCAGCTCATCAATAATTTCCATGGCGCGAATTTTCGGCGCACCACTGACCGTACCTGCCGGGAAGGTAGCACGCAACACATCAATAGCACTCATGCCTTCTTGTAACTCGCCCACTACATTAGAAACAATATGCATAACATGCGAATATCGCTCGATAATCATTTTGTCTGTTAATTCAACACTACCTGTTTTACTGACACGACCAGCATCATTTCGCCCCAGATCAATCAGCATTAAATGTTCCGCCAGCTCCTTTGGATCAGCTAACAGATCTTTTTCCAGGTCGATATCTTCATTTTCATTTTTACCACGAGGACGCGTTCCCGCAATAGGTCGAACAGTTACTTTATTATCTTCCAGTCGCACCAGTATTTCTGGTGACGAACCTACTACATGGTGATCGCCCAGATCCATAAAATACATATAAGGCGATGGATTCAGGCTACGCAAGGAACGATAAATATCCAGTGGCGAAGACTGAACAGGGATCGACAGACGCTGTGATAACACCACCTGCATAATATCGCCATCAACAATATATTCTCTGGCCTTGCTGACTGCATTTTTAAAACCGTCTTCAGTAAACCCGGAGATAAAGTCACTTTCTGCAATCTGACGGTGACTGGTCGATGGTTTATAACTATGCACCGATTCATGCAGTTTTTGTGTTAACTGATCAAGACGCTGCTGTCCTTTTACATAAGCATTGTCTACCTCGGGATTCACATTCACAATCAAATACAGTTTGCCGGCGAGATTATCAAAAACAACCACTTCTTCTGACAACATCAGCAGAATATCCGGTGTATTTAATACATCGGGTTTATGGCCATTTTTTAATTTCGGTTCGATATAACGAATGGTGTCATAACCAAAATAACCCACCAGCCCACCGGTAAATTTTGGCAACCCATCCAGTTCAGCAACTTTAAAACCCTGCTGATAGTTTTCTATCCACTGCAATGGATCTTCAACATCAAGGCTTTCAATAAGCTGACCATTTTCTTCTATGCTGATGGTATAACCATGGACTTTGATATGAGTACGACAGGGCAAACCAATAATGGAGTAACGCCCCCATTTCTCGCCACCCTGAACGGACTCAAACAAATAGGAATAGGGAACATTTGCTAACTTAAGATAGGTGCTCAGCGGCGTATCAAGATCCGCCAGAACCTCACGTACCAGCGGGATATGGGTGTAATTCCGTTGTTTTAACTCAGCAAATTTTTCGGGGGTCATGATTCTTTCCAGACATAATGATTCACACAAACATACAAACAAATGGCCATAGCCAGTCTGTCACCATCGCCAGGTATTGAATGCGCGTAAATCCGTATGTCTGAAAATTTTAAACATGTTTTGAATCGTTGATCTTTTATCAGTAGTAATGCCTATTATTCCGGTAGTTTCAGGACCAGTCAATCAGAGCTTTCACTTCATCCATGGAATCAACCACGGCATCCGGATTGTAGTCACGAATATCTTCACCATGATTGTAGCCATACGACATACAAATAATATTAAAGCCGGCCGCACGAGCTGCTTTTACATCAGACATGGAATCACCCAGCATCAGTGATTGCTCAGGTTTAACACCCATTTTCTCTGCGGCATGCAGTAACGGCATAGGGTCCGGTTTTTTCCTGGGCAAGTCGTCACCACAAATAACAATTTCAAAATACCCGCTCACACCCAGATCTTTCAAAATAGGCAAGGTAAACTGGGCAGCCTTGTTGGTCACACAACCAATATGCACACCGGTGGTTTTAAGAAAATCCAGTGCTTCCCGTACACCCGGATAGAGACAGCTACGTTTCGATGTATTTTCAGCATACAGGGCTTCAAAAATGGGGATTGCTTTCTGAAACAGCGCCTCATCAGGCTCACCATCCAGTTGATTAATCAGCGCACGGCGCACCAGGCGCTCAACACCATTACCGACCCAATGACGTACCCGTTCTTCGCCACGCACGGGCATATCCAGTTGCTTCATCATTTCATCAACACAAAAAGCCAGATCCGGCACGCTATCTACCAAGGTACCATCTACATCAATCAAAACCATAGCGGGCTTATTAATCATATTCACTACCTAAGAGGAAATTGGCCACAGAATACAGAAACAACAGAGTTTATTTATTTAAAGTAATATCTCTGCAATCCCTGTATCTCTGCGACTGTAAAAAATTAAACTTTTGCTTTTGCCAGCTCAGATCGCATGGCGCCAACGACTGTATCGTAGACATTGGCATCATCTTTATTCGCAGCACCAAAAATCGCGGAACCCGCTACAAAAGTATCGGCACCTGCTTCAGCAATTTCACGGATATTATCCACTTTGACACCACCATCAATTTCAAGACGAATACTGCGACCAGACGCATCAATCAATTTACGTGCTTCGCGCAATTTATCCAGTGTTGCAGGAATAAAAGACTGACCACCAAACCCGGGGTTCACCGACATCAGCAACACCATGTCGACCTTATCCATAACATATTTCAGACAATCCAGAGGGGTTGCAGGATTGAATACCAGACCGGACTTACAGCCACTTTCACGAATTAACTGCAAACTGCGGTCAATGTGCTCGGAAGCTTCCGGATGGAAAGTAATATAGGTCGCACCTGCTTTGGCAAAATCAGGAATAATACGATCCACGGGTTTAACCATCAGATGAACGTCGATATCAGCTGTAACGCCATGCTTACGCAGTGCCTCACAGACCAGAGGACCAATAGTGAGATTGGGGACGTAATGGTTGTCCATTACATCAAAGTGCACAATATCCGCACCCGATTTGATTACGTTATCCACTTCCTCGCCAAGACGGGCGAAATCCGCTGATAATATGGATGGGGCAATCTTAAAATCTGCCATAGTCGAGTCCTCACCAAGAGCCAAAAATTAAAGAGGTGCCACTTTACCTGATAAGCCTGCTTTTTTCAGCATCTCTAAAGCGCTAAATGGCAAACTTATGCAAATTACAATGGTCTTACAGGGTAATTATGTGCGTAAAAAGACAACCAGAACACCGATAAGTTATTGTTATTAAAAGGATAAAACACATCATAGATGTAACATATCACAGTATTAATAAACTATAATTTACATTGCTTGCCTGCTCTGAGACAATTTGCGACCTAAGATTTTAATGGCTTCCTTACATTTAAACTGGAGTATCTCAATGAAAAAACAAATCATAGCCCTGATGGCAGCTTCTGCACTGACTATGTCTGCCAATGTTATGGCTGCCGGCGATGCTGCTGCAGGCAAAGCAAAAGCAACTACTTGCGCTGCCTGTCATGGCACTGACGGTGTTGGCAAAATGCCAACCTACCCTAACCTGAATGGCCAGAAAGAAGCTTATATGGTTAAGCAGCTGAAAGCATTCCGTGACGGTTCTCGTAAAGACCCAACCATGAACGCCATGGCAAAACCATTGTCTGATGGCGACATCGACAATCTGTCAGCATTCTTCTCCAGCATGAAATAATTTGCTTAGCTGAATGTTACTCGAAAACCCTGTCAGCTTACCTGCTCACAGGGTTTTTTATTGCCTGTGTTTTTTATTTAGCATCACTATCAGCCAGATTTCACTGGCTGAAACTATTACCCCATTTTCAACCATCGATCAGAATCCACTGGTAACGATTTACGGCCTGCCCACACCCGTCGCCGCCACATTATTAAATTCACACCAAACTGCATTCTATATATCTGCCAATTTCAGCAACACCATTAACGAAGAACAAGCAGCCAATGAAATACTGTTTATTGATATTGAAACCCACCGTTTAAATTTAATACTGGATCATGCACTTCAACAAAACTGGATGCTGCGATTACAAATACCGTTTATTAAGCATTACGGTGGTTTCATGGACAAATGGATCGATAATTACCATCACCTGATCGGTTTACCCGAAGGGGTACGACCTAATTATCCAGGTAAACAGATTGCCATATACTATGAACTCAATGGCATCACCCTTTTAAATAACCAGGAAAAGCTAACCGGCATCGGCGACGTATCACTTCAAATTGCTTATCAACTAACAAGCCAGAATGATTTCGCACTTAGCTACTGGAGCAGCTTAAAATTACCCACAGGCAACAGTCAGAATCTAACCGGCAGTGGTCATGCAGATATCAGTTTCTGGATTGCCAGCCAGCAAAAACTCAATCATGCTCTCTGGGTCTATACCAATGGCGGCATACTATTGATGAAGAAAAGCGATGTGCTAACCGGGCTTCATAACAACCATGCTTTTTTTCTAACCGCAGGACTACAATTTAACTGGCTAGACAATATTCAACTGAAATTACAACTGGATAATCATTCTGCTTTTTATAAAACAGACACTGATTTTCTTGGCCCTGTTACCCAACTTACTTTTGGCGGCAGTATTGCCGTTACATCAGAATCAGAGCTTGATATCGCTATTGCAGAAGATATACAAACCAACGCATCTCCCGATGTCAATTTCAATATAACCTGGCGAAAACGCTTTTAGAACCCACCACCTCACTTGCCAGGAGTTAGATCAAGCTTCCTGGCAGCTTCAAGAACAACCTCCAGGCCCGCCCCTTTTTTATTGCCATATTCGCTTAAATGTCGCCGCCAGGCTTTAGCTCCGGGCACACCTAAAAACAACCCCATAATATGACGCGTAATTGCATGCAACTTTGTTCCCTTCATTAATTCATCTTCGATATAGGGCAATAACTTCATCAACACCTGCTCGCGGTCAGCTATATTTTTTTCCTGGCCATACAACTGCGTGTCAACATCCGCCAGTACATACGGATTATGATAGGCTTCACGACCCATCATAACACCATCAACAAATGCCAGATGCTGCTTTGCTTCAGCTATGGTATTGATTCCACCATTAATAACAAATGCTAACTGCGGATAACGTTTTTTCAGGTCATAAACAGTCTGGTATTTTAATGGTGGTATTTCACGATTTTGCCTGGGACTGAGCCCTTGCAACCACGCTTTACGGGCATGCACAATAAATAACTGACAACCGGCAGAGGACACTATCTCTATAAATTCACAAAGCTCATCCCATGAATCCCGATAATCAATACCAATGCGATGCTTGACGGTAACAGGAATATCAACCACAGATTTCATTGCCTGAACACACTCAGCAACCAGTTTTGGCTCTGCCATAAGACAGGCGCCAAAACTGCCTGATTTTACACGCTCACTTGGACAACCAACATTCAGATTAATTTCATCATAACCATACTGATTCCCAATTCTGGCGCAGGCTGCCAGAGCATCCGGATCACTACCGCCTAATTGTAATGCCAACGGATGCTCAGCTTCGCTATAACAAAGAAATCGAGCGGGATTAGCGTGCAGAATTGCACCTGTCGTCACCATTTCCGTATAAAGAAATGCTTTTTCAGATAATAACCTGAGGAAATATCGCTCATGGCGATCGGTCCAGTCCAGCATGGGCGCAACAGAAAAGATATGATTTAAAGACATACCGCTATTTTACAGATAAAATAAATCCGTGCTAAATATTAATCACTCATTTAATGATCTATCAAATTACAGCATTTAAATAATACCGGTAATTAATAACACGATACAACTAGCTGTAATAAGCGTGTAATGTACCGCTTACACACCTGAGCACTCTAATGACATCAGCGTAATAGCAAGAAGTATTGCTCATAAAAACAGGATGATTATATTATTCATATAATCGATTTTTACCAGATCACAATGCTGTGGACAAAAGGCATTAAATAAGACACCAAAGAAAACGACTACTGCAATAAAGGCGGCACAGGACAATCAAGGCTTTCAGCAACTGCTCGTAATAATTCCGCCTCATCCGACATAACAATACCATCATCTATCACACAATCGACACATGCTGTAATCAACGATTTCTTAAGCATTGGCGTCAGATTGCTCAATCGATTTAATGCCTGTAAAAGCATTTTAAAATGACAGTCTCTGGCCGGGATAATCGGCATATCTACAGAAACAAAAGTCTTCATTACACGGTCAAAAACAGCCCGGTTTTTTTCATCTGACTGCCTGCTTGTCTGCGCCATCATTGAAATTAATACATGAATATCATCTACAACAGGTTTAAATGAATGGTATTTAACAGGCGTTACAGTTTCTGCCTTCTTATCCAGATGCTGACTTATAACAATTAGTAAAACAAATTCAAATAAGCTAATTCGCTTATCCATTTTAATAAGCTCATCACTATTTTCTATAAATGTTTTTCGTTTATCACCATCCAGACTTTTTAAAACTGGCAGCACCAGATCAATTATGGGCAAATGATTTCTTTTATCAAGATGACTCAAAGGCTCAATGACTTTTACAGTCAAATTCACAACAGCCTGATCGCAATGTACTGATAAATACTCAATTCCCTGGTCATAATCCATTCTAGAAATAATCAGCCCATAAACTATTGCCTGAGCACCATCTTTAGAATGCAAAAGATCAATTAAAAATGATGACAATGACTTATACATTAAAGCCGCATACACCAAATGCTCAGCGCCCGGATTTCCTATTGAATTAACGATATCATTACCACTATAACCTTGACCTCTTTTATTAGTTTCTTTATCTGTGGAACGTTCCTGGATAATAGTTTTTGCTCTTTGCGTCTTCAAAAATAATGGGTCAATCGCATTAATGCGCACATCCAGTGGTGGATGAGTAGCCAGTAATGATTCAAAAAACGTGGGTAACGAACTGGCAAAACACATATGACTCATTTCTTCGGCACGATTTGAACCAAGATAACCACGATGGACACTCTCTCTTATTTTGTATAACGCACCGGCAATACCTCTGGGATTTCGGGTAAACTGCACCGAAGATGCATCCGCCAGATACTCACGCTGTCTTGAAATAGCGGCTTTGATTAATCTGCCAGAAAAGAGACCTATGTAACCTATAATAAAAAACATCAGCCCGACTATAACCAGAGGACCAGAATTTCGCTTACTATGTCCATGACTGGCACTGCGCATAATCACCATGCCAAATTGACCAA
>Ga0224496_10000460_pt1 | contig 28341 bp, 27 predicted proteins | sample SF_Jul11_sed_USG_2_FD_168127 | JGI IMG/M metagenome (GOLD analysis project Ga0224496, IMG submission 168127) | Sediment microbial communities from San Francisco Bay, California, United States - SF_Jul11_sed_USGS_8_1 | ecosystem: Environmental > Aquatic > Marine > Sediment | place: USA...
GGGCATCGATCACATAGGTGGGCACCGCAAAACCCGAGGTATGACCGATGAGATTTTCAATAATCTCGATGCCCTTGCCCACCGGGGTGCGGAAATGGCTCAACCCCTCGGACAGATCGCACTGATAAAGGTAATAGGGCCTGACCCGGTTCTTGACCAGTTTCTGGACCAGACTCTTCATGATCCGCGGACAGTCGTTGACCCCGGCCAGCAACACCGACTGGTTGCCCAGCGGAATCCCGGCGTCGGCTAGTTTTGCCAGGGCGCGGCCGGCGCGGGGGGTGAGTTCCCGGGGGTGATTGAAATGGGTGTTGATCCACAACGGATGATGTTTCTTGAGGATCGCCACCAGGTTATCGGTGATCCGCTGCGGCAGGACCACCGGCGTCCGGGTGCCGATCCGGATTACCTCAACATGGTCAATGGCGGCCAGTTCCCCGAGCAGCCAATCGATCATCTCATCGCTGAGCAGGAAGGGGTCACCGCCGGAAAGCAGCACATCGCGGACCTCCGGGCTGTTGCGAATGTATTGGATGCCGGCCAGCAGCTTTTTTTTGCCGGGGATCGAGTCCACGTCACCCACCTTGCGCTTGCGGGTGCAATGACGGCAGTACATCGAACAGAGATTGGAGACGTGAAACAGCACCCGATCGGGATAACGGTGGGTAAGACCCTCCACCGGGCTGTCCTTGTCCTCGGCCAAGGGATCGACGCAATCACAGCGGCCGATGTGCAGTTCCTCCGGACTGGGAACCGACTGCCGGAAAACCGGATCATTGTCAAAATCATAGCTGTTGATCAATGAAAAATAATAGGGAGTGATCGACATTGGAAAACGTTCGATGGTTCGCGCCAGCGCCTGCCGCCTTTCCTCGGGAAATTCGATATCAAGCAGCCGCTCCACGGTTTCGAGCTTGGTAATCGAGTGGCGCAGATGCCACCGCCAATCATCCCACTGGGCCACGGTTGAATCGGGATAAAATTGGATGTTCGCTGCTTGCGGTACGGGGGAGACCAGCTCTTGGGATTCGGACATTATATTTCCTTGTTCTGTTGGCATAACCGGCATAAAGCTGCCGCGGATGAAAATACCGACATCAAAGAAGAAAATAATGAGAAGATAGGCCGGGAATGCGCAGGATGAAGAACCGTTTTGAAATGGTTCGTTCTGTTTTTTGTGCTCATACCCTAACAGCTATGGGCCGATGATGCAAATCCGCGCGGCCCGCTTCCCTGCCAACTACCTGAAAGAACACTTAAAAAAAAATCATTTTTTTTTAAGACCAGGGGGCCTGCGCCCCCTGGCGATTATCCTCACTGCTTGACAATGATTGGCATGCTGACTAGCCCAAAAAATACTACTGGTACCTCTTAAGCACCGGCCCCCAAATCAACAACCAGGACCTAGGCCACCCGTTTTATGCTAAGTTGGACACTGCCGCGATTGTTGCCGTAGAGGCTCCAGACATCGTTGGCAAACGCATAGAGATAACCAGGGCTGTTAATCTGCAAAGGCTCTGTTTCGTGGGCCGCCAAGGAGACATACTGATGGGGCACCGCGCTGCCGTCGTTTTCCACGGCATTATTAACCCCGACATCATTGGTGATTGCCCCCACCAGGGTAAACCATTTCAGCTGCTCTACCCGCTTGGTCCCCAAAAAGTCGGTTGACTGATTCTTGGTCAACTTCCTGAAAATATTTTCAAACTTGCCCAAAAACGAAAAAGTGGCGCGAATAACGTCACCCACGGTGAGCTCATCATTTTCAGTGCCCTTCCAGTCACAACTGTCCTTACTGTCCTGCCATTTGCCAGTGGCGGAAAAGGTGAACTGATGCCCCTGGGGCAGATACACATGGGTCTTATTCCAGCGGGTATCGGCAAAGACATCAATTGTCGCCGATTCGCCAACCTCTAAAATCCGGGTGGGATGATAGGCCGGATGTTCAACCGGAGAGATCTGCTGACGCTTGATGGCGCTGGCGTGGAAACAATGGTGATTTTCAGGGATCATGGCGATTATGTTTCGAGGCCGAGACCGGAGCTTGGCAAATGCCCCGCGATAGGAATTATGGAGCACTCCCAGGGGATCGGCCTTGATGGTCGCCTCGATGCCGTCCCGGAAAACAAGTCCGAATCTGGCGCTTTCTTCCATCATCCATTGTAATGCGCCGTTAGCCAGCGCACAATCGGCATAGCCGCCGCCCACATCGGAATGAACCCCGGGAAACCAGAGCTCAAGGGCATCAGCATGTCGAGCCGCATTTGCCCACCGGGTTACACTGAAACAGGAGCGCACCTCGTCCATGGCCATGGCATGGCGGGCATGCTTGACATTATCCCCCAGGGAGGTGTCATGGAATTGCCATTTTTCCTTATCATCAAAAAAGTTAAAGATCTCCAGATCATCGGGCACCCCCAGGGCGCCGACCGTATCCCATACCCCGATGAAATGAATGGGGGTCTTACCCCGTTGATTAAAAAACTCCCAGCCTGATTCGGCCCAGGAATCAAGGGTCGCCTTCTCAATCCGGTAACCTTGCTCATAAGCCTTTTTTACCCGGGGCCAGGAATGATCGGGGGAAACATGGCGCAAATCCAGCAGGCCCCGGCTCAACATCCCCCCAAGGCTGCGGGCGGTAAACGCGCCCCGGCTGAAACCGAACAGATATATCTCGTCATTCTCTTCATAATTAGAGCCCAGCCAATGGTAGGCACTGCAGATATGGCGAGTGATCCCCATACCGATGGCGCCCCCCATGATGGAATCGAGCAGCCCGGTATCCTCCCCCCCCACGCCGGGATGATAATATTTGAGTTGCCTGACCCCGTCAGCCCCCTGGTCGGCAAGGGCATTATAGATTTTAACCACATTGGTGGGCGAGGCGATTCCGTTGTCTTCCTGTTCAGGATTGTTCCAGGTGCCATCACAACAAACAACCAAACGTTTCATCTTTGCCTCCTCTTAATCAGTTAGGGTCCGCCCTTTACGCCCGGCCCGGAAGGACTGGCCGTTAAAAATAATTAGCACGCGGCAAAATTAAACTGCTTCAACCTCGACCAAAACCTAACCAATTAAAACGCATTAGTCTAACGATTATTTAAGCCATATTCCGAAATTGACATGGGATGATGCCGCAGAAGAAGAAAACGGAAAAAACAGACAAAATAGGGCGGAGAAAAGAAGAGACCCTTTCCCCTTGATTACGATAAACCACCCGACAAAACCCGCCGCCCCTAACCTGCCAACAGAGAGCGGGAGATCATAAAAAAGCAAGTGATTTATTTAACTTAACAACAAATATAGTTCTTTACACAACCCCAATCTCGGAGGTACAGTTCGGCGCTTTTTAGCCCCAACCAGGGGATAGTATAAAATCCATTCAGGAGGAACACCCGTATGTTGTCCGTCAAAAAAATCCTTGCTCTGGCAGTAGTCGCTTTACTTGGCATGAGCAGCATGGCTGGCTGCAAACAAAAAGAAGAACCGGTGGCCATGGCTCCGGCGGAACAGGCCATTGTAACTGATGAGAATCAGGCCCCGGCCGTCAATACCGAAGAAGCAGCCCTGGCTCCGCAAGAGGAGCAGTCTGAAGCCGCGGCTCCGGTTGAAGCCGAGGTAACCGAGCAAGCTCCCGCCGAGCAGGAAGCTGCGGCCCCCGAGCATCAGCAATAAAAACGAGTTAACAAAACAGCTCCAACCGTGGGGCCGATTGCGGATGATTGTCCCCCGCCGGCCCCACGGTACCTTCCCCCGCCTCAAAAACCGCCGACCAAATCGATAAAAACCGATTCCCTTAAAGCCCGACAGCCCGTTTAAAGGTTTCCAAATCGGTCCGGCGCATGAAACGGCCGGTGCGCTCGAATTTTCTGGCATGTTCTGCGAAATACTTCAGGCATCTGCCGGCCAGCTCGATGACCTGCTCATCGTCAAGGCCTTCGGCCATTACATCGCCGATCCGGGGAACCCCACCTCCGTTGCCGCCGAAGACCAGAGTCCAGCCCTTTTTCATGCCGAAGATGCCGAGATCGCGGATATAGGACTCACAGCAATTCATGGGGCAACCGGAGATGCCGACCTTGGTCTTGGCGGGCAGGGGCATGCTGAACAGGGCCTTTTCCAGCTTGTCGCCCAGGGCCAGGGAATCCTGCCGGCCATACTTGCACCAGAGCACGCCGGGGCAGGCCTTGATGTAATGAATACCCACCGGTTTTTTAGGCCCTGCGGCCTGACCGAGATCGCGCCAGATCTCGGCGACCTTTTCCGGCGGATGACCGGCAAAGGCAATGCGCTGAGCCGAGGTGACCTTAACCAGGGGAATCTCATGTTTTCTCGCCACTTCGGCAATCTTTTCCAGATGGTCAACCGTTACCACCCCCATCTTGGTCCCGGGTAATACGTTATAACTTCTGCCCTGTTGCGGTTCGTCGCCCATATTTTTTCCTCCATATTTTTTTTAGGTATTGATGTTAATTACCCGCAATCAACCGCCGCCCCCCTTGACCTGGGTCAAGCCGCGGATTTTTTATTATTATCTCAGTCTTCCCATTTCCCAGAATCAGATAACAAAACCAGCGATTATATCGCTAACTCAAATAGAAGCCATAGTACTAAACTCGAAAAAAAAATTAATTATCATCTTATCTTTTTCCGATAAGTAGTTAGTAAACAAATTCAGTCACCAACAGCGGCAAGGGGAGGTTAACCATGCAAACCGGTAATATCCAGGCTTATTCCCTGCAGCTGCGCTACGAGCAGCAGAGCGTAATCTTCCGGCAGCACACCCCAGAACAGGCCTCGGGCGCCAAATCACAGGCCATCGAGGTGCTGGCCACCTCCCGCACCTTTGAATTCAGCCTGAAAAGCCGGGAACAGGCCGCCCCGCAATTCGGCAACCAGGCCGAGGTGGTCGCCTTTTTAAAAGGGCTTGATGTTGACTGGCAGGCCCAGTTGCACGAAGGGAGGCCCATCTATGATTTCACCCCGGCCGAGGCCGAAGAGATGATCAGCGCCGATGGGTACTGGGGCATAGACAAAACCTCCCAGCGCTTGGCCGACTTTGTCCTCACAGGCGGCGGCGACGACCTTGAACGATTACGGGCCGGGCGGGCCGGGATTATCAAAGGATTCAACGAGGCCGAAAAAATCTGGGGTTCACAGCTGCCGGAAATCAGCTACCAGACCCTGGATGCGGCCCTGGCCGCGATCGACGACAAAATTCACCAGCTGAACGGCTCGGTGATCGAAGCCGTAGCGTAACTAACTTTAAATCGCCAAATATTAAAAAAAGCCGACCCTGAATTATAGGGGTCGGCTTTTTTTAATAAACTTAACGGACAACTTTTTAAATCAGGGCCGCACCGCGCGGACCCTGCCCTTGCTGCTCTTGAAATATTGGCAATGTGCCCCGCCGCAAAGAGATTCGGCTTCGAAATTACCGGTCCCCTCTCCACTGTCTTGCGACCAATATCCTCCATCCTGCTTAAAAATACAGTCGCCGGCGAGCTTCAAATCAAAAATCCAGCAAAGCTCAAACAATTCATCGCTGGAGGGAAGACGCCAGTCGCTATAGCCGTCGAGGGTAAGATTTTCAGCATACTCCCGGGCCTGCTCAAGGGAGGACAAGTTTTCACTACGCCCCTTCTGCCACATCAACCCGTTGCTTTGGCGGCAGATGCCGTTACCCAGATCAACAAGTTTGACATTGTCCGCCTGCCGCTCTCCGGGTGAGGTTGCTGCGCAGCCCTGGACCAAGAAAAGAAGAAGAGAAATAAGGATGGATACTTTGTTCAGTGTCATATCAGCCTCCCGCTTGAATCGTAACACCATAACAACTAAAACGGGTCAGCTATTTATTCTACTCCTCAAAAACCTCGGGCTGGTGCCTGACGATTCTGGCATCGACCAGATAAATCACATCTTCGGCAATGTTGGTGGCATGATCGGCGACCCGTTCCAGATGGCGGCCGATGGACAGGGCATGTAACAGGTAGTTGATGGTTTCCGGGTTATTCTGCACCTCGTCTTTAACCTTGCTGTAGATCTCCCGGTTCATGGCATCGACGATATCGTCCTCGGACCTGACCCGGTAGGCCAAGGGCACGTTAAGATTTACCAGGGCCTCAAGACTGCGATCAAGCATACTCTCGACCCGTTGCGCCATTTCATGGAAATCAAAAGGAAAGCTCGCGGTTTTTTGGGAGATCATAAAAACGGCCCGCTCGGCGATATTGACGGTCAGATCGCCGACCCGTTCCAGGTCACTGGTAATCTTCATGGCTGCAATGATAAAGCGCAGGTCAATGGCCACCGGCTGATAAAGAGCCAGGATCTTGAGACATTCCTCCTCAATATCGACCTCAATCGCGTCCACCTCCGAGTCCTGCCCGATAACCTCCTGGGCCAGGGCTTCATCAGACTCAAGGATTGAGTTGACCGCCTTGTTCAACATCTTTTCCACGAGGTTGCACATTGCCATCAATTTTTGCTTTAACAGGTCAATATCACGCTGCAGATGTTTCGACATATGCTCTCCCCCTTATCAACCAAAACGGCCGGTGATATAATCTTCGGTCTGTTTCGCTTTCGGCTTGGTAAAAATCTTCTTGGTTCGATCAAACTCAACGAGACTGCCCTCGTAAAAAAAGGCGGTATAGTCCGAGACCCGGGCCGCCTGTTGCATGTTATGGGTGACGATGACAATGGTGTATTTCTCGCGCAACTCACCGATCAGATCTTCTATCTTGGTGGTTGATTTCGGATCAAGGGCCGAGGCCGGCTCATCCATGAGCAGGATCTCCGGACCGACCGCCAGCGCCCGGGCGATACACAACCGCTGCTGCTGGCCGCCGGACAGGCCGAGGGCATTATCGTTGAGCCGATCTTTCACCTCGTCCCAGAGGGCGGCGTCGACCAGGCTTTTTTCGACAATCTCCGCCAGCTGCTGCTGATCATGCTGGCCGTGAATCCGGGGGCCGTAGGCGACATTATCAAAAATCGACTTGGGAAAGGGGTTTGATTTCTGGAAAACCATGCCCACCTGGCGGCGCAACTTGACCACGTTCATCCCCTCTTTATAGATATCCTCGCCATTGATCAGAATCTCGCCGCTGACCCTGGTGTTGCGGATGGTGTCGTTCATCCGGTTCAGGGTGCGCAAAAAGGTGGACTTGCCGCAGCCGGAGGGGCCGATCAGCGCGGTCACATGCCGAATCTTGATATTAAGGGAAACACCGAACAAGGCTTGCACCTTGCCGTAAAAAAAATCCACATTTTTTGCCTCGACGGTATATTCCGCCCCTGCGGTCTGTTCCTGCATAATTACCACCGATATTTTTTTCTGAAATGCATGCGCAGTATGATTGCGATTAAACTCAAACCCAGCACCAGCGCCAACAGGACCAGGGCCGTCCCATACTGCAAGGGCCGGACCTTTTCCGCCTCCGGATGCTGGGTGGCAAGAATATAGAGGTGATAAGGCAGGGCCATCACCTGATCAAAAACCGACTTGGGCAGTTTGGGCAGAAAAAAAGCGGCCACCGTGAGCAGAATCGGCGCGGTTTCCCCGGCCGCCCGGCCGATGCCGAGGATGGCGCCGGTAATCATGCCGGACAGGGAGTAAGGCAGGACATTGGTGCGAATGGTCTGCCACTTGGTGGCCCCCAAGGCGAGGCTCGCATCCCGGTACGCCTGGGGCACGGCATGGAGCGCCTCCTCACTGGCGACGATAATGGTGGGCAGGATCATGCAGGCCAGGGTCAGACTGCCGGCGACGATCGACGCCCCGAATTTGAAAAAAAGAACGAACAGGCCCAGGCCGAAAAGGCCGTAGACGATGGACGGCACCCCGGCCAGGGTGATAATGGCCAGGCGGATAAGCTCGGTAAACCGGTTCTTATCGGCATATTCCGAAAGATAAACAGCACTGCCCATGCCCAGGGGCAGAGCAATGGCAATGGTGCCGCCAACCAGATAGAGGGTGCCGACAATGGCGGGAAAGATCCCCCCCGCCGCCCCGCTTCTTCTCGGCGCGGCCGAAAGAAATTCCCAGCTGATGGCCGGCAGGCCATGGCGGATAATATCGAAGATGATATAGCCCACCGCCAGAACAACCAGATAGGTGACCAGCCGCATCAAACCGAAACAGAATTTGTCGCAAAAGGCGTTCATTTCTTCATCCCGTATTTATTGAGCACCACCCGGGCCACCACATTAAGCAAAAAGGTGATGATGAGCAGGGTGATGCCGATACAGAACAGGGCCTGGTAATGAACGCTGCCGATGGGGACCTCCCCCATTTCCGCGGCAATGGTGGCGGTCATGGTCCGCACCGGGGAAAGGGGGTTGAGGGTGATCAGGGCCGAATTGCCGGTGACCATCAGCACCGCCATGGTTTCGCCGATCACCCGGCCCACCCCGAGCATGATCGCGGCGATAATGCCGGGCAGCGCCGCCGGAACCGTGACCTTCCAGATGGTCTGCAGTTCGCTGGCGCCAAGGGCAAGGGAGGCGTTCTTATAGGAAAAGGGCACGCTCATGATCGCATCCTCGGAGATGGTGACCACGGTGGGCACCGCCATCAGGGCGAGGAGAATCCCGCCGGTCAGGGCATTAAGGCCGCTGGAGAGGCCGAACAGTTCCTTAATCAGCGGGGCCAGGACAATCAACCCGAAAAAACCGAGAACCACCGAGGGAATACCGGCCAGGATCTCAATAAAGGGCTTGAGGATCTCCCGCTCCGTCGGCCGGGCCACCTCGGCAATGTAGACCGCGGCCAGCACCGAAATCGGCACGGTGGTCACCATCGCGATGGCGGTAACCACGGCCGAGCCGGACAACAGCGGCAACAGGCCGAACCTTTCCCTGACAAAGGAAACGGGAATCCAACTGCGATCAAAGAGTTCTTTGAGGCCGGGCTCAAAGATGAAAGAGCCGGCCTCCTTGCCCAGAAAAAGAAAGATGAGCAGGACGATCAGAATACTGGTTGAGGCGGTGCCCACCAGCAGGAGATGGATAACCTTATCTTTCCACATAAGAACAGACCGTTATCTCGAATAATTTATAACATTTACAAAATAAACTACATGGGAACGTAACCGGTCTCTTTCACGATTTTCTGACCAGCCACGCCCATGGCAAAATCAAGAAATTCCTTGACCAGACCGGTTGGGGCGCCTTTGGTGTAAAGATAAAGGGGCCGGGCAATGGGATAATCGCCGCTGCGCACGCTTTCCTCCGAAGGGGCCACCGGCCGGCCCTCGTCATCGACCGCCACCAGCACCGTTTTAATCCCCTCGCCATGCTCGGCAAAACCAAGCCCGACATAGCCGATCGCCCCGCTGTCGGCGGCAACTCCCTGGACCACGGCGGAGGTGCCGGGCAGCAATCTTGCCCTCTGGGTGTAATCGGCCTTGGCCAGCACATGTTCCTGGAAAAAGACATAGGTGCCGGAACTTGATTCCCGAGAAAAAACCAGGATCGGCCGATCCTGGCCGCCGACCTCCTGCCAGTTGGTGACCGCCCCGGTGAAGATCTTTTTGAGTTGGAGCATGGTCAGGCCGGTGACCGGGTTTTGCGGGTTGACGATAATCGCAATCCCGTCCCGGCCCACGATGAATTCCCGGGGCTGCACCCCTTTGGCCGCGGCCAGTTGCGTTTCTTTTTCCATCATCGGCCGGGAAGTGGCACAAAGATCGGTGGTGCCGTTGATCAGGGCGGCGATCCCGGTCCCCGAGCCGCCGCCGGTAATCGATACCTCGGCCTGGGGGTGGCTGCGCATAAAGTCCTCGGCCCAGGTACTGAGCAGGTGCACCATGGTATCCGAGCCCTTGACCGTTATGTAGCCCACCCCTTTTTCAGTGGCTGCTTCGTCAGTGGAATGCCTTTCACAGCCGAGCAAGATAAACAGGGCGCAGGCAAGAGCAAGGACAGTCAGTGATTTCCGGATATTGTTCATTGGCGGCTCCACGTTAAGAGTCAGAATAGGCTGAAATTATTTGCAAATTTAAAGAATGAATCATTCATCCCGTTATCGGTCGGTAACATCAGCCTATAATGATCGGGCCGGCAGTGTCAATGTCAATGTTGCCTATTATAATCAGCAACAAAAGGAGGCAAAGCCAGGTCAGGTCCTTGGGGAAAATTCCACTAAGCGAAAGCAGCTCAACAAGAAAGGCCCAGGGAGTCTTCCAGCAGGATTTCGAGCTTGGCCAGATTGATCTCGGAGATATTCAACAGGCCCGCCTCCGGCGCCCCCTTGAGCACAATATCCGGGTTACGATGAAAGCCGATGCCCAGCTTATGACAGGCCTTATCAGCCAGGCGGACCATGATCAGCAAAAAATTCTTGTGATCAAAATTATCGATATGATGATCCCGGGCCACCTCGGCATAGATCTGCGGCAGATTCCACTGCAGCATCAGATTATATCCGTAAGAGCAATGAAAATTGTCCAGCACCTCGCTAATCAACGCATCGGGAATCTTAATCGATGGGCCCTGCTGTTTTTTCACCTCACCGATGGCGGTTAGCAGAAAAAGCTTACCGATATCATGCAACAGGGCGGCGGTAAAAGCCTCGTGCAGGGTCGACAAAAACCCGCATTGCTTGGCCAGCCAGTGAGCCCCGGTGGCGCAGCCCACCGAATGTTGCCAGAGCTGCTCCATAATCTTGGCCAAGGCCGGGTCATCACTATGAAAATTGCGCCGCTGACTCACCAGAATAACCAGGTTGGCGACCTCGTTGACCCCCATCCGCAAAATAGCGCGCCGGATGGTGTTTGCCCCCTCAAGCCCCTTGTAAAAAGCGGAATTGGCCACGCTTAACACCTTGGTGGTCAGAGCAGGATCGCAGTTGATCAATTTCTCGATGTCATTGATGTTCGGCTCTTCTTTGCTGACCTCCTGCTGAACCCGCAAAGCGGTATGATCAAAGACCGGTAAAATCACTTCATCATTGGCCAGCACGGTATCGATCAACTCCAGAAGTGAAGACTCCTTACTCATAAACGTTATTCTCCCAAGGCCCTACGGATTTCAGGCAAAGGCCGCGGGGCATAAAGCCTGGGCAGGCACCGTCGCACCTCGGCCAGGGTTGTCTCGCCGTTGGCCGCCCTGGCAATGCCATGCTCCTGCAGGGTGACGAGGCCGGAGGAGGCAAGACTGATCCGGCGAATCTCATGGCTGGTTTTTCTCTCGATAATGGCGTTGCGGACCTGTTCGTCCAAGACCAGCAGCTCGAAAACTGCGACCCTGCCCTTATAGCCGGTGTGCCGGCATTGGGAACAACCCCGGCCTTCAAAAAATCTGGCGCCCAACACCTGATCGAAATTCTTATAGCCGACGTGATGAAGATCGGCGGTGGTGGGTTGAAAAGGGATCTTGCAGGCCGGACAGACCCGACGCATCAGCCGCTGGGCCACCACGCTCACCACGGTGGAGGAAATGAGAAAGGCCTCGATCCCCATGTTGAGCAACCGGATAAGACCGCCGATACTGTCCTCGGTATGGAAGGTGGTCAGCACCTTGTGGCCGGTGAGCGCCGCCTGCACCGCCACCTCGGCCGAATAGTTGTCGCGGATCTCACCGATCACGATAACATCGGGATCCTGACGGACGATATGGCGCAGGGTTTCTTCAAAGGTGAGCTGAATCTTCGGATTGATCGAACACTGGGAGATACCGTCGATGACGTACTCAACCGGCTCCTCGGCGGTAATGATGCTGGTCTGGGGGTTATTCAGATAATTGATGCAGCTGTAAACCGTGCTGGTTTTCCCCGAGCCGGTGGGGCCGGTGATCAGGACCACGCCGCTGGGCAGATCCAGGGCATCCTCCTTGAACCGCTCGAGGATATTCGGCGCCATGCCGATTTCATCAAGACCGAAAAGTTGGCCCTGGCGATTAAGGATGCGCAACACGATCTTCTCGCCGTAGATGGTAACAAAGAAAGAGGCCCGGATATCCAGTTGCTCTCCGGCCTGATCAAACTGCAACCGCCCGCCCTGGTGGCGCCGCTTCTCGGTGATATCCACCTCGCACATGATCTTGATCCGACTGGTGATCGGCGCGGCCAGATCAAGGGGAAAATCCTTATGGAGCAACAGAACGCCGTCCTGTCGAAACCGAACCCGCAGCCGGTCGGACAGGGGCTCAATGTGGATATCGCTGGCCTTGTCCCGCACCGCCGCCATAATAAGGGCGTTAACGATCCCCACCGTGGTTTTGTCATCGACCTTGATGCTTTCCCCGGCCAGCACCTTTTTCTGGAGGCGCTTGATGGTTTCCAGCAGGGCGCTGCGGTTGGCAATGGCAGGCAACAGGTGGTTGCCGAAAATACGCCGGGCCGCGCTCAGCTCTTTCTCGTCCAGGGGATCGATAAAAACGACCACCACATTCTCCCCCTCCTTGCGGATCGGCAGACAGGGATGCTCATCGTACCAACGCGAGGAGGCCATGGCGAACAGGTCGCTGTCGATGGCCGAGAACTCCGGCTCCACATGCAGAAAACCCAGCTGCAGGGAGAGAATCTCGATAAAGGTCGATTCCTTGATAAAGTTATGCTCGACCAGAATCTCGCCGATTTTCTTTTTAAGCGACTGGGACGACTGGATATCAAAGGCGGACTGCAGCTCCTTCTCCTTGAGATAACCGAGCTCAACCAACAGGCTGCCGATCCGCATGCTCACCCGATTCTTACGCAGAATTTCGGAAACCTGCTCGTCGGTTACATAATCCAACTCTTTAAGGATATCCAGCAGAGGGCGGCCGACCTCCAGCTTGGAGGCGACCCGCATGGCATAGTCGATCTGCTTTTCGGTCAGATAACCTTCTTTAAGAAGCAGATCTACGATCTGGCCATATTTGGGGGGAAGATCCTGGGGCATAATACTCCCTGCCACTCCTTAAGATTTTACATAAACTTGAGAATGATAACCAGGTACTTAACCTGCCTGGTTATAGCATATCTTCCGGCTCATGCAAGCAGATGGCAAAAGATGATCAAAAAATAGAGAACACTACCTACTGAAAAAACAATTAGGACAAGTTTCGCATCAGCGGCTTCAGCCGCGAATACTGTCGGCGAATCTGCATCAACAAGCCGTTCAACGCCCTATTTTCATCTCCATCGTTTTTATGCAGGTATCATTAAAATCATCAAATTTATCGCAGGTGGTCCGGACAAATAACTGCTGAGACGGATAAAAGGTGCAGGTTGTCCGGTAATGGCAGGCCACACTAAACTTATCCCAAAACTGGCATTCTTCAACGCATTCGAGATCATTATAGAAATAGGTGGTTTTTTCAAACAAACACTTTTGATTAAAATCATCCCAGTGCTGACAATCATTGAGAGCCAACGGCATATCGGTGGACGACTGACCGCAAGTGACGGTGAGGTCTTGTTGCCGGTAGGTTTCGCCAGGGGCAAGCCGCACCTCTTTCGCACCGGCATTGCCTGTCCCAACTATCACCACGGCGATTACCCCCAGCAACAAAGCTCTAGTCATGATCGGCTTCCTTGAACTCCTGATTTTGCCAATAACAAAATTATTACCGATAAGGTTCTGAGCAGAAGCCGACACTTGCCCCCGCTTATCCATCGAGCTGCCATCCCTAGAGTGACAAACTAATTACGCCAACCCCTTCCCCAAAAAACCGGGAGCCCTACCCTGCAAAGCAGGCAGAGATCCCAGTAAAAAAATGTGGCGCACAGGGGCAGATTTTGAAATATCATTTTTCAAGACCTGCCCCTGTGTGCCTTTTATGCCTTTTTTCGCACTTTTTTATAATTCCAGCAACTTAGATCCATGCAACACCCTGAGAATGTAAACAGAATCATTGTTTATTTTGTAAATTGCTCGATACTTTTTATGGATCAGGTGCCTGTAGTTAGTGCCAAAAAATATGTTTTCAGGGATGTAGGGACTGCGCTCTGGTGATGTGTCCAGGCTGTATATCTTTTCTTCCAGTTCGAGTATGAATTTTTTGGCATTATTTATGTTATCAGAGGCAATATAAGAAAAGATATGCTCAAGGTCGTCTTGGGCTTTGCGCGTGAGGTGGATCTTAAATTTCTTTGGCAAGCTTAAACTCCTTAAAGAAATCTTTTGCCTCGGTGTACCGCCCTTCTTTTATATCCTCCTCGGCTGGGGCTAACAGCTTAAGCAAATTAAAGGCATTTGTGATTTTTTCGTATTCCTTAGCGTCAACCAGCACAGCTTCTGCTTTGCCGTTAACGGTTAAGACAACAGGCCGTTTTGTTTTGTGGATTTGCTCAAGAACCGCGTTGGTGTTTCGTTTAAGGTCAGTGATAGACCGAATATCTTCGGTTATGCTTATGGCCATCAGAAGCCTCCTTTTCGCATCTTATTTAATGCTTTATTGTATGCGAATATGATGCAAGCTTCAAGGGGTTATTTGTGCGCTAACGTATTGCAAAACTGCAAAATGGTGTTAGCCTCTAACGGGGTAGTCTGCCTCTTGACAAGGGCCTTTTAATAGGTGACTCCGGGTGCTCGCTTGTTCTCCTCCTCATGCAAGATCATGAGAAATTTGAAGCAAACTCAGTGACAAATCTTCTAATGTTAAAAATTCTATATCGTTATAAAATGGTTGTGCCAAATGACGTTGTAAGTGTTTTGCATTTTCCTTTGAAGCCCTGCCTGCAATAACTACCCCTTTAACCGCCATAACTTCATCTGGCTTGATGTTTATTCCCTCAAGAACAGCTCCCGGGTGTTTTGAGTATTCATGAAGCCAATCACGCACTTGACTATAAGCGTGGATTAGCCCTGCTCTTGGATGACCATCTTTTTTGAAGAGTGCCATTGGTCTTTCTAGTTCTATTAATAAAAGCTGATTCATTGAGTCAAGGATTGCAAAATCAGTCTCGAACTTCCCTAAAATATTAGGCTTAATAAATAGTTTTTTTGCGTGGAATCTTGCAAGCATAACAGGATTCTTTTCAAGAAAAAGTTGAAAAGGTTTTTCATCTCTCTCGGCATCAAGCAACAGATTGAAACTATTTACAGTTTTGACAATCTCAGAATGAGCATACCTCCTTAAGTAATCAAGTTTAGACGAAATTGTTTTTGTCCCTTTACCAAGTAAGCCATGCATGCTTTCTCGTAAATAAATTAAGGGCTGGGTTGTTTGGCCACAGTCACAATTGAATTCTTCACAAAGATCATATTGCCAAACAAAGCCATCGTCTTCTAAAGTTTTGCTGCGATTGAATTGAGAATACGCCCTTAATTTTGCAGGGCAATTCTTGCAACCTATTTCAATTCTAACAGATTTTGCGGAAAGAGGATCTGCTTCAATGGCTTTCATTTGTTCAGAAGTGTAAGGAAGAACCTTTTGGTATAAGAAGTTAACAGACCCAATAACTTCTTCTTGACCTTGGAAGCTAGCAGAAATTATGAAATTTGCTGGATTTTTGATCAATCCATCAATTTGGTGACAATTTACAATGATCCAACCAAATCCTTTTGGTATTAATAAATCATGAGGTATGCTGGCCACCTCTTTTATTTGTTGTTTTATTTCTGGTTTGTTTTGATTGCTCGTAGGCTGGCAATAAGGTTCTATTTTAATATTTCCGAAAGGCTGTCCATCTTCAGTTTTTATTTCAATAAAAAACCCTGCTTTCTCAGGTTGTTCAAACAACTCTTCATGAAAAAGAAATACCCAGTTATAGGCTCGCCCTGAGACTGGAAAAACAAAATGGTTTTTTTGCCTAGATAAGTTGAATATGCTAACTGGACCTATCGGATAAGGATGTCCATCTAGCTGAATATGTTCAGCAAGTCCTAAAAAAATAATTGATTTTGAAATGTCCAATTTAGTCATCTAGATATTCCATTTTTGAACCATAACTATTAAATGTAATGAAAATTTCCTAGCATAATATTTCACTCAAACCCACCATATTCACCTTAAGATCAATCGTCAATCACAAACAAAAAAACCGGAACCCCCTTACCCGCAAAGCAGGCAGAGATCCCGGTTTCTTAAATCGCAAACTTTTAGGCTCGCCTACAGCACCACCGTCCGCTTGATATACTGGACAACCTCCTTGGGGTCGTCCATCACCTGGAAGTAGAGCATATCATCCTCGGAGATATAACCCTCGTCCATCATCTTCTCCTTGATCCAGTCCACCAGGCCGCCCCAGAAATCAGAACCGACCAGGATCACCGGAAAGGCCTTAACCCGCCGGGTCTGGATCAGGGTGAGGGATTCGAACAGTTCGTCCATGGTGCCGAAACCGCCGGGCATGCCGATAAAGGCCATGGAATACTTGATGAACATCACCTTGCGCACGAAGAAGTACTTGAAGTTCAAGGGCACATTGGCAAAGGGGTTGGGCTCCTGCTCAAAGGGCAGGTTGATGTTCAGGCCGATGGAAAGCCCCTCGGCCACCGCCGCCCCCTTATTGGCCGCGGCCATGATCCCGGGGCCGCCGCCGGTGATGATGCCGTAACCGGCCATGGCCAGATCATAGGCGATCTTGTCGGCCAACTTATAATACTTATCTTCCGGCGCAATCCGGGCCGAACCGAAGATGGAGACCGCCGGCCGGCCGATGCTGGCCAGGTTATCAAAGCCGTCGACAAACTCGGACATAATCCGAAAAAGGCGCCAGGAATCGCCAACCTGAAAATTATCCAGTGAATATTGCGCCCGTTCATCAACCACACCGGCCTTGGTTACCCTCATCGCCACTCTCCTTTAATGTTCATATAAAAAATCAACCGCCGATACTCAATCAAGGGCGGCAAGCTCGGCCTGCACATCCGCCCGCTCCGGGGCAAGCCGCAACGCCTTTTGGTAATACTTGCGGGCAAGGGCGGTCGCGCCCAGCGCGCCATGGGCCCGCCCCAGCAACAAAGCCGCCTCCGGATGACGGCGCGCCAGACGCAGACACTCATCCAACGCCGCCACCGCGTTTTCAAAATCATTGAGCCGCCCGTAAAGCCAGCCCAACCTGAACCAATACTCCGCCTTGGCGCCATCGATTTTCACCGCCTGCCGACAGAGCGACAGGGCGATATCATCACCCTGGCCGGCCAGGGCGTAAAGCCGGCCCAGCCTGCTCAACGAACCGGCATCCCGGGGGTTGCCGCTCACCGCCTGCTGATAGCAGCCCATGGCCTTGGCCTCGTCGCCAAGGGCCTCATGGACCCGGCCCAACCAGCGGGCCACCGTGGTCTGCTCGCCGCCGGGATGATCCTTGGCCCCCACCAGCTCCGCGCATCTGGCCAGCAGATCATGGGCCTTGGCAAACTGCCCTTGCTGATAATAAAGGATGCCGAGATGCTGCAGCAGGTCGCTATGGTCCCCGTCAACCGCCAAGGCGCGTTCCAGTAAGGACAGCGCCTCATCCCGGCGGTTGGCATTGAGACAGACAAAGGCCAGATTGAACAGGGCCATGAAATCATCCGGGGCCAGGGCCAGGGCCTTTTCAAAATAACCCCGGGCCGCCTTGGCCCGATTAAGCTGGACCGAGGCCACCCCTAAACTGTTGAGCAGATTGAGGTTTACCGGATCAAGGGCCAGCCCCCGCCGGTACTCGAGCACGGCCCGGGCCAGATCCCCCTCATTAAAATAAACATCACCGCTGATATTAAGACTGACCGGATCAAAAAAAGTGGTGCTGTCCGGCCCGAAAAAGGCGGTATGCACCAAGGCTTTCCGGCAATTGACCGGGATCTCCGACTTTTTAAAATTATGATAGGGATAGGTGGCCACCCCCATCGAAAAGGTGCTGCCGCCGATGGCCTCCATCTTGGCCCGGAAACCGGCAAGCCAGGCCTCGGCCTGCGCCTGATCGGCGTTATCGAGAAAGATAAAGGCCTCCTGCTGACTCATCAAAAAGAGGGGCACATCCTGGCCCACCACCGAGCGGACCCGCTTGGAAAAATGATTACTGGACGGCTCCTGATCCATGCTGACCAGGACCAGGGTAAAACGATCCCTGCCCCGCCACTGCCGGCTCAATTTTTTAAAGATGAACTCCGGGGTTTTCTTGAGGGGATAGGAGGCGACATCCGCTTCGGTGGCATGGGCGCACAACCCGAAGGGCCCACGCTTGCGGGCCGTGCCCAGGGCACGCCAGGCCTGGTTGAACAACTCTTCCACCACCCCTTCCCCGGCCGGGTCATGGGGCACCACCGCGGTAATCCCGAGATGGGCGCTGGCAAAATCCTCCCGCTTTAAGCGCCGCAACAGATCATCCCCCAAGTCCCGGGCCTCATCCACCCCCACTCCATAAATCAGCAGACCGAAGATCCCGGCGCCCAGATGGTGGAGGAGCTGCTCCTCCCCGAGCAGGGAGTCGAGATAACAGCCGGCCCGCACGATATACTGCAGACTGCGGTCGGCGTCACGGCTGCGGGGATAAACCTCGAGCAGGGCCAGGGAGGCGGCTTGGTCGCCCTGGTCGGTCAACTCATGCCAGAGCAGGGATTCGAGTTCGGCCTGCAGATGAAAGCCGTTCAGCAGGCCGGTAACCGAATCCTGGCAACTCTGCTTCAACACATAAAACTCGCGGGAAATCAGATGGCTCTGCTCATCGAGCCAGACCGGCGGCATACCGAAAAGGTTTGCATCGCCGCCATGGCCGACCATCACCCCGCACAGCTCTTCACTGCTCCATACCGGCACCAGCAACCTCTGCTGCTCGGCGTCGACAACCGGCTGGCCGGTGGCGCGCAGCCCGGCAATCGCCTCGGCCAACTCCTCGGGCAAGCCGGGATTCTCGTCATCGGGCGGCAACGGAAAAAGCTGCACGGCATCCAAGGGGAAAAAGTCAAAAACCGTCTTGGTAAACAAGGTGGAGTACCGGCTCAAATCACCGGGCTCCAAACGACCGGCCACCAGGGCCAAGGGAAAGGTCATAGGATTTCACCCTCAAACACGGCAAGCAGGCACTCGGCCAGCTGGGAAACTTCCTGATCCGACACCGTCCGCAGATCAAGCAACAACCGCTCATTTTCAATCCGGCCGATCACCGGCACCGCCAACCCCCGCAGCGCCGCCTCCAGTTCGTTGACGCTGCAGCCCTTAGGCTGCAGGGCCACCGCCCGGCTGACCAGGGATTGCTCGGGCATGGCGCCGCCGCCGACCCGGGAATCGATGGTCGCAAGCTCAACCAGACAGAACTCGGCCAGCCTTTTTTTGATCCGCCGCATAAGCCGCCGGGCTCGCCGGTCGATAACCTCAAGGGGCATGGCCAGCATCGCCAGGGTCGGAATTTCGGCCAGGGCTTTTTCTTCGTCATAATAGAGGCGCAGGACCGATTCCAGCCCGGCCAGGGTAAACTTATCAATCCGCAGGGCGCGGTTCATCGGATTCTTCTTGATCCGGTCGATGATCTCTTTTTTGCCGAGAATCAAGCCGGCCTGGGGGCCGCCCAGCAGCTTGTCGCCACTGAAGGTGACCACGTCAACCCCGGCCTTGATCACCTCGCCCACCGTGGGCTCTTTTTCCAGGCCGAAGCGGGAGAGATCGATCAGACAGCCGCTGCCGAGATCCTCCATCACCGGCAGGTTATGCTCGGCCCCCAGCGCTACCAGCTCGGGCAACGGCACCTCGGAGGTAAAACCGATCATCCGGTAGTTGCTGGTGTGCACCTTTAAGAGCAGGGCGGTCTCGTCGGTGATTGCGTTTTCATAATCGCGGAGATGGGTCCGGTTGGTGGCGCCCACCTCGACCAGGGTGGCGCCGCTCTTGGCCATGACATCGGGAATCCGAAAAGAGCCGCCGATCTCGACCAACTGGCCCCGGGAGACGATGACCTCGCGGCCCTGGGCCAGGGTCTCGAGCACCAGCATCACGGCGGCGGCGTTATTGTTGACCACCAGGGCGGCTTCGGCCCCGGTCAGTTCGCAGAGAAGCTCCTCCACCAGGCTGTAACGGCTGCCCCGCTTGCCGGTGGCCAGATTAAATTCGAGATTGGAGTAACGGGCGCCCACCGCCAACAGGCTGTCCATGGCCGCGGCCGGCAGCAGGGAGCGGCCGAGATTGGTGTGCACCACCACGCCGGTCCCGTTGATCACCGTGCGAAAATTGGGTCGCAACTTGGCCCGCAGCATCTTATGAAACCTGGGCAGCAGCGCATCCTTGGCCAAATCGCTTTTGCTGATCCCGGCCCCGGCCAGAATGGCCTGCCGCATCTGATCGAGCAAGCCCCGCACCGTATTTTTCACCAGGACCTCGGGCACATCATCCACATCAACCAGCCAACCTAAAAACTCGTCAACCTTGGGAATCGCCCTGAGCAAGGCCTGGACGGCAGCGGGCGGTTTTTCATCGGATTTATTTTTTGTGGTCATTAACTCCCCAATTTAAAAGCATAACTAATGAGTCGGCGGCAGGCGGCAATCTCCGGCCGCAAAAACCATAACATCCTGAAACGACTTACCGTTTTTCCCATGAACTGTCAAGAACAGCCCCCGGCTCCCACTCTGCTTTTCATCATACCCCAATGCCCCGGCGGAAGCCACTATCCAATGACCCTGGATCGCCGTCTTTCCCAACCTCGGCGACCGCCTTGTCAAAACTCTTCGATCCTCTTCCTGAACCAGCGTACCAGATCATCTTTTTTTTCTGCAATATCAATCTCGTAGATATCCTCGGGAAAAAGCAGGGAGGCGACCCCGGAATCGAAAATCCTTTTCACCTCATACTCGTCATGGGAGACGTCCCGCTGGTAGATATAGTTGAGATAGGAGCGATTGGTGTGCACGATAAACTCGACCCGCATCCCGCCCATCCGCGCAAAAAACTTGAACATCTGGGTCTTGGCCGAACTGCCGATACTGGAACTTTTGTACACGTCGCCGGACAGGGTATCGGTCACCTCCTCAAGGGTCATCAACGAGCCGGCCCGGGTGGCGCTTCTGGTCAGATGCTTCTGGAAGATCTTGACATCGGCCACCGTGTCCACCACTCCCATCAGGCCCAGTTCATCGTCCACCGCCACCGAGGGATTCTCCTCCCCCTTGCGCAAGAGCTTGAGCACCTTGGTTTCCGGCTGTTTTTTGCGGACACTCACATAGATCGGCAACTCATGGCCGTTGGCCTGAAAACGGCGGCGCTTGAGCAGGGTCAGCTTCTGGTTGGGCGTCCGCTTAAGGGCGCGGGCCTCCTCGCGGCCCACTACCTCGACCTTGGTGCAGGCATAGGTTTGAGGATCATGATTGCTCAACAGATAGACGATATCCAGCTCGCCGATTTTGGCCTTTTTGCTCCAGACATAATCGTTGAGAAAGTCGAGGAACTGGCCGAATTTCGCCTCCACCTCGGTTTCCCGCTCCCGCTGATCAATGGAGCCGGCCAGCGCCATCAGGATAAGCTTGCGCCGGGCCTCAAATCTAGCCTTTTTATGATAGCGGTCGTCAAAGAGAATCAGCAGCAGATCAACCGGGCTTTTGCAGGAGTCGATCTCATTGGTCATCTCGATATAGGAGGCATAGTTGGCCAGGACCTTGGCCTTGAGATAGTTGATCACCCCATCGGCGGTGCGCGAATAGCCGTTGACCCTGATCACCACCTCCCGCTCGCTGCCCTCGATGCCGAACATATTGCCCAACAGGCGATAGGCCCGCCGATTGACCTCCTGCCGGCGGACAGGGTTATCAATCAGGGTTGCGATCTCGGCAAAAGAACGCACATCGAGAAACTCAAAGAGCTGGTTTCTGACGATCCGATACTTGGTGGCCATCTCCGCCGCCGACACCCCGGCGGCAAAAACCCTGGCCATCTTGGAAAAAGAACGCAGATCCGGGGAATGAGTGCCGGTGGCAAAAGGCCCGGCCTGGTCCAGAAGGGTATAGATGCTGTTATCGCTCATAAAGAACTCTCTGGTTTGCTTGCATTTGTGGTTACACGAAAAAACAGATAACTCAGGAACTATATTCCTCTACCATCCGCCTGACCTCGTGGTCAACCAGCGGCCGCCCGAGAGCCAGGCATTGACGCCGGAAGCGGTCGGTGAGGCCGGAAAGGTTTTGCCCGGAGCACTGGAGCCCGAGCTGCTCCAAGCGCAGCCGCACCCCGCCCCGGCCGATCTTGCCCCCGTAGATCGCCTGCCGGCTGGCGCCGACCAAGGCTGGGTCATAGGGTTCGTAGGTTCGATGATCCCGGGCCAACCCCAGCAGGTGCAGCCCGGTTTCACAGGCAAAAATCCTCTCCCCCACCAGGGGATGCTGGGGGTCGATCTCTTTCTTCGCCATTTTCGCGACCAGGCTGGTCAACGGCCGCAGGGTTTCCAGGCGGTAGCCCCGCCCCTGCCGCAGGGCCAGAAAACCGGCCACCTCTTCCAGGCGGCTGTTACCGGCCCGCTCCCCCAGCCCCAACAGCGTGACATCGGCCCAGTCCGCGCCGGCCTCAAAGGCGGCCACCGCATTGGCGGTGGCCATGCCGAAATCATTATGCATGTGCACCCCGAGCTCCAGGGAGACCTTTTCACGGACAATTTTCAGAAGGTTGCCGATTGAAGCCGGGGTCGCAATGCCCACCGTATCGGCAAGGCGCACCCGGTCGGCGCCGGCCCGCTCCGCCACCTGGGCGGCCCGGAGCACAAATTTCGGATCGGCCCGGGTGGCATCCTCAAAGCCTATCGACACATAATTCAACCCGCCATTTCTGGCCAGGCCTATGCTTTGCGCGATGCGAGCCAAGACCCAAGGTCTGTTTTTCCCCAGCTTGGTCGCAATATGCAGGTCGGAAAGGGGAATCGACAACGAAAGCACCTCCGGGGCAAGCGTTGCGGCAAAGGCAATATCCTCGGGCACACAACGGCACCAAAGGGCCAGACGCGCCACCTGGGCCTGCGCCCTGCACCTGCGCACCAGTTCGGTCAGCTCAGGGGCCAACAAATTGGCCACCCCGACCTCGATCTCCTCAATACCGAGCCGGACCAGGCCGGCGGCCAATTCGACCTTCTGCTCCAGGCTGAAACTAAGCCCCGCGGTCTGATCGCCTTCCCGCAAGGTGCTGTCCACCAACCGCCATCCGCTTGCCATACCCCTTATCCCCTAATCGATTATGGTTGTCATTATCTTAAGGAATTAGGTTACAAAAAATGTGCCAGCCCCTGGACAAATTCCGCAACATCCCGATTCGCCGACGATTACAACGGATAACCGCCGATCAACCCTATCCTGCAATACCCCTGGAGCTGTAAATATTATTACTTTTTTGTAAATAAAAATATTGATTGCTACAGATACGAAAGAAAATCAGGGAAGAAAGGTGCGCTTGTCCGAACTAACACCGCGACCGCCAGCCGCGCCGGCGGGATGGGCGTGCACCAGGAAGCGATCCAGCCAGGAGTGGGAAAGGCGGCCGGCTTCGATGGCCACGATATCATCGGCCAGCAGCATCGCCTCCTGCAGATCGTGGGTGACATGGATAATCGGCAGATTGAGACTCGCCTTCAACTCCTTCAGTTCAGCCTGCAGCTGTTTACGGGTGGCGATATCCAGGGCGGAAAAAGGCTCGTCCAAGAGCAGCACCTTTGGCTCCCTGGCCAAGGCCTGGGCCAGGGCGACCCGCTGCCGTTCGCCGCCGGAAATCTCCTGGGGCCGCCGGGCGGCGAGCTCGCCGATGCCGAACATGGCGAGCAACTCGCCGACCCGCCGCTTATCGACCGCGGCAAAGGCGACATTCTTTTCCACGGTGAGATGGGGGAAAAGGGTGAACTCCTGGAATACGTAGCCGAGCCCCCGCTTCTGGGGCGGCAACCAGATGGAGGCCTTACTGTCGTACCACACCTCCGGCCCCAGGGCGATAAAGCCCTGATCCGGCTTGGCCAGGCCGGCCACCGCCCGGACAATCGTGGTTTTGCCGGCCCCGGACGGCCCGACCAGAGCGAGCAGCCTGCCGGGCTCACAGCGCAAAACCACATCCAGCTCATAATTGGGCAATTTTTGGGTAAGTTTTATCTCAAGCCCCATAGCGCCCTCCCCGATTGAGATAGCTGACCAGCAGCAAGACGACATAACTGATCACCACCAGAGCGAGCGAGAGCTGCCAGGCCTCATGATAGCGCAGGGCCTCCACATATTCATAGATCGCGATCGAAGCCACCCTGGTCTTGCCGGGAATACTGCCGCCCACCATCAGAATTACCCCGAACTCCCCCATGGTATGGGCAAAGGCCAGGACCGCCGCCGCGACCAGACCGCCCCGGGCATTGGGCAACACCACTCGAAAAAAAGCCGCCATGGGCGAACAGCCCAGCACCGCCGCCGTCTCCAGCAGACGGGGGTCTATTTTTTCAAAGGCGGCCCGCAACGGTTGCACCGCATAGGGCAGGCTGTGGAACATGGAGGCGATGACAATACCGATAAAGGTAAAGAGCAGGGGCTGGCCGCTGATCGCCTGCCAGATCCCGCCGATCATCCCATCCGGCCCCAGGACCAGCAGCAGATAAAAGCCGAGTACGGTGGGCGGCAACACCAGGGGCAGGCCGACCAGGGCCTCAACCAAGATCTTGCCGCGAAACCGGCCATAGGCGAGGACATAGGTGAGCGGAGCAGCCAACACCAGCAAAATAACGGTGCTGACCATTGATAACCGTAGCGAGAGAATTAAGGGGGAAAAATCCATCATTGATATCCATATTTACTAATAATTGTCCGGCCGGCGGCCGACAACAGAAAATCGACAAACTGCCGGGCCGCGTCCTGCTGCTTGCTGCGAGCCAGGATACAGCCGTTCTGCATAATCAGCGGCGCCTCGGCAACCGGCAGGTATTCCCCTTGCCGGCCATCCGGAGAAAGCGCCTGGGACAAGGCGACAAAGGCAAGATCAACCCCGCCCTGCCGACAAAACATAAATGATTGGGCCACTGATTGGCCGTAAACCAACTTTGCCTTTACCTTCGCCCAGAGATCGGAATTTTTAAGAGCAGAAGCGGCGGCCTCACCGTAAGGAGCGGACTCGGGACTGGCGATGCCGATTCGCCTCACCTTTGGCTCAAGAACGGCTTGCCGCCAGTCACTGCCCGCCAAAACGCCTGGCCGCTTGGCCCAGAGCACGGTTTGCCCCTTGGCATAAAGAAAACAGGACTGGGCTAACTTTTGGCGAACCAGCATCTGCGGCCGCCGGCTGTCCGCGGCCAAAAAAACGTCAAAGGGCGCGCCGTTAACGATCTGGGCATAGAGCTTGCCGGTGGACGAATATACCGGGTGCACCCTGATCGATGTTTTATCGGTAAAAGCCATGATCAGCTCATCCATGGGCAGGATAAAATTGGCGGCCACGCCGACGGTGAGCGAGATTCCCCCGGCGGCTGCCGAAGAATTACCTGCCGCCACCATGAGCAGCGCAACCCAAAAAACTCCAATGCCTTTGAGTTTATTCATCATCCGCCCACCCCTTAGCCATCTCCGCCGTCATCTCCTTGAGGAGCTCGTTGAACCGGCCATGGTATTTCCAAAAGATCCGGACCGCTTCCTCACCGACGGCCGTCAACCTAGCGCCGCCGCCGTTTTTACCGCCCCGGCTGGTTTCGACCAGCTTGGCCCCGGCCTGCCGGTTCATGGAGGCCAAAAGATCCCAGGCATGCCGATAGGACATCTCCATGGACCGGGCCGCCTCGGAAATCGAGCCATGCTCGCCGATCCGCTCCAACAGCACCACCCGCCCGTAGCCGAGAAAGGTGCCTTCGCTCCCTGTAAGCCAGAGCCGACCGCGCCAGCTAAAGGAGGCGGCCTGATCGCCTGGATGTTTTTTATTATCACTAATCGTCATTGCGTTATATTATATCAAACATAACGCAATGACAACCTTTTGCCGATCATGTTCGTTTTTATCAAGCAGGAGTTTGGGGTTAGACCGGAAAACAACGAAGAAGGCCTGCTTGCCTCACCCAGGTTTTGGAGGGATACGTGAGACAAGCAGACCCAAGAGTGAGATGCGGGGGATGCATTCCTCACCTGCAAAAGGAGTATTCAAGTTGCATGCCAACCCCACCCTTAAAAAGCTAACCGGCTGAAACAAATACACTTTAACCTAAAACATCAACTTTTTCGTTTACCTTAAAACACTAAAAGTGACACATTTCTGTGAACAAAATCCACAAAAAGTGTTTTATTTATACAAATATGACACAGCTCCCGACCCAACAGCTAATCCGTGAAACCCGGCCGAAAACATAACTAAAGCCAGAAGTACAACATATCCCGCCCGCCGGATTAAAAATTACGAATGGCAACAATCGGTCCATCGTAAATGACCGGCTCAATGCCTGCGGCAATTAAATCCTCCGCAGGTTGATCATCTATATCGGCAGCATATAACTGCCTGCAATCATTCAACATCGACCTCATCATGACCCGCAGGTCACCACGATACAGATCCAGTGAAATATTGCGCTCCTCGATCAGATCAGGGGCTGCGCCCCGTAACTCATAAACCAAAATCCGCTCTGTTTTACCAAAAGACCCATCAACAAACTCACCGTTATTCGACACCACCGCTATTCGCATATCCCACCCTTCATTTGGTTAACAGTCCCCCCCAACAACCAACTGAAGCATTTACCATGCCAAAGCTCCATCAAAAAACGCACCAGCCCAGCCTCTTCGCCCTCCCTACAGCCAACGACCTTTACCGCCTTGCCCCCATCAGCTTCACCCCCGCAAGCAGACGAGTAAAGCTAACTAAATCAGCCGGCCTTGTTCACCAACAGTGGACACCCCCTTAGCTTATTGCCGCAATCGGCCCTTGGTAAACAACCGGCTCGATCCCCGCCTTGCCGAGCTCCTCGGCAGGCCGCTCACCGACCTTGGCCACATAGACCCGAGCACAATCAGCCAGCACCGCCTTAAGACACGCAAACCTGTCAGGGTTAAAGGAATGATCGGCAACATTATCGGAATAAGGCTGCACCTCCCGTTGTTCAATCAGGGTCACCCCGGTGCCTGTAAGTTCATAGATCAAAAACCGGCTCGCCTTGCCAAAGTGCTCATCAACATTAATGCCATCCGTGGATACCACCGCAATCCGCATCATCATTCTCCCTTAATTAAAGATTTGTCCGCTTGCCCGCCCACCCAGCCTCAACCGCAACCGCCGCCGGAACCGGCACACACCCCCTTGGTGCAGGGCTGCCGCCTGGCTTTAAGCACCCCGACGTTGCCATCGGCATACACCGATTGCAGGCCGTCAACGATAAAACCGCTCATCTCCACGGTCCTGATCCCATACTCTTTCAACAGCTCGCTGGGGGTTTCCCCCACCCCGCTCACCAGAATGGCCCGGCAATCGTTGAGTTTTCTGGCCAGCGAGGTCCAGCGCTGCAAACCGCCAACCCCGGAAACAGGCGCGGTCCGCTCCTCGACCAGCAGGTACTCCTCGCCCCGCTGCTCATAGATCTGAAAAGACTTGGCCTCGCCCAGATGCTGATTGACCAGGATTCCCTCCTTGCTGGCCACCGCCACATAGGGGCGGATGGCCGGCGGCAGGGCGGGCAGCTGGGCACAGGCGGAAAGGCAGCCCCGCATCTCCTCGGTGCGATCATTATCCAACAGTCCAACCGCATCGGCCCGACACCGGGTGCAGTGGCGCATCTGGGGCAGAAACTTTTCGGCCTCGGTCCGCAGGGCGGCAATCTCTTTTTTGCCTGGTTCCGGAATATGGGCAAAGGGGGTGCCGGCATTGGGGAACATGGCCATGCAGTTAAAGAGATCGGCCCCCAACTCCTTCATCTTTTCCGCCACCGCCAGGATATGATGGTCATTGATGCCGGGAATCATGATGGTATTGATCTTGACCGTGATGCCATGAGCCTTGAGGGCCTTGATCGCGGCCAACTGCCGACTAAGCAGCAACTCGGCCGCCTGGCGGCCCCGGTACACCACCTTGCCGTCCTTGACCCAGCTGTAAACGTTTTGCCCCACCTCCGGGTCCACCGCATTGACGGTAATAGTGACATGGGAGACGTTGAGGGTGGCCAGCTCATCGATATAGGGGCCGATGTTAAGGCCGTTGGAGGCAAGACAAAGAATCATCTGCGGATAATTCTTGTCAATCAGCCGCAGGGTCTCCATGGTTTCCTCGCCGTTGGCAAAAGGATCGCCGGGGCCGGCAATCCCGGCCACTGTAATCCGCGGCTCCTTTTCAAGAACCTTGGCCATGTAAACATCAGCCTGCTCCGGCGAAAGTACCGTACTGGTCACCCCGGGCCGGGACTCGTTGACGCAATCGTATTTGCGATTACAGAAATTACATTTGATGTTGCATTTGGGCGCCACCGGCAGGTGGACTCTACCGGCCTGGCCTTTGACGGCAGGGTTGAAACAGGGGTGACGGCTCAGATCTTTG
>Ga0224496_10000461_pt1 | contig 28335 bp, 27 predicted proteins | sample SF_Jul11_sed_USG_2_FD_168127 | JGI IMG/M metagenome (GOLD analysis project Ga0224496, IMG submission 168127) | Sediment microbial communities from San Francisco Bay, California, United States - SF_Jul11_sed_USGS_8_1 | ecosystem: Environmental > Aquatic > Marine > Sediment | place: USA...
AGCTATCGCATACGCGCCGGTTTGCTGGCGCGGTTACAGAAAATCTCCATGTCGGAATATGAAGCCATGGGCACGGGTGCGGTGACTTCGCATTTTGTCACCGATATCAATGCTATTGATGATTTTATTGGTGTTGCCCTGAGTAAGTTTCTGGTCGCGGTGTTAACCGTGATCGGTATTTCTATGGTGCTGTTATGGATGCACTGGCAGCTGGCGCTGTTCATTATCTTTATGAATCCGGTGGTGATTTATTTCACCATGGTCATGGGTAAAAAAGTTAAAAAGCTGAAGCGTCGTGAAAATACCGCCTTCGAAGTTTTCCAGCAGTCACTGAGCGAAACGCTGGACGCTATTCAACAAATTCGTGCCAGTAACCGTGAACAGCATTATTTGCAACGCGTCACTGAAAGCGCGCAGCAATTAAAAAAGCATATGGTGGCGTTTGGCTGGAAGAGCGATGTCGCCAATCGTCTGTCATTTTTCATTTTCTTAATGGGCTTTGAGGTTTTTCGTGCGGTCAGCATGATTCTGGTTTTGTTCACCGGTCTAAGTATTGGTGAAATGTTCGCGGTTTATGCCTACCTCTGGTTCATGATGACGCCAGTGCAGGAAATACTGGGCATGCAATATAGTTTGTATGGTGCCAATGCAGCTCTGGATCGGATCAATCGTTTAATGGAGCTGGAGAGCGAGCCTGATTATGCACACTCTGTTAATCCATTCAAAGGTAAGCATACCGTCGGCTTGCGCGTTGAAAATATCTGCTTTTCCTACGGCGAAGAATTCAATGTACTCGACGATGTCACGCTGGATATCGCCGCCGGTGAAAAAGTAGCGCTGGTCGGTGCCAGTGGCGGTGGCAAATCAACGCTGGTGCAGGTTATTCTTGGGCTTTACCCGGTTGATTCGGGCAACCTCTACTTTGATGGTGTCAATGTGCGCGAAATTGGCCTGGATGTGGTGCGGGAAAATGTCGCGACGGTCTTGCAGCATCCCGCCATGTTTAACGACACCGTGCGCGAGAATTTGTCTCTGGGTCGGCCACACCCTGATGACGTTATCTGGCAGGCGCTGGCGATTGCCCAGTTGCGTGAGGTGGTTGAAAAAATGCCGCTCGGCCTGGAATCGGTGATTGGTCGAGGTGGCGTTCGTTTTTCGGGCGGGCAGCGTCAGCGTCTGGCCATCGCGCGTATGATTCTGGCTGATCCCAAAGTGGTGATCCTGGATGAGGCCACTTCTTCGCTGGATACCGAGACCGAAGCACGTTTGCACGAAGCCATGCATGAGTTTTTGCAGCAACGCACCACCTTGATCATTGCACATCGTTTAAGCGCCGTCAGGCAGGCGGATCGCGTGCTGGTGTTTGATGCGGGTAAAATTATCGATGAAGGCCGGCATGAAGAATTGATCGACAGAGATGGTCTGTATCGCGATCTTTACGCCAGCCATTAGTGAGCATGAAATAACTTGAAGGATAAAATTATGGGTCATTATTTTCCACGTTTTCAGAGCAGCTGTTTGGCGATGGTGTTATCTGTATTTTTCGCATCGGCTCATGCGGCACCGTTTGCGCAGGGGGATATGAGTGTATCGGTCGTAATTGGTTCCGGGCAGGCTTTTAATGATAACTATACGATTGTCGGTGCCGGTGTGGGTTATTATGTTGCGGATGGACTGAGGTTGGGTGTCGATGCAGAAATCTGGCTGGGTGGGCGTATTGATATCAATAAGGTCAGTCCTCAGGTGCAGTACGTGTTTGCGCGAACGGAAAAACTGAAACCTTATCTGGGCGCTTTTTATAGAAGAGCCACCATTGAAGGGCTGGAAGACCTGAATTCGGCGGGAGCAAGAGCCGGTGTTTATATTTCCAACAGGGAGGGCTACTACCTCAGTTTTGGTATCGTACAGGAGAATTACCTCAGCTGCGATGAGAAGGTTTATGTCTCCTGTTCAGATACTTATCCGGAAATATCATTGACCATTAGTCTGTAGACAAAAACTAAATTATTATTTGCTAATATTGATGCTATGCATTAAGATTAGACTCATTCTAAATACTAAAGGAGAACAGAAAAATGAATAAGAAATTGATGGCTGTTTTATTGACTGGATTGATGACCTCACAGGTCCAGGCGGCTGAGTGGCAAGCGCTGCCTGAAACGGCGCCCGCGCCAGCAGATAACCCGACTACAGCCGCCAAAGTTGAGCTGGGAAAAATGCTATACATGGATCCGCGTCTGTCATCAACCGGCACCGTATCGTGTAATTCCTGCCATAACGTCATGGAAGGCGGCGATGATAGCCGCGCGGTCTCCATGGGCGTGCATGGCCAAACCGGTGGTCGCAGTGCGCCCACTGTCTGGAACTCAGCTTTTCACTCAGTGCAGTTCTGGGATGGCCGCGCCAATTCGCTGGAAGATCAGGCCAAAGGTCCGATTACCAATCCCATTGAAATGGGGATGAAGAACCATGATCAGGCGATGACGGTGGTCAAAGATATTCCCGGCTACAAGGCCTATTTTGAAAAAGCCTTCGGCAAAAATTCCATGAATATCGAGAATGCAGCGAAAGCGATTGCCGCTTTCGAGCGTACCCTGATTACGCCAAACAGCGCTTATGACCGATTTGTTAAAGGTGATAAAAAAGCCCTGAGCAAGCAGCAACAGGATGGCATGAATAAATTTGCCGAACTGGGTTGTGTGGGCTGTCATTCCGGCGCGGCCTTCAATGGCCCCAGCAATGAGATCGGTGTTGGCTTTTATGCAAAATTCCCAACCTTTGCCGATAATGATTATGTCGCTAAATATAAATTGACCGACGATAAGGGCAGGGGCGGCGTTACCAATAATGCAGCTGAGAACAACATGTTCCGTGTGCCTACGCTGAGAAATATCAGTGATACCGCGCCTTACTTTCATAACGGCTCGGTAAAAACACTGGAAGAAGCAGTCCGTGTGATGGCAAAAACTCAGTTAAATCAGGATCTGTCGCAACAGGATGTAAAAAATATTGTGGCATTCCTTGAAGCGCTGACGGGTGATTATCCTGAAATCTCCATGCCAAGACTGCCTGCTTCTAAAGGTTCCAGCGTAGTTGCTGACTGATAACGGCTGATATTTTAGATTTGAATAATTAGAAACCGGAGGCTCCCGTGGCTACTGTTGAACTTGATAAAGATAACTTTGAAGAAGCGATTGTCAATAATGATATCGTGATGGTTGATTTCTGGGCGCCCTGGTGTGGACCCTGTAAATCCTTTGCGCCAATTTATGAGTCCATCTCGGAAAAACATGATGATGTTGTTTTTGCAAAAATTAATACTGAGGATCAGCAGGAACTAGGAGCCAGTTTTCAGATTCGATCAATACCAACACTGATGATATTTCGTGAGCAGATTGTAATTTTCTCTCAGGCTGGGATGTTGCCGGAAAATGCTTTGGAAGAAATTATTGGTAAGGTGAAAGAACTGGATATGGATAAGGTGAGGGCTGATATTGAGAAGCAGCAGGCGGAAAATAAAAACGCCTGATTGCCTGATCAGAGTAATAATAAAAAAGCCAGGTATTGCCTGGCTTTTTTATTATGGTATCAAAAGTGCCGTTTATTTAGCTTTTTTTGTGTTAGCTTTTTTAACGGTTTTTGCTTTTGGTTTAGCTTTTTTTGTTTTAGCCTTGGTTTTTGCTGTGGCTTTTTTTACCGTTGTTTTTTGTAACTGAGTCACTTCAGTCTGGAGCTGTTTCTTTCTAAGAGAATCTTTTTCTTTCTCTTTTTGTAACAGTTCTTTTTCTGCCTGTGCAGCTGCTTTTAGTGCAGCCTGAGTTGCCTTGAGCTGTTGCTGAAGCTCATTAAGCTGCTTGGCCATAGGGTCTATTTGGGTTTTTTTGTTAGTTTTTGTGCTAGATTTTTTCACGATGTTTAAGGTTGTGCTCGCTGCTGTAGTTAAGGCGCGTTTTTTACGTGCCGGACGTTTGGGTTTTTCTGCTTTGGCCTGAGTACGAATGATTTCAGGTTGATTGTTATTTTTTTTCACGCGCTCTTTATTGATCGATTGTGCTATGGAAACGGCCTGGAGGTTAACTCGTTTTGAACGCATGCCGCGCAGTGCAGATTTGATGCGTTTGGTGATTTCTTCGATAGAACCCTGGGCATCGATCAGGTGGAGCTTGTTTTGCTGTTTATATAGTTCACTGAGCGGTTGTGTTTGAGTAAGATAAACACGTAGACGACGATCAATGGTTTCCTCATTATCATCTGAACGATGATGTAAGGGGCCGCCACAATGGTCGCATCGGCCATCAATCATCGGTGGGTTGGTGAAACTGTTAAAAAGTTCGTTACAGGACACGCAGGTGAGTCGTCCAACCATACGTTGCATCAGCAGGTCGAAGTCGACATCAAATTGGAGCGCGATATCAATAGGGCGACCTAGCCTGTTGAGCAGGATGTCCAGCTCTTCGGCCTGTATAGTGTTGCGTGGGAAGCCATCAAGAATAAAACCATTATCTGCATCAGGTCGGGTAACGCGTTCGCGAATCATGCCGATGACGATATCGTTGGGCACCAGTTGGCCAGCATCCATGACTGCCTTGGCCTGACGACCTAATGGAGTTTGTGCAGCGACAGCAGCCCGTAACAAATCTCCTGTAGAGATCTGCGGGATATTATATTTCTCAATCAGATATTTGGCTTGAGTGCCTTTACCAGACCCTGGTGGTCCGATTAATACTATGCGCATGTAGATGCTCCCTTTCGTCCATTGACGATGCAATTAGGAGGATTGTATAGATTGCGGAGTGATTGTCGAGCCTCTATACGATTAAACCCTATATAATTAACATAATTTTTTCAGTTTAATGAGAAAATGTGGGTGTTTATACTTTTTTGATGTAATTTGGTGATGATCTGATGTTAAGAGGACAGGGTTGATATAGTGGCTTACCGTGCGCCTGTGGGCGATTATTCGTCTGATTCCCGTCTGTTTAAACATCGCGCAAATGTGGCTGCACTGATTTGTGTTTTGTTGGTGCTGGGGCTGTTTGTACGTTTAGCCAAACTACAGATTATTGATTATTCCTATTTTGCGGATTTATCGGAGAATAATCGTGTTCGTTTGATGGCTTTACCACCGAACCGCGGCCTAATTTATGATCGTAATGGTGTAATACTGGCTGAAAATCGCCCCACCTTTCATCTGGAATTAATCCCTGAGCAGATTGATGATCTGGAAGCGATGCTGAAAGATCTTAGTGAAATTGTTAGTTTGAGTGAGCGCGATGTGAGTGAGTTCCGTGATGCTATGCGTACACATCGATCTTTTGAAAGTATTTCACTGCGAACCCGACTGGATGATGTTGAAGTTGCTCGTCTGGCTGTCAACCGTCACCGTTTTCCAGGTATGGATATTTCAGCGCGCCTGACCCGGTATTATCCACAGGGAGAGTCTGCTGTTCATGCCGTGGGTTATGTCGGGCGCATCAATGAGAAAGAGCTGGAGACTATTGATCAGGGTAATTATCGAGGCACCTCACATATAGGTAAAACAGGTCTGGAGCGGTTTTATGAGGATGATTTGCACGGCACGGTGGGGCAGCAAAACGTAGAAGTGAATTCAGAAGGCCGTGTTTTGAGGGTGGTGGATAAGATTCCGCCACTACCCGGTAATGATCTGATATTGAGTCTGGATATTGAGTTACAGAAAGTCGCCGAGGCGGCACTGGGTGACCGGTATGGTTCGGTAGTAGCAATGATCCCACAAACCGGCGAGGTTCTGGTGTTTGCCAGTACACCGACTTATGACCCCAATTTATTTGTACACGGTATTAGTTATGCTAAATATAAAGAGTTGCAGGAATCGATAGGCAAGCCTTTATTTAATCGTCCACTGTTTGGACAATATCCACCGGGTTCCACGTTTAAGCCTTTTGTCGGGTTGGCAGGTCTGGATGCACGTATAACAAATACGGATGAAACGATTAATTGCAAAGGTCATTATTTGATTCCGGATGATGATACTCAGCGCAAATATCGTGACTGGAAAAAAGAAGGCCATGGGCAAACTGATATGGATAAAGCGATAGAACAATCCTGCGATGTGTATTTTTATGACCTGGCTTATCGTATGGGGATTGATCGTATCCATGATTTTTTGGCCAAATTTAGTTTTGGCCAAAAAACAGGCATAGATTTATATGGTGAACGCAGTGGTTTGTTGCCATCAAGAGACTGGAAACAAAAAGTGCATAAAACAATATGGTATCCCGGTGAAACTCTGATTGCTGGAATTGGTCAGGGTTATATGTTGGCGACGCCTATGCAGCTGGCAGCGGCAACAGCCACGCTGGCAAATAAGGGTAAAAATGTGCAGCCACATTTGTTGCAAAGTATTCGAGTCGCTGAAACGGCAGTAACTGAAGATTTTGAACCGATAGAAAGTCAGTTTACTTTGCGTAACCCGCGTCATTGGGACGATATGTTTCGGGCCATGAAAAAAGTAGTGCATGGTATTTGGGGTACAGCACGTGCCACAGGTTGGGGAATGAAATATGAAATGGCGGGCAAGACTGGCACGGCACAGGTTTTTGGTATCGCTCAGGATGAAAAATATGATGAAGAAACAGTGGCGAGAAAACTGCGTGACCATGGACTATTTATCGCTTTTGCGCCTTATGAAGCCCCCAGGATTGCGGTGGCAGTCGTGGTTGATAATGGCGAACACGGGAGTCAGATGGCACCTGTTGCCCGAAAAGTAATGGATAGGTTTCTGTTGAAAGAAGATAAAAGTTTAATTCAGGTTGAATCAGCTAATGATGAATAGAACGCAAGTTTTTGAAGTCAGTTATAACAGTCGACTGGCGAGTGCTTTACGGGTGATTCATATCGAACCTGTATTGTTTCTTGGTATCTTATTGCTGACAGTTGCAGGTTTGGGTATTTTATACAGCGCCAGTGACAGCTCTATTGTAATGGTTAAGGCGCAGCTGATTCGTCTGGGTTTGGCTTTTCTGGTGATGTTAGTGGTGGCACAGATTCCACAGAGTCAGTTATATTTATGGTCACCCTGGTTTTTTGCTTTGGGTATTGTTTTGCTGGTGCTAGTGCTAACGGCAGGTGATGTCGGCAAAGGTGCACAACGCTGGCTAGATTTGTATGTGGTCAAGTTTCAGCCTTCTGAAATGATGAAGCTGATTACACCGATGATGTTAGCCTGGTATTTATCAGAAAGGCCCTTGCCGCCTACTGCCAAATCATTGTTAATCTCAGCACTTTTGGTGGTTGTGCCAACGGTATTGATTGCGGCACAGCCTGATCTGGGGACATCCATCCTGGTTGCTGCTGCAGGTTTCTTTGTGGTTTTTCTGGCAGGTCTGCGGTGGCGAGTGTTGTTGGGTATTATTCTGGCGGGTCTGGCATTTATCCCCGTATTGTGGCGAATGATGCATGATTATCAGAAACAGCGCGTGTTAACGCTGCTCAACCCTGAAAGTGATCCTTTAGGTAGCGGTTACCATATTATTCAATCAAAAATTGCTATTGGTTCTGGAGGTTTGTACGGTAAGGGCTGGTTAAATGGCACACAGTCGCAGCTGGATTTTATTCCTGAGCGCCACACTGATTTTATCTTCGCCGTGTTTGCTGAAGAATTTGGTATGATGGGCGCTATTGTTTTATTGGCGTTATATGTGTTTATTATTCTTCGTGGTTTGTATATTGCCACTAATGCGCAGGATAGTTTTGGTCGATTATTGGCTGGTAGCCTGAGTCTGACATTTTTTTTCTATCTGTTCGTTAATGTGGGCATGGTTTCAGGTATCTTGCCCGTCGTAGGTGTGCCATTACCGCTGGTGAGTTATGGCGGTACTTCAATGGTGACCTTGATGGCTGGTTTTGGTATGTTGATGTCGATAAGCTCGAATCGTCGATTGTTATCCCGATGATTTGGAGTAGAGATATAATTTTGAAAGCGCGGATACTAAGTATTGGATTGAAGTGGAAAATGTGATGAAAAAGATATTATGTTGGGCTATGTTGGGATTATTTCTGCCGTTCTCAGTGCAGGCTAATTATGCTCAGAGAAAAGATGTTCAGGAATTTATCAATCAGATGGTTGCTAAACATAACTTTGATCGAACCGTGTTAACTCAGTGGGTGGCTAGAGCGAACAAGTTAGATGATGTGCTGGAATCGATCGCTAAACCCGCCGAAAAAACCTTAACATGGAAGCAGTATCGCCCAATTTTTCTCAAACAAAAACGTATCGACCTGGGTAAGGAATTTATAAAAGAAAATCATGATTTGCTGGAACGGGCAGAAAAAGAAACTGGTGTTTCAAAAAGTGTGATTGCAGCCATCATTGGCGTAGAAACATATTACGGCAGGCATAAAGGCAAAACATCAGTATTCGATTCATTGATGACTTTAGGTTTTGATTATCCTCCACGCAGTAGTTTCTTTAAAAGTGAGCTTGAGCATTTTTTATTGTTGGCACGTGAAGTTGATATTGATGTTAGTTCAATAAAAGGTTCATATGCGGGCGCCATGGGCATGCCGCAATTTATATCCAGCAGTTATCGTGCTTATGCAGTGGATTTTGATGGTGATGGTAGACGTGATTTATGGAATAGCACGGCCGATGTGATAGGCAGTGTAGCAAATTATTTTAAGAAGCATGGTTGGAAGCGTGGTGGTGATGTGGTGCAGCGTGCCAGGGTGAAACGCGTCCCCGAAGATGCAACCCGAAACAACTTAAAACCTCATACCAGTATTGCTGATTATCGTCATCAGGGTATTGTTACCGATAAGGCTTATGCAGATGATGTGATGGCAACACTGGTAACGCTGGAAGGTAAGGATGGTATTGAGCACTGGTTTGGTCTGGAAAATTTTTATGTGATCACGCGTTATAACCATAGTGCACTGTATGCGATGGCAGTGTATCAGTTAAGTCAGGAGCTTGAAAAATAACTGATTGAGTATCGTATGAAAAATTTTAGAAATGACAATATTTTTCGCTTATTGATATTGATGTTATCGGTGATGTTGGCGTCGTGTGCCGTCAGAGATGGAGCGCCAGAAAATTATAGTCGTGACTGGCGATTGATTGATGATGCAATTCCTCAGGACGAGCCATTTAGCCGTTATGGTAATCCTGATTCATATGAGGTCTTTGGGCAGCAATATCAGGTGTTAGCGAGCAATGCAGGTTTTAGTGAAAATGGATTGGCTTCCTGGTACGGTACAAAATTTCATGGCCAACGTACTTCCAGTGGCGAGCCATATGATATGTACGCAATGACGGCGGCACACAAGTCTTTACGTATACCCACTTATGTAGAAGTAACAAACCTGAGCAATAATCGTAAGGCAATCGTAAAAGTGAATGATCGTGGACCTTTTCATGAGGGACGAGTTATTGATTTATCTTATGCTGCAGCAACCAAGTTAGGAGTTTCAGAAACAGGTACGGCGCCAGTGACGATTCGTGTTATCGAGTCTGTTAAGGCGGAAGATGTAACGCTCGCTGAAGCATTAGTTAAAGCTGGTGAGGCTGATACGGTCATAGATCAGGTAATATCTAAAAGTATAGTTGAACCTCCCATCGAAGCGTTTTCGGGTGATCAGTATTATGTTCAGGTGGCTTCATTTTCTAACGAAGAAAACGCTTTGAAGATGCTAAATGATTTGAGAAATAAGGAGTTTAAAAGTGTACGGATACATGTTGAAGGTGAGCGAGATAAGTTGCTTTATCGCGTTCGAATCGGGCCAGTTCCGACAGCCCTGGTTGCTGAAAGCTTGGTGTCGAAGCTAAAGAAAATTAATCATAACAATGTAAGAATTGTTGCCCTTATAACAAATTAAGAGTTTAAGTTGATAGCTATGGTAGAAAATAAAAGAATATTAAAAACTGCGATTACATTATTTTTAGGTCTCTTGCTGACAAGCTTGCAATTGATAGCACAAGCATCCGTTCCAGTACCCGCTCCACCACAAATTGCGGCTAAAAATTATATCCTGATTGATTTTGATAGCGGACGAATTCTGGCTGAAAGTGATGCTGATGCTCAAATTGAGCCAGCCAGTATTACCAAGCTGATGACATCTTATGTTGTTTATAAGGAGATAGAGGCAGGTCGTTTGAATTTGAGTGATCAGGTCCTCATCAGTGAAAAGGCCTGGCGCATGGGTGGTTCGCGTATGTATCTGGAAGTGGGTACAAAAGTGAGTGTTGAGCAATTACTTAAAGGTCTGATTATTCAATCAGGCAATGATGCCAGCGTGGCTTTGGCCGAACATGTCGCCGGCAGTGAAGATGCTTTTGTTGATTTAATGAATCAATATGCGGTCAAGCTGGGCATGGCTAATACTTATTATAAAAACTGTACAGGTTGGCCTGATGCGGAACATTTAACTTCGGCTCGAGATATTGCCACTCTGGCAGAAACATTTATTAAAGAGTTTCCAGAGCATTATAAAGGCTACTCAGAAAAGGTTTTTACTTACAACAATATAAAACAATATAACCGCAACAAATTATTGTGGCGTGATAAAACCGTTGATGGCTTGAAAACCGGGCACACTGAATCTGCGGGTTATTGCCTGGTATCATCTGCCAAACGTGCAGATATGCGTTTGATTTCTGTTGTACTGGGCACTGAAAGTGAAGAAGCGCGTGCAGTGGTGAGCCAGTCATTGTTGAATTATGGCTTCCGTTTTTTCGAAACACATAAACTTTATGCGGCAGGTGAGACCTTAAATGAATCGCGTGTCTGGCAGGGTGATAAAGAACAGGTTGCGCTCGGCCTGGCGAGTGATTTGCATGTCACTATCCCACGGGGGGCATACAAACAGATGGATGCCTTGATGAATGTCGATGCGAATATTACAGCACCGTTTAAAAAGGGCAGTCCGCTAGGTGAAGTGCGTATTATGCTGGATGAAGAAGAGCTGAGCAGTGTGCCACTGGTTGCGCTGCAGCAAGTAGAGAAGGGTAATTTTTTTCAGATTACCAAGGATTACATACTTAAATTGTTCGAATAGTTGATGCCAAATAAAATAGTCTATCTTAATGGTGACTACCTGCCGGTCGAGCAGGCCAGTGTTTCGGTGCTTGATAGAGGTTTTTTATTTGGTGATGGTGTCTATGAGGTTATCCCGGTTTTTGGCTTGAAGCCGTTGCGTGTCGATGAGCACTTGCAGCGGTTACAAAGCAGTTTATCGCGCATCAGTCTGGATAACCCGTTAAGTAACCAGGAATGGAAACAGGTCTTTGATCAGTTGCTGGAGAGAAATCCCGGCGAAGATCGTGCGATTTATCTACAGATAACCCGTGGCGTTTATCCCGTGCGTGATCTGAAAATTCAGCCGGATAAACAGCCGACTATTTTCATGATGGTGCTACAGATTGGCTCGATTGATATGAGCCAGTTGGAGCAAGGCATTGAAACGGTTACCATCAATGATTTTCGCTGGCATGCCTGTGATGTAAAATCGATCTCCCTGGTGGCTAATGTTATGCTGCGTGAGCAGGCGACGCAGGCGGGCGTGGTGGATGCTATTCTCGTCAGAGACGGTTATGTCACCGAGGGCACGGCCAGTAATTTTTTCATGGTCAAAAAAGGCGTGCTAATTACACCCCCCATCGGCCAGTATTTGCTGTCGGGGATCACGCGTGATCTGGTGATAGATCTGGCGAAAGAAAATGGTATCGACTGTGAGATCCGGCCGGTGGCAGAAACCGAACTCGAATCAGCCGATGAAATCTGGCTGACCAGTTCTACGCGAGAAATTGCTCCGGTGGTGCGGCTCAATGGTAAAGATGTGGCGGATGCGGAAGCGGGCCCGCTATGGAAAAAAATGATTAATATTTATCAGCAGTACAAACAGGTATTGCGACAGGCAAAGTAATGAGTAAAAAAATTCCGATTCTAGAAAGCCAGAGCAGTGAGGAAACGTTGTTTGAGTTCCCCTGTGAATTTCCGATCAAGGCGATGGGTAAAACCTGCACCGAGATGGAGATTGCCGTGGTCGAAATTATGAATCGTCATGTACCAAATCTGGGCGAAGGCGCGATCCGTATGCGTCCAAGCAGCAAAGGAACCTACACCGCCATCACGGTGATTATTCAGGCGCAGAGCAAAGCCCAGCTGGATGCTATTTATATGGAACTCACTGCTTGTGAGTATATCGCTTACGCGATTTAGGCTGTTCGAGTGAAACTAAAGGTTCGCCATCTCGGGCTGCGGGCTTATGAGCCGGTGTGGCAGGCCATGCAGCAGTTCACCGATGCACGCGAAAAAAATACTGAAGATGAAATCTGGCTGGTGCAGCATCCGCGAATCTTTACCCTGGGTAAGGCGGGCAAGCGCGAGCATCTGTTAAACCCCGGTGCTATTCCTGTGGTTCAAGTCGATCGTGGTGGTCAGGTCACTTATCATGCGCCCGGCCAGCTGGTGGCGTATATCCTGCTGGATCTCAATCGTCTGGGTGTTGGTGTGCGTGAGCTGGTGACGCGACTGGAAAACGCCATCATCAATGTCCTCGCTGAATATGGCATCACGGCCGAATCGCGACGCGATGCTCCGGGCGTTTACGTAGATGGCCGAAAAATTGCCGCTCTGGGGTTAAGGGTGCGTCGGGGTTATTGCTTTCATGGCATGGCATTAAATGTGGACATGGATCTGGAGCCATTTGCTAGAATAAACCCGTGCGGTTACGAGGGTCTGGAAATTACCCAGATCACCGATCTGGTTGATGATGTTGATTTTGAAGTGGTTAGTCAGCAGTTGTTATCCCACCTTAAGTTACAGTTGAAATATAGCGAACTCGTAGATCTTGTAGAATTATGACGCCAGAGCAGCCAGAAAATAAAAACGCGCCGCGCCGCGCCGTTGTCGGTGAAAAACATAAAGGCGCTGAAAAACTGGCGCGTATTCCCATAAAAGTGGAACAGCCTGCCGAGCGTTTGCGTAAGCCGAGCTGGATTCGCGCTAAATCACCTTTTCATGCAAACGTAAAAAAACTTAAAGGTGTTTTACGTGATCAGCAACTGCATACCGTGTGTGAAGAAGCCGCCTGTCCTAATCTCGGCGAATGTTTTGGTAAGGGCACGGCGACCTTTATGATTATGGGCGATATCTGTACTCGCCGTTGTCCGTTTTGTGATGTCGGTCATGGTCGTCCAGCGCCGCTGGATGCGGATGAGCCGGTAAAGTTGGCCGAGACGATTAAGGCCATGGAACTGAAATACGTGGTCATTACTTCGGTCGATCGCGATGATTTGAGAGATGGTGGTGCTGAACATTTCATTAACTGCATTACAAAAATTCGCGAAGCAAATCCCGAGATAGAAATTGAAATTCTGGTGCCGGATTTTCGTGGGCGATTAGAAGTGGCGCTTGAAATTATGAACCAGTCACCACCGGATGTGTTTAATCATAATCTGGAAACTGTACCGCGTTTATATAAACAATGTCGCCCCGGCGCTGATTATCAGTGGTCATTGAACCTGCTGAAAGAATTCAAGGCATCGCATAAAAACGTGCCGACCAAGTCTGGCCTGATGCTGGGTCTGGGCGAAGAGCTTGATGAAGTGCTTGAAGTGATGCGAGACATGCGTGCGCATAATGTAGAAATGTTAACGCTCGGTCAGTATCTGCAACCCAGTAAACATCATCTTCCGGTTGAGCGTTATGTTACGCCCGACGAGTTTGATGAATTGTATAATGCTGGAATGGAAATGGGTTTCAAACATGTGGCGAGCGGGCCGATGGTGAGGTCTTCTTATCATGCGGATCTGCAGGCGCATGGTGAATTTTAGAGAGCTCTGCACGAAGCATCTTTTTCGTCATGGCGGCGTTGAAAATGATCTCAAAATACTCATTTACTACGTGTAAACTGCGTTTTTTTCGATAATTTTTGCCTTGCCCTGACAAAAAATCTACATCGTGCAAAGCTCTCTGGAGAAATATATTCGATTAATTATTAAGAAGAGAAGTTATGGGTTACATATTTAAACCAATTCGTTGGGTGTTAGCGCAAATTATTATTGCGCTTGACTGGCTGACCAAGCCGAGCATTCCTGCATATTCACCAGAAAAAAGAGCCGAGCTGGATGCGGCAACGGCCAACATGGCTTTGTATCAATTTAACCAGTGTCCGTTCTGTGTGAAAACACGCCGATCTATTCGGCGTCTGGGGCTGAATATCGAGCTGCGTGATGCGCGCAATGATCCAAAGTGGAATGCAGAACTGATCGAGCAGGGCGGCAAATACCAGGTGCCCTGTCTGCGTATTGTTGATGATAACGGCGAGGTGAGCTGGCTGTATGAATCCAACGCAATTGGCCATTATCTCAATCAGCGCTTTGGCTGAGTGAGTGCATGGCGGGTGTCGCTAAAAATCAGACAGTTTCATTTTTAGCAGGCCGGCCACGCTGATTGCGTCGGTAATCTCACCAGTCATAACGCGCTCAAAAGCTTCCTCTAACGGAAGCTTTTCTATTTTTAAGTCTTCCGTTTCTTCAAATTCGGTTTCACCTTCGGTAAGACCTTTTGCAATGTAAACAATACCGCGTTCGTTGGTCACTGAATTCGAGGTATGCAATTGCATGAGCTCCTGCCAGTGCGTGGCAGTCAGGCCGGTTTCTTCACGCAGTTCGCGTTTGGCGGAATCGAGCGGGTCAGTGTGCAGTGGTCCACCGCCCATGGGTATCTCCCAGGAGTAGCAGTTGGGTACATAGCGATATTGTCCAACCAGCCAGGTATTGTTGTACTCGTCGACAGGGATAATACCGATGGCGATATTTTTGAAATCGATTTTGCCGTAATGCGAAATGCCACCGCCGGGGTTGATGACCTTGTCTTCGTGCAGGCAAAGCCATGGGTTGTCATAGATGACCTTGCTGGATTGAGGTCGCCATGGATTCGGGTAGGTTTTTAATTTCTTCATCGCATAATTCGCCGTTTGATGTTTTTCTTTGCCGCCGGATCATTGTCGGTGTTCTCGGCAGCAAGGGCTGTGCCCGTTGCCGTGAGCAGGCTCTCATTCATGTGCAGCGCCTGAATCAGGCTCAGGCCAATACCGATTTTTTTACGCGCCTGTTCGAGATCGTATTCCGCCTGAAGGTGCATCCAGTAACTGGCGCTGTTGCCGAAGTAATAAGCGAGCCTGATAGCGGTGTCGGCGGAGATGGCGCGTTTGCCCAGAATGATTTCATTGATCCGACGCGGCGGTACCCTGATGGCACGCGCGAGCTGGTTCTGACTGAGATTTTTAGGTCTCAGGTACTGACCTAGCAAGAGTTTTCCCGGGTGTGAGCGCGCCATGTTTTAAATATAACGTTATACGTTATATAACGCAAGACGTTATATTTCTTCTTAATTGAGGTGAGGGGGGTAGTTAAATATATCTATTTATTAATACTAAATTATTTATGAATGATGTGAACTACTCGTTCCTAGATTGTACCTTTATAGAGAAAGTTACATAACTAACCGGGTGCTGCAAAAAAATTTCATTTTCAAATATTTCAATAATAATAAACCCTTCCATAAGTTGAGAATTTTTATTAAAAGACATGTCTGCAGAACCTGCGCCAATTTGAATCATGGCTGACTCTCCTCCGGGTGTATCTGTTGTGGTTTTTGTGAGAATCGCCTCCTGTTTGATTCTTGCGATAATTTTCTCAGTGGTTTCGTAATAACTAGACATACTGTTATCGGTAATTGGAGGGGGGGCATTAGTGGATATGTCTACATTGCCATCATCAATGTTCTGATTTTGAGTTATATCTGTAACAATAAAGTTTTCTATGGGTTGTGTGTCTATATTAATGGGTATATCTACTTCGCCATCATCAATGTTCTGATTTTGAGTTATATCGGTTGCACCCTCATCAATTTGAGTCATGGCTGACTCCTTTTCGGGCGTGTCTGTCGTGTCTCCTGTGATGGTTCCGTAATCGTAATGATCGGGCTTGTTATTATTAGTGCTGTTATTGGTCGGCTGAAAGGATTCATTAACGCTTATGGTGTCTTCATGGCTGGTTGCTTTTGTATCTAGTCCTGATTCTATTTCTACCTCGGGAAGCATATTGGTTAAGTTGGTAAAGAGTAGCGAAATACGCCAGATCAGAATACCCAGTGCAATCAAAAAAACTGAGCTAAAGATTAACCTGTATTTAATCATATGGTATTTATGATGTGTTTCTGGATAACTATATTCAGAATCCAGAGCGACCCTGAATAAGTATCTTTGTCATTTGGGTTAGGGTGAAACGCGATGAAAAAAGCTAACAAACTGATGATGCTTTCCGTTTCTTTATTAATTAGAAGCCCCCCCGGAGACACCATTCCTAATTTATAATGCCCGTTGCACGGGGGGGGGTAAGTTCGTTCCCGATTAGTCCTTCTAAACTGAGAGTGCCTGCCTATGAAGGGCTCTCTGTCTCTTTTTGCCGTATAATGCTCTATCCTTATGGACTGGTAATTGTGTACGTCAATTCGGCACCGTTATATCTACAGTTATTAGGTGTACCACTAGTAGTTTTGATGTCTGCACTGATATGAACAATTGTCGATGGAGCGACGACTTGTGTAAATGCAGGGAAGTCTTTAACTTGTATGCCTGATAAGGTGGTTGCGTAGTCGGCTGAGTCAGTGCCGCTATATACGGAGATCACAGTTGTTCCAGAGTCAGCGGTGCCAAAGGTTTTGTATTTGATTGTTGCAGCAGTTAGACAGTCTGGATAAGCATCATAAAAACTTATTTTTCCACCGGTAAGAGTAAAAGTAGTACCTGGTGGAACTTGAATGGGAACGGCACAATACCAATTATAAGTACCAGAAGATGCTCCCATGGCAGTTATTCCAGGCCCATGGGTGTTGCCAGGTGGGTTCATAACGCCTGTCTCCAAATGTGGATCTGCGCCGCCACTCAAGCCTCTATGGCATGATGTTGTTAGTGCATGCAGAGTACCGCTCTTAGAGAATGTTTCTAAGTTTGTTATGGATAAAGCGTTACTCGTAATATCTGCAGCGTTAATGGAAATGTCTCCAGCGTTAGCGGCAATATCTGCAGCGTTAATGGAAATGTCTCCAGCGTTAGCGGCAATATCTGCAGCATTGGTCGCAACACCTGTGGTATTGGCGGTAATAGCTGCTGTGTTAGCGCCAATGGCTCCAGCGTTAGCCGCTACAGCGTCAGCATCTGTATAGACAGTATCATTATCAGTTTCACAGGTCACAGTACCATCAGCCTTGATTACACGGATTGAGGACCCAACGGCGCAAGTTGCTGTGACGCGATTTTGTTTTCCGGCAACAACAGTAGCGGCTGCTGTGATGGCTGTGGTATTGGCAGTAATATTGGTGTCATTGTCATTTACCGCGGCTTTAATATTGTCCAGCGTGGTTGCCGTCAGGGTGTCGCCGGTTGTATAGGTATCTGCAATAGAACCAGCCGTGGCAGTTTGGCTAATCAGCGTCAGCGCTACACTGGCTGCAATTATTACTCTGTATTTCATAATCTTCTCCTTGCTATGTCTCTGATTTTTTGATGTGCTTAAGCACTGTTTATCTGTCATTTAAATCTGCTTAATAATTATTGATTAACCCAGCGTGCAGTTATCAAGTAGAGATGTTCCCATTACGCATGGTCCTGCACCGGCAGCCCCAGCAACACGTGGATCTGTACCTGCGGCTAGTTCGGCTGCATTGCTGATACTGTCACTATCGAAATCATATGAGGCCAGATCATAGTCAATCGCAGCAAAGCTGATACTGCCTGAGCCACTAGTTAAATCGACAGATTTACTTGCAGTTGCGACGATGAGGGTGCCAGCTGCATCTGTGTATTCGTACGAGATGTCTACCGTGTGCACTGCTAAGGTTAAGCCTGTAATCGATGCTGAGGCAGAACCAGCGCCCGCAGGATCGATAGTCATTTCTGTTCGAGTCGCACTGCCATCAATAATGATGAATGCGCGTAAAACTTCTCCCGGTGTTCCCGGTAAAGTTAGTTTTTGTAGCGCTGCTGGAATTTCCGTTTTAGCTACGCTGGTGTTATTTCCGGCAGTTGTATTATTACTGCTGTCACAGGCATAAAGTGTATTTAAGAATGCAAGGCTGATAATGATTCTTGTTGCATTTCTAATGTAGTTATTCATATTAGAGTCCATTATGTAAATGTTATGGAGCGATGGGTTCGGCTGTTGTGACTGTCAGAGTGGCTGTTGGTGTACTGCTACCGCCACCACCGCCACCGCCGCCACCAGCGGCGAGTGCAAGAACACCTAACCCAACCCAGTACCATGTATAAGATTCCTCCTCTTCTTCTTTTTCTTTTGCAAAAAGTGTTGGTACTTTTTCTGAGGGGGTTGCAGCCACTGTGCCTGCAGAGACTGTTTTTACGCTGATTGGTGAAAATGAATAGCCGTGCAATAAGGTATTGCCTGCAAAATCCATGGCTTGAACATAGTACTCTATGCCGGGTGACTTGATTTGGTCTGCAGTAATGTTCGCTCGATAATCATCAGATTTATTGATGTTCTGCATAGCCAGGCTTTTATATGCCTCGGTTCCCGTGACTCTGTAATAGAGGACCACCTGTTTAACACCCACATTATCGGTCACTGTGACAATGACTTCGTGGTTTTTACCGGGTTCTACCGTTTCAATATATTTTTCCTGGCTAATTTTCGGTGCGGCCAGATCACTAGTTGGTAATGAAAGTTGCTCAGCTCTTAAGAGCGGGGCATAGGCCAGTGTATGGCAGGTGAATACAACTAAAGCAAGGCGTAGTAAGTCTCTTGTCATTTTTTTCTTCCTCTGTTCTCTCTTCCATTAACTTTGTTGATTGAGAGTATGCACGTAGCAACCGGTTAACTTTTAACACGATATAAAACAGCGCGTCAAGTGGAAGTTGGTGTATTTGTGACGCAGTTCTGGTTTATGTGTTTAATGTCGGTCTGTTGTGAGCTTATGTAAAAAACAGTGTTGTACTTAAGCTGATTAAAAGAGGGTAACTGATCGGTATAGAGCAAATTAAATATGCCAGTATATATGTTTTTACCAATATACTTTTGGTCTGTTATTGTCGTCATAACGTACGGTAATTTCAAATTTGCTCCAGTTGCCCGGTGTTACCTGGCTACCGTTAATGTCAATCAGGTTGGTTAATTCGATATGTGCCTGTGCTTCATTTTCTTTTGGGATAAATTGTAAGTTGGATATGTTTACGTTAATACTGCTATATTGCTCAAGTAACTGATTAATAAACTGTTCTCTGCCAGGAATATACTGGCTCATCTTTTTAAGTTTATTTTTATCGCGTGTTTGTATGGCTGACTTAAATTGACCAATAACTTCACTTGCTTTACCAATGTCGAGCTTCTTGGCAGAGGCTGCTTTTTTGGGCTGGTTATTTTTCAGTGTGGCCTGCATTGCTCTGATGGTTGAAGCAGGGGTTGATATTTTTTTCATGATATCAATGACATTTTCTGCTTTTTTCAGCTGAGTGGCGGCAATATGCTGGTCAAATTGAGAAGCATAATATTGTTGTATATTTTTTATGCCGTCTAATGCTTGTCTATTATCAGGATCTAGTTTTAATATTTTTTTATAAATATTGTAGGCATTGTTATTTGCCGGTGTGATGTAATTTTTTTGAGCAAATAACTTTTTGGCCTGATTTTGGAGTTGCTCAAGTTGTGCCTGTTTTTCCTGTTGCGCTTCCAGTTCTGCTTTCTTCTCTTGTTCTTTTTTAAGTTGAGCTTCTAGTTGCTGCTTTTTCTGTTGTGCTTCCAGCTCTTCCTTTTCCTTCTGCTGAATCTCCAGCTGCGAATTTTTCTCTTGCTCTATCTTGAGTTGCGCTTCCAGTTGCTGCTTTTTCTTCAGTGCTTCCAGTTGAGCATTCTTTTCCTGCTCTTCTTTTAGTTGGGCTTCCAGTTGTGCGTTTTTCAGTTGAGCTTCCAGTTGTTCTTTCTCCTGTTGAGCCTCTAATTGGTCCTTTTTCAGTTGAGCTTCCAGCTGTTCTTTCTTTCTCTGGAGTTGTTGCGGAGATAGTTGATCAGTTCCGTTTTGATAGTAGAAGTAACCACCTGCAGCACCTGCGGTTATTAGTATAAGAGCCAATGAAATGGCCAGATAGCGGTTGCCATTGCCCTTTTTTTGTTCTGCTTGTGGTTGTGCCGTCTGATTCATCTTTGCGGCAGCCGCTGCAATAGCCGGGTTGATTTCACCTGGGCTAAATATGGCTGTTGCATTAGCGGGTGTTTCACCACGCTCCAGGCATTCAATATCAGCAATGATTTCTCGTCCTGAGTGATAACGATCTTTGTGGTCCTTAGCCAGTAAGGTGTCCAGTAAAGGCTGGTATTTTGCGTGAGCCGCATCAAGGGGTGGAACAGATTCAGTGATATGTTTGAAAACGATGGCGATGGTCGAGTCGGCATCGTACGGCACGTGCCCAGTCAGCATTTCATAGAAAACTACACCGAGACTGTAAAAATCTGAGTAAGGGCCTACTTCCTGCCCCTGTGCCTGTTCCGGGCTCATATAGTGGGGTGTGCCAATAACCGTCCCGGTTGCGGTCATCTTGGAGGTGGATTCGGTGGCTTTGGCAATACCAAAATCAGCCAGGATAGCCGTGCCGTCTTCTCTAAAGAGTATGTTTTCCGGTTTTATATCGCGATGAATAATATGTTTGCTGTGTGCAAAGTCGAGTGCAGAAGCAATTTGCTTCATAATAATCAGTGCTTCTCGTTCGCTTAAACCTTTTTTTATTTTGTCATCCAGGTTTTCACCGGGTACCAGTTCCATGGCGATGTAGTTATGGCCATCATGTACACCTACGTCGTATACGGTGATGATGTTTATGTGGTTTAGTTTTGCGACTATTCTGGCTTCTGAAATGAAGCGTTCACTGAAAGAGGTATCGTCCTCTTCATCCAGATTTTTGGACATCACCTTGATGGCAACATGTCGATCCAGGCCTTTGTGCAAAGCCAGATAGACTTTGGCCATACCGCCTTTGCCAAGTTGTTTTTCTATTGTATAACCGGGAATTTCTAGCATGATCGCCTTACGTGGCCTTTATTAATCAGCATGTTATCTTTGGTCAGATAGAACGCTGTTTTTATGTTAATTGCGATAATAATACATGACCATTTAATCAAATGGTTTAATTTTTCAATGTTTTGGCAAAAAATGTTGATTAATATGCAGGAAACATATTAATGTCTATTCAATTCACGTGTCTATAAGCAGGATTGTTAATGGTTGAGCTGTCATACGGAGCTAGTACAGATGTCGGTAATGTCCGTGACCACAATGAAGATTGTTATTTAGCGGTACCGTCATTGGGTCTCTGGCTGATAGCCGATGGTATGGGTGGTCACGCCTGTGGAGAGGTGGCTAGCGACATTGTGGTCCGCACTATTGGCGAAGCTATTGGTAATGGTGATGAACTGGCCAATGCTATTCAAAAGGCGCACAGAGCGATTCTCGAATCGGTAGAGAAAGGCATCGGTAAGAGAGGTATGGGCTCGACAGTGGTTGCTATTCATGTGTCGGGTCATCATTATAAGCTCGCATGGGTGGGAGACAGTCGAGCTTATCTATGGGATGGCAAACTAAAGCAAATCAGTAAAGATCACTCGCTAGTTCAAATGTTGTTGGATACCGGTAATCTCACAGAAAGAGAAGCTATGAATCATCCACAAAAAAACATTATCTATCAGAACCTGGGTGCGAAGGATGTTGATGCGGTTAATGTGGGTATTATTGAAGGACAGTTCTATAAGAATCAGAAAATTCTTTTGTGTAGCGATGGTCTGTCTGATGAACTGCCAAGAGATGAGATTGCTGAGGTATTAGGTGAGTATGATAATGACCAGAAAATCACTGATGGACTAATTAGTGCCGTTCTGAAAACCTCCGCTAATGATAATGTTACCGTGGTGGTGGTTGCAGCACCGGATGATGCCCCGGAAGGTATCGGTAATGATAAAGGAGGCGAATCAGAAAGGATTACTCTTGTTGGTGAGTAGGGATCATGCTCATGTAATTTTTGGCGGTGGTGAATTTATGGTTGTTGCAAAATAGTAAATGCTATCTGTCCAGGAGTCTTTTCAGAAAAAACCTCACCAAGATTGAAAACACCATCGCCTAGTAGCGGCAGCTCTTCTCGCCGGATAAAAATCACATCCTGCCCGTTAAATTTAACATAGGTTCCATTCGTGCTATGGTCTACCAGTACAAATTTTCCACGTCTGTATTCAAGGTTAACGTGTACTCTAGATGCGTAACTGGCGTTGAGAGCAATATTGCAGCTATTGTCTCGTCCTATGACAACGGGTGATTTAAAATCAGAGTCAGTATAAAACCGTTCTTCACCCGCAAATTTTAGAAAAATAGTACCTTTGGCATTAGCGACTTTGCTGATATCTGCTGTGCTAGCAAACTTTGTAACATTACCTTCTTCTTCCCAGTCAATCTGGAATATCTTTAATTCTTCTTCTTTGCCTTTTACTTTGGCGGTATCGAAAAGTCGGGCGGCGGATTTCTTTTTTTCGTCCAGTTTTGAAACAAGATATTCTGTTGTGATAATTTGACCTGCTTTGGCAATACCGCCCATACGAGCAGCCGTGTTGACAGCATCACCAAAAAGATCATCGTCTTTCAGAATGGCGGTGCCAAAATGCATGCCGATACGTATTTCTAATTTAACGCCGGTTTCACTATCTGGGGTTACTGTTTTTTTCTGTATTTCAATAGCTGCATTGGTCGCATCATCAGCAGTGGGGAAGCAACTCATTACTTCATCACCGATGGTCTTTATGACGCGACCATTATTCTTCTGAGTGATATTGATCATGTCACTAACACAGCTACCGATGAGTCTTTCGGCAATCTCATTGCCCATAGATTCATAGATTCTTGTGCTGCCTGCAACGTCGGCAAACATTATGGCGTAGTCTGTTTCCACTCGTTAAGTATCCATGTGTGAAGTCAAGTAAAAGATCTGCTTCTGAGATGGTTAATATAGTATCCTTTTTTTCACGGTTATAAAAGTAGTGTCTTGTGGGCAATAAATATGACAACCAACAAGATATCACATATTTCTAATTATAGAGACTGTGCAGATTTGTTATTGCCATCAGATGTGCTGGTATCCATCTGGTTTCCATGTTGGTGCGATTACATTGGGCATATCTGAGCGCCCTAGCAGCCGGGCAGGCGACAGGGTGAACTCGCCATAACGCAGGTTGATTTTGTCCATGGTGAGGTGTAATTGTTTGTCGCGGGCGAGCTGTTCTGGTTCGCTGGCGAACATGTCCATTTGCATGGCGGCTGGCCGCGGGTCGAGTGCGGTGATCTGAATCTGCCAGATGCCTTCGCCTTTCCATATGTGGTTCAGCTTCTGCTGGCAGTGCTGATAAATATGTCGGTGATCACTGCTAAACGAAGACAGGCGTATTTTTTCGCCCAGCCAGTCTCGTTCGCTACGCAGGCCAAACCAGAATGTGCGGGCTTCAAAATCGTGGCGGCGCAGCCTTGCGCCGACCTTGCTGCACATGTGCTGCAGATAAGTCAGGATGACCTGGCGGCTGCGGGTATTGGGTGGCATCACCTTGCCGTGGCCGATGGATTTGGGCGCGGCCACGTCGAAGTGCAGCGGCTCGGGGTCTTCGCCCTGGCACATATACCAGATGCGGCGGCCGGGATTACCAAAGCGCCGTGCCAGTACACTGATCGGCAACTTTTCCATATCACCGCAATAACGCACGCCGTGGTTGGCGAGAAACTGGCCGATCTTTTCGCCAATGCCGCAGAGCTCGGTGACCGGCACATGGCGCAGACGTTCACGGGCTTCCCAGGGCGGAATCACGGTAAAACCATCAGGTTTGTTGAGTTTGGCGGCGTATTTGGCGGTGGTGCGGTCGCCGCTGAGGCCGAGCGAGCAGAGCAGGCCGGAAGCGCGATACACCGCCTGTTTTAACAGACGTGCCGCTTCGGTGGGTGAGCCGTATAGCTGCTGGCAGTGTGTGATGTCGATAAAGGCTTCGTCTACCGAGAACACTTCCATATCTGGACAGACATCGTGCAGCGCCTGCATGATGCGCGTGGAAATGGCTGCATAGACCTCTGGTCGCGCCGGCCGCTGCACGATATTCGGACAAAGATGACGCGCTTCATTGAGATGCATGCCTGTGTGCACGCCGCGGGCGCGAGCTTCGTAGGAGCTGGTTATCACGCAACTGCCACGCAGGCCATTGGTCACCGCCACCGGCTGGCCGAGCAGAGAAGGGAAGTCGCGCTGTTCGACCGAAGCGAAAAAGGCATTCATATCGACCAGAGCGATGGCACGAGGCCAGTGAGTCGGAGTTGTGTTCACTAGTATCGTCTTAACTGTCCCACTAGCACGCCCTGAATCCTGACGCGGTGGGCGCCGTAGACCATGGGTTTCATTTCAGCATTTTCAGGCAGCAGTTCGATGAAGCGTCCCTGGCCGCTACGTTTGAAGCGTTTCAGGGTGGCTTCCTGTTCATCGATCAGGGCGACTACGATATCGCCATCGTTGGCGGTCTCACGAAATTCAATGATGGCGATATCGCCATCGAGGATGCCGATGTCGATCATCGAATCACCCTGTACGCGAATGGCAAAATTGTTACGTCCAAAAAAATCGACCAGATTGATTTCATCTTCCCCGGGAATCGCCTCGATGGGTTTGCCAGCGGCAATTTTTCCCAGCAGCGGCAGTGAGTTCTCTGCTCGATGGGGGTTCTCTCTGAGCAGACGAATGCCACGGTGTTTGCCCTTATCGATACTGATAAAGCCGGCATCGACCAGTGCCTGCACATAGCGGTGGGCAACACCACGCGAACTGATGCCAATGCCTTCAGCAATCTCCTGTAATTTAGGTGAGACGCCATGAAGCATGGTGTAGCGTTCGATAAAATTTAAAACAGTGCGCTGATTATCGGTGAGCATGATATTGTTCTCAAAATGTTCTCGTGGATATTATATGAGAACGTTATGAGAATTTTCAATGGTTATTTAAAAAACGTGATATATAGCCTACTGAGAAGCGGGCTTACAGGGAAGGCACAGTTTAATATGTTATGAATATTTTGACGATGACAGGGATAAAGGCCCGGTTTCTGGTAATGCTCTGGATCATAATATAATCCAGTTATCCTTATTTACCGGTGTGCCGTTTTATGAACCCCGAACGTCTGAAAACCATCAAGTCCACACTGGATAAAAGACAGCCTGACCTTACCGTGATTATGGAAAATGTTATCAAGCCGCATAATCTGGCCGCAGTCGGGCGTACGCTGGAGGCGGTTGGTGGCCTGCAGATACATGCGATCACCCAGCTACCTTCTCTTCGACTGTCACAGATGGCGGCAAGTGGCATCCGGCGCTGGTTGAAACTGGTCAAGCACCCGGCGACCGAGCAGGGAATTCAGTATCTAAAACAGCAGGGTTTCCAGATCGTTGCCACCAGCCTTTGCCAGGCCTCAAAAGACTTCAGGGAAGTCGATTACACGCAGCCGACGGCGATACTCGTCGGTGAAGAGCTCGAGGGTATTAGCGAACAGGCGCTTGCGATGGCCGATGAGCATGTCACCATCCCGATGATGGGCTTTGTGCAGTCATTGAATGTTTCGGTGGCCTCGGCACTGGTGCTTTACGAAGCTCATCGACAGCGCTCGGAGGCGGGTATGTATAACGAGCGGTCACTGGATGATGGTACTTACCAGGCCCTGTTGTTCGAGGCCTGCCATCCAAAAGTGGCAGAGTACTGCCGACAGAAAAAACTACCATATCCGGCGATCGACGAGAACGCGGAAATACTCGAGCCTGTCACAGGCAGTGCGGGTTCTGAGGAGGATGCGTTTTCTGGCTGGAGTAAAAGGAACGAGTCAGCCGGCTAGGTCGATTTATTTTTGAATATATCGTTAACGTTTTCTCGTTCCTACGCAGGAGCATGGGAACTAGTTGAAAAAACAAAGCCCCCTTTTCAGGGGCTTTGTTTATGAATTAACGTTTGGGGGCGTACAGATCGGTGCAGGTGCCTTCGGCCATTTCCGCAGCGAAGTTGAAGGTTTCGGACAGTGTCGGGTGCGGGTGCACGGTCAGCGCGATATCTTCGATGTCCGCACCCATTTCCAGCGCCAGTACCGCTTCGGCGATGAGTTCGCCGGCGTTGGTGCCGACCATGCCGGCGCCGATGATCTGGTGCGTGTTCTTGTCGAACAGTACCTTGGTCATGCCTTCGTTGCGGCCGATGCTGAGCGAACGACCGCTGGCCGCCCAGGGGAAGGCGCCTTTGGTGTAGGCGATGCCCTGCGCTTTGGCCTGCTCTTCGGTGATGCCCATCCAGGCGATTTCCGGGTCGGTGTAGGCCACCGATGGAATCGTCTTGGCGTCAAAATAAGATTTCATTCCGCTGATGGTTTCGGCGGCGGTTTTGCCTTCGTGCGTGGCTTTGTGCGCCAGCATGGGCTGGCCGACGATGTCGCCGATGGCATAAATATTCGGCACGTTGGTTTTCTGCTGTTTGTCGACCGCGATAAAGCCACGTTCATCCACTAGCACGCCGGCTTTCTCGGCGTCGATTAGCTTGCCGTTCGGGCTGCGACCAACGGCCAGCAGCACGCGGTCGAAGGTGTCGGTCGCCGGTACATTCTTGCCTTCAAAAGAAACCTTCAGGCCGCTCTTCAGGGCTTCGATGCCGGTGACTTTGGCATTGAGCCAGATGTTTTCGTAGCGGCTCTTCACGCGTTTTTCCAGCGGGCGAACCAGGTCGCGATCACAGCCGGGAATCAGGCCGGGGGAGAGCTCGACGATGGAAACTTTTGAACCCAGCGCATCATAAACCGTGGCCATTTCCAGGCCGATGATACCGCCGCCAATCACTAACAGGCGCTTGGGAACTTCTTTTAATTCGAGCGCACCGGTGGAATCCATCAGGCGCGGGTCGTCGTAGGGGAAACCGGGGATTTTCATCACCGAAGAACCGGCAGCGATAATCACGTCGTCGAACGAGATCGTGGTGGTCTTGCCGTTCTTGTCTGCAACATCGATGGTTTTGGGCGAAGTGAACTTGCCGTAACCGGTGACGATTGTAACTTTGCGCTGTTTGGCCAGACCTGCCAGACCACCGGTCAGCTGGCCGATGATATTGTTTTTGTATTCAACGATTTTTTTGATATCGATTTTCGGTTTGCCGAAGACGACGCCGTGTGCACCGATTTCTTCTGCTTCGTTGATAATGTGCGCAGTGTGCAATAAAGCCTTGGAGGGAATACAGCCCACGTTCAGGCAGACGCCGCCGATGTTGCTGAATCGCTCGATCAGGATAACGCTCTTGCCCAGGTCAGCCGCGCGGAAGGCGGCAGTGTAACCACCCGGGCCGGAACCGAGCACCACAACTTCGGCGTGCATGTCACTGCCTTCTGGAATGGCGGCTGCTACAGGCGCTGGAGCTGCGGCGGGTGCGGCAGCAGGTGCTGCCTCTTTTGCCGGAGCAGCGGCAGGTGCTTCAGCCGTTTCTGCGGCAGCGCCTTCAGCGACTTCCATTTCAAGAATAAGGTCGCCCTGTGAAACCTTGTCGTTTACTTTGACCAGCACCTTCTTAATCGTACCGGCGTAAGGCGAAGGAATTTCGATACTCGCCTTGTCAGATTCGAGCGTAATTAAGGCATCTTCTTCGGCAACAACGTCACCCGCGCTAACGACGACTTCGATGACATCAACATTAGAAAAATCGCCGATGTCAGGTACTTCTACTTTAACAATATTGGACATGAGTTATTCCTAAAGAACCAGTCTGCGTGTGTCGGCCAAAATTTTACCGAGGAAGGTGGTAAAGCGAGCGCCATCGGCACCGTCGATCACGCGGTGATCGTATGACAGTGAAATGGGCATTATCAGGCGTGGCACAAATTCACCATTTTTGTAAACCGGTTTCATGGCTGCACGGGAAACACCAAGAATTGCGACTTCAGGCGCATTTACAATCGGGGTGAACGCGGTGCCGCCAATACCACCCAGGCTGGAAATGCTGATGCAGCCACCGGCCATGTCGGCAGGTTTGAGTTTTTTGTCTCTGGCCTTGGCGCTGGTTTCAACCACTTCTTTGGCAATCTGCAGCAGTGATTTGCATTCGACATCGCGAATCACCGGCACCACTAAACCCGCAGGGGTATCCATGGCGACGCCGACGTTGATGTATTTTTTCAGAATCAGGTTCTCGCCTGAAGCATCCAGCGATGAGTTGAAACGCGGGTATTCTTTCAGCGCCGACGCCACTGCTTTCACCAGGAAA
>Ga0224496_10000462_pt1 | contig 28158 bp, 27 predicted proteins | sample SF_Jul11_sed_USG_2_FD_168127 | JGI IMG/M metagenome (GOLD analysis project Ga0224496, IMG submission 168127) | Sediment microbial communities from San Francisco Bay, California, United States - SF_Jul11_sed_USGS_8_1 | ecosystem: Environmental > Aquatic > Marine > Sediment | place: USA...
GATGACCTCCTCAACCGGATCCGGGCCATCGCCGTGCTCAAGGATGGCGAAGGCTGACGCCTCCGCCCTACGGATTCATGGTCGAATATGAGGCGTAGTGATGAATCGCCACGCCTCCATATCCGCTGGCACCTGTGAAAGCAGCCTCCACTTTGGTGAGCTCAGCAGCCATGGCTGCGAGACCCTCCTCCTGGAAGGTCACTTTGTCGAGGGATGCCGCCCCGGTTTCGACCCCGACGACTACTCGCTTCGACATCTGGGATCCAAGTGCAACTTCAAAACCTGCCAGATCAACAATCCCATCAACACCTTCAGCGTGATCACGATACGCCATGACCACCACTCCGTCCGTGGTGGCCAGCGTCTGTTCAACCAGCGTTTTGCCCTTGATCCGGTATTCGTCGAGATCCCACCAGAATGGCACGGCCACCAGCATCTCGGTCGACCCCGCCGCCGCCGTTGCCGACTTCAAGTTCTTCAGATACGACGAGATCAGTCGCGAACGTCTACGGTCATTCGACCAGTCTGCCAGTAGATATGGTTCGACATCGGCAACGATCCCGTCAAATTGGCCAAAACCGACCACTTCGGTGGTCCAGTCGACCCATGCGGACGAATTCTTGGCCCAGCTCGCGTCACCGGCAACTGCCCAGACCCGGAGTCCCTGGGTCCGGGCATCGGCGATGAACGGCGCATACCGCGCATCCGACGAGAACCCCGGAGGGGCGCTCAAGTACAGGTCGGTCACGCTACGGTTCACGGCGAACTCGATCACTCCATCGACCGGTCCGTCCCAAACCCACAGCGCCTGATCCGATGAAGAGGCCCCGGCGGGAACGGCCAGGGCCATGACGAGTCCGACAAGTGCGGACGTAACCAACCTGTGTTTCATTCAGAAACTCCCATAGCTTGATATTGACCCTAGGCAACGATACCCGAAAGCTAAAGGAGCAACTTCCCTTCACTCTATGTGACTAGTTCTCGAGCGAACCAACCTGGTCCGCGGATGGCTCAGCTCAGCAGAACCACGGCTCGGTGAGTCGTGGCCTCCCTTCAAAACTCCCTATTTCTAGAGGTTCAGGGGGAAGTTCGGCAGCCTCCAAAGCCATGGCAAAGAGGTCGCGAATGAGATCTGAGGGATCGACGTTTGACCGCATAGAGTGGTCGACATGCTCGCAGTAGCGAGAAACCAACTTGCCGGCACGCGAGTCAATCGCCACCCATTCGTACGTCAAACGATCATGGTCGTAGACCCCTAGATACGGAGTCAACTCGGGTCGCTTGAGAAGTACGGAACCTTCCGGGATGAGCAATTTGATCGTGAATTGGATCGGGTCGGTCGGCAGGTCGTATTCGGCCACGAACCGGAACATCTCAACCACGTCTTCAGCCGTGGTCCAGGGAGTGAAGGGCAACCAAGAGGGGCGAATGTCAATCCCGACCGATCGCATGATCTCGACGGCTTCAGCCATGTCCTGGCGGTCGTGCCCCTTGTCGAGGATGGCCAGGATGTCATCATTCATCGACTCGAACGCGGAGACCGCAAACACGACACCCGCAGCCCGCACTCGGCCCCACAGGGTCCGATGTTTCAAAATGTGTTCGACCTTGACGGTGATATCGAAGGTCAAGTCGGGAAACTGCCGATGTGCCTCTTCGAGAATCCTCATGGCGTGATGGGGACCGTTGAAAAAGTCGGGGTCGCCGAACGTGATGTGCTCGGCGCCCATGCCGACGAGCTGGGCAATGTCGTCGAGAACCACGTCGGCACCAACCACCCGAAAGAGTCCGTCGTAGATGGCCGGAATCGGGCAATGGCCACACCGGTGCCGACACCCGTGACTCGCTTCGACGTATCCGACGATCCGTTCCTGTCCGGCACTCTCCAACTTGGCGTATCGGTCGAGTGGAGGCAGCAGGTCGCGGGCGGGCAGCAGAAATGTCGACTTGATGAGCTCTCGTGAAACCCCCGAGTCCAGCGTATTCGCCCAGGAGGCGAGCGCGGTTTCGTATTCGCCGACGATGATCCGGTCCGCAACCCGTCCGAGTGTCGTCCCCTGGCTCATACCGGCGTAGAGACCGTAAAGACAGATCGGTTTGTCGGAGAAGCGTGCCTTGATCCGGCCGGCCACATCGACGGCAAGTCGCATGGCGGTATGCATTGGTACAGAAATCGCAACGGCGTCGGCCCACTCGACGTCGTCCCAATCAATTGGATCTACCGCCAGGTCTCCGGCCCGCACGTCATGGCCGTCGCCGCGGAGTACCGCTGCGGGCGAGGCGACGTGAAGAGGCTGATGGCCCAGTTCATACGTTGAAATCAGGAGGGCTTTCACCGGCATAGCCTATCGCCCTAGGTTCACAACCCGATCGAGGCAGTTTGTTCCAGGGATCCAGGTGAGCGAGGGTGATCGAGGAAATTCGCCATCGCTGAGAAGCCGGAGGCATCTGTGCCCTTGTGCCAGCCACCTGCTGACCGGCCCGTCCGACGCTTCGCAGGCGTCTAAGCTTCTCGTTGACTGGTTCGACAGGACGTTGTGATGGGATTCGATTTCGTCGAAGAACAAATCCGATTGGCTACCGAACGAGGCGATTTCGACGACTTGCCAGGTGCCGGCAAACCGATCGAAGGGCTCTCAAGTACCTACGACCCGAACTGGTGGGCTCGTGAGTTCCTCAAACGACTCGCCGACGAGCACTCGACCCGAGAACGCGCCGCCGAACTCGAGCGAAAGCTGGCCAAGGTCTGGGGTCTGGAAACTGACGGCATGGTTCGGGCCGCCGTTCGCGACCTTAACTCCGAAGCCGGGTCAGACACGTTCGACCTCGACGCCGTCCTGGCCAGCTGGCGCAAGTTCCGTGCTTCGATACGGTCACGAGGCGGCCTCCCCCGATGACCCTGGCGCGCTGACCGTGGACATCGCCTGCATCTGTGGGGAAACCAACGCCCTGCACGGCGAACGAATTGGCGAGGCCATCCGCCTGACGTGTGACAGCTGCGGACATAGCTGGACTCGAAACCCGGCGTCGGTATGTATCACCTGCGGCAGCCAGGATCTCCAAGCTGTCCCGCTTGCCATCGTTGAAAAGGGACGCGGTACCCAGCTATCCGTAGTCGGTGTGCGGTCGGTTTCATTATGTTCAACATGTGACAAACAGCGCCTGCGGGAATACCACGACCATCGACCCAATCCGCTGATGCCAGATGAACTACCGAACGTGACTCCCGAGGAGCGATTGAGATGACCCAACCAGGCCCCGACTGGCTACTCATCATCAACCGGGTGATCGGTACGGCCCTTTGGGTGCCCGCCCTGGTCTTCTACGGCGTGTCCGGTCTGATTGCTCCACTCATCGGTGTCCTCGCTTTGTGGGTGGTCGGAGCGATCTGGTTGGGGATCGGTGCCCGGTGGTGGCACCATCGCAGCCTGTTGTACGCCGCCTCGCCGGCTCTGGCACTTGCGACCTGGATGCTGATCGTCTACCTCGGTGATCGTTTCTTGGGGTGGACGGCCTGACTGCTTTTTGTGTCACACCGCAGGCCTAGCCTGACCAGCATGCACTTGGTACCACCCGCCAGCCTCGGTCGGGGCATTGTCCTAGATGATGGCGCCCCCGCCCCTGAGCACTGGTCATCGAGCGACCGCGTGGTGATCGATGCCGCCGTGTTGGCGGCTCCGTCAAAGACGATCGCCCGACTTGCCGTGGCATGGGCGGAGCGCACCCCACTCGTCGTCGAGCTTCGGGTACCCGTCGAGACGCTACGCACCACCGAGGTCAATCTTGATGAGCCGTACACACTTCCGGCCTCGTTCGAGTTCACCAAGGAACGACTTCAGTTTCTCGTATGGGCCAACAACTACGACGGACGCAACGAAGGCGATCCGATTTGGTGGCATGCCCGCAAGGCGGAGCGAATCGGCGCCAGCCCCGGGTTGACCACCGATGTAGTGCTCCCTGATGGCCGGGCCGCCTGGTGCGATGGCGGGCCGCGCGGACCGGTCGATATCGACGACTTGATCGTTCACCGCGAATCCATCGAAATGGGGTCACTGAATACCTCCCCCGCCCGGCCGCGTTCAACCGCCCGGGGACTCGCGGCCGATCAAAACGCCGCCGTCAACCATGCTGCAGGACCGGCCAGAATCATCGCACCCGCCGGATCGGGCAAGACCAGGACACTGACGGCCCGGCTCACCCATCTGGTTCGGGATCGGTGGGTTGAGCCTGAGCTCATCACCGCAGTGGCCTACAACGCCAAGGCGGCAAAGGAAATGACCGAAAGACTCGATGGTGCCCCCACGTCGGTTCGGACCATCCACTCGCTGGCTTTTGCAATCGTGAGGACGGCGCTCGGCGAGGTAACCATGCTGAACGAACGCGATCAGCGATCCATCCTGGCTCCCATGATCCCCGCCCAACCCGTCCAAAACCGCGACATCACCGCTCCTTACCTTGAGGCACTCACGAGTGTCCGGATCGGCCTGATCGAGCCGTCGATCGTCGAAGATCAGCGCGACGACGCTCCCGGGTTCGCCGAGGTCTACGACAAGTATCGACAGGAGCTGCAGCGTCGGAACGCCCTCGACTTCGACGAACAGATCTACCAGGCCATCCAGATCCTCCTGACGAATCCGCAACTGCGCCAACGGGTGCGCGGCTCAGCACGACATCTGCTCGTCGACGAATTTCAAGACCTGACGCCCGCCTATCTTCTGCTGCTCAGGCTGGTCGCGGCTCCCGCCTACCAACTCTTCGGTGTCGGAGACGACGATCAGGTGATCTATGGGTACGCCGGTGCGGATCCATCGTTCCTGATCGATTTCGACGATCTGTTCCCGGGTGCGGGCCACTATGCCCTCGAGACGAATTATCGGTCGCCGGCCATCGTGGTCGAGGCGGCCAAACACCTCCTGAGCTACAACGACCGCCGGATTCCCAAGTCGATCGTGTCTCCCGCCGCGATCTCCCCTCCTGATCTGCGAGTCGAGGTCGCGCCGTCGAGCGTCCAGGGTACGGTCGCCGCCGACATCATCAGCGGATGGCTCGTCGATCATCAGCCGCACGAAGTAGCCGTTCTCAGCCGGGTGAACCATGCGCTGCTCCCCGTCCAAGCGATCCTTACCGAACGCGGTATCCGGCACACCGCCCCGGTTGGCGCCGATTTCCTGCGGCGGACCGCCGTTCGAGCATTTCTCGCGTACCTCCGGCTCGGTCTCTCCCCTGAAGTCATGAGTCGCGATGACCTGCGCGAAGTTCTCGGCAGGCCGCCGCGACGGATGACCCGGGTGGCGTCGTCACTGATTTCGAGCCGCAGCCGGTGGAGCCTCGGCGAGCTTGCCGCCGCATCGGGTCGCCTGGAAGACCGATTTCAAGACCGCTTCGACGAGTTCGTCGCCGACCTCGAAACCGTCGCCAATGCCGCACTCGGTTCGACCAGCGAAGTGGTCGAAGCGGTTCGCAAGTCGGTGGGACTTGATCGGGCGGCCATGCTGCTCGACCAGTCCCGCAAGGTACCGGACCGATCAGGTCACCAGGACGACCTTGACGCCATCAGCCAACTCGCCGACCTCTACCCGGATCCCATCGCCTTTCAATCCAAACTGGAATCGCTACTCGCTGCCGAAGGGTCGCCCTCTGGCGTCATGCTCTCAACAATCCACAAGGTCAAAGGTGCCGAGTGGCCGTGTGTCCTGGTCTATCACGTGACCGATGGCGTGCTCCCCCATCAACTGGCCGACGACGAAGAGGAAGAGCGCCGGGTCTTTCACGTGGCGATGACGCGAGGAATCGAATCCGTCGCGATAGTCGGGGACCAAAGTCGACCTTCGCCCTTTATCGCCGAGATGTCGGGAAGCGCCAAGCGCCAGCCGAAAGGAAAGCCAGGGGTGAGAAGCCGCGGCCCCGTTCCGCCGGCTACCGGCGGGATCGCGCCGAGTCTCGGGGATAGGCTGCGCTGGGGTGGCTATGACGGTGCCGTAGTGGAGTTCGGGGACGATGGTGCGGTAATCGAGTTGGCTACCGGAGCCCGACTTACGGTGCCCTGGCGCGAGCGAGTCAGAGTCGGATCGATCTCCGCCCCGCTGGCGAGACCGACCGAGGAAGCCGACCCGGCGCTGGTCGAGGCGCTGAAACAATGGCGCACCGAAACCGCCCGGGCTCAGAATGTTCCTGCCTACATCGTGCTCACCGACAAGCACCTCATCGGAATCGCTGCCAGACGGCCGACTACCATCGAAGAACTCCTCGACTGCCCGGGAATCGGCTCGACCAAGGCCGAGACATACGGCGAAGCAATCCTCGAGGCCATCGAGGGATAGCTCCTACAGCCCGATTGGAGTACCGACTGTGACTGCCAACCTGGAAGTAGCTCGCAAGCTGCTTGCTGACGCCCCGAATGTCGTGTCGTTCTCAGGCGCCGGACTGTCCGCCGAGTCGGGCATCGCCACCTTTCGTGATCCCGACGGAGTATGGAAGCAGGTTGATCCCACGGTGTACGCATCGGCGCAGGGATTCCAATCCCAGCCAACCGCGGTGTCCGCCTGGTATGCGGCCCGTCGACGCACCTTGGCCGATACGACCCCCAACGATGCCCACCGGGCGCTGGCCCGCTCAGGCTGGCAAAGCCACATAACCCAAAATGTCGACAACCTGCTGGAGCGGGCCGGAGCCCCCAACGTCGTGCACCTCCATGGGACCCTCGACTCGGATCGCTGCCACGCCGGCTGTGGCTATGTCGTCGCCGTCGACCTTGCCCGACCGCCTTCGCTGAGCACGTGTCCGGACTGTGGGGCCATGCTGAGACCGAACGTGGTGTGGTTTGGGGAGATGCTTCCCGCCTCGGCATGGGCAACCGCCGAGTCCGCCATCCAACGCGCCGACGTCGCCGTGGTCATCGGGACCAGTGCCGAGGTGTGGCCGGCGGCAGGATTGATCGCCGAAGCTCGGAAGGTGATCAGCGTCAACACCGAACGTACCTACGCCGGGCGGTGGGCAACCGTGGAACTCATTGGTTCGGCTGCGACCATCTTGCCGATGCTGGTTACCGCAGCCGACCCGAATATTCGGTAAGTTCGTAGGGGCGCACTATGCCAACCGGTTCTCCTGCCGCCACGACCACTGCGTTGAAATCGCGTGAACCGAGAACCCTGAGCATCTGGCCAACACTCGTGCCGCTTTCGACAATCTCCGCAGTTCGCACGGCAACCATCGCATCACGAACCTGTGGCATCGTCGCCGGGTCCACCGCCGAACGGTGCAGGACTCCCAGGACCTCTCCCCACGGACCCATGACCGGCAGGATCTCCTGATCGCCGAACTCGACGGTGTCAATGCCGGCGGCCGGCGATATGTAGGAGCCGACCGGCCGCATCACCCGGTCGACCGGGAGGTCGAGTAACTGATTGTCGGTGAAGGGCTGGGCATAAGCAACACTCGCCGCTCCAAACAATATCCAACCGATGAACCCGATCCACAGGCCATCGAAGCCCAGCCAGCCAAACAGGACGAGGCCGGTCAGCATCACAAGGGCTCCGAGCGCCTGGCCGGCCCGAGCGGCGACCCGGGTCGCCTGGACCCGGTTCCCGGTGGCTTTCCACACCGCCGAGCGTAAAACTCTCCCTCCATCGAGCGGGATACCTGGCAACAGATTCGTGACCGCAAGCCAGATATTGATCCAGCCGACCCACCTCAACGTTGGATTGAGGACCGCCGACGATGTGAGGTTGGTGGCGGCCAAAAAGAGCACGCCCATCGCCGCCGACGAGATCGGGCCGGAAGCCGCGATCAAAAACTCGTCGCCGGGGGTTCGGGCTTCGTGGGCAAGTTCGGAAACCCCGCCGAACACCATCAGTCTGATCCGCTTGACCGGGACACCCCGGCGAATTGCGACCACCGAATGGGACACCTCATGCAGCAACACGCCAACCAGGAACATCGCCGCGCCGAATGCCCCCGCCGCCCACCCGGAGATTCCGGCGTCGAGATTGCGCTGCAAACTCCACGTCAGCAGACCCATGATGGCCAGCCAGGAGAACCCGGCGCTAACCGGGATGCCGAATATCCGCCCCAGATGGAGGTCACGGCGCCTTGGTTGTCTGGTGGGCGGTAAGGGCGGTGGGTTGGCCGCCTCGTTCCCAGAGGGATCTTGCATGCCGACAGCCTACGCGTCACGGCCACCTACTCCGGCCGTTCGTCGATCTCGGACATTTCGGTCAGTTCGGGCATGTCGGGCGTCGCATCAGCCAGGGCGGCCGCGTAGGCGCCGGCCAGCGGTGCTGCAGAGACGCCGTGCAAGATGACACTGAGCAGCACCGTGAACGACACGACGGTGAGCGTCAGTTGACTTAACGCAGCTTCTTCCTTGAGCGCTTCAGTGGCAAGAAGAACGAATACGACCGACGCAATGCCTCGGGGACCGAACCAGGCGATCATCGCGACGGTAATTGGTCGCAGCTTCGATCCGATTAGCGCAATGGCGACCGGTACCGCCCGAATGACCGTCAGCGACAGAACCGCATACCCGACGATTGGCCAGGTGAGGTTCCCCAAGGCAACCGGCACCGCAACCGCCCCAAACGCCAGGAACGAAAGCAACGTGAATAGGCGGCCTTCATTGTCCGTGAAAGCAAACAACGTTGAGCACAGTTCACGGACCCGGCTACCGAGCACCGTCCCGGCCACGAAAACCGCTACAAACCCGGACGCCCCGACAGCTTCGGCTGCGGCGAACGTCGCCAGCGCCAACCCGAGCGTGCCAATCCTCGTGCCCATTGTGTCAGACCAACCTCGTCTCGTGGAACCGACCAAGGCTGATGCACCAAGCCATCCGGCAACGATCCCCACTGTCACACCAACGATGATGGACCCCAGGGCGGACGCCGCACCAACGGCGCCGGTTTCCATCGAGATCGCAAACGCAATCGCTGCGGTCAGTGCGGGTACGGCCAACCCGTCGTTCAGGCCCGACTCCACGCTGAGCGATTGCCGGACAAAGATGGGCACGCGCTTGTCACTCACGACCGCTTCGCCAAGCGCGGCGTCCGTCGGAGCAAGCATCACCGCACACAACGCCGCCGCACCCCAGGACCCCAACAGCGGTCGCCCAATGAGCAATCCAAGTCCAATCGTCAGCGGCAACCCGATGAGGAGCAGCCGAACCGGAATGTGGAGCCGTTCTCGAACGACCTGCAAATCGACCCGAGCCGCATCGGAGAACAGAACCAGCGCCAGGGTGACCTCGAGCAGACTCTCGACCAGCGGAGTCGAAATTCCATCGAACCAGGGCGACCAGGCCAGCAACATTCCCGCCCCAACGAAGATGATTGGGGGCGTTATGAGCCCGGGCTCCAGGCGTTTGGCGACGAGCGAGAAGCCGAAAACGAGACTGGCGATCAGGAGTAGCGAAACGGCGTCCATGTCGGGTCAACCTACCCGACCCGGAGAATCAGGACGCTGGGGTCAGCACCAACTTCGTGGACCATGCAGCTACGCTAAGCGTCGCTTCAGCGACTTGATACGACTACAGAGGGTCCGATGGCCAAACTCGATCCGCTCTTTCGGGGGCTCCATCAGCAAGGAGGTTCGGACCTCCACCTCGTCTCCGGGCAGGTACCGATCATGCGTATCCACGGTGATCTGGTGCGCGTCAAGTCTGAACCACTCAATGATCAAACGGTCAGGGCACTGTTACGCGAGATCACCCCCCCGGTCACCTGGGAGATGTTCGAAGAGACCGGCGACGTCGATTTTGGGTACGAGGTTCCCGGCCTGGCAAGATTCCGCGCCAACCTCTTCGTGCAAAAGAGCGGCGCGGCGGGAGTCTTTCGGCTGATCCCCGAGGAGATTCTCACCTGCGAACAACTCAACCTGCCGCCCCAGGTACGTAACCTGGCGCAACTCCACAAGGGGTTGGTGCTCGTGACCGGGCCGACTGGATCGGGTAAATCAACCACCTTGGCCGCCATCATCGACGAAGCCAACAAGACCCGCAACGATCACATCCTGACCATCGAAGACCCGGTGGAGTTCGTCCACAAAAGCCGCATGTCGCTGGTAAATCATCGTGAAGTCGGCAACCACACCCAGTCGTTCGCCGCAGCACTACGGGCCGCCCTGCGCGAAGATCCTGACGTGATTCTGGTCGGGGAAATGCGCGACCTGGAAACCATCCGCCTGGCAATCGAGGCCGCCGCGACGGGCCATCTCGTGTTTGGAACCTTGCACACCAACAACGCCGCCAAAACCGTTGACCGGATCATCGAGGTCTTCCCTGCCGACGAGCAGGAACAGATTCGCTCGACGCTGGCCGACTCACTCAAGGCGGTCGTTGCCCAAACGTTGTTCCGAACGATCGACACGCCAGGACGGGTAGCCGCGCTTGAGATCATGATTTGCACCCCGGCGATTGGCAACCTGATCCGGGAAGGTAAGACGTTCCAGATTCCCTCCCTGATGCAGACCGGGCGGGCGGGCGGCATGCAAACGCTTGATCATGCGATTCTTGAGCTTCTCACTGCCAACCGAATCGATCCAGAAACGGCCTTTGAGCGTGCCATCAACACCGAACTGATCCTGCCGTTCCTACCGGCAGGACATCCAGCCAAACAGGCGACATGAACGATTACCGGGTAGAGAAACTCGAGGCACCCGCCTCGTTTTATCTCACGAACTCGAAGGTGATCCGCGGCACAGTGTTCCTGGCGGAGTTCTCGGCAACCCACAGCGGACCTGAAACCATTCTGGATCTGGTCAGTTCGCCCGAGCCGATGCTCCCAATGCTCGACCTGTCCGGCCGTTTCGTATTGCTGGGCCGCAGTCAGATCGTGGCAGTTCAGACGTCCCCTGATCTGGCAGGAGCGCAGAACGTGCTCAGTCAGGTCACCGCCCAGATCGAAACCGCGGGCGGCCACATGTTCATCGGAGACCTGGACGTGCCGACCGGGTTCGGCGATCGTATATCGGACGCCTTCAACGGAACCTTCGAGTGGCACGCGCTGAAATCCGGATCTGCAGTCACCTGGCTGAGTAGACGCCACATCGTCAAAGCAAGAACCGACAGCTGAAGGAGCGATGGGCAGCCGTCCAAATCCTCAGCAGATGCAGCGCCCGGTCTAACGTGAGACGGTGATGGAAGCCCTACACGTCAAGAAGCAGCCAGTACCCGCCACCCTGTACCTCGTCGACGGATCCGTCGACTCAGGAACCATCTTCTTGGCCCAGCAGTCCATTCACCGCAGCGGAGCCGAAACCATCGGGGAGCTCTTGACGGACGATCATGAGCCAATGTTGCCCTTTCGCATCCGTGGCGAACGGTTTCAACTGATCGGCAAGGCCGGCATCGCGGCGATCCGGGCGGTATCAGGGGCTGAGCCGATCGGCTTCTACGGGAAAGCCCATGCCGTTATCGAGCTTGTCGGTGGCCATCGATTCGACGGTCAGCTTCTTTTCGAGGAAGGGCATGGAAAACGGATTTCCGACGCGATAAGAGAACCATGGATGAGATTGGAAACCCAGGCGGGCCTGGTGTGGGCGAACCGTCCGCAAATCCTGCGGATCGAAACCCGCTGATCTACTTCTTGGCTGCCTCGTAATACGGATCGGTTCCCGACGCATGATCCGTGACGTCTTCGACGGCCAGTAGCTCCGGGATGGCATCCTTGAGAATCCGTTCGATCCCCTGCTTCAAGGTAACTGACGCCATTCCACAGCCCTGACAACCGCCCATGAGCTGCAAGTACGCCGTCCGGTCGTCGACCGAAACGAGCTTGGCCGCTCCCCCATGTCCGGCGATGGCCGGATTCACCTGGCGTTCGATCACCTGCTGCACCTTGTCGGCGAGGGGTCCAACCAAATCGCCCGGAATGCTGTCGGTGTTCATCAGGGGGGTGGCCGGTTGGTTTGGATTGTCAATCGCCAGCGCAGGATTCGCCGGATCGGAACCAAGCGAAAGCGTGGCGCCGTCCAGGTTTTCGGTGTCCTTCTTCGGGATCAGCACCGAGAGTTCGCCGTATTCATACCGCTCGTCGGTGTCTTTCTGGTCCGAGACCGGCATGAAGCTGAGTTCATACACAAACTGTGGGCCTTTGATTCCGGTGATTTCGATAAAGAGGGCGAGTTCGTGCTCGGACTCCTCGCCATCGCGAATCTCAATGATCTTGCCGACTGCGTCTTCGGTAATCGAAAGCGGCTGGGTACTCACGTGAATCTCCACTGTCCGTGTCAGCGCATGTTAGTTCAGATTTCGTGCTCGTCATCCTTGCCTACCATCATGGCGACATGCAGCGGGTCGCCATCATCCTTCCTTCGGAGACCTACCGGGCGAATGCGTTCGTCGAGGCAGCGCGTGATCTCGGAGTTCAGCTCACGGTCGTTTCAGAAAAGCGGCAGCTACTCCTGACCGAAGCGGACTTCTTGCAGGTCGATCTCGCCAGCCCGATGCAGGCTGCCGCCGACATCGTCGAACGACATGTGACCACCCCGTTTAGCGCCATCATTCCCGTCGACGATCCGGGGGTTCTCGTCGCCGCCTACGCCGCCCACGATCTCGGTTTGGCCCACAATCATCCCGCCGCGGTAGCCACCACCCGCGAAAAAGCCATGTTGCGGCGAGCATTACGGAACAAAGTGCCCCAACCGCCGTTCGTCGTGGTCGAACGCTCGGCGGATGCCGCCGAGGTTGCGGCGGGCCTCAAAATGCCACTCGTGATCAAACCGCTCAGTCTGGCGGCGTCCCAGGGTGTCATTCGGGTCGACACACCGCAAGAGGCGCCGGCGGCCGTTGCCCGCATTCGGCAAATCCTGGCGTGCACCGACCGAAATCCCAACGAACCGCTGCTATTCGAGCGGTTCGTCCCTGGTGACGAGGTCGCGGTCGAAGGGGTTCTGGTGGGCGGAGGGTTGAAGGTACTCGCAGTGCTCGACAAGCCTGATCCGCTCGACGGTCCCTACTTCGAAGAGTCGATCTACGTGACACCATCGCGTCACCATCCTGAGGTACTCGCCGAAGTTACCCGCATAACCCAGTTGGCCATCGATGCGATTGGACTTACCGAAGGACCGGTCCATGCCGAGCTGCGGATCGATGGTTCGTTCGTCCGTCTGATCGAGTTGGCGGCACGCCCGATTGGAGGTTTGTGCGGCGAAGCACTGCAGTTCGGACTCCTCGGGACAACCCTGGAGACGATGCTGCTGCGCGCCGCTCTCGGTATGCGGATCCCCGAGATTCGGCCCTATCACCCTGCGACAGGCGTCATGATGCTTCCAACACCTTCGACCGGAACGTTTCGAGGGGTGTCCGGCGGTCCCGAGGCACTTGCGGTCGCCGGGATCACGAAACTAACCGTTAGTGTCCCGATCGGTGAGCAAGTCGAATCGTGGCCGGAAGGGAACCGCTACCTCGGCTTCCTGTTCGCGGTCGGCCAGAGTCCCGCCGACGTTGAACACTCCTTACGAACTGGCTTTGAACGCCTCACTATCGAGATAGACGAGCGCCCCAGCGAATCCGCTTAGGAGGTGCACGATGGAGACTGGAACGGTCCGAGACCCAGGGGGCGTAGGGCGCCATGATCAGCTCGGCAATCTCCAACATCACGGTCTCGTAATTCACCCGCCATCCGGCGAAATCCAACCACGCTTGATCACGATCATCGACCACCGGCAGCCCATCTTCTGCCAACCGGTCAAGCGCCTCGTCAAATTCGGCCCTGGTTAGTGCGATCGGGTCGCCATACTGGGGATCGGGATCGTAGGCAATCCCGAACACATCGGCAATGCGTCTCAGGGTGATGAACCCGGCCCTAATCACGATCGGGCCAGCTGGACTCGGTTCGCGGGCTAGCGAGGTTTGAGCGAGGGCGGCGGCGTCGAGCGCCGTACCGGCGGCGGTGACCCACGACAAGCCCATTTGTGGCGAACGCAGGAAGTTCAAGGCAGGAAACGTCGTGTGCGACTCCTGAATCTCAGCAAACCACCGCTCCCAGGCAGCCCACTCTTGGTCCAGGTGTTCGACCCAGCCGATGCGATGAAATCGCAACAGGAACTCTGCGGCAGACGGAGGGGTGCCCGCTCGAACCTCCATGAGCGTCACCATCGACTCGCGCTGAGCGAACGAGGCATACAGCGACGGCAGAAACGTGATGAGCAGGGCGACGAGTCCCAAACCAAGGGCAGCCTCCGAGAATGCCAACGCGTGTTCGAGCGTCGACGCGACCGGAGTGAATCCGAGGGTCAGCAGGCTTGAGCCCGACACAGCAAAGGCTTCGATCCATGAGTAGTCGCCGACAGCCACGAACATTGCCGTGTATCCGGCTCCCACGACGACCACCCAAACGAGCGGCATGAGCACCAACGTAATCGGGGTAAACAACGCCATTACGCCATCTCGAGCTTCGAATGACCGTCGCTCATTGGCAAGGAGTCGAAAAAGCTTGCCGGAAGCTCCGAAGATCATGCCCGTGAGCCAGGATTGCGCCGCCCGCGGTAACACCACCGTGCGAGTCGCCGATATCAACGTCGCAATCACCAGAACTGATCCTACGACGAAGAGCAATACCGATCCGAGCGTGGCCACCAGACGATCCTAGGCGGCTAACGTTGCACCCCGATGTTGCACGAACGGTCTAGCGGAGTCCTTCTCCACCCGACATCTTTCGCAGGTCCCCATGGGATCGGCGATCTCGGTCCAGCCGCCTACCGGTGGGTAGACACCCTTGTCGCGATGGGCTGCCGTTATTGGCAAGTCCTTCCGCTCGGGCCGACAGGCTACGGCGATTCGCCCTATCAATGTTTTTCGTCGTTCGCCGGCAACCCTCTCCTCATCAGCCCCGACCTTCTCATCAGCACTGGCCTACTGACCGCTCCTTTGGACACCCCCGAATTCCCGGCCGCCTCAGTGGACTACGGCCCGACCATCGAGTGGAAGACGGGACTCCTTACCAAAGCGTTCGAGGCGTTCGCCGACAACCCGCACCCGGAGCTGGAGGCGGAGTTCGAGTACTTTCTGTCGGCGGAGAGTTTCTGGCTCGACAACTTCTCGATGTTCATGGTGATCAAAGCCGAACAGGGCGGCGGTTCTTTCACCGACTGGGCCGAACCGCTCCGCGATCGTCACCCGGCTGCTCTGGCCAAGGTCCGACAGTCTTCAGCGGCCGACCTCCGACAGGTAGCGTTCTGGCAGTTTCTGTTCTTCAAACAATGGGCCGAATTGCGCAGCTACGCCACCGGGCGGGGAATCCGGATCATTGGCGATCTGCCCATATTTGTCTCACCCGATTCGGCTGACGTGTGGGCGAACCGTGATCTCTTCGAGCTCGATGAGATCGGCAAAGCAACCTTGATAACGGGAGTTCCGCCGGATTACTTCTCGGCCACCGGTCAACTGTGGGGCAATCCTCAATACCGTTGGGGAGCGCACCATGATCAGAACTTCAGCTGGTGGATCCAACGTCTCGCTGCCACGCTCCGTTTCGTCGAACTCGTCCGGATCGACCACTTTCGAGCTTTTGCCGACTATTGGGAGATCCCGGCCGGCAGCCCGACCGCCGAGACCGGGAGATGGGTGGACGGACCGGGCGAAACGTTCTTCAACACGGTCGCCGAACATTTCCCCGAAATGCCGATCATCGCCGAGGACCTCGGCGAGATCTCCCAGGCGGTTTTCGATCTGCGCGACCGGTTCCAGCTACCAGGGATGAAGATTCTCCAATTCGCGTTCGACGGCGATCTGGACAACCCATTCCTACCTCACTACTTCCCCGAGAACTGTGTGGTCTACACCGGTACCCACGACAACGATACGACGGTCGGGTGGTGGATGGCATCCGATGAGGAGACCCGCCACCAAGCAAGGTTGTACCTGAGTATCGACGGCTCCGACATCGCCTGGGATCTCATCCGGGCTGGTTGGCATTCACGCGCCGCTCTGGCCATTGCCCCCCTGCAAGATCTGCTGCGGTTGGACTCGACTGCCCGGATGAACGTGCCGGGAGAACCGGCCGGAAATTGGAGCTGGCGAATGGCCGATGACCAGATCCCAGAATCCGTTGTCGAGTCCATGCGAGATTTGAATGTCCAGACCCGTCGCTGACGAAGTCAGACTCAGAGCGACAAGACGCCCTGGATATCTTCCATCCGGCGCATGCGCCTTTTCGTGATCTCAGATGAGCCATCGAGGAGAGCAGTGGTTTCGGTGAGCACGGTTGGAATGTCGAAAAGCTCAACCATCGGGTCCGAGGTTGGCCTGCCACCACCAACCGTGGTCCTCCAGGCGGTCATATGACCGGTAACGCCATTCATGAGGGCCTCGACCGCTACCAACCCGAGCCGACCCGCCAGCATCCGATCATGAAACGATGGAGCCCCTCCACGAACTATGTGGCCCAGAACCGCTCCACGAATATCGATGTTGGCGTCGCGCAGGCGTAGCTCGACCTCTGAAACGAGACGGTCGGTCGGGATGCTCACCCCCTCGGCCTTGATAATCAGCACGAGCCGTTTGGCTCTCTCGGTGGCAAGGTTGCGGTGGATAAGATTTGCTATGGACTCGATGATTTCGTCGTCGGGAGTGTGATGCTCAGGGAGAAGCACGGCGTCGGCCGCGGACGCAACCGCCGCGGACATGGCGAGGTAACCGGACTGGCGACCCATTACTTCGACAACGAACGCTCGCTTGAGAGACTGGGCAGTGTCGGAAATCCGATCGCAGGCCTCAACGATGGTGTTGAGCGCCGTGTCCACGCCAATGGCATCAGATGTGCAGCCGATGTCGTTGTCGATCGATGCGGGGATCGCTACCACCGGGATTGGCGACTCAATGGCGAGATGATGGGCTCCGGCGACCGACCCATTGCCCCCGATGACAACCAGCCCCCGCACCCCGAGACTCTGAAGACGGTGCGAGGCTTGTTCCCGACCTTCGGGAGCCATGAACCGTGAGCTCCTGGCCGACCCGAGCATCGTTCCGCCCTTGTTGCCTTCCGACTGAAGCGCTCCTATCGGAGCCAGTCCCCAACTCACCGTCCGGGTGAGCTGGCGAAACCGACCTTCGATAAGCCCGTCGTAGCCGCGTTCCACCCCGAGGACTCGCACGTTGCGGGCTGAGGCCACTTTTACAACCGCTCGAATGGCGGCGTTCATTCCTGGTGCGTCCCCACCTGACGTGAGGACCCCAATGGTATCCATGCCAAAAGCATAGACCGGTCGATTTGAATGCTCGGTACAGTGTCATCGTGCGGTCGATCTCCTATCTCCTAGCTACGGCTGCTCTGGCGGCGTGTACCGCGGTTCCTGGGCCGGTCACGACCGGCCCGCCGGCCTCAGTGACCTCCACATCAGGGGCTGTTACTACCAACGCCGATCGGGCACTGCTTGGGGCATTGCCCGGCTACATCGTGACGTACGACACGGAGCCAACTGTGTACTCGCCGGCGGGGGTTGCACTGTTCGAACTGGCCGGAGCAATTCCGGGCGCACAGCCAACCTTCTCGCCAGAAGGTTCACTTGTCTGGACCGCCAGTGACGGACTCGCGCAATTCATACGGATCCGGCGGGCCGACGCCACGATTCTTGACCTGCCACCTCCGGTGATCCCGTTCTACTACTACTGGAGCCCGGATGGCTCCTCGCTGGCGTTCCTCGGTAATGGATTGAGCGGGCAGGTCGACCTTACGATCACCAACCGGGTCGGAGCGATCATTCTCAACGATCGTGGCACGACCTATTTCTTCGATTGGGCACCAGACGGAACGGCCATTGTGTCTCACGTCTCTGGCGATACGCTGCGCATTTCCCCACTCGATGCCGATCCCATCGACGTACCGGCAAGCCCGAACTTTGGTTCGCCGCAGTGGTCACCGGACGGGATTACCTGGTTGGCCAACGTGGGATCTCTGTCAGCGTCGGCAAGCGCGAGCGCTGTCCAATCGACGCTCCTCGTTGGCGACCCGACCGGCGACCCGACCGAGATCACCCGGGTCGATGGAAGCGCCAGTTTTGCCTCGGTGGGGGGCCGGGTCGCCGTACTCGATGGCCTGCCGGTTGGCTCGCTGAGGGTGATCGACGGGGAGACGGTGACGGAAGTCGGCCAGAACGTAGGCGCCTACCAATGGAGTCCAGACGGGTCGGCACTCGCCGTACTGCAGTTCTTCCCCCAAGAAGAGCTGGCCCGCTGGTTGGTATGGACCGGCGACGACACGTTGGCGTTCGACCGCTTTGTCCCGACCCCCCAGTTTATGAACACCTACCTACCCTTCTGGGACCAGTACATGCGAAGCCAGACAATCTGGTCTCCGGACAGTACGGCTTTCGTGTATTCGGCCGCCACCACGAACGGATTCGAAATCCTCGTGCAGCCGATCGGAGCTGATCGCCAGGCGATCGCGATGGCGGCGGGTGGGTTCGCTTCCTGGGGGCCTGTTAGTTTCGCACCATGAGTAACCCGATCACATCAGAAGACCTGTGGGCCATCAAACGGGTGGGCGCTCCGTCGACCGCCGCCGATGGGCGCGGCGTCTTCCCGGTGACGACGTTCGACCGCAACACCGACGAGAGTCTCACCCGGCTCTACTCGATCCCGGATTCACGCCCCCTCACGGGCGGGCTATCCGCCACAGACGCCGTGATCAGCCCATCAGGAGACACCGTCGCGTTTCTCCGGAAGGTCGACGACACCAACCAGGTCCACATCATGCCGATGGACGGTGGGGAGCCCGAATCACTTGGCGCTTTCCCACTCGGGGCCCGGGGCATGAAGTGGCTGCCGGACGAGTCCGGACTGATCGTCGCCGCGGCGGTGTTCGGGGAAGACCCGGACCGCACCGAAGCGGTTATCAAAGAACGATCCGAATCGAACGTGACCGCACGATCTACCGAGTATCCCTTCTACCGCTTTTGGGATACGTGGCTCACGGATGGCTATGTCACCCATCTGTTCCGGGTCGATCTGGACGGCTCGACAATCGACCTGACGCCGGACCTGCAGGCATTCGTAAGCCTTGCCTCGGCAGTCCCGGTCACGGCCGACTTTGATGTGTCGCCGGACGGCGGCCATGTTGTCCTCAGCGCCGCCCTACTGGAGTACAGCCCGATGATTCGACCGAGATACGAACTCTTGTCGATACCCACGATCGCCGGCGCGCCAGTCATCCGACTCACGCCCGACAACCCCGGGGACGACATCCAACCGGTTTTTCTGGCGGATGGGAAAATCGTGTTCGGCGCCTCCACCGAAATGGACTACTACGGAACGCCAATTCATCTGACCCTGCTCGACGCCGGCAACCAGACGTCGCTGGCCGGCGATTGGGACGTTTCGCCCTCGTCGTGGATTCCCACTCCGGACGGAGAATCGGTGTTGGCGATTGCCGAAGCTTCCGTCAAGACCCGCGCCTACATCGTTCCTCTGGACGGATCCGGGCCCCGCGCCATTGAGCTGGACGGATCCGTCTCGAGCCCATCAGCCACCAACCAACACCTCTACTTACTCGAGCAATCGTTATCGCGGCCTCCCGAACTCGTCAGGACCGACTGGTCGGGCGCCACCTTGGAGTACGTCACCGACCTCAACACCACGTTACTCAGTGACATCAACTTGGGACGGGTTGAGAACACGACCTTTGTAGGAGCGGACGACGACGAAGTCCAGATGTTCGTCATTTACCCACCCGACTTTGAGGACAGCCTTACCTATCCGCTCGTTCACATGATTCATGGCGGGCCGCACGGGAGCTTCGGTGATGTGTGGCACCAGCGGTGGAACGCTCACGCGTTTGCGGCTCCTGGCTATGTCGTGGCCATGGTGAACTTCCACGGTTCATCATCTTTTGGTCACGCTTTTACTGGCTCCATCTCCGGCGCTTGGGGGGATCTTCCCGCAACAGATATTCTGCTGGCAACCGACACCCTCATCGACCGCGGGTTCATCGACCCCGACCGTATGGCTATCACGGGGGGTTCCTACGGTGGCTATCTCACAACATGGTTGGCAACCCAAACGAACCGGTTCGCTTGCGCAATCGCTCACGCGGCGGTCACCAATCTTGCCGCCATGTACGCCACCGATTTCACCACCGGCTTGGGCCGGGCAGCTGGGGCCGAACCGTGGGAGGATCCGATCCGCAACGCCCGCTGGAGTCCGTCGGCGCATTATGCCGATTATGAGACTCCGACTCTCGTGATCCACGGGGAGCAGGACTACCGGGTACCGGTCGGTCAGGGGCTTGAGCTCTATGGCATCTTGAAGGCCAAAGGGGTCGACGCCCGCCTCGTCTACTTCCGGGACGAGAACCACTGGATCCTCAAACCAAACAACTCCATCTACTGGTACTCCGAAGTGCATGCGTGGTTGGATCGCTACCTCAGCCGAGACAATGCTTGACGACCCAACCACTGCCGTCGTCCTGGCTGGCGGCGATGCGGTGCACCTCGACCAGATCGAAGACATACCTGACGACGCTTACGTGATTGCTGCCGACTCGGGCCTCGATCAGGCCCGCCGTCTCGACCTCATCGTGGATCTCATTGTCGGCGACCTCGACTCTGTGTCTGCCAGGGCATTGGCCGAGGCAGAAGGTATTCCTATCGAGCAGTACCCGACCGACAAGGACTTCACCGACCTGGAACTGGCACTCGATGCCGCCGTCCGACTTGACGCCGATCGGATCATCGTGCTGGGCGGACATGGCGGGCGACTCGATCACTTCATGGGAAATGCTGCTGTGCTCACCGCCCCGGCACTGAAGAATCGACGTGTCGAGTGGCTGGCCGGCTACGCCCATGTGTATGTAGTCAACCGGTGGACTCAGCTCCACGGATCCGTCGGAGCGACGGTGAGCCTCCTGGCCGTCGGTGGCCCGGCCACCGGTGTCGTGACCCAAGGCTTGCGGTGGCCGTTGGAGTCCGAAACCTTGGAGACCTGGCAGGCCCGCGGATTGTCGAACCAGTTCAACTCACCCGTAGCCACCATCAACCTGGCTTCTGGCACGCTCCTGGCGGTCATACCCGGCGGGCCATAGTGCTGTACCGCTAGCGGACGACGCATGCCTCTTCGTTGGCAAGCAGGGGCCGGACCAGCGCCCGCCAGGTCTCGCCACCAGATTCGTAGAAAGTGGCCGAGTTGGCTCCGCCAAACAGGTCAACAGCTGCAGCCAGGTCGTCGCCGGAGATCTCGAAACAACGGACATCGTTGAATACCTCCGGCGCACCGGCGATGTCACCGAACGGCCAGTCCAGGACCGTGTTGAGTTCCTCAGCAGGGCCACTCGGCGAAAAGACCACCTGAAGTCGCTCAATGGCCGCCTCCGATGTTTCGCCTCCCCTTCCAGCTTCAACAGCGTCAGCCAGTGCCTGGAACTCGGCCACGTCGTCATCGCCGGAAGCCAATCCGAACGCATAGATCGAATACCGGCTCGTGGTTCCATCGGCATGATGGAGCACGAACACGCTGGTGTCGGCATCAGCCACCGTCTGGTTGGCAGACTCATTCGATCCTTCTCGGACCCGCACCAGTTCGGTGTTGCTGATGGCTGCGAGGACTGCGGACATCTGCGCCTGATTCAGCTGAACCTTCTGGAAGCGGACGAGTTGCCGACCGGGATACTCAAGCGTCGTTGGTCCCTCCGAATACAGTTCGCCTCCGGCAGTCAGCACGTAACGGGGCGCCCGACCGACGTTGTATTCAACCGGAACAAAACCTCCCACGGACAACCACTCAAGGAGCACCGCATCCGGGTTGGTCGGGACTTCAAAACCCCAGATGTCCGGACTGGAAGGCTCCGTGGTAGGCGTGCCACCTCCAACGGGATCGGGTTGCCCAACCTCCCCACCACCACAGGCCGCCACGACGAGCATCCATATCAAAACGAGAGCACTAGTAGAACGAGTCATGGTTGTGTGACGTAGACCGTTTCGTTTTGGTTCCTTACGAACGCGGTACATCTTTCCACGGGAGGTCCTTGTCGACCCGGGGCTCGCCAGGCAACCCGAGCACCCGCTCCCCGAGAATGTTCTTCATGACTTCCGAAGTTCCGCCTTCAATACTATTCGCCCGAGCCCTCAGAAACGCTCGCTGGGCCGTCTGTCCGCCGGCCCCTGCCAGGGACGGGCGGTTGTGAGGGTATCCGCCCGGCAGCACCAGCCCGTCAGGCCCCAGCAGCTCGAGCGTGAACTCGGTTATCCGTTTGTTCAAATCCGCCCAGTGCAGTTTCCCGGTCGATCCTTCAGGACCAGGAACGCCTTTCTTGCGGTGATCGGACGCCCGCATGTTGGTGAGGCGCATAGCCTCGGCTTCCACCCACAGACTGATCAGTTTGTCCCGTTTTACCGAGTCGGCGACTCCCAACTCGTTGAACACCCGCACGGCGTCCCCGATCGCCCCCGATCCTCGTGGCGTCACGTTCGAACCGATGGCGACCCGCTCGTTCATGAGCGTGGTGAGCGTCAACCGCCAACCGTCGCCGACTTCTCCAACGCGATTACTGTCGGGAATCCGGGCGTCGGTGAAGTAGACCTCATTGAACTCGGCTTCGCCGGTGATTTGGTAGAGCGGTCGGACCTCGACTCCGGGAGCGTCCATCTCGGCGATGAAGTACGTCAGCCCCTGATGTTTGGGGACGTCAGGATCAGTACGGGTAACCAGCATGCCCCACTTAGACACATGAGCGAGAGTGGTCCAAACCTTCTGACCGTTGACGACCCACTCGTCACCATCGCGCACCGCCCGCATCGACAACGAAGCGACATCGGAACCCGAACCGGGCTCGGAGAACATCTGGCACCAGATCTCCTCGGCCGTGTACATGGGCCTGAGCCATCGCTCTTTCTGCTCGTCCGATCCGTGCGCTGAGAGAACCGGCCCGCCCATGCCAATCCCCAGCAGGTTGACTTGGTAGTTCGAAAACGATGCGCCTTCCGCTCGAAGCCTGGCGACGATGTCCTTCTGGTATTTGGGGCTCAGCCCGAGGCCACCAAACCCTTCCGAGAAGTGAACCCAGGCCAGTCCCAGGTCGTACATCGCACCCCAGAATTCGGGGCCTTCACGTTCGGGAGTCCCGGCGAGCAGTTGATCGATGCGTTCTTCGATAAGTGACTGGGCGTCAGCGGTGGCCGTGGACATCGGATTATCCCTCGAGAGCCTTGAACAACAAGGCCATCTCTTCGTTGTTACTCAACGGCACGCTGTAGTCGTCGATATTCTGAATCGTGTCGAGATTGGCGTGAATATCTTCGACGGTCGGCACCACGTCTTTGCCGGCGAACCAGCCATCGTTGACGCCCAGGAAGATACGGGCATACCGACCACCTCCGACCGAGAACACTTGGTGGGTCAGCGTGCATGTCTCTGAGGCAAGGTAGACCACCAACGGAGTGACCTGCTCGGGATGGACCATATCGGCTAGCGGACCCAATAGGTCTTCGGTCATACGGGTCTTGGCAACCGGCGCAATCGTATTGACTTTGATGTTGTATTTGGCGCCTTCGATCGCCATGACCGATGCCATCCCCATCAGGCCGGCTTTGGCGGCTCCGTAGTTGACCTGGCCGAAATTACCGAACAACCCGGATGGCGATGATGTGTTGATGATCCGCCCGTAGCCACGCTCCTTCATCATCGCAAAGGCCGGCTGGGAGACGTAGAACGCCCCCTTGAGATGCACATCGAGAACGGCATCAATCTGTTCCGTGGTCATTTTCGCAAACGACGTGTCTCGCAAGATCCCCGCGTTGTTGACGAGAATGTCTACCTGCCCGAAGGCATCGATGGTTGTTTGCACGATGTTGGCGCCACCGTCGGGTGTCGAGACCGAGTCGTAATTCGCAACCGCCTCACCACCGGAGGCCTCGATCTCGGCTACGACGGCGTCCGCCGCCATCTCTGAGCCTCCAGAGCCATCGACTGAACCGCCCAAATCGTTGACAACCACCCGGGCGCCCCGCCGGGCGAACTCCAGGGCATAGGTTCGGCCGAGACCACCGCCAGCTCCTGTGACTACGGCGACCCGATTATCAAAAGTGATTTCGGACATACGACTGTGGCTCCGATTTCGACGACTCCCCCAGCTTAGCCAACCCCGGTTAACCGTCGTTCACATCGGGTGGCCTATCGAGACAGGCGCTTCTAGAGGAAGCGGATCGTCATCGGATAGCGGTAGGCCACGCCTTCGCCGGCCCGCACCCCGGCAATGACTGCCAGGACGATGTCGGCGATGAGGACCAGCGGAAACAAGACGAAGCCAATGAGCACGAGCATGAGAACCGCTGAGATGACAAGGTAGATGAACATGCTGATCTGGAAGTTGAGCGACTCTTTCGCCTGCCCGGCGATCACGGCCGACTCGTCCTTCTTCATGAACCAGATAACGGCTGGACCGATGAATCCGGGAATTCCCACGAGTACCGAAAGCGTCGAGAAGTGCGCCCACATCGACCAGTCGCGTTCTTCCTTGGTCATACTGTTAGCGGGGGAGATGGCAGATTCGTTGATGTCCATGTCCATAAACTTACACCTTCCAAAACGGTTCCGAAGATATCCGACGGATCGCCCAAGAAGTAAATAAGCTGAGCGACAAGCAACACCGAGGAGCGGGAACGTCCATGGCCCATTTCAAACGTAAAAGCGACAAGATCGCCCATATTCAGTCCATCCCGCTATTCAGCAAGCTGTCGCAGAAGGAACTCGCCGAAGTCGCCCGCCACTGCGAAGAGATCCAGGTAACGGCGAAACAGGTTCTGGCGAACGAGGGCAAACCAGGGTCTGAGTGTTTCATTGTCGTCTCGGGCGAGATCACCATTCGACGGAACAACCGAAAACTGACGACCATCGGAGCGGGAGGGATTGCCGGGGAAATGGCGCTACTCGACGAGTACCCGCGATCGGCTACATTGATCACAAGCGCCGATTCCGACTTGCTGGTGTTCAGTCGCCGCGACTTCCGGTTGCTCCTTGACGAGCTGCCGAGTGTGTCGCGCAAGCTGCTCGCTACGTTGTCTGAGCGCCTCCGCGCCACCGACAAAGCCTGGGTTGGTTAGAGACTCCAACAAGTGGGGGCCCCGCATGGAGGCCCCCACCACAAGATCAGTCGCCGAATTACTTCTTGTAGATATCCGCCAGGACGTAGCCGTACTTGTCGTGCACCACGTTGCGCTTCACTTTCAGCGTTGGGGTGATCTCACCACCCTCGATCGTGAAGTCTGCAGGTAAGATGCGGAACTCTTTGATCGCTTCGGCTTTCGAGACGGCCCGGTTCGCCTCGTCGATCGCTTCCTGGATTGCCTCGCGAAGCTGCGGGTCTTCGATTAGGTCTTGAATCTCGCCAACCTTTTCGTGTTGTCCCTTCCATCGCACGAACTCCTCAGGGTCGATGGTGACCATCACCGCGATGAACGGCTGAGCATCGCCGACGACCACGCACTGGCTGACCAACGGGTGGGCTCGCAACCGGTCCTCGAGGACGGCGGGAGCAACGTTCTTTCCGCCAGCCGTAACGATGATCTCCTTCTTGCGACCGGTGATTCGCAGGAAACCTTCGTCGTCAAGAGCGCCGATGTCACCGGAGTGGAACCAACCGTCGACGATCGACTCGGCTGTGGCTGCGTCATTGTTCCAGTAGCCGGAGAAGACATGGTCGCCCGCTATCAGCACCTCGCCGTCCTCACCGATCCGGACCGAAACACCCGAAATTGGCTTGCCGACGGTTCCGATCTTCATCGCCCCGTCACGGTTGAGGGTAGAACCGGCCGAGGTTTCGGTCAGCCCGTAACCCTCATACACCTTGACGCCGATGCCGGAATAGAAGTGTCCGAGGCGTTCCCCGAGCGGCGCTCCGCCTGAGATGGCGTGCGTGGCACGTCCGCCCAGAGCGGCGCGGATTTTGGAATAGACCAGCTTGTCGAAGATGGCGTGCTTGATCTTGGTAACCAACCCGACCGAGCCGGTTTCGCTTTCCCGGGCGAAGTCAATGGCTGTCTGGGCGGCGGTGTCGAAGATCTTGCCTTTGCCATCGTCGGCGGCCCGGGCGGCTGAGCTGTTGTAGACCTTTTCGAACACCCGCGGCACAGAAAAGATCCAGGTCGGTTTGACCATCTGGAGCTCTTCCATGAGCTGGGGAATGCCAGTCGAGTAGGCGATCTTTGATCCGGTGTTGACCGATCCGACCTGCACCAGCCGGGCAAAGATATGCGCCAGGGGCAAGAACATCAGTGTTGACGCCCCGGGATACAAAACATCCTTGGCGTCCTCGGCGACGTTGCGAGTGACGAACACAAAGTTACGGTGCGTCAGGTGACAACCCTTCGGCAGGCCGGTCGTGCCCGATGTGTAAACCAGGGTGGCCAGATCAGATTGATCGACCGATGCGCCTCTGTCCATGACCTCGTCGTCGGAAACCGCCGCGCCGGCTTCAACGAGAGCATCAAGCCCACCAGAGTCAATGGAGTACACGTGCTCGACGGTGCCCAGGGTTCCAGCTCGCTCGTTGAATACTTCGACGAGGTGATCGTTCTCGCAAACGATCGCTGTGGCTCCGGAGTCCTTGACGATCCACTCGACCTGCTCCGCAGAGGATGTCTCGTAGATCGTGACGGTTGCGGCACCAGCCGCCCAAATGGCATAGTCGACCTCGGTGAATTCGCGCCGCGTCGAAGAGAACAGGCACACCCGATCACCTTTTTGAATGCCCGCCGCCATCAAGCCGGCAGCGAGCCGCCGGACCCGGTCTGCCAGTTCCTTCGTGGAAACGTCAACAAAACCCGCGCCGTCTCGATAAGCCAATGCGGCGCGATTGGGGTGGGCTTTCTCGGCTGCCCACAAGCCATCCGGGACTGTCTCACCGGGATCGATCTGAACCGCGGCTGGACTCGAGTATTCCTGCATCATTCCTCCGGCAACATGGTGAGCTGTTGGCCATATCGTAGTCGCGGCCCAGCGGAGCCGTCCACGCCTCGTCAGGCGATCACGCCCGCGGCTCGCAAGCCGGCGATCGTCTCCGGGTCGATCCCCAGTTCGCCGAGCAGAGCCTCGGAATCAGCACCAAACTCGGGCGGCATGGCAGGAGGATCTGCCACGGTCCGACTGAAACGCGGAGCCGGGGCGGGCTGCACCGAGCCGCCCACTTCGATGAATGTCTGTCTTTCGAGATTGTGGTGGTGGGTCGCCGCTTCCCCGAGGGCGAGTACCGGCGCGACGCAGGCATCGGAGCCCTCGAAGATGGTCGTCCACTCGGCACGAGAACGCTGGCGGAATCGGTCGGCGAACACGCCACGCAATGCCGGCCATGAGGCCCGATCATGAGGCTCAGGCAAATCGACATCGGTCATGCCGAGCCCATCGATGAACGCACCATAGAACGCCGGCTCAATGGCCCCGACTGCCATGTAGCCACCATCCGACGTCTCATACGTGTCGTACCACGGAGCACCCGTATCGAGAATGTTGACACCTTTCTTGTTCAAATCCCACAGCCCGGACGCGGCCATGCCATGCATCATCGTCGAGAGCACCGCCGAGCCGTCTGTCATGGCGGCATCGATCACCTGACCGAGACCTGACTCGCGGGATTCGAGCAATCCACAGACCACCCCGAACGCCAGCAGGAGACCCCCACCACCAAAATCGCCGATGAGATTGAGGGGCGGAACCGGTCGATCGCCGACTCTTCCGATCGCTCCGAGCACCCCGGAAACGGCGATGTAGTCGATGTCATGCCCGGCGGTCGCGCTCAACGGCCCCTCTTGGCCCCAGCCGGTCATTCGGCCGTAGACCAGACCAGGATTGCGCTCCCAGCAAGCATCGGGACCCACCCCCAGTCGTTCGGCTACTCCTGGCCGGAAACCTTCGATTAGGCCGTCGGCGGTTTCAACCAACTTCATGAAAAGTTCAATGCCATCGGGGTTCTTCAGGTCGATAGCGATCGACCGTCGACCCCGGTTCAGTACGTGCTGGGCCACCCGGGAGAAATCTGCCTTCGCGTCGACTCGATCGACGACGATCACTTCTGCTCCCATATCGGCCAGCATCATGCCGCAAAAAGGCGTCGGTCCGATCCCGGCCAACTCCAAGACTCGGTAGCCGGCAAGTGGACCGCTCACCGGCCAGTCACCCGGTCGGCCGCTTCGGAGAGGCGGGCAGCCCGCCGATGCAGAATTGGAGCTTGTTCGGCATGAGTGAGG
>Ga0224496_10000463_pt1 | contig 28098 bp, 37 predicted proteins | sample SF_Jul11_sed_USG_2_FD_168127 | JGI IMG/M metagenome (GOLD analysis project Ga0224496, IMG submission 168127) | Sediment microbial communities from San Francisco Bay, California, United States - SF_Jul11_sed_USGS_8_1 | ecosystem: Environmental > Aquatic > Marine > Sediment | place: USA...
TTGAGATAGGTCGCGTGTACCGGGCAGACGCGGACACAGGGCGGATTGTCGCATTGCATGCAGGGTCTGGGGGTGAATTTGATTTTCGGGTGAGGGTACTCGCCTTCGACTTCCGTTAGAATTTTCATCCAGGATATGGCCCGGCTTTTCTTATATTCCTCCTCTTCGATATAGGGCTGATTGTTTTCAAGCTGACATGCGACCACACAGGAGCCGCAAGCCGTGCATTTATCCAGATCGATTACCATTGCCCATCTAGGCATAATATATCCTTTAAGCTTTGTATATTTTCGCTTTGGTCGAACCCAAAATCAAGGTCCCGCTAAGAGAATCCGTTTGGCTGATTAAAATGTCGTTTGGATTCGCACCCCTGTTTCTGGCCCATCGCCCAAACTCGGTATGTCCCAAACCGTATGGCATATTTAAAACATCCGGCATGCAACCCGGGTACAGCCGGGCTTTGACTTTTATTTTCGCTTTTTGTGATTCCAGATAGACTAAATCCCCGTCATGAATCCCTAGCCTTTCGGCCGTGTGCGGGTTGATTTCGACCCAGGATTCCCAGCCGTTTTCGAGATGAAAGGCGGGCTGCTGTAGAAGAATCGGCTGGTTTGAACTGCGGCCTCCAGCCAGAGACATCAGTTTATAGCTGTTGACCAGAAAGGGATAATCCGCCGGATCGCCAACAGACTCTGTTTGTTCAAAGTGCGGCAGAAAAAGCAAATCGCCTCTTTCTTTTATTTTGAATTTATTGGCGATCGACTCAAGTGTTTTTGATGGATCGCCACCTCTCTCTTCAAAAAGTTCCCCAAATTCCTCCTCAAGCAGCCGCGAATAAAATTCAAACTTCCCTGAGGGCGTTTTCAGAAGCTGCCTGATACCTCTATAGGAGTCCTGAGCGTCCCACCAAACCCCTCGTTTTAACAACAGTTCCCAAAAATCACTGAATTTACTCAGCTTGTGAGCCGAATAACCCTGCCTTGCCAGGATATTCTCTAAAGCTTCCTCCTGACTTATGTCGGTAATATGTCCCCTTTGACTCTCATACAGACCCTGGACCGAATAGGAAAGAAACTCCTGATAAGATTTCCAGGGAAGCTCCCGTCTAAGATCCTTTCCCAAGAGGCCGGCAAGCTCCAAAATCACGTCTTGAGTCTGTCGGGTGTCATACAGCGGCTCAACCACCGGAGCCGATAAGCTAAAAGCGCTGATGTCGGCCAAGTGGGTTATCTGGTCGTCCTGCCACCTCTCTAAGAAAGTATGATCAGGAAGAATCAGGTCGGCCTGTTGACTGGTCTCATCCATAAAAGGCGAAAAGGATACGATAAAGGGAATCTTATTCAGCGCTGATCGAAACGCCTCACTATCGGGCCTCGAAAAAAGGGGATTTGTATAATAAAGAAATAAAATTTCCACCGGGTATGGGTTGTCAGCCAAAATATTTTCATGAAAGCCAAACCCCATGCTTTCGTTATTAAAAAGACTCGTCTGTCCGGCCAGATCGATTCTTGGTTGTTGGAGACCTTTAATCGCCTGGGGTGATAAGTTGACTTCAGCCATTTTTTTATAGGGCACTGAACCCTGGATGAAACATCCGCCTTTCTCTCCGATATTGCCCACCATGGCATTCAGGCTGTGAATGGCCATTCTGGTATAAAGATCATTGTTATGATAAGACAATCCGCGCTCACCCAATGCGACAGAGGGAGTCTGGGAAGTAAATTCTCTGGCGATCTTAAACAGGTCAGCTACGGGAACCCCTGTGAGCTTCGAGACCTTTTCAGGTGCGTAACCCTCCAACACCAGATTTTTAAAACCCTTGTGGGCCTTCTTTTTTTTATCGACCCAATCATCAAAACCAAAACAGTTTTCACTCACGAATTTTCGGTTATAAAGACCTTCCTGAATGATGATGTAAACCAGACCCATTGCCAAGGCCCCGTCGGTTCCCGGATTGATGGGAATCCATTGATCGGCTTTCGCCGCGGTCATCGATAAACGGCTGTCTACCTGGACAAGCCGTCCCCTTTGGTTATCTTTGCCTGAACGGAATTCTCCAAAATTCCGGAGCTGTTGTACCGGAGAAATCCAGCTTTCCAGAAGATTACAGCCAAAAGACAAAATGGTCCGGGAGTTTTTCAGGTCGAAACAAAGAGGCCGCTCCAGCCCCTGAGTATAATAATGACTGAGAGCGGTTTTCTCAGGTGTCAGGTTTCTGTGTCTGATATAATTGGGCGAGCCGTAAACCTGAGAGAAGCGGCTGAAGAGTTCATCGGTCAGCCCCCGGTACTGTCCCCCTAAAAAAACAAAGCGATTGGGGTTTTTTCTGGTTTTGGTCATTTTTTCAGCGACTTCTTTTAACGCTTCTTCCCAACTGATGGGTCGCCATTGGTGGGCGCCTCTTTTTCCCGTTCTTCTCATGGGTGCTTTTAGCCTGTCAGGATCATACAGGCTTTGGGCAGATGACAGTCCTTTCACGCAGACACCCCCCTTGTTGACCGGATGGATGGGGTTTCCCGAGACACGAATCAACCTTCCATCGACGACTCTGCAAAGCAATCCGCAGCCCCCTGGACATTGGGCGCAAACCGACACCTTAAATTCCTCATCTAGATTGCTCCACTCCTCGATCAAAGCGGCGGTTTCTTCCAAGGTCTGGGTTTTCCCCTTCAGTCCCGCGACCGCTCCAACCGTCGTTCCCATCGCGGTTCCGCCAATGCCGATGATGAATTTTCTTCTGTTTATTTTCATAATCTTAAACCTTTACCGGTGACAAGCGATACAATCGGTTGAAATCGGTTTTGACGGGAAAGTGTATTTTAAAATCAAAGCCTTTTCTTCTTCGCTTGGCTTGGAGGAGATGGTTTCATCCAAAGCGGCGAAAAAGTCTTCCCTGGAGCGGAATTTCCGAGATTCAAGGGTCCTTAATTCCTTTCTGAAGAGGGTTCCGAATTCCTCCTGCCTTATTTCAAGTAAAGATTTTTCATTAATCTCAAAATGCTCCGTCTTGTGACAGTCGAGGCAAAAAGCCATCGTTAAAGCGACCTGTGGCTTATCGGGTGGGCTTGTCAATTGGGCAATTCCGCCGTGACAGACCGAACATTTTATCTTAGCCACCATGACATGCCGTCTATGGGAGTAATATACATGCTTGGCAAGGCGGGTTACCCGTTTCCAGTTCAAGGGTTTATCCTTCTGAATGAATTCACGGAGTTTTTCCTCTTCTTTGCTTTCACCCATAGGATATAAATGACATTGGGCGCAGATCGCCCTCTTCGGATAACCTGAGTTAGCCTTGGTCTCAAATGAGGTATGACAAGTATTGCAGGGTAAAGAAAAGGTTGTCGCGTGTTTTTGATGGTTGAATTGAACAGGCTGTTTGACCGCGGCTTCCGCGCCGCTGACGAGAGTGAAAATCCCGATTAATAAAAACAATAAACAGATCGTTTTTATGAAAAAATTATTCGATCCCCACAACATAAAAACCTTTAACATAACAACTGAGTTTGATTGTAAATCAAATTACCATTTTAAAAGTTAAGCGATACTAGCATGACGAATTGTAAAAATCCAACAAAATATTTGGAATTAATAAATCGCTAATGTCCCGTCTCAAATCTCCGGAGATTTATCCAAGCTTTTTTCGCCTGATTCCCGCTTGTTTTTTTGGATTGAAGAGAATCATTAAAATAATTTATATTCGTAAAACTATGTTATGTTTATCCTTACCTGTTTCTGAGTTGAGATGGTATTGCCATGAGGTGAAAAAATGTGTTAGTTTGCGATAAATCTTACGATTATACACCCAATGACCCGATATTTATTTTCATTTACCTGTAGATGGCTTTTAATTTTTTTGTTTATCAGCTACCTATGGGTCCCTAGCTTCGCTCAAACCTCACCCATACCCGACCTGAATCAGTCAGCAAAAACAATCCATCTCCAAAACGGGATGGAAAGTATTCCTCTTTGGCCCTATCTAGAGATACTGGAAGACCCGACCCTGAAGTTAAGCATAGATCAGGTTTCGGGCAGCAGGCAAAGCTCTGACTTTAGCCCCGTTCCTCATAACCGTTATCGCCTGGATGACGCGAACTCGGCATATTGGTTGCGTTTTAAGGTCAAAAACCGGTCAGAGAGGCATCGAGAGTGGTGGTTGGTCAATCGAGCCTTTTGGTCGGATCATTCCGATTTATATGTCTCACGCCCGGGAGGTGGCTGGGTAGAGAGGAAAAACGGGGTAATGCTCCCCATTTCATCAAAAGAAATTAAAACTCATCTAAGTGTTGAGTCGATTGATCTGTTACCGGGGGAAGAAAGGGAAATCTACTTGAGGCTGACAGGTACAGATGTCTTTGTCTGGCTGGAGATACAAACTCCTTCCGTCTATTACGGATTATCGAATCAATTTGTTCTTTTTAACGGCCTCTTTATGGGGTTGGTGATTGTGATGGTCCTATACAATGGTTTTTTGGCCATTTCGCTGCGAAGCATCGATTACTTATATTATATATTCTATATTTTCTTTTACGCGCTTTATGTGTTGTCCCATGTGGGATTTTCATATCAGTATTTTTGGCCGGATTTACCCGAGTTGAATAAACGGATTGATATTGTGTTTTCTGGGTTGGGTTATTTGGGTATCGTGTTTTTTACGACCCATTTTTTAAAGGTAAAGATAAACGCTCCGAGACTCGGCCGCTTTTTATGGTTATCTCTGGGGATTTATCTTTCGGTTTTGCTCGGTTATCTTTTTAGCGCGACCCCTTTTTTCCTAACGCTGGTCATCCAGGCCAGCTTGTTGATGTCTTTGGCGCTCACCAGTGTTATCGGTCGGATTTGGCTATTATCCTACCGGCCGGCCCGTTATTATATGGCGGCTTATATCGCGTTGCTCGCGGGGTATCTGGTGAAATATTTAGATTTTATTTTTACCTTTATTCCCATCGAGTGGCTCGATTGGTCGATGCATCTTGGTGGTGCCGTTGAAATCACTCTTTTCTCCGTGGCCTTGGCAGACCGGATCAATCTTTTGAATTCCGAAAAGCAAAAGATCCAGGATAAACTGGATGTCACCAACAAAGAGCTCTTAAAGATGGACAAGATCAAGGATGATTTTTTAGCGAAAGTCACCCATGAGCTGCGCACTCCCCTGCACGGGATATTGGGCATCGTCAGATCTTTAAAGGACAGGTACACCAAAGCCGATGAAAATGAGGTTATCCGTAACCTTGATCTGGTGGAGTATAGCGGCGAAAGGCTGAGTCATCTGGTCGACGAGATTTTAGATTTCAAACAAATCCAACACCAGGGCCTTAAACTCGCGTTAAAGCCGATTGATCTCGCGAGTATGGTGGATTCGATATACTCACATTTTTACATGCGGTTAAACAGCAAACCGATCGAAACCCTCTGCGAAATACCTCCAGGATTTCCCTTCGTTATGGCGGATGAGAAAAGATTACAGCAAATTCTCTTTAACCTGATCGACAATGCCGTTAAATTCACCGACCATGGTCAGATCAGTGTTCAGGCAAAAGTCATCACAACCAAAGTTTTGGTGAGCGTAACTGATACGGGGATCGGAATCTCAAAGGAAGATCAAACCCGAATATTCGAGCCTTATCAACAGGCCAAGAAGCCGAGTGACCAATACAGCAAAGGGGCTGGCCTTGGTCTTAGCCTGGCTAAAAACCTGGTCGAACTGCATGGAGGAACTCTAGGAATTTCCTCCTCCATTCGGGAAGGGAGTCATTTTTTCTTTGATCTGCCGCTCGCTCAAGTCGAGGCCGAATCCATTCCGGCTGACATACCTCGGTCTGAAACGCGAACCGAAAACATCCCTTCAGAGTCGTTAAGTAAGGATCGACCTGTGATCCTGATTGTCGATGACGATCCCATAAACCTTGAGGTCATCAAACTCTATTTGAAAGACCTGGATTACAAAATCATCGAAGCGTCCGGTGGTGATCAGGCCTTGAAAATGGTGGATAAGATACCGCCTGATTTGATCCTGCTCGATATCATAATGCCGTTAATCTCGGGATTTGAGGTTTGCCGGCTCTTGAGGCTGAAGCATACCGCTTCTAAATTACCCATTATTTTTCTGACCGCTAAAAACCAAGTAAAGGATATAACCGAAGGATATTCTCTCGGTGGAAATGATTATATCTATAAACCTTTTACCAAGGATGAAATTCTTCCAAAAATTGACGATCAACTCAAAAGGAAATCCTTTCGGTCGAGGTATGATCCGCCGGATTACAGTGATACTAAAATTTCGGACAGAGTTTGAATTGGGTCTTGTTTCTAAATAGTTGAATCAAATCTCAATTCATGAGATAAAATGAACGAAAAAACGCGACTTTTTAAACAAGTCACCTTACTCTTTGGACCGCGTTAATTTCAGTTTCAACCGTTAATATTACAGCTCTATATAGTCGGCACTTTAAATTAGGTTTACGTTTTTAAAGATTAAGTATATTTATATAACTATATATAATTCGCCTGATAAAATGAAGCGTAACGATTACCCAATCTATATAGTTATGCTGAGTGAACCACTCTTGCGGAGCGACTCCCCCGCTTTCTGATCGTTTCAAAACAGTCGGTATTGCCTCCAAAAGGTGTGAAGATCGAAATTGCTCAATCATAATTAGATGTTCTTGATTCAGCTCAACCCAGGTCACCAGGAATCAGCCAGGTCCTTCAGCGGGTAATAATAATTAACCCCTTGATTCAAAGATTACAGATAGAAGTCTTCACTAAATGATACTCAACAAATTATTTCCATTTCTCGCGTGGCGTTCCCTGATGAGCAGGGAAACAGTTCAGGCCGATTTTGTGGCTGGAATAACGGTCGCCTTGGTTTTGATCCCCCAATCGATGGCCTATGCCCAATTAGCGGGGCTGCCTCCAGTTTATGGTCTTTACGCGGCCTTATTGCCTGGCCTCGTGGGCGTGTTATGGGGGTCTTCCTACCATTTGGGAACAGGTCCAGTCGCGATGACATCCTTGCTCACCATGACGACCCTGATTCCCTTTGGAATCGGAGACCTTAATTTCGTGGGTTCTCAACGATACATCGAGATGGCGATCTTATTGGCCTTTATCGTGGGTGTAGTCCGGCTTGTGGTAGGTCTGTTTAAGTTAACCTTCCTGGTTAATTTTCTTTCTCAACCGGTTGTTCGTGGTTTCATCAATGCTGGCGCCTTGATTATCGCTTCATCCCAAATCGGTAAAATATTTGGGGTCAAAATGCACAGAAGTGATGTATACTTAGCCGACATTTGGAGTTTATTGATTCGCATCCCCAGTGAAATCCACCCACCCACCTTGATTATCGGCTGTGCTTCATTAGCCGTTTTATGGGCTTTGAAAAAATACGCGCCCAAAATCCCATCGGCTTTGGTGGTTGTGACTCTAGGCTCTCTGTCTGTCTGGTACTTTAATCTTGCCGATCCCAGGATGATCAGCGCTGATTTCAGCGGGATTATTGAACCCGGCCAGCGCTTTGTCGCGGTGATCGGGATCATTCCTGCCGGGTTGCCGGCCTTTCAAGCGCCGGCATTTGATTTGGCGATGATCCTAAAGCTTCTTCCGGGAGCCTTTACGGTCATGTTCATTGGCTTTATGGAAGTCACCTCGGTCATTAAAGCCATAGCGCCAAAGTCGAAACAGAAGGTTGACCTCGACCAGGAATTGATCGGCCAAGGGCTTTCGGCGATTGCGGGCAGTTTCTCAGGATGTTACCCAACCAGCGGTAGTTTTTCCAGAACGGCTCTAAACTATTCTTCCGGAGGCAAGACAGGCCTGTCAGGCATCTTCGTGGCCCTTTTTGTATTGCTGGCTCTGCTTTTTTTAACCCCATTTTTAGTCTTTTTACCAGACGCTGTTTTGGCCGCGGTCATTATTATGGCGGTGGTTGGGTTGGTTGATTTTAAGGTCTTTGCCCAGGCTTGGCGAGTCCATCATTACGACGGAATCAGCGCAATAGTCACTTTCAGTGCGTCTCTTTTGTTCGCTCCGGACATCGTCAACGGAATCGTAATAGGCGGTTTATTGGCTTTGGCGCTCCATTTGTTCCGAACGATGAACCCAAGAATCCAGATTCAAAGTTGCTGTGACCCCCAGGAAAACGATTCGGTCAGACCTAACCAGTCAGTTAGGTTCCCGGCCATGAGATTCGACGGAAGGATCTATTTCGCGAATACTCTTCATTTTGAGAATGGGATCTTATCCATCTTAGATACCTATCCCAATGCTGAAAAAATTGTAATCTTGGCTGAGGGTATCGATGGGATTGACGCTTCAGGCAATTTAATCCTTATCGAGTTGCTCGAAACCCTAAGAGGCATGGGTAAAGATATGATATTTGTTGGAGTTCGACCGCAGGTAAAAGAAATTTTCTTAAGAGCGCATCTTTGGGATTTGGTCGGCGACAAAAACTTCTATGCCGATTCAATATCTCTTAAGGCCGCGTTGGAATTGGAAAATGAAGCTGTTAAACCGAAATGAGGAAATCTTTATTTCGTATACCTCCATATCGCCTCATTATGGATAAAAAATGAGCGAGAAACTTAACGGTCACCCGCTCATAAAGACCAGGAAAAAGGATTATCTTTCATGAATTCTCTTTTTTGACAACTAACGCCTCAAAAAAAAGTTCAGCGCGGTTTGACGGAAAATCAAATTGAACCGGTCCAGGGAAAATCGAAAAAGGCAATGACTTCGGTTCCCTCATCGCCTGTAGCCAGCTCAAGACGATAAACCGAGCCTGAGCGACCCACAAAGCGCAGAGCGGCACCAACTGAGTTTCGGGTGATGTCTCCCAAGTCTTCTTTGTTTTCAGCGACGCTCCCTTGTTCCAAATAAAAGGCCGCTTGCAGTGAGTCAACAATATCCTCAAGAAATAACCAATCGATTATTTTTCCCTCAGAGTTGAAGTTCCAGCGAAACTCGGTTCCAAATAATTGCGCATGAGCCGATTTATAGCGGTCAAGAGGATATGAGCGAAGCCGATCGGTACCGCCCAGGGATTTGGAAGTTCCATTCTTATTGGCATTTAACTGATTCAGGGCACTTGCCATGACGGCGCTCTCACACGCGGCCAGACCACCGCAATTATCAAATCCATGTTGCGTTTTTAAAGATTCCAAATCGACGTTTCCGGCTTTGATAACGTTCGCGTCTGAACGGTAATAATGGAATAACCAGGTGCTTTTTTTTAGCATGGGAATGTATAAAGTCAACGCGGTCGTAAGTGTATTGAATTCCGGAGCGTCAATATTCTGAGCTGGATTATGTTCCTGAGTCGTTTTGATATTCAGACCGGATCTGGGATCATTGTAATCATCGGTCAAGTCCAACCTAACTTGAAGAAGTGTATTTTTGCTTTGAAATTCGATTGGTTTAGCCAATTTCTGGATAGGATTCCCCTCGAAATCACGTATTTCCACGAATTTGCCCTTAAAGTCACTCAGGCCATATTCCAGCTCCAAGTGCCTGTTAAATAAAGTAAGGACAGCCTTATAACTCGCAAAACTCGAATCCTCCCCCACAAAGATATTAAAATCCTCCTTTTTACTGCCCATCCCCCGGCTTTGATAGACATTTTGCCCAAATCTGGCCGCGATCCCTTTCTCGGCGTGTAAATATAGACTCCCTGGTAAAACAAACAGTTCATCGACCGATCCGTAGTAACCGAGGGCGTCTCCCGTCAAACCCATTCCCAGGATATCGGTCGATGTCCCAAAAACATTGTTTGCCGTGCCAACCAGAAAAAGTCCTTCGCCAATCCCAGGAATGGAATAGGGGAAAGGAAGAGCCAAGTAGCCCGGCGTGTTTTGGAACTGATCTCTGCGACGCTCAAACGGATTGGCGATAACAGTGAATGAATAAAAACAGCATATCAAAACTGTCGTTATTATGCTGACATACATTTTCCCTTTCATGATTATCTCCTTTTAATTATTTTCATCGATCTTGAGTTATCGAAATAAAACGCTCTGGAGTTTTTACCGAAAGTCATTCAAACTCCCTCCCGAAAACCGGCTACTCCATTTAAAATTTCCTCAATAATGCAGGTCCCCGCCGATAAGACGGGGATCGTCCTATCCTGATGATGTCTATTAAAAGCTAAAAACCGACTCCGAAGTTAAGGGTTAAAAACTCTTTTTCGGAGTTGGTGACGGGGTCGTACTCGACCATCTGGCCAAACGCCAGTTTTCCTTTTAAGCCGAAACCCAATGAACTGCCCCTCAGCGTCTTATCGTTTTGGTTGTTCGAGGTTTCGGAAAACTTTGAAAAACTCAAACCAAAAAGATTAAGGGTTAAGGGCATAACCTGGTAGTTTACGTGATCAATATTGACTATTTGTCCCTTCAGTGCAGTCCCGATCATAAATAAGCCCGACTTATAGCCAAAGTTTAACCCCAGTGAGAAGGACGTTGAGCCTGAGCCGAATCCGATTTCAGCGCCCGGGAAAAAAATGACTCCATCGTCAAAATGCTTTATCGCGGATTCATATCCTTCGCCAAACGACTTCGGGTGCTGGTCTCCCGAAGCGTCTCCGTGATCCCAGTGATGATCATGAGCAAAGGCTCCCTGACTGAAGGCGGCTAGCATAACGATCATCGATATTAGAATTTTCATGTTTTTCATTTCGATCTCCTTTCATCAAAAATTATGATTCGACTTCAATTTAGGTCTGAAGTCATGTTTGCTATCTTGATTACAGGATTAACCAGCCTGAAATTATCGGCTACGAAATTTCGATGAGCGTTGGAGGATCTACGATGAATGGCGATATCCGGCAGATGAACGGTATCGGCATCTGATCGGATTTTAGGGTTTAGCTTATTGAAAGTTATATTGCCGGGGTGGGAGTCAGTATTCTCAACATCGTAAGACCAGGCCGACATTATAAAATAACCATAATAATCAATTGGTTCAGGCTGGCATATTCTGAAATAAACTTTTCAATCCATTTAATTTGATTTGTAAAAAAATCGAACTTGCGGTAATCAAATAGTAATGAAACCGCCAGGAGTCTTGTTTGGCGTATTTCCTTCATCTCTGGATATAAGTTAATATCTTTGACATGGCGTAATAAGGCAAAACAACCTTATTTCGTGGCTGGGTTTCACGATAACTATCAGCGTAAAAGAGCGACCCCTTGACTGATTTAAATACGAGCAAAAGCATCTCTACTATTTTACTGGTTCCTTCGGTTTTAATAATCAGCCTGCTGGTTGGAGGGCTTCTAAGTCTGATTATAGGTTTAAGGAATGATGAGTTTGTCTGGATATCACCCACTATGACGGTCGTGGACTCCCTTTCACTTGGGACGGCTGTCATGATCAGTCTCTATTTCACGCGCCACCTTACACCCCGGACAGGCAACCGGTTTCTGATTCTTTTGCTGTCTTTTTGCGTGATGTTGGGGGTTGGTATGATTACCGCGATCATTATCTTTATTTTAAGCCCCTCCAGCTTTTTCTACTCCGATAACCGGACCATCACTTACCTGATGATTAATCTGCTTTTTTTTATTACTATAAATATAATCATAAACGGTCATTTGATGTTTTCGCATACCGTCCGGCTGAATGAGAAGGCTCTTAACGAAGAGAAAAATTTAAAATCCCAGATGGAGTTGAAACTGCTTTCTTCTAAAATCAATCCGCATTTTTTATTTAATTCTCTCAATTTGGTGCTGTCGCTCTTAAAGAAACCCGACAAAGCGGAAGCGGCTCTGATTAACCTGTCAGAGTTATTGAGATATCAGTTGGATTTTAGCGATGCGCCAACGGTTCCCTTGAAAACCGAACTCGAAGCCGTAGATAAATACCTATCGATTCAGCAAATGAGATTTGGCGAAAAGCTGACTTTCCGGATCGAGGGCGACTCCGATGGTTTGATTCCGCCTTTACTCATTCAACCGCTGATCGAAAACTGCGTAAAACACAATGTCGATTTTACCGACCGCCTGCATATCGACTTAAAAGTCACCCATCATCACAAGCGTATACATATAACCGTCATCGACTCTCAGGCGAGGCTGACTCCCGAGATGCTGGATAAAGGTATCGGTTTGAGCGTCACGAAGAAAAGAGTTGAACTCCTGGGCGGCGACTTTAATATTATAAATGGAGGGATAGAAATATCATTTAATTTATGATTAAAACACTCATTGCCGATGACGAATCCCATGCCATCGAGCGGTTAAAGGAACTGCTGGGTGGTTACGACCAGTTTCAAATCATTGCTGAGGCGAAAAATGGAACTGAGGCGCTTGAAAAGATTGTTTCCCAGAAGCCTGAAGTCGCTTTTCTGGATATCAATATGCCGGGCGTATCAGTTTTCAAAAGTATTTCTTCCCTGCAGGCTCCGCCCATCGTCATCTTTCAGACAGCCCATTCGAAGTATGCCGCGGACGCTTTTGATATCGACGCTTTGGATTATTTGATGAAGCCTATCAGCAGGGAAAGATTCGCGCGGACGGTCTTTAAGATCATGGAAAAATTCTCATCAGCCGAAACCAAAACGGAAACGAATAAAACGCTTGAGCGCGAGCAGTCGGAGAAAATCACGGTCAAGGACCGGGACAGCATCAAAATCATTCAAGTAAACGATGTCATCAGGATTTGTTTTGAAGAGGGTCTCAGTTTTATCTATTCGAAAGAGGGCCGTTTTCTCTCGGACAGGACGTTGAATTATTATGAAGAGAAGTTTCTCGGCTCGGGATTTTTTAGGAGCAATCGGGCAAATCTGGTCAACCTGGCTTATGTCGCGACCATTTTTAAGGGATTTAAGGGTAGCTATTGCATGGAATTAAACGATGGGACCCGCATTGAAGTGTCGCGCCGCAAAGCTTTGATATTGAAAAAAACGCTCGATTTTTGATATCGCGAACCATTGAACCGGCTTATTAGACCATTCATTAAAAACTCTTACCGCTCGTTAAGATATATTTGTCAGACAAATTCGGGACTGTCACAATGAAATCAATAAAACAGCGTTAATTTTAACCTGAATAATGTCTGGGGATTATTTAGTAAAATAGGAGGAAACCATGAAACTTAAATCGTTGTCGCTTATTTTCATCCTGCTTTTATGGGGGCTGAATCTAAGCGCCGTTGAGCTGAAACTCGATAAAGATATTTTAACGGAAACCGGTCGCTACGAAGAGGATTACCTCTTTTTGGGTAATGATCTTAAGTTTTTGGGGGAAACAAAAGATTTGTTTTTTCTGGGGGAAAATATCGACTTTTCAGGTATCGCCAAATTGGCGATAACCGGATTGGCGAGGGAGATCAATGTTGACGGAAACGTCAATAACGGCGTGAAAGCGGCCGGGGGCACAATCGATATCAATGGAAACGTCAATGGTACCAGTTTTCTCGCCGCTGAAAAAGTGACTCTTGGAAAGGAGAGCCGAATAAATGGCGAGTCGTTTATCGCCGGTGGTAAAATATTTGTTTTGGGGAAACACAAGGGGAATTTATACGCCGCCGCCGCGGAAATCACCATCCTAAATGAAATACAAGGAGACGTAAAAGCGCATTCAGGCCTTTTAAAGATACCAGATGGAGGCCTGATCGCCGGGAACTTGACGGTCTATCATTCCGACCAGAAACTCAGCCCCGAGGAAGCGTCTCGGGTTACCGGAGAAATCAGTTATGAATCGCCTGAGGGGGAATCGCTTGATGATTCTTTCGGTGGCATGATCTGGTTGGAAATACCCTTTAAAGCCACCTTTATTGTCTTTGGGCTTCTTTTACTACTCTTTCCTGTGAACAGGTTTCTGGAGAAGCAATACACGCAAAAAGAAATTCAGTCATACGCTCTTTGGGGATTGCTCCCGATTTTTGTCTATCCTTCCGCAATTGTCTTCTCGATCCTGCTGCTGATCACGCTGCCCGTGGCCGCGTCGATGCTATTGGCTTTCATGCCGCTGGTTTTTGTCACCAAGACGCTGGGAATCACCATGATCGGGGGATACCTGGTCAAAGCGTTTAATTTCAAGACAACCAGCCGGTATCTTTACTTTCTGCTCGGCGGGGTCATTTATTCTCTTATCAGTTTGATCCCGTATTTCGGTTATTTATTGCTGGTTTTTGTATCCAGTATCGGTTGCGGGCTTATCCTGTTCGCGTTGTTCAAAAAAGAATCTACCTGATAGGTTTAATTGATGAAAACCGACCTGCCCCATAATAAGGGGTAGGTCGCAATAATCTAAAATCATCAGGCCCGCTTCAGAGACTTCATCAAATAACATCATAGTCTGTCATTTGCCCCATCGAGTTAATTTTAATTGCCAATACCTGGAAGAAGTAGACTACTTTAATTTAAATGGTTTTATTTATTTAATTTCATAATAAAGGGAAGCATTCTGCGGAGGGAAATTTAACCAACCTGTTGATCGAAATGTCGCTCGGTCAGGGTGAAGTGCTTGCTGGATTTGCCGAATGGCCATTCCCCCGTTTTTGCGGACAGCTTTAATGAAATTGACGGCCTCATATTCCGCTGAGGATAAATAGCCCAAAACGGAGTGAAGTCGTTTTGAATTGCAGAAGCTCTCGATTTGGTAATGGCATTGCATTTACCAATCTGGCTAGAAGCAACTAAGATTAGTTCCTATGCAATCGCAAACGAGTTTTCAGTCTATTTAACTGGATAAATGGAAGAAAATCATAAAAAACCCGTCTTTTGGACCGATTTAAGGGAAATCACGAGAAGAGTTATTTTCGAGGCCGACACTCGCCTGGGAAAACTTTTCGATATGCTTTTGATTTACAGCATCATCCTGAGCATTGTCGTGGTCATGCTCGACAGCGTGGAATTTATCAAGAAGGATTGGGGATATCACCTGAACATCGCCGAATGGGGTTTTACGATCATCTTTTCGGTCGAGTACGTCCTAAGGCTGATCTGCGTTAAAAAACCGCTTATGTACGCCAGAAGTTTCTACGGCGTCATTGATCTATTATCGATCATCCCGACCTACGCCAGTTTGATATTACCTCAAACGAGATTTTTACTGGCCATCAGGAGCATGAGACTTTTAAGGATCTTTAGGGTCCTGAAACTGGTCAAGTTCATTAACGAATCAGATTTGATCATCAGCGCTCTTTATGAAAGCCGACGCAAGATAACCGTCTTTTTGGCTACGGTCGCCATTTTGGTGATCATTCTGGGATCTTTGATGTATGTGATCGAAGGTGGAGAACATGGCTATAGCAGCATCCCCAAAAGCATCTACTGGGCTATCGTGACCATGACGACCGTCGGTTACGGGGACATATCCCCCAAAACGCCTTTGGGTCAGATGCTCGCCTCGATCGTTATGATCATGGGTTACGGGATCATCGCTGTGCCGACCGGGATCGTTACCGCCGAGTTCGCCAAACAATCCAGCCGGCAGATCACGACCAAAGCCTGTCACGTTTGCAGCGCCGAAGTCCACGATTTTCACGCCCAATACTGCTATAACTGCGGGGAGAAACTCCTTAAACAAACCGAAAAAGTTTAATCCGTTCCTTAGTCACCAAAAATACCATCCAGGATATTATCTTATCCTGAGCGGGCTGAGAAACAGGGGGTCTGGTACCCCCGACACGCATAGCTTTCACAGAGCTTTGTAATGAATAAAACAAACGAAACGATCGATATTTATCTTTGTTCTTGTTCTTTAATGAATTTTGAAAGTTTCATATCAACTGTTTTAATGTGGTTAACAAACCATTTATTGAGTTCTCCGCAGAGTCTGGTCGATTCAACCAGCGGAGAATGTGGGGATTGCTTGATAGCTTCAAGCATATCCCTGAATTTAGTGTGTTGTTTAATATGAGATTCCCGGTCTGCGTATTGCGTTAATTCCATATAACGTTCTTCAATTCCAAAATGTTCGTCAGCGTAATCTTCCAAGTACGTTATTTCTTTGTTTAGATCTAGGGGCGCTACTTGCTCCAGCAGGGTCTGAATGAGTTTGCCGATATGATTTATAAATTTCGCGTGCTGAAAATCCTGCCATGCCAAGCCTGTCGTCATCTCTTCTGTCCATTCGATGTAAAGTTCATCGAATGTTATTTCGATTTTCTCTTGATTCATCTTTTCTCCAAAATCAATTAAATGCTAAAAACAGGATGATGTTCCTTTGGTAGTTCATATAGAATCCCTGATACTTATCAGTTTAGCCAAATCCACAGATTTCAGCAAGTGAACCCACCCTGTCCCATATAAAAACATCCTCTGAAAAGATACCGAAATTCGATAAGGATAGGTCCAATTAAGGTTTATAGGTCTTAATCCGGGATAAATGAGCTTATTGAACCGCTCTCAGTGTCCTGAAGACTTTTGGCGACGGTCAGGGAAAGTTTCCGCTCGCGCCATTTCAATTATTACATAACCAATTCACTATTTTATTTATCGCGATTGCCCATCTTTAAAATCGAATGATTATGGGAGGACATAAAAAAAGATAGTGATAAAATGGCAGATACTTCCTATCATGACCATCCCGTGCCAAATAGCATGATTAAACCCAATTCTGTCCTTGATGAAAAAGATAATGCCAAAGCTATAGGCCAAGCCCCCCATCGCAAGCCATAAAAACCCCCAGCCAGGCAGGTTTTCAATCAGCGGAAGCAGGGCGATGATGATCACCCAGCCCATTCCGAGGTAAGTCAAATTGGACAGTAAAGTAAAGCGGTTGATGAAAAACACCTTGAAGGTAATACCTGTCACCGCCAGCCCCCACTGGATACCAAACAGGCTCCATCCCCAGCCACCCTTGATCGTAACGAAAGTAAAGGGGGTATAAGTACCCGCAATCAGGAGATAAATACAGACATGATCAGCAAGCCTGAACCATTTCTTGACGGAATCGGAATTTATTAAATGATATAAGGTCGATGAACCGTACAGGAGAATCAGGGTCGCGCTATAGACCGATACGCCGACAATATGCCAGACATTGCCGTAAAGACTCGCAAATGTGATCAAAACAGCCGTCCCGCCTAAAGCCAATACAAGTCCCACCGCATGAACGATGCTGCTGGCTATTTCCTGGGAGTGTGTCTGATCTGAAATGAGTGAACGATGCATGTGATTCTGGTCCGCTTTGACAAAGTAAATAATCTATCCATTATTATTTTAACTATAAAACAAAATTAAAACAATTAGCGTCGTAAAATTTCTTATCAAAACCACTCATTGCTGTAGCTTGAAAATAAATAAAAACCTGAGATCAAGTCTTTAAATAGACTTTAAGGCGAATGATAGGCTGTGAAATCAGCAACTCATCAATAAGATGAAAGAGGAGGTTTTAAAACTGAGGGTTCCATTAGACTGGACAAACTCGGTTTTTAGGAAAAATGAGAGGGTGGAGGATTTTCTAAAGCACATAAAGGGCTTTTTGTTCCCGTAAAAGGAAAAACAGCTCAAGGTGAACCCGAAACCTGTCAGGAGAGCAAAAAAAAAGCCATCCCCGAATTTATCAGGAATGGCTTTTTTAAATTCAACGTAAGGCTTACTTGATAACCTGGACGTTAGCCGCTGCGGCGCCTTTTTGACCTTCTTCAATATCAAAAGTCACTTTATCACCCTCGTTGAGGGATTTAAAGCCACTTGAATTGATTGCTGAGTGATGGACGAAAATATCCGCACCACTTTCTTGTTCAATAAAACCAAAACCTTTGTTATCGTTAAACCATTTAACAGTTCCATTAGCCATTGTGTAAAACTCCATTATAAATGTATTAATTTTTTCCTAATTTCAAGCAACCACCTATGACAAAGTATCAATGAAACTTAACAAATGGTATTTTGCTTCAGGACTTAACCTGATCAAATCGATCGGTGTAGAATTAAGTCTGACAGATTAATTTAAATAGCGCAAGCTTTTTTTTTAATCCGTGATAAAATGTTTTCGACGGGCTTAAATTGGGTCGCTAAACTACGGTGACGTTGGCCGCGGCGGGTCCTTTTTGGCCTTCTTCGATATCGAAGGTAACCTTGTCACCTTCTTTAAGTACCTTAAAACCGCTTGAGTTGATTTTTGAATGGTGAACGAAGATATCCGCTCCGCCTTCCTGTTCGATAAACCCGAACCCTTTATTTTCATTAAACCACTTTACAGTTCCATTAGCCATGCGCGTCACTCCATTATTAAGTCATTTGATTTTTCCTTAATCCAAGCAACCGATTTATCAATGATACTGAATAAATGGTTTTTTTGTTTCAGGACTAAACCTGATCAACTTGATCGGGTAATGATCACATTCTGGCAAAATAAAAATAAAATTGCAAACAATTTCATTGACGCTCACTGAAATCATTCCTGATACGAAATAATGAAACATACTTCCTGAATTTCACTCAAAAAAGCCTTCGGATGGATCAAAAATGGTTTTTTTTTGAATAGATATAATCGGGATCTACCTTCTTTGAAGTAATATGAAACCTTTTAAAACAACTTTTCTTGTTTAAATTAATTTGTTTTTATGCTATCTATTGAGCACTTAAGCATTTCATACTTAGGGTATTATTAACCTAAACCCGTATTATTACTATGAAAAACGCTCTTTCCGACCCGGAGATTTTAGCTTTTACCAGACTGATTGAGGAAAGAGAGGATTTAAAGGTCACCCACCCTTTGCGGTATCTGTTCTGGGAGGCGACCCTTCGCTGCAACCTTGAATGCCGGCACTGCGGTAGCGACTGCACGAGGGATAATCAATCAAAGCCGAGGGAGATCAGCTCAGAGCTGATGAAAAAAGAACTGGTTGATATCAGCAAACATTATCCAGCCGATCAAATTACCTTTGTGATTATTGGCGGAGAGCCTTTAGTCCGGGAGGATATCATCGATGTCGGTGCTTTTTCGGCGGAGCTAGGCTACTACTGGGGCATCACCACCAATGGGATGCTGTTGGACCGGAAAAACGTATCGGCCCTGAAAGAGGCAAAGCTTAAAACCATTTCGGTCCATCAAGGTAGGGCGCTTGGTTCGCTATCCTGTTGCCGATGTCTTGGCCTTCATTGCCGAACAATTGAATGCTTGAACCTTCGGCTTCCCCAACCATAAATTGGGGAAGCCTTGACTTGTTCACAAGCAATCATTAGTATATACTTAATCTATACAAGGAGGGGGTGATGGAAGCAAAACTTTTTAAAAATGGTCAATCAATGGCCGTTCGCCTGCCAGCCCAATGGCTGAAAGAAGGGGAGTTTTCTGAGTCTGTAGATTTGGAAATGAAAAAAGACGGCTCGATTGTCATCAAGCCTGCCAAGCATTCGCCACGTGAAGGATGGGCCGAGGCGGCAGCCAAGCTTGCCCAGGCAGAAGGTGATTCTGAATGGAACGAAGCTGGGCTGGAAGATGGAATTGAAGACTTCGAATGGTAGTCAGCCAAGGAGAAGTCTGGCTGGTCTCTTTTGATCCGTCAGTGGGTTCAGAAATCCAGAAAACCAGGCCTGCCCTGGTGGTCAGTCCTGATGAAATCAACGGGCTTCGCACCGTAATTTTAGCCCCTATGACCACCAAAGGGTTTGAAGCCCCTTTTCGGCCCGCCTGCACCTTCCAAAAAAAGGAAGGCCAAATTGCCCTGGACCAAATCAAGTCACTGGATAAACGGCGACTGGTTAAACGATTGGGCAAGATTCACCCCAAGACCTTGGACAATGCCTTGTCCATTCTCCGCACTATGTTTGCTGGTTAGAGACTGGAAGCCTATGTCTCAAAATACCGCCAAAGAAAAAGTCTTAGCTAAGATCAGGCAGGCCAACAAGGCTGCCGCTGTAGGGCGTTTAATGCTGGGAGAACTCAAATCCTGGCAGGAATTTTTGCAGGCAGACTCAGCAATTCATGAAAATTTGTCCCGAAGGCAATGGAAATCAGGCGCAAAAGACGTTAAGCGAAGGCTTTCAGCGGAAATAAAGAAGTTTTGCAGTCAAAACTTTGAAGGGATGTCTATCGAGCACCTCAGTGAGTTGTTCGAGGAAATCAAAGCGAAGCGGCGTTTAGAACTTCCGGTGCATGAGTTCGAATCCAAATATGCAAAAATTAAGGGCAGAGTAATCTCTGGCAACCCAGCACACTCCACAATCGTTTTTAGTCTATGGGGGCTACAGTTTAAGTCCCCAGAAGATCACCTTGCGAAAGACGTGATTCAAGCGATTAGCAGTTTACTTGAGGCTGAGGAGTTTCTCGGTAACTTCAACAAGAAGCAACATGCTCAAATCAAAAACGAGAAAGAGAAAATCGCAGACTATATCAGCAAAAGTTCTTTTTCAGCCAGAATGGCAATTATTGTATGCAGCAGTTTGGTGGAAGCCTTTTTGAATGGTCTTTCATGGGAGTTTTGCCGCACCACTGAGAACTTGGCTGAGTTGTCGAACAATAAAAAAAAGCTCCTGAAGGATGGGTCGTTTCGAGAAAAACTTCAAAAATATCCAGAAATTTTCACCGGCAGACCGCTTTCAGAGAAAGATTCAGAAACCGTTGAAACATTTCTTGCAGAAGTAAAGCCATATCGAGATTCCTTGATGCACCCCTCTCCATTTATTGGAGACGAGAAATATGGTGGGCAGGATAAGACCATGAATTTTTATGCGATTGACTCTAAACTGGCCTTTTCCACAGTCAGCAAAACTATCTTACTAATTGCAATGATTTATAGTCACATCAATATGAATCACCAAAAATGGTTCGTGGAACTACGTGGATTCACGAATAAAAATGGCCCATGTAATCAATCGTCTTGATTGGAACTGATGGGGTTTGAGGGGTTCAGCCAAACAGCCTTAGGCATTTTACCAAAAGCTCCGGCAGTCAAACTTTTTCTCCCTGGCCCTTCGGGCACTCGAAAACAAGTCCGGCCTCGCCTTTGACAACGCCTTCGCTCTTTTGGTTTTTTGCCTTTAGGCCATTTGGTCGATTTTATTCTTAATCATTTGCTTATGAATTCAAATGAATCAGTGAACGAATTAATGCGTTCTATTTTACCTTTAGGCTACCTGGATGTTCAGGCCGCAGCCGACCTGCTGGAAGAAGCCCAAGTTTCTTTCAACGACTTTTGAGATTACGTGGAAGACTTCATCCAAGATACAGGAGTCAAGTTCAACGAGATCGATGTTTGCGGTCTTGCTTTCGAGTACGTGCTGCAAGAGGCCCGTCAAGAAATAGAGGAGGCTACTGGAATCGACATTTGCATCGATACCGAAGTCTATACCTACTTCAATTACATGTGTTCTTGCTACGACCGCCGGGAGGGAGCCTTGGAAGCGGCAAAAAAGGTGGAAGAGCCATCGGCTCTCCTTCAAGCCTTCATCAGCGTATGTTGAAGCGTCGCCGAGAAGACCCAAATCCGCGGACTGAATACTTCCCCCCCCCCATCAAACCCTCGATGACGGGGTGGCCTCCAGTGGGAGTAACTTCAAAAATACCCGCCGACTTCGCGAACCCATTGGGGGTCGTTACGGTGATCGGCCCAATGGGTATCGGAGGATGAAAGCATCGCAACGATTGATAATATGGGGAATGTCCTTGGCGTGGCGACTGGAAAAACACGCATTTACGTAGAAATCATTTATATGCATGAATTTTATTATAATTACGTTAATGTCGAGGTGGTCTAAATATTAAGCGACCTCCCCCGCGAATTTAATTTGGGGACGCTTGGCGAACAATTTTGACTTGCCTTGATCCCCAAAAAAATCTAGTCTACAGTTTTACCAACTCATCCGCAAACGGTCGCGAAACAAATCATTACCCCCTTAGGCCTGTTTCAGATGTAAAAAACCAACCGCAGGCAGATGAGCGATTTAATTAAATCTCCGTTTTTGACACCACATAGTTTTAGAATAGACCCCGCGAGTTACCCAATGAATCATAATTGAGGGTTTAAAACCACCTTTAACATTATCAACCCATTGGACTTGCGCGGTGTTCTAAAAAAACGTATTTTGTTTAAATAATAATCACCAAATCGAATTAATGATAAACACAAAAGGAAACAGCATGGAATCTTCCAATGAAAACAAAAGCGCCTGGGAAGCCTTTCCGCCAGAATACCTCGTCAAATTAAAGGAAATCATTGGGGAGGACGATTTTGAGAAATTAAATAATATTCTAACTCTATATAATCTTTTTGCTGAAAAAGCTTTTCAGGAGCCAGCCGAGCTGATCGATGAAAACCCCTGCAATTACGCGTTAAACCGTGATCTTTCGATGGGATTGTTTAATCTGTCCAATTTTTTGGGATCGGTCGGCAATCAACTGGGACAGTCCGACCAGGACGATTATATCGATGACGCGCTGGATATTCTGAGGATATCGCTACGCATCAATCCGGAAAACCTCGCGTCCCGGATGACTCTGGCTTTGCTTTGCTACTGTTTTTCAGACCTTCAGGAAGAAGCGGTGAAACAGGCGAATCTGACCCTGGAGACCTTGGATAAAATGCCTTCAGCGGTTCCGGAAGACGCGATCGAGGATATGCGCTCAAAGATGAATATCATCATTGAAGGAAAAGATTTCGACTATCCTGATGAAGAGGAAGAATAAAATCAGTCAGTCTCAACCCTAAGACCAATATGCGGGTTGAAAGAAATTTCCGAACGGGTTAACATTAATTTAAAAGCTAAGATCCAAATCTTCAACCTTTCTGATTAGACCGCTATGGAAAAACTGAGGTGGGAGGACCGTTTCACCGTTAATATCGCTTCGATTGACGCTCAGCATCAAAAACTCATCGAAATGATCAACGATCTGGAATACTCGATCAACCATACGCCGAGTACCGAAGACTTGGCCAGTGTCCTGATGCGAATCAACAAGTATTCCCTTCAACATTTCAGACATGAAGAAGAAATCCTCTTAAAAAACCAGTACGCGGGCTTAGACGAACACAAAGCTCAGCACCAGGAGCTCATCGATAAGTCCAATCTTTTTTACGAAAACCTGCTACAAAATGACAATCAGCAAGAAACCGCGCTCAATTTGCTGATGTTTCTTTATGATTGGTGGGAAAAACATATTCTTGAGTCGGATCAAAACTACGCCAAATATTTCTCTACCCAGGAAATTCTCATTCCTTAGCACTTTCCTATAATCTCCTTTTTCCAAAAGACCCATAAAACGGATAACGCTTTTTAACTGGAGCAATTTCTTTTTTTATGGTATAAGAAACCTGTATCTTAAATTTTTAACAAAATAAACTTCCAGTTAATGAAGTCGTTTTTCGTCTTGTTTGAATGTTTGGATTCTTTATTGCAATTCAATTTGCCAAACCAATGAAGAGGGCGTAACTTGAATAAAATAAACGATCAATTTTTTGAAGTCAATATGACCAATCCCGCCAAGAAAGAAATCTGGGCAGTCGCGGGCGGCAAAGGTGGTGTGGGCAAAAGTTTCTTATCATCTAACCTCAGTATCGACCTTGCGCAGCAAAACAACCGGGTCGTGTTAATCGATGCCGATTTCGGCGGTGCGAACCTGCATACTTTTTTTGGTGCGAACAACTCTAAGATCAGCATTTCAGATTTCATCAAAAGTAACCAGTTGGACCTGGAGGAGATTCTGATCCCGACCGGGGTTAAGAATCTCCTGCTTGCCAGTGGCGCGCACGATATTATCGGCTTATCCAACCCCAATTTGTTTCAACAGAACAAGTTGATGAAGGCCATCAATTTCCTAAAATGCGAATACGTCATCATCGATCTGGGAGCCGGAAACGCACCATATACTTTGGATCTGTTTTTAATGGCAGACCATGGCGTTCTGGTCACGGCGCCTGAGCCGACCTCGGTAGAAAATACCTACCGCTTCATCAAGTCAGCCTTTTACAGAAAGCTCAAATCAGTCATCAGCCACACGGGCGTCAAGGAACTCCTGGAAAGAATCACCGAAAGCAAGAATGAGGACAATCCCCAGACACCATCGGAACTGATTAAAGAGATTTCCAACATCAACTATCAGGCAGGCGAAACCCTCAAATATGAGATCGCCAGCTTTTGTCCGAAGCTGATCATCAATCAGGTCAGAACGCCATCAGATGTGCGCATCGGTTTTTCCATGAAACAGGCCTGCCTGAAATACTTCGGTATCAACATCGATTACTGTGGTTTTATCGAGCATGACAAGACCGTTCTGCAATCCATCCGCATCAGAAAACCGGTCATCCTTTACGCCCCGAATTCGACCGTTTCCAGCTGCATCAAAAGAGTCGGCCACAATATCCGGCAGAATTTTCATCTGGTTCCCACCAGTTGACCGGAACTTGTTTTCTTCAGATTTGCAAACCCCAAAATCCGGGAGACATTCCTTTTAGCTAAAACCATCCTTTTATTTAAGTATTTTTAGCCAGGTACTGGATTTTTTATCTCACGCTTAGTATAATTTTGAATAAAGGATCTCATATCAGTCCGATAACAATTTTATTATCAATAATCCCTTTAAAACCATATCCTTACTTGTTACAATGCCCATACTTGAAGTCCTGACGGCTCCTCACCCTTTTTTGAAGATCAAGGCCAAACCGGTTGAAGCTTACGATGATGACCTAAAAACCCTGATTGAAGACATGCTGGAGACAATGTATGAGAGTAGCGGGATCGGGCTTGCCGCGACCCAGGTCGGCCAGGATAAGAGATTGATCGTCATTGATATTGAACATGATCATGAAACCGGAGAGTCTTCAAAAAAACCCATGATCATCATCAACCCCAAAATCATTGACAAACAGGGGGAACAGATCATGGAGGAGGGTTGCTTGTCCGTCCCGGAATTCAGGGCGGAGGTCAAAAGGTATTCCCAGATCACCTTGAGCTATCTTAACGAAAACCAGGAGCAAAAGACTCTCGACGCCGAGGAGTTGCTGGCTGTTTGCATCCAGCACGAACTCGACCATTTGGACGGCATCCTCTTTATTGACCACCTACCGCTTTTAAAGCGAAAGATGATCTTAAAAAAACTTCAAAAAATGACCGCCAAAAATTAAACCATGAAACGCTTGAGGTTCCCGTTACTGCTTCTTTTTTTGCTTTTTTTGACGGGGAATCTATCCGCCTCCACTTTTAAGCGCCTCCTGATCAAGGAATCACATAAAATCAAAATCGAGATCGTCGAATCAGCAGCCGAAAAAACTCTGGGACTTGGAAAGCGGGATTTCCTGGAGAAAGACACGGGTATGCTGTTTTTATATCTTCAACCGGCCGAGCAACTCTTCTGGATGAAAAACATGAACTTCGAAATCGACATCATCTGGATTCTGAAAGACCGGGTCGTACATATTGAGAAAAATGTTCCTCCGCCTTCCCTCATGCTGAACGATGAGGACCTTAAAATCTATGGCCGCGGCATTTCCGCCGACAAAGTTCTGGAGGTAAGAGGCGGTCTGAGCGAACAAATCAAACTTAAGCCGGGGGACCCGATCAGATTATTGGACTGAACGGAGAATCGGCTGGAACAAGAACCAAGATGGGCGATGGATGAAAAGATAGAAGTTGGCATTGACGAGGCGGGACGAGGATGCGTGCTGGGTCCGTTGGTGATGGCCGGCGTCTGGGTAAAACCATCATCCAGACATTGGCTTGAAAAATGGAATGTCAACGATTCAAAGGCTTATGGGAGCGCGCCTTCCGGAAAAGCCCTGAGAGAGAAACTCGCCGAGAAAATTAAGGCACGTTTTTCATACCAGATCGTCTCGCTTGAACCAGAGTTGATCGACCGATATGTTCGTAAACAAGGCCTTAACCGCCTAGAGCAGGAAACCGCCTTAAATATCCTTCAAAAATCGGACTTCGATCTCGCCCTGCTGGATGGGGAGAACCTCTTTAAACCAATCACGGACCTCAATATTATAGCCAAAAACAAGGCCGACAGGGATCATCTAAGCGTTGCCGCGGCTTCCATCCTGGCAAAAGACAAGAGGGACCGCGAGTTGGAATCGATGCTTAAACCTTACGAAGTCCATTTGGGTCCTATCAGGGGCGGGGGCTATCCCAATGCTCAAACCCTTTTATTTCTAAAGTGGTTTTTAAAGCAACATGGTACCCTGCCTGCCTTTTACAGAAAAAGCTATCAGTGGAAAGCCATGAAGGAGACTCTCAACGCCGACTAGGAACTCGCTTGATCCTCAAGGTCGTCTTCCTCAAACTCCTCTTTTTCCTCATCGGTCAAATCCTCTTCCTTGCCTTTATCCAACATCGACAAAAACAGGAAAAAACTTCCGATCAAAGCAATGCCGCCCGCCAAACCGGCGATAAATTTCAATAAAAACCGTAAGATATAGCCCATAGTGTCTTTCCGAAGTGTCTTTCCGAGGTTAAGAATTGTTCATTCGCGAAATCATGTGATCTTACCATCCATATTAACTAAATTAAATTACTTCGTTCCCGCCGCTCCGTAAAGTTTCATATATAAAATAACTCTAAATTATTATGATTTAAAACAATTTTATTATAATCTAACTGTTACTAATTTTCTTATGAATTGATTATTATATAAAGAATAATAGTGAATCACATTGAATAGACCTATTGAGTAAAATTAAATAAAATCTTTATTATCTATAAACCATTTGTTCGCATAGGAATGCATATGCTTTGGATACTGAGACTATCTATCATATCAATTTTATCGTTATTTTTCATTTTTGGTTGCGGCGCGGCACAGATAAAACCCTGGGACACCAATCAACTTAGCGGCATCCGCTTCGCTTTCCAGGACCAGGATCAAGACCAAAATGAAATTCAGGGTAAGGTGATCCTTGAGGGCGCTGTCCTGCCTGAAGGAGCCACCAGCTATATCATTTTCTGGGGTAACGGCGCATCAAGCTCCGCAAAAGGGAATAAACTGGCTGAAATCGCGCCTCAAAACTCGGGGAACCCCTTGTTTATTGTTAAAGAAAATACGGGATTATCAGGAACTCATTTCCTGCTATACCTAAAAGGCGCCAAAGGAGAAGAAATTTATAGCGGGAAAAGCCTGGAAATTAAGGATGTTTACATAAATAAACCCAAGCCCGAACCTAAACCGGAGCCTAAACCCGAACCTAAACCGGAGCCAAAACCCGAGCCTAAGACGATTCATATTACGGTTGACCCGGTGCTTTTTGATTTTGACTCATCCCGCTTAAAAGATGAGTTTAAAGATCAGCTTAAGAAGACCTTTCAGGAGTTGGTCGATCCAAGTCAAGTCAGGATGGTGATCGACGGTCACGCTGACGAAAGAGGCTCCAACGAGTACAATCTGGCTCTCGGAGAAAGAAGAGGGTATGCGCTTAAGAAATATTTGGTCACGCTGGGGCTGGTTGATGAGAACATCCAGGTTTTTTCATATGGGGAAGAAAAACCGGTCGATAGGGCTCACAACGAGGACGCCTGGAGAAAAAACCGCAGGTCAGAAAGCAGGGTCGAGCCTATAGTCATCCATAATGAAACAGGGAATTAACTTCAGGCGGTTTTTCGCCTGAGCGTCCTTGACCGGTTTCACGGGAATAGGGAGTCCAAACTTCCTGACTTTGCTTAAATTTGGGGCTTAGGGGACCCGATGAAGATATACATCACACCTCTGATCATTTTTGTTTTGTCGCTGATGGTGATCCTGGGATGTCTATTTATCGCGATCAGTCGGGTTGACAGCCCCGGTTATTGGCTGAAGGCTGTCTACGTTGCGGTTTGCGCTATCGGTATCGTTTTTTTATCTTTAGCCTTTATACAGCGTATTAAGGAAATCAAGGAGAACAAAAATGATCTTGGTGAATACTGATTTCATCACTGACCAGAATTTCCAGACGATCGATATCGTCAAGGGCAGTATGATCCAGACCAAACATATCGGCCTGGATATCTTAAGCATAATAAAGAGTCTATTCGGCGGGGAGTTGTATGCCTATTCGGAAATGATCAACGAAGCCAGAGCCACCGCTACCAAAAGAATGGTCCAGGAAGCAGAAAAGCTGGGAGCGGACGCGGTGATCAATATCCGATACACTTCCAGTACGGTGATGCAGGGCGCCTCGGAAATTCTGGTTTATGGTACTGCCGTGCGTTTTATTTAAATCAGTGGGATGGATAAAAAGTTTACCGCGG
>Ga0224496_10000464_pt1 | contig 28095 bp, 27 predicted proteins | sample SF_Jul11_sed_USG_2_FD_168127 | JGI IMG/M metagenome (GOLD analysis project Ga0224496, IMG submission 168127) | Sediment microbial communities from San Francisco Bay, California, United States - SF_Jul11_sed_USGS_8_1 | ecosystem: Environmental > Aquatic > Marine > Sediment | place: USA...
TTTAGTTTCGCGAGCGGGATTACAAAATACTTCCCTGTATTTTGCCCTTCGGGCCAGCCATAAACCGGCTGTTCAATTTCGATCCCATCGAAATTAGTGGCGAGTCGAAACGGGCGCGTTGGCAAAGTTGCATGGTTCGGGAACCCGTTAGGGCAAGGTGTTATGGGCGGCCTTTTTCTGGGCACTCTTTTTTGGCTGTTGAAAAAAGAGTACCTCGCCCGTGGGTGCGACTACCCACTACCACCAAAGTTATGAATTAGTACGAGGGCTAGTATTTGTACAAAAGCCCAAACGTGGATCCCGGCTAAGAAACATACCGGGATGACGGTGGGGCGCATAAACAAAAACCTAGCCGCCAAACATCCCCTTCAACATAAAGAAGAAAATAACCGAAAGTATCGCGCCTGCCGGCAGGGTAATAATCCACGACATAAAGATATTACGAATTACATTCAGATTGAGCGCAGCTACACCACGCGCCAGACCTACACCCAGTACCGCACCAACCAGTGTGTGTGTGGTTGAAACTGGAATACCGGTTCCCGAAGCCAGAACCACGGTGGTAGCTGCCGCCAGTTCTGCCGCGAAACCACGGCTGGGCGTAAGCTCGGTGATCTGCTTGCCAACGGTGGCGATCACCTTGCGGCCATACATAGCCAGACCCAGTACGATACCCACACCACCCAGCAGTAACACCCATAAAGGTAAAATCGATTTAGCCGCCACGACGCCGCCATTATTGATAATGCCAACTACGGCAGCCACTGGCCCGATCGCATTGGCGACATCATTAGAGCCGTGTGCGAAAGCCATACCGCAGGCGGTAACAATCATCAAAACACCAAATACTTTTTCAACGTTGGCATAATGAAAATACTTATCTGCGGCAGGATCAATTTTAATTCGCTGGATAAAAAAATGACCGCCAGCCATCAAAATAAGCCCGATGATGGCCGCATAACCGTAACTTTGTAACGCGGTTATTTCCAGGCCAACATGCGCGAGCCCTTTGAGCAGGGTCACCAGCGCAATCATAAAACCTGCTAGAAATATGTAACCCGGCACATAACGCTTGGCATACATTAGCGGGTTCTCACGATTCAGAATCAGCGTTTGCACACTACGGAAAATCATATAGGACATGATTCCGGCCAGCAGTGGAGAGATCACCCAGCTGGCAACAATAAAACCAATTTTGTCCCATTTAACCGCATCCATACCAATTCCGACCATGGCGAAACCGACTATGGCACCAACAATGGAATGCGTAGTTGAAACCGGCCAGCCATTGCGTGAGGCAATCAATAACCACAATCCTGCCGCCAGCAGCGAGGCCAGCATACCGTAGAGCAGCAAGTCGGGGGAACCCGAAATAATTTCGGCATCGACAATGCCTTTACGAATGGTTTTGGTGACCTGGCCACCGGCCAGCACCGCACCGGCAAATTCGAAAACCGCCGCGACAAGAATCGCCTGCTTGATAGTTAAGGCTTTGGAGCCCACTGATGTGGCCATGGCATTGGCGACGTCATTAGCTCCAATACCCCAGGCCATGAACAGACCAAAAACAGCAGCCAGGATCAAAAATGTAGTGCTATGTTCAATAATTACTTCCATCACTCGACCCCTAGCGTGCCAGCATTAATTGCAAACGACTACCGACACGTTGCGAGCAATCCGCAATATCTCCAGTCTCTTCGATGATTTTGTACAGGAACATTACGTCAATCGGAGACATGTCTTTTTCAATAGCGAATATTTTGCGGCGAATACCGGACTGTAAATGATCAGTATCACTTTCAATTTCGTCCAGCTTGGCGAGCATAGCTGAAACAATTTTTACTTCCTGACCGCTAAAGCCGGTTTCGACCAGCTCATCGAGCTCATTAATAGCTTTTTTTGCCTGTTTACAGGCATCGACACAGCGCTGCACAAAACGAATATAGTCAATGTGAATCACTTCCGGCAACGTCATGCGACGACCGACAATAATACCGGCGATATCTTTGGCGGTATTTGCAATCTTGTCCTGCGACAACAGCACTTCCAGCAGGTCCTGCCTGGACATGGGCATAAACAAACTTTTGGGTAGATTGAGGCGCAGGGTTTTTTTCAGGACATCGGCTTCTTCTTCAAGACTGGAGACTTTCTGCTGCGTTTGTTCGACTGTGTCCCAGTCTTCATTGATAACAGCGTTAAATAGAGGCACTAACTCGGAAGCACAGGCATATACCTTAGCCATATGCTCTTGCATGGGATCAACTGGCGATCTGCCAAAAATCCCGGACATGTATCCACCTAGGGGCATATCTATTCTCCTTCCGGCACCATTGCACGAAAATAATTATGTGACTCTAAATTTTGCGCAAATTGTAAGCAATTCAAAATAAAAGGAAAGCTTTTTTTAAAACCCCTTTTTTACCTGTCGTAAGCTCATGTTTAATATAGACAAAAGTTCAACGATACAAATCATACGAAACTCCCCTTTCTTTAAAAGATTGTCGAATCTACCAGCTGTCAGTTAAACTGTGCGGGTTTAAATTTATGGGTAGCTAGAATGAATCTGGAAGGTAAAAAAGTATTAGTCACCGGCGCAGACGGCTTTATCGGTAGCCATCTAGTTGAAGCTTTAATAGCAAAAGGATGTGATGTCAGAGCATTCGTTTATTACAACTCTTTCAACACATGGGGCTGGCTGGATTCTTTTGAACCAGCAAAACTCAAGCAACTCGATGTATTTGCCGGTGACATACGTGACCCGAACGGAGTTGACACCGCAATGCAGGGCGTTGATGTTGTTTTTCATCTGGCGGCATTGATTGCTATCCCTTTTTCTTATCACTCACCTGATTCATACGTCGACACCAATATCAAAGGCACCTTAAATGTTCTCCAGTCTGCCCGTCGTCATAATACGCAACGTGTGCTGGTAACTTCCACCTCTGAAGTTTATGGTACCGCTCAATACGTACCCATTGATGAAAAGCATCCCTATCAGGGACAGTCACCCTACAGCGCTACAAAGATAGGCGCCGATCGTATGGCAGAGTCTTTTTATCGCTCATTCGACTGTCCCGTAACCATCGCCCGCCCATTTAATACTTATGGCCCGAGACAATCGGCCAGAGCGGTCATTCCGACCATCATCACACAATTGCTGTCGGGTGAATCTGAAATCAAACTGGGCAGCCTGGATCCGACTCGTGACTTCAACTATGTCATCGATACGGTGGAAGGCTTTATTGCGCTGGCTGAATCAGACAAAACCATTGGTGAAGAAATTAATATCGCAACAGGTGCTGAACGCACGATTGGTGATCTGGCTCATTTTCTGATTCAGCAACTCAATCCGGATGCAAAAATTAATCTGGATCAGGCTCGTCTCCGCCCAGAGAAATCCGAAGTCGACAGATTGCTGGGGGATAATAAAAAAATCAGCGCCCTGACTAACTGGACACCCAAACACGACCTGGAAGCAGGACTTATCGAAACCATCGCATGGTTTAAAAAACCGGAAAATTTAAGCCAGTATAAATCCTGGTTATATAACATCTAATTCGAACGGAGAAAACACATGCGTGCGATCATTCTTGCCGGCGGCAAAGGCACTCGTTTAAAGCCTTACACAACATTAATACCCAAACCGCTGGTACCGATTGGTGGGAAATATTCAATCCTTGAAGTCATCTTAATGCAATTGGCTGATGCAGGATTTACCCACGTCACTCTCGCCGTTAATCATTTGGCCAACCTTATTCAGGCCTATTTTGGCAACGGTGAACGACTTGGATTAAAAATAGATTATTCTATTGAAGAAGTTCCGCTCAATACTATCGGCCCACTGACTTTAATCGATGACTTGCCTGAAAACTTTCTGGTCATGAATGGCGATATTCTGTGCGATCTGGATTATAAAAAATTCTTTGAGCAGCACGCTGCAGCCAATGCTGATGTGTCTGTGTCCTCATTTCAACGTGATGTCAAAGTTGATTTTGGCGTTCTTGACTACGACGAAAACAACCGACTCACCGCCTTTCGTGAAAAACCTGAATATCATTTTGATGTTAGCATGGGAATTTATTGCCTCAATAAAAGATCAATAGATCGTCTGGAAAAAGGTGCCAGCTATGGCTTTGATCAACTCATGATCGATGGCATAGAAAACAAACGTCACATATCAATCTGCCCCTTTGATGGCTTCTGGTTAGACATTGGACGTCCCGAAGATTACGCCTATGCGGACGAGCATTTCTCTGAATTTTCGGATCGATTTGAATTTCTAAAGTGAGCATACTGGTCACCGGCTCATCGGGATTTGTCGGCAGACATTTACTCGACTACTTAAGAAACAACACTGATTCGAAGTGCCTCGGTTTAACCAGGACCCCGATAAAAAATAATCACAATGACACTGTTGTTTGCGACCTTAATGATAAAGATCAGCTTGATAAATTAATAAAAAAACTACAACCCTCGCTGATATTCCAAACAGCTGGTAGTTTTTCCAACGATTTTGAAACCGATTTCCAGAATAACGTACGATGCACTAAAAATATTCTGGACTCAGTTAAAGAAAACAGCCTCGCAAGCAGAATACTGCTCATGGGCAGCGCCGCAGAATATGGTGAAATTAACAACGATGAAAACCCTGTTACAGAAAATCATCCATTAAACCCTATTAGCATATACGGCTGGTCAAAAGCAGCGCAAACACAACTTGCTCATCTCTATACCAAAACTTATGGCCTGGACATTGTTAACGCCCGCACTTTTAATTTGATCGGCAAAGGCATGTCAGAAAAATTATTTGTTGGCCGTGTCGAAAAACAGATCAATGCCATTCTTTCTGGCGAGGCCGACAAGATTACAGTCGGCAACCTTGATGCTGAACGCGACTACATTGACATAAAAGATGCTTGCGCTTTTTATTACAAGATAGCGACAAAGGGAAAAGCAGGAGAAACATACAACGTCGGTAGCGGTCATCCCACAGGCATGAGAGAGCTTTTAAATAAGTTATTACATCAGGCAGGACTTGATTACTCAGTTGTTAATGAAAACTCAAATGGGAAAAATACACCACATTCCGAAGTCAGTATTATCTATGCAAGCATCGACAAACTCACAAAACTCACTACCTCTTCTTGATTACACGATTTAAGACACAAACTTATACTCACGTTATTCAGCTCGAAATCGCTTCACCGCGTCAATCAGTCGCTTCTTATGTTTGTCACTATCATCACTTCCGTAACGCAAACACTGATAATAATGAGTAATAGAACTCGCTTTAACTTTTGATGCAGGGAATATTTGCACCACACGAGCCAGAAACTCATCAGCGGATTCACTTGGCAGCTTTATTAAACCTGCCTTTTCCAGCTTCCGACAAAAAACGCCGTAATAATAACTAGCGACATCGCGTTTTGATTTAGTTTCGCCCTGCTTAAATACCCACAAAAAAACCAGTCCGCCTGACAATGTCATGGCCACTACCATCCAGGAAAATAAAGTTGCCTTATCTATATCTTTAATACCTAACATCTCAAACAGCTCCCGCTGTTTTTTATCATTAAAACCAATCACCCACTTATTCCAGCTATGGTTAAGACTATCTATGGTGTATCGGAGCTGGAACAACAATTGACTATTTGAAACCAGAAAAAACGGTAGTCGGCTTTCTTCAAGGCCGGCATTGGTAATGCCGTAATCAATACGACTGGGAGATACAGCCGCAGTCGGATCAACCCTTGTCCAACCTCGATCATCGAGCCAGATTTCTGCCCATGCATGCGCATCAGATTGCCGTACTATCATATAGTCATCCAGTGGATTTAACGTACCTCCCTGATAACCGATAACAACGCGTGCAGGCACTCCGGCTGCACGCATCAGGTAGACAAAAGCACCGGAGTAATGCTCACAAAAACCCTGGCGGCTATTAAAAATAAAATCATCTATAGCATTTTCACCCAGTAACGGTGGTGATAACGTATAAAAAAATGGGTTCGTTTTAAAATAATTCAACACTGAATTTGTATAGGTGACATTATTACCGGCAGCCATCCTTAGTTTTTTTGCCAGTGCAATAGATTTTTCATTTAAGCCTTGTGGCAGTAACAAGTTTTTTTTAATTTCCTGCGCATTCAGGGCTTTATTAGTCGCTTGTAGATTCGATATCATCGAATAAGAAAAAAGATTATTAATTTCTTTTTCTGTAATCGCCTGGAGCTCTCGAGTAACCGTATATGGGCTAGCAACCAGATTTTCCAATGAATATAGCCACTTCCGTCCATGTGGCTCCAGCATGACCGCATATTCAATTAATTTTGCATCTGCCGTAACGTATTCAATTTCAGGGCGTAAATCTTCTGGCGCATCATCACGTCTCCAGGTTCTACCATCGTAATGTGACAGTACCAGCCCACGCCAGTACAGGTCTTTTTGCTCAGGCGGCTCGTCCTTAAACATCACCCTGAAAGCGACAGCTCCCGAACTGATCAAATTATTTATACTACCCGGTGACATTTCATCGCCTACTCCGGTTATCGCTGACTTTGCATCATCCGGTATTCCCCAGAGAGGTCCCTGAATACGCGGGAATAATACAAATAAAATCAGCATCAGTGGGATCGACTGCACCACCATACGCAATGAAATTTTTATTCGAGTTTTAAAATTGGTCGAGGACAATCGATCACTGAAAATAATCAGCAATGAAGTCAGATAAATTACCACTACAAATACATAAGCGGCAATCCACGGACTCTGAGTATGAAAGAAATTGGTCGCTACCAGAAAGTAACCAAGAAAAATAACCAGCAACACATCACGCTTGCTTTTCATTTCGAACAGTTTAAGAAAAGACAACATCAATAACATAGATGTCCCCGGTTCCTGCCCTAAAATCGTTCCATATGAAACCAGCAAGGAAACAACGACCGCACCCGCTAACAAAATCCGTATAAAAGCTACTGGCTGTCTGGTGCGGCCCGTGATAATCAGCAACGTCCAGATAGTAAACGAAGCTATCAACAATAATACATAGGGTGGCAAGCGCGAATATATCGGTAGCGCCACCAGATGGATGCCGATCAGCACTGGGGTAAATTTATGCTCGTCAATCGCCATAAAGCGCCAACGCCTTTAAACAACGCGCATAATGTGTGCGTCCGTTTGCCGGTTCAATTTCTACACCGGGCAATCGTAATCCATAAACCTGTCCTGCTGCTTCAGCGTCGATGAGCAAACGAGTCATCGCCGACAAACGAGCTTCATTACCAGATATCGGCAAAGTCTGCCAGTCAATCCACTGTAATTGCGGCCGACCGCCGGAGTATTCTCGAGTCACCAACTCATCGGTACGCGCCACCACTTTCCAGGCAATACGTCGCCATGAATCGCCTGATTGGTATTTGCGCAAACCGGCATATTCTTCCATGCCCGCACCTTGCATAGCCTGGTCACCTTCTTCACTGGAGATCGAAACCGGCATCTCTGTCCTCGGTGCTGGTTTGGGATAAACCAGGCATTGCATAGATAAATCAATCCATGTCCAGGCCACAAATAAACCCGCTGGAAATTCAGTATTTAAGCGGAAACGGCCCGCATCAAGAATACCGCGTCGCGTCGTATCCGCCTGAAAATGCGCCAGTGACACTGCTCCTGCCGGAACATCAACAACTTCAAATTCCTTTCCCTGATACATCACGGCTATCGAATAGCGAGTCTGTGCATCGGGATTTTCGAGCTGCACCGCAAACAATGCCTTTTCACCTGAGAACACCGGCATACAACCACCCGCCCGCAGCCTTAAACCAGCGAGATTTTTCCAGGTGGCAAACATAATTACATTCCCCAGTCCAACCAGAATAAAGGTCAGCACATAACCCAGGCTTTTGTTGTAATTGACCGAACCCAGCAACAGCAATAACAGCAGCAGCAAAAAAATCAGGCCGGCTTTGGTCGGCAGAATATAAACCCGGTTACGATCCAGTATCACCGTGCCTTTAAATGGGCCTATGCGTTTTGCAATAAATTTAAAGACCGGCTTTCGAGTGAAATCCGGTAATCGAAAAAAAGACTTAAGAGAAAAAATGTAGCTCACGTGCTGGACACTACCCTGAGTTAAGGTATGGGTACCGTCTCGGAGATATAAGAAGCGGCTGTTTTTCCCTGATTGTCCAGCTCATCAGTACATAACTCAAGTCGATGATTCACCACAGAGGCCATAACAATTTTTATATGTTCAGGCAGGACGTATTCCTGACCCTCTATCAAGGCCAGTGACCGCGCCGCATTCAACAATGCCAATCCACCCCGCGGCGACAAACCAAATTCAAACATGGGCGAATTACGAGTAAACTCAAGTACTGCCTGAATATAATCCAGCAAGGCATCCGCAACATGTATTTTAGCCGCCTGTTTTTGTATGGTTTGTAATTTGCCACCATCGACTACGGGCTTGAGATGTTCGATCATTTCACGACGATCTGCGCCCTGCAAAAGTTCTCGTTCGGCTTTTTTATCGGGGTAACCTAAATGAATACGCATTAAAAACCGATCCAGCTGTGACTCGGGTAATGGGTAGGTGCCCAGCTGGTGCACCGGATTTTGCGTTGCTATCACAAAGAAAGGTTGCGGTAGTTTGCGCGTCGCCCCTTCCACCGTGACCTGACGTTCTTCCATCGCCTCCAGCAGGGCGCTCTGGGTTTTGGGTGTGGCACGATTGACTTCATCGGCCAAAATGAAATTAGAAAAGACCGGTCCCTTGTGAAACTCAAAACTAGATTGTTCCCGATTGTAAATGGCCGCCCCTAGAATATCAGAGGGCAGCAGATCACTGGTGAACTGAATACGCTGAAAATCCAGCCCCATGACCTGCGCGATGGTATGTGCCAGCGTGGTTTTACCCACCCCCGGCGTGTCTTCGATCAGCAAATGCCCCTGCGCCACCAGACAGGTTAAAGCCAGGCGTATTTGGTCATCTTTACCCAGGATAACCTGAGCGATGCTTTTCGCCGCCTGTTTGAGTAAGCCCGTTGAGGCCCTGGCCAGATTTGAGTTTGAACTGTTCATCTAATAATTTCCGATTCTGCAAGATTCATTTCTATATTTTGTTTTTGACTGGGTCAAGGTTTGCCCGTAGCATTATCACCTCATTGCACGTCACCTCATATAAGTGTGACAAGCATAAAACAAATACTACTTCTGGATACCATATGAAAATCATAGGCTGCATACCCAGTCGCTACGCTTCGACTCGATTACCCGGAAAACCACTTTGTGACATCGCCGGTAAACCCATGGTACTGCATGTTCTGGAAAGAGCCAAACAGGCAAAGCAATTGCACGACGTGGTAGTGTTAACCGATGATGAACGCATTCTAAACACTGTTATCGAAGCCGGTCACAACGCTGTAATGACATCGACGCAATGTGCCTCTGGCACTGATCGTATCGCCGAATACATGAATCAGCATTCAGATGCTGATATCTTCGTCAACATGCAAGGCGATGAAGTATTACTCGACCCGGATCACATCGACAAACTTACGCTAAACTTTATTAATCAGAAAAATCCAACCATGGGCACGCTGGCGCATCATATTTACGACAAGGATATTATGAGAGACCCGCACACAGTTAAAGTCGTCACCCGGCTCAACGGCAATGCGTTATATTTTTCCAGAAGCTGCATTCCGCTTTGCCATAATGGTGGACTGCCAGAACAGGTGCTGGGTCATATCGGTGTTTACATCTACACCCGCGCCACCCTGCAGGCCATCACCAAAACAACGCAGACACTATTAGAAAAAACTGAAAGCCTGGAGCAACTACGTGCACTGGAAAATAACATCGATATACACGTTACAGTAATCGAGGATTTCCACAGTTTATCTGTTGACACTCCCGCCGACCTGGCAAAAGCACAAGCCATTTTTTCATTGTAACCAGTTATTTTTCAAGCCCTGTAATTAGGTCTATACTCACAGTTACAATAATGCGCAAAAAAGATAAATGGATACTGAACTCACCAAGATCGTTACCGCTGGCACACAGATTTTTCAGGAAGGCGCTCCCGGTGATTGCGCCTATATTATCCAGGATGGTGAGATTGAATTATCAATGCTAATCAATGGCACTCCATCTGCCTTTGCCACGCTAAAAAAAGGCGAGCTATTCGGTGAAATGGCACTCATAGATAACAGTTTCCGATCGGCCACTGCTGTCGCAAAAACAAATGTAGAACTGTTAATTATTTCTCGTGATTATATTGCACAAAAAATAGAGCTTTCTGACCCTACAGTTCGCATGCTGCTCCAGGTTGTGCTAGAACGTTACCGCGATATCCATGCCCGATTGCACAACGTTTCTGAAAGTCTTAAAGAACACGAAAGCACTTCTGCCAACAGCACCATCAGCAGTTTTTTTTCACAATATCTCAAACTATCCAGCAAACTCGCTTCAGCAATCACAAACCGGCAAAAATCCAACCATGCATCAAAGCATATAAATAAAGACCTGGAATCAACCAGCGACAGCATTACCAAAGAAAACAATCTTAAACATGCGCTGGATAACAACGAGTTTGAACTTTATTACCAGCCTATTGTTAATATGCCGCAGGGCACCATCGCTGGTTGCGAAGCACTGATCCGCTGGAACAGCCCAACGCTGGGCTTTACACCGCCGGATGAATTTATCGGCCTTGCTGAAAAAACTGGACTGATTATTCCGCTCGGCAAATGGATTACCGAACAGGCTTGCCTTGCTGCCAGCGAATTTAGAAAACATCAGAATATTTACATGAGCATCAACCTGTCGGCCAAACAGTTTGAATCTGAATCATTCATGACTGATATAGAAAATGCCGTCAAAGCTGCCCGCATCACTAATGATTGTATCAAACTTGAAATCACTGAAAGTATTCTGATGACCAATCCGGAACTGGCAGAAACGAGTTTGAACAAATTAAAGACAGCCGGCTTCAGTATTGCGATTGACGACTTTGGCACGGGTTATTCAAGCTTCAGTTATCTGCACCGATTCCCCATCGACACTCTTAAAATTGACCAGTCTTTTGTTAATGCCATGTTCAATAATGAGCGTAGCATGGAAATTGTTCGCAGCATCTCACTACTGGCAAAAAACCTGAATATGAAAACCATTGCCGAAGGTATCGAAGGGAAAAATGAAAGCCAGCAACTAGATAAGTTTGGCTGTGACTATGGGCAGGGATACATGTACTCACGGCCAGTGCCGCATGATGATTTTTTACACTTATTAAAAAGTGATTCACTACCGGTACCAAGCGCCACATAGTTTGACAATAGATTTATCAATGTCACTGGCTAAATAAATTTATCCCCCCACTTAGGCTGCAACTCATGCTCCACGCCTAACTGATCCAATATTTTTGCCACCACAAAATCCACCAGATCATCGATCGACTTTGGCTGATTATAAAAACCCGGATTAGCATCAACTATCACCGCATCCATACGCGACAGCTTGAGCATATTTTCCAGATGAATGTCCGAGTACGGCGACTCACGTGGCACAATAATTAATTTCTTGCGCTCTTTCAGCATGACGTCAGCGGCGCGTTCCAGCAGATTGTTACTGGCACCGCAGGCAATGGCTGACAGAGCGCCCATGGAACAGGGGCAGACCACCATGGCTTTGACATTGTTCGAGCCGCTGGCGACTGGTGCAGTCCATTCATCTTCGCCGAACACCTGTAGCTGACCTACCGATGCCTGATATTTTTCTCTCAGAAATTTTTGAATATCGGCAACCCGCCCCGGCAGTGACAAATCTGTTTCCATACCAATAACTACTTGCGCGGCTTTGCTAATCATCAAATACACTTTGCAGTCGGCTTTCAGCAACTGTTCGAGCAAACGAAAACTGTATGGCACACCGGAAGCGCCGGTTATGCCGAGCGCAATAGTGGGCTGTGCTGATTTGTTATCGGACATCACTGAGGCCTCATTAATCTGATTTTGTCATCTCAACCAAAGGGAGAGATCTTTTTTTGTGTTTGATTTTGTCATTGTGTTAAACAGATACGTCATAAGATTTCTCCCTGCAGTCAAAATGACAAAGCTATTATTAGTTTTCCAAAGCGCTTAATAATTTAGTGTGGATGGATTCAAAACCACCGTTACTCATGATGATAACCTGATCGCCCTCTTGTGCTTCAGCGCAAATTTTCCGAATAATTTCTTCAATCACATCAAAAACCTGTGCTGGCTTACCAGATTGTTTGGCGATCTCATCCAGTGCCCAGTCCATACCTGCAGGCTGATATAAATAAATTTTGTCGGCGCCCTGTAGTGAGTTGATCAAACTTTCCTGATGTACACCCATGCGCATAGTATTAGAACGCGGCTCCAGCACCGCTAATACTCGCCCGCCTTGAGCTACTTCCTGCATGGCCGCCAATGTTTCTTCAATTGCCGTAGGATGATGAGCAAAATCATCATAAATGGTAATACCACGAACCACGCCTCGTATTTCCATGCGCCGCTTAATACCTTTAAATTCAGCCATCGCATCGCAACCATGAGATACGGGCACACCTGCATGTCTGGCCGCCGCAATTGCAGCTAGCGCATTCAATCGATTATGTGAGCCGTGCATATCCCACTGAATTGAACCTTCGATCCTGCCTTCAAGGCAAACGTTGAAACTTTTACCATCGTCTGAACAATCGCTGATAGACCATTGCTTGCCATCAAGCGAAAATTCTTCACGCTGCGACCAGCATCCTTTTTGCAGCACGTCTTTTAAATTCTCATCACTGCCATTCACTACCAGCAAACCCCGCCCTGGTACGGTGCGCACCAGATGGTGGAACTGCTTTTTGATGGCATCCAGATTGTCAAATATATCGGCATGATCAAATTCAAGATTATTCAAGATCACGGTGCGTGGTCGATAGTGTACAAACTTGGATCGCTTGTCGAAAAAAGCCGTGTCGTATTCATCGGCCTCGACGACAAAAAAAGGTTCATTGCCAAATCGTGCTGACAAACTAAAGTTACCGGGAACACCGCCAATCAGAAAACCGGGTTCCATACCCGCATATTGCAGTATCCACGCCAGCATCGACGAAGTGGTGGTTTTACCGTGAGTACCGGCAACCGCTAATACCCAGCGATCTTTCAATACATGCTCAGCCAGCCATTGCGGCCCTGAGGTGTAAGGTATATTGCGGTTCATGACAAATTCCAGTGCCGGGTTGCCGCGTGACATAACATTGCCCACTACCACCTGATCGACATCAGCAGGAATATTTTCCGGCTTGTAACCGACATTGAGGGTGATGCCCTGTTCTTCCAGCTGCGTACTCATGGGCGGATAAACATTCTCGTCCGAGCCACTTACCGTGTGTCCGGCCTGCCTGGCCAGCACCGCGATGCCACCCATGAACGTGCCGCAAATACCAAGGATATGAATATGCATCAGGAAGAAGACTCCGGAAAAACCAGTTGTGAAAGTGTAAGGGTAACAAAAAACAAAGACATCGATAAAAGCACCGCCTGCGTCATTTTAGTATTCAGGGCGTGACGAAATATGTGGGCCGTCACCAGAATTTCCCAGCTAATCAACAGCAATACTATCAGCGATAACACCTGCATACTCAATCCCGATACCTGCTCCATATTACCGTAGCTCAACACCGGCCAGGCCAGTAAATTGAACATTATGCCGGTTCCGATTAAAGCCGTCACTGTTTGCATATAGCGCGCCTGTAGATTCAGTGCCGACAAAAGCACATAACTGAAAAACAGGATGATGACAAGATTCAACAACATACGCCCTACTGCCAGCGGTGGTTCAACCACACCGCTCACTACGACTATTCCACTGAAAACATACAGAAAAATAATGCGCATCAACAACACAGCAGAATAGGGCAAATCCTGCGGAGCTGCTTTTAACAACAACATTATTATAATTTTTTGAGCAACAGACATTAAAAGTGCCTCTGTTAATTCAACTATTGTTCTACGAACCTTCGCGGCTTAGCCAAAAACCCAGCCCCTGCGTTAACCCTTCTTATGAAAGACTCGTCATTCACTGCAAAGGGTATCTTGATGCTAACTTTTTGGCGTTGCTAGAACAATGCTTACCAAAACAATACTTGAATCAATAGAGGTACCTTAAACATTAGTGCATAATACACAAAGAATAACAATGCTCTCTAAACCATGAATCAATTGCAAATTATCCGCCCCGATGACTGGCATGTACATCTCCGTGATGGTGATGTTTTAAACCATGTTGCGCCCTTTACCGCACAACAGTTTGCACGTGCCATTGTCATGCCAAATCTGCAGCCTCCAGTCACCACCGTCAAACTGGCCGTTGAGTACGTAGATCGCATCATCAGTGCTGTCGGTGATTGTGACTTCGAACCACTGATGACGTTGTATTTGACCGACAACACCCGTGCCGAAGAAATTGTACTAGCCCAAAAGAGCTGCTTTGTTAAAGCCGTCAAACTCTACCCCGCAGGCGCCACCACTAACTCATCAGCGGGTGTCACCGATATAAGAAAATGCGACGATGCTCTTGCCGCCCTGCAGGAAGCAGGATTACCTCTATTAGTTCATGGCGAAGTTACCGCTCCAGATATTGATGTATTTGACCGTGAAAAAGCTTTCATTGATCAGGTGCTCTTATCGCTAACGAATCGATTCCCAAATCTAAAAATTGTCTTTGAACATATCACCACCGCCGATGCGGTGGAGTTTGTGCTCAATGCCGGTGACAATATTGCGGCTACGATTACGCCTCAACATCTATTATTAAACAGAAATGCTATGTTCAAGGGCGGCATACGCCCACATAATTACTGTCTGCCGGTACTCAAACGTGAAACCCATCGTCAGGCCCTGCTGCATGCAGCCACCTCAGGCAGCAGAAAATTTTTCCTCGGTACCGACAGCGCCCCGCACGCCAAAAATAAAAAAGAAAATAATTGCGGCTGTGCCGGTATTTTTTCTGCACACGCGGCCATCGAGATGTATGCCACCGCTTTCGAACAGCATAATGCACTCAATAAACTGGAAGCCTTCGCCAGTTTCAATGGCCCCGATTTTTATGGCTTAAGCCGAAACACCAGTACCATCACCCTGGAAAGAACACCCTGGCAGATTCCAGACAGCTACCCGTTAGCTAACGGCGACACTCTTATTCCGATGATGGCGGGTGAAACAATTAACTGGAAACTGATTAAATAATGTCTAGCCCTGATCCTGATAAACCTTTAATGGCTCAGCGTTTTCGCGGTTTTCTACCCGTCATCGTTGATGTCGAAACCGGTGGTTTTGACCAGAAAAAAGATGCCCTGCTAGAAATTGGCGCGGTCACGGTAAAAATCGACGACGATGGTCATTTCAGTCTCGATGAGGAATACGCCTGCCATATTGAACCTTTTGAAGGCTCCAACATGGATCCGAAATCAATGGAAATTAACGGTATCGACCCCTATCATCCCTTTCGCATGGCTAAACCCGAAGATGATGCGATCCGCGGGCTGTTCAAATTCAGCGCCAAAGCTATGAAGAAGAATGGTTGCCACCGCGCCATTATGGTCGGTCACAATACTATTATGGATCTGAATTTTATTAATGCTGCCGCTACCCGATGCAAAGTTGCACGCAACCCGTTTCATCCTTTTAGTGTTTTTGATACGGTGAGTTTGGCTGGTTTAGCTTATGGTCAAACCGTGCTATCGCGATCAGCTCAGGCCGCTGGCCTACCCTGGGACACCGAACAGGCACACTCAGCGCTCTACGATGCAAAACAAACGGCTGAACTGTTCTGCGCCATCGTCAATCGCTGGACAGACACTTCAGGCCCCGTTTGGAGTTAATCCATGAAAATAAGTAAGACTTTGTTATATTAACAAAAACCGCTATTATTCAAACATTGCAATAAGAATAATTAGTATTGGTCACCATAAAAGAAACTCATCCATGAACGACAAAGATCTATCCATTATCATCGTTGACGACCTGCAATTTAGCCGCATCGTGGTTAAATCGGCACTGAAAAAAGCTGGCTATACCGGTGTCAGGCTGGCTGATAGCGCTCACGAAGCCCTCAGAATGCTCGAGGAACAACCCGCCGATGTAGTTCTTGCCGACTGGATGATGCCAGAAATGAACGGTCTCGAACTGACCGACCGTATTCGCCAGAACGACGAAGAAAAAGGTATTTACACTTCCATTATTCTTTTCACCGCCAACGAAGGTATCGAATATCTGGTCGAAGCTTTTGAACATGGCGTCGACGATTATCTGCGTAAGCCGCCTAATCCTCATGAACTTGCTGCACGCGTTAGTGCTGCTGCGCGCATCTCAGTAATGCAGAATGACATTCTGGAAACTTCACGCCAGATGGAGCAGACCATCCAGCGCCTGCAGAAATCAGCACTCATCGACGAAGTCACTGGTGCTGGCAATGAACGCATGTTAATCGCTGAACTGGACGCCAATCTGGAAGAAGCATCGACTCGAAATGGCGGTCTCTGCCTGGCCATGATCAAACTGAACAACCTTGGTCAAATTGAAGATGAAGCTGGTGAAGCCAATAAAAATGAAATTTTGGTCAGCATCTATCGTCGGCTGCGCCGCACTGTTCGCCCCACCGATATTATTGCCCGGCTGGATAACGATATTTTCAGCATTGTCATGAACCATACTCAAATTGGCTCATTCAAAATGAATGCACTCGATAGAATCATGACTGCCATCAACCAGCGTCCCTTCAAGACTGAAAATGCTGATTACAAAGTCAATAGTTCCATTGGCGTACACTATTATGATGGCACTAGTGGCGAAGCCATTAGCTCAACAGAAATGCTGGAGCTAGCCCAAAATAATCTGACCAAAGCGATCGCTCAGGGCGATAACAGCATTATTAGTTAAAACACCTGTTTTTATACCTGCACAAAAAAATGCCACCGAATCCGGTGGCATTTTTTATTAACGTATTTCAAAAATAACCTTTCGATAGCTAATTCTTAGCTATTAACCAGCGGTAGCTTCATCAATGATCTTTTTCAGATCACCACTGGCAAACATCTCCAGCGTAATATCACAGCCACCAATCAGCTCACCATTGACGTAAACCTGTGGGAAGGTTGGCCAATCAGCATAACGCGGCAGATTTTCAAAAATCTCCGGGTCCGCCAGCACGTTGCAATACGCAAATTCCTTACCCACCTGCTTCAACGCTTCTACGGTACGACCTGAAAAACCACACTGCGGAAACTGCGGCGTACCCTTCATATAAATCATTACTGCATTATTTTTTACTTGTTCGTCAATTCTATCCAAAACGTCCATCCAGCACCTCGCCTCTTAAATCTAATGATTACCCTGTTATTGGGGCACATTCTAACGATTTCAAGGGGTACATTCCACTTAGCATTGACAGGGTTAAAAATTAGAAAGACTTTGTTATTTTTAACCCTGAATATCGCTACCCTGATGAATTATAATTTCAGCGTAATCTCCAGCATCTCTTTTTCCCTTTATATACTCTTCCAGATTTTTCTGAGTCACAATACCTACTTCACCTGCTACCACTTTTCCCAGAGGATTGATGATATATGTTGCTGGCAATGCAGGTACAGGCCCTAACGGCGTCACTGGAACAGGCTCGGTACGCAAAATCGCGTAGGGAATAGCATGTTCTGTAACAAAAAGCTTTAGTCTGCCTAAACTCGTAGATTCGAAATTCACACCGACAACAACGATATCACCATCCTTATGAGCTTCGTGCAATGAAATAAGATCTGGTAGTTCTTTTATACAGGTACCACACCACGTGGCCCAGTAATTAACAATGACCCACTTGCCCTTATACTGATCTAGTGACTGCATCTGATCATTCAAATCGGGTAACTGATATTCAACAGCCCTTGCCTGCCAACTAAAGATCAGCAATAGAATCCACAAAATACCTATAAACCATCGATTCATAATAACTCCCGATTAATTCTTTTAAAGAACCTCCCGATGAACCTGCGTTTTTAGTCCGCACATTCATCAGGAGGCATTCCACTATGACTACGGAAGCATATTAATGACCTTACGCTCTGGTGCATTCAGGGTGATACCCAGGTTTACATCCAGAGCTGCTGTTACAATTTTCTGTAAGTCAGCATTAATAAGACCCGGAATGGCTCCAAACCTGGCTTTGTCTTCCTCTGAAATATCAGCAAACATTGCGCCCAGCATAAAGGCGGGGTCAAGGTAACTGATGATCAGTTTGTTTCCACCATCGATAATTTTGACGGTAATTTCGCAAGGCAGTGCATTTACATGGTGCAGCCCGGTACCCATGGCCATCTTGGCGTATTTAGGTGAACAGGCTTCAATGATGTGATTTTTGCCTGGAATGGTAATCGGCGCCGTACGTGCAGAACGCCAGCTGGATTTGGGACTCAAAATACTATCCAGAGTATCGCCATCTGCATTAATCACCGTGGGATGAGTACCCGCGTCGGCATTGCCATGAATACTCATGGTATCGATAATGGTTTGAGCTACTTTTTTAGATTCTGTTTCTGTAAATACGCCACCATCCTGCTTGGTATATGTCATGTGTAGATAAGGTGAATCCAGAGGTGAATCATCGACCACCTTGATGATATCTTCGATGGATTGATAGGCTGGTCCAATCTTCTGATCCATCACTTTCATGTCCGAATCAAACTCCGATAGGGCTGCATAAATTATGGCCACAATCTCTGCTTTCACCTGTGGTGGCATGGCATTCATGGCTTCGGCGAAAACAGGATCCTGCATGTCGGCGCTGAACAGCACATCACTAAAAAACAGCGTGAAAATAGCCGATGGATCAAGCATATCAACATAAATATGCTGATCATCATTCCATACCGACACTTCACAAGGCAAGGCGGGGGCATGTGCATATCCATTGGCGATAGTACGACCATCAATAATTGGCTCGACACCCATGGCCATACCTGCATACTTACCATTACAGAACTCAATCACATTGCCTTTCTTGGTATTAGCCGGCGTCACCACTCCTGTTGCTACATAAGTAGCATCATTGGGGTCTATTGGATCAGGTGATGGAATTTGCATCACATTGTGTACAATTTCATCATCAGTACACACACGAGTATCCAGACATTCCTTACTGGTACCGCCCAGCTTCCAGTCAATACCTTTGATGACATCGACACCCAGCATATCAGCTTCTTTCATTCTGGCCACATAAGTTGCGATTGCCACCGAAGCGGCTCGTGCCTTGTTATATGTCGCTTTATAATCAATCTGACCTCGTACTTTAACCACTGGTAATTTGGCAACACGACTAAACGGAGTCATATGACCAAAGCCCTGACTTCTTTCACCACCTACTTCTGCAATGACAGAAGTGGCGCCCATGGTCATCGCCAAACCCAGTGCTACACCACCGCATAACGCTTTTTTCACCCATCGCTCTACACAGAAATTAGATTTATTATTTGTATCAATTTTATTTTTCATTTTTTTACTCCAGTTTTTATTTCATATCATTTCAATTGAAAACGACATCCAGACCTAAAGCCACGAGCATGATCAGGATAAGACAGATATACAACGTATATTCCAGACCATGGTTCGTAAAATCTATATCATGATGACTAACGCGTTTATTCACATTTAACTCATTCATCTTTTCACCCTCATTTATTCGCAACGATCACAACATTTATTTCAATGTTGATGCCAAACTAATACAGGGGGTGCACGAGTTTCCAGCATTTTGTTCGTCGAAATTCGTACGATCTCAAACAAAATAATTTGTATTTTTTTCAGTAACTTACAGAAGAGAAAACGGGTGTTTTAACGAAAAATAACGAAGCGAGGTGGGACAGGTGAACGAAACCGGTTACATTAAACAGGTATAGGGAACATCAAACACTGTAAATAACAATCAATATTAAATACCGGCCTTACTGGATGATGCTTTCATCCCTGATATATTCAGACGAAGCTCGTCTAGTAATACTTGAAGTTTCTTCTGGCCGGATGTATTTCTTGAACCCATTTTTTTCAGCACAAACTCAGCGGTATCTATGACGCGTTGACAGCGAGGGTTTTTTGGACAGCTCTCAATATTCAAATATTTATCCAGTGTCCGGGTTGTGGGCGTCGATTTGTCGATATAGACCTGCCAAATTTTACTTTCATCCGCCAGGTCCAGTTTATTTTTGCCCAGATCATGCTCCCAGCAGGCCAGAGCGGTATACATAATATTGACACATTGATTTCTTAATACAGACTTCTCATCATCCGATTCTGAATACTGGGCAGCCAGCATACCCATAGTACTTGACCCCATCACCAGGTTTGGATTATGTTTTGCAATTTCCAATATACTATTAAGCGATTGTTCAACCACATCCATTCTTTGGTCACGGATACCTGACCGGTTAACGGCACTGAATTCGGCTAACTCATTCTGCTCATTCATCATAGGATTTAAGGCCACGGCAAAACCATGCTCACCCTTAACATCCAACCTATGAATTACTGCATTACACTTAACGTTGTCACCATTGTTACGAACACAATGCAACTCCACATGTAATTTTTGCAGCACCGAGTTCTTCATCAGACATTCTATGTCATCAGCAAACAGATCTTTTGAATCCATGTCACTCATTTCGTCATATGAGTAGCCAAATAAATCAGTCGTACCTTTATTGAAATAAATAACATCATTGTCCCTGCCAAAATACAGAATGGCACTATCATCAAGATCTAGTAGCTGGAGCAGACGATTTTGTGAATCCCTGAGATCATTGGTCCTCATCCTGACCTGATCTGCCATTAAATTAAACGTTTCTGCCAGCGTATAAAACTCTCTCAACCCTGTTTTATTAACCTCTAGATCCAGATCACCACACGCCATCTGTTTCATATCCTGAATCATTCGACTCACTGGCACAAACAAAAAACGATTAAATAACCACAAGGCAAACAACAGCGTCATCATCGACAACAAAAGGAATCCACTGGTTGTAACAATTTTTGTCTTTTCCATTTCCTGATTCAGTTTATCCACATTTTCATAGCCAACAATTCGAAATGCTGGCATTCCATCAGAAGTCAGCAAACCAAACTCAACTGGTAAAAAACCACTGGTATCTTGCTGTTCATTACTGTTTAACTGCTCACCCCCAATAGAAAATATACTGACTGGTGTTTTAGTAATTTTTCCAATATCAGGCAGGTTGAAAACTGGATCGACCACCACCTCAAGATAGGCGGTTAGTCTCAAACCACCAACAGGCACCACCATTGAATATAAAGGACCATAGGATGAACGCCACAACCCATCAATAGCCTTGAGTCGCTCAACGCCCTGTCGCTGTTTAATTATGCCGCTGATATAAGCGGCGATTTCAGATTCCACGCCAGTCATACCCATACTGCTTTCAGCGAGTAATTTGAGATTCAGATCAAAAATTCTAAGCTTGACCATGTTCACTTTTGAAAACCCGACAAAACCATTTATAAAGGGGTCATCGAGAAGTGCAATAATATTTTCACGTCCACCAGGCTGTTCAATATTCTTCACTGCATTCACCAGCTCAGAACTATTACCCAGCTTCATGCCCAGATCGAAAGTATATCCTCTGACATCTTTGAGCATTTCCTGGGAAGCAACTTCAATGACACGTGACAAACTGCTCATCTGTGCATTGAGCGCTGACTGGCGGAAATAATTACCCGCAAACAATGACAAGACAATCGCTACAGTGCCTATCATCATGAATATAATAATAGTGACTGTCCTAATTGATAAATTTTCTATACGCATGAATATATAAATAAGTTAACCGCTAGTAATCCTTAGCCTTCATCCTTCATCCTTCATCCCTAATCTGTAATTACAGGCAGGTGCTTATCCATCCATTCATTCCAGCCACCCCGAAACCAGAAGATATTTTTATAACCCCACTCCAAAGATTTGGAAACGGCATCAGCACTTCTCAAACAACGTGTTCCATTACAATAAAAAAGAATAGCTTTAGTTTTATCAGGTGCAATCATTTCCATATCTTCCTGCCGCATCACTGTATTTAAGATATTAACCGCACCTTCAATGTGCCCCTTTGAATATTCGGTTTTCTTACGAGAATCTATCACGACAAGATCCGGGTTTAGCAAAATCAGTTCAATAACTTCTTCTGCACTCACAGCAATAGCCCCTGGAATACTTTCTGGAACAAATGGTTTCTCATCAGCCAGCAATTTACTTGATAACATCAAACACAAACAGAACAATATTGGTCTGCTCCTGGTAAATCTGTTGTCCTTAATATGCATTTGCGCAACCTGCTATTTACTTTAGAAAAGAAATCTTCATACAGTAATACTTGCTATCTAAAAAGACTAAATACCAGAATATTAATGATAATCGTCTTACCGAATGTGATGAAATTATAGCTCTATATGAATTAAAGCCACATAATATTCATGGAATGACAAGGCAATTAGACTTTGTCCAAAAAATCTAATCAATATTCTGCTGTAACCACAGTTCCAGTGCAGCCAGGTGCCAGAGCTTACTTCCCTGTAAGCGGGTCAAATAATCATCAGGATTTTTCAGCAGTTTTTCGACGTAAGCAGGATTAAACAAACCACGTTTTCTGGCAGCATCACAAAATAAAATTTCTTTCATAAATTCGAGAAATTCGCCGCGTACGTATTTCAGTGCTGGCATAGGGAAATAGGCTTTGCTGCGATTGACCACGCTGTCGGGCAGAAAGCCGTGAGACATTTCTTTGAGCACGTGTTTACCACCGTTAGGCAGTTTCATTTCCGGCGGCATGGTCGCAGCCAGTTCGATCAATTCCTGATCGAGAAATGGCACGCGTGCTTCCAGTCCCCAGGCCATGGTCATGTTATCGACACGTTTGACCGGGTCATCAACGATTAAAGTGGTGACATCAACGGCGAGTACACGATCAAGATATTCATCAGCTTCAACTTCATCGAGTAGTTCGGCCATCATTTTTGAAGTGACATCTTCACAGTGGAAACGGCTATCGACGGTTTCCAGATATTCATCGTGGTCGCGATCAAAATAATGTTCAGAAAAACGCCTGACTCCCTGTGTAATGGAGTGGTGCATGCGTGGATACCAGAAGTAACCACCAAAAACTTCGTCTGCACCCTGTCCACTTTGTACCACTTTAACTTCTTTGGAGACGACTTCGGAGAGCAGATAAAAAGCGACCGCATCCTGGCCGAACATCGGTTCGGCCATGTGTGCAAAGGCTTCCGGCAATCTAGGCAATACCTGATTATTCGGTACTAAAAAACGATGATGTTCAGTGTTGAAATGCCTGGCCACAGCGTCAGAATATTCAAACTCATTGCCTTTTTCTTCGGGCTGGTCTTCAAAACCCACCGAAAAAGTTTTTAAATCTTTGGCACCGGCTTCGGCCAACAAACCTACCAGCAGACTCGAATCTATACCACCAGATAATAAAACCCCGACTGGTACATCGGCGATTTTTACTCGCCGTTCGACCGATTTTTTCAATGAAGCTCGAATCGCGTCCACCCAGTCCTGTTCGGACATTTGTTTATCGGGGCGTTTAGCACTTAGCGTCCAGTAGCGCTTTTCTGTTACGCTGCCATCGTCTTTGAATACCATGTAGTGCGCCGGCTTCACTTTGCGAATACCTTTTAAGATGGTACGTGGTGCGGGTACTACGGCATGCAGGGTAAACAGATTGTGCAGGGCGGCGGCATCGATATTTTTATCAATGCCATCGTCAGCATGAATTAAGGCCTGCGTGTTAGAGGCAAACAGCAGGCGCTGACCAGTCTGCGAGAAATAAAGCGGTTTGATGCCAACCCGGTCACGCGCCAGCAGCAGTTCTTTTTTATTGGCATCCCAAACGGCAAAAGCAAACATGCCATGCAGTCGCTGCAGGCAGTCGGCACCCCATTCGGCAAAGGCCCTCAGGATGACTTCCGTATCACCGGTCGATTTAAACTCGTGCCCCCTGGCCTGCAATTCTTCTCTCAATTCGGGGTAATTATAGATAGTGCCATTGAACACCAGCGCAATACCTGCGTTCTCATCCAGCATTGGTTGGCTGGCTTTGTTGGATAAATCGATAATCGCTAAACGACGATGCCCCAGTCCCACAACGCCATTAAAATAACTACCTTCACTATCAGGACCACGCTGCTCCAGTTTGTTCTTCATACGCTCAATGCGCGCCTGGTCCGAGCCGGTTTGATCAAATCTTAATTCACCGCAAATGCCGCACATAGTAATCTACTTTTAGTTAGTTATTTTTATGGAAGAAATAAAATCTTACTATCGGTACAACATCACCGCTACCTGTCTGATTTTGTATTTCCAGCTGTGAATCTTAAATTTAAAATCAACTTACCGTAATGCTAGCTGCATTTTAACATTTGTCTCACTGATAAATAATTTGGTGAAGCAAGGTCCATTAATGTCTAATAACACTTTAAGTCGTATGGATATAACTGATTTATATAAATATTTTTAACCAATCAAATGATTATTATTCTGATTTAGAGTTGCATTATATACTCATATATCCTATCTTTAGCGCCCAGTAATTCTTATAAATCTCTGAGGAAAACACATGAATCCTTTAATGACTATCAAAGGCACCCTGGCCGTTGGTTTTGTTCTGGCTCTGGCCGTTGCATTCGGTCTGGGCAATGGCCTGGGCGGCATGAATCTGGTGATCTGGCTGCACGTTCTGGCTGGTGTGGTCTGGATTGGCCTGCTCTACTACTTTAACTTTGTACAGGTTCCCGGTGTTGGTAAAGCACTAGCCGAGAAAGACAGTGGCGGCCCCGGTCCTGCTGCAATCAACAAATATGTGGCTCCAACCGCTTTGCTGTGGTTCCGCATGGCAGCCGCCGTGACCTGGCTGACCGGCCTGAGCGGTCTGGCACAACTGGGTGGCGGCATGGTCGGCATTGTTGATGCATTCATGCTGTCAGGCAACATGGCCGTAATCGGTCTGGGTGCCTGGTTAGGCACTATCATGCTATTCAACGTATGGGTTCTAATCTGGCCTAATCAGAAAAAGATTCTGGGTCTGGACGGAAAAGAACACAGCGCAGAAGCCATTGCTACAGCGAAAAAAGTAGCTCTGCTGGCTTCACGTACCAACACAGCACTATCGATTCCGATGCTGCTATGCATGGTTGGTTACGCTCACGGTATGACATTCTAGTCAGCACCGCTAGCCAATAGCGAAAGGCGAGTGCCTCTCATTATCGAGATGACTCGCCTTTTTTCATTTCCGAACTAAATAAACAATTTGTACATATCACTAGATCTAGTATAATCAGTCGTTTAGCGGTGGCCAAGGCCGCCGTTTTTGCTTTTTCAAGAATCTCGATATGGTTTTAGTATATGGCTAACAATGAACATATAATGAGCACTTATGCCTCTATGCCGGTCACTTTTAGTTACGGCAAGGGTGCAATGCTGACCGACACTGAAGGCAAAGAATATCTGGATGCGCTCGCCGGCATTGCGGTCTGTGGTTTGGGACATGCTCACCCCGCTGTAACACAGGCTATCTGCGAACAGGCTGGTAAGTTAATGCATACCTCCAATCTTTACCAGATAGAAAACCAGCAGAATCTGGCCGACAAGTTGTGTGAACTATCTGGACTTGATCGGGTCTTTTTTTCTAACTCAGGTGCCGAAGCAAACGAAGCAGCGATTAAACTGGCCCGTCTGTTTGGTCGTAAAAAAAATATCGATGTGCCCACTATTGTTGTCATGGAAAATAGTTTCCACGGTCGCACTATGGCCACACTCAGTGCCACTGGTAGTCGCAAAGTACAGGCCGGTTTCGAACCGCTAGTACAGGGTTTTGTTCGCGCACCATATAACGATATCAAAGCGATTGAAACCATCGCTAAAAATAACAACCGTGTTGTTGCCATTCTGGTTGAACCTATACAGGGCGAAAGCGGCATTCAAATGCCAAGCGCTGACTATCTGAATAGGCTACGCGAGTTGTGTGATAAATATGACTGGTTGTTGATGCTGGATGAGATTCAAACGGGCATGGGAAGAACCGGAGAGTGGTTTGCTTTCCAGCACAATAAAATCAAACCCGATGTGATGACACTGGCCAAAGCTTTAGGTAATGGTGTACCCATTGGTGCCTGTCTCGCAAATGAAAAAACTGCAGCCATAATAAAACCCGGCAATCATGGCTCTACATTTGGCGGCAACCCGCTGGCTTGTGCGGCTGCATTGGCGGTTATTAAAACCATGCAATCAGAACAACTGGTCACGAAAGCAGCAGAGACGGGGACCTATCTGCTGGAAAGTTTGCAACGAGACCTCGGTACAATAAAAGGTGTTCGCGAAATTCGTGGTAAGGGTTTAATGATAGGTATTGAACTCAGCCAGCCTTGTACTGAACTAGTTAGTCAGGCACTGCAACAGGGTTTATTATTTGCTGTTCAATCCGAACACGTTATTCGCCTGTTACCACCTCTGATTCTGAGTAGAGAACAAGCTGATATTATTATTCAGAAAATCACTCAACTGGTTACAGCTTTGTTACAAAAGGAAGTAGCCTGAGATTACCATGACAGTCCGCCATTTTTTAACACTGACTGATCTCGACAACGGCGAGATTAAAAGACTTTTAAAACGCGCTATTGAACTAAAAACCATGCAGCGTAATGGTGTAGGCTACGCGCCACTAAAAAATAAAGTACTGGCAATGATCTTTGAAAAATCATCGACTCGTACCCGCGTTTCTTTTGAAACTGCAATGGCTCACTTTGGCGGTCAGGCTTTATTTCTTTCTTCTCGCGATACCCAACTGGGTCGTGGCGAAACGATTGAGGATAGCGCCCGTGTTCTTTCCAGCATGGTCGATTGCATCATGGTGCGTACCTTTGAGCACGAAAAAATTGAGCTGTTTGCCAGGCATTCCTCGGTACCTGTGATCAATGGCCTGACTGATGACGCACACCCCTGTCAGTTACTGGCTGACATGCAAACCTACTTTGAACATCGTGGCGACATTCAGGGCAAAACTGTTACCTGGATCGGTGACGGCAACAATATGTGTCAGTCATATATGCAGGCAGCAAAGTTATTAGACTTCAAACTCAAAATTACCTGCCCGGAAGGTTATGAACCTGATCAAAAGTTTATTGATGAAACCTCTGGCCATATTGAGCTGGTTGCTGATCCCAAAAAAGCCTGTGAACAATCTGATTTAATCGCTACCGACGTCTGGGCCAGCATGGGTCAGGAAGAAGAGCGTGAACTTCGTATCAAAGATTTCAAACCCTATCAGGTAAATGCTAGCCTGATGCAGATGGCTAAACCTGATGCGCTGTTCATGCATTGCCTGCCGGCACATCGTGGTGAAGAGGTCAGCGCTGAAGTTATTGATGGCAAACAAAGTGTTGCCTGGGACGAAGCTGAAAACCGCTTGCACGTACAAAAGGCTCTGCTCGAATTCTTACTTGTTGGCTAATACCGTGCTTTGTCGCGCACATAACTCAACAAAAACATATAATAAATTAGCGCTTCTGATACCGTTTGCACGAATAGCGTGTAGTCTCACCATTATCTTTTTTTCGACCACTGCATTTTCTCAGCGCAATGAAAATTGCTCTGCAACTACTGACTCTGTTATTTATCAGACACCACCTATATTCCAGGAACAGGAGGTAATTAACATCAGTGCCGATCAAACGCGCTCAGATAGTCAGGGCAATACAGCATTTCAAGGCCACGTAGTTATTGAAAAACACGAGCTACGCATCACTGCTGATAATGCTTCCTATAATGCCAACACTGAGAATATCAACATTGATGGTAATGTACACGTCGACTCAATAAACATGGCTATTGATGCTGACCTGGGCCGTTTATCAAAAGAAAAACAATCCTCTTTCTTCGAGGGCGTTAAATTTCAAATCGGCAAAAAAAACATGCGCGGTAAAGCAAGCAGCATCAATGCCGGTATAGAAAATAAAACAGAACTGC
>Ga0224496_10000465_pt1 | contig 28070 bp, 23 predicted proteins | sample SF_Jul11_sed_USG_2_FD_168127 | JGI IMG/M metagenome (GOLD analysis project Ga0224496, IMG submission 168127) | Sediment microbial communities from San Francisco Bay, California, United States - SF_Jul11_sed_USGS_8_1 | ecosystem: Environmental > Aquatic > Marine > Sediment | place: USA...
GACCGAACCTCAATGATGCGCCCCTGCTCTCCCACCTCGGAATAAAGGCCCTCCAGCACGGCTAGATCATCGCCGGCGGCCACCCCTTGCACACCGTGGGCATGGCAGTAGCGGATATGCTGGACCAGGATGGCCGCCTTTTTCGCAAAATCGGCCTTATCCGTGGCCAGCTGCACAGCTGAATCCACCGAGGGAGATCGTAACAGGGAAACGCTGCAATCAACCAGGGCCGGGACGATGGTACAGTGCGAAAAATCATCGATGGCAATCGCGTCATGGCGAGGCAGATCGGCGACGGAGCCAATGGCGGTTATCATGGTGTCGGTAACTTTCAGAAAGACATTCCGGCGCACCTCAGCGCCGCTGCCGTCGATAAAGCTGCCCGCCACAATAATACGTGTTCTTGCCATAATTTTTTTCCCTTATGCATGCGGTCATGCTTTAACATTAGCATCAGGACGGTTATACTACTCGTGTAAGAATGATTCCCAATTATTAATTACACCATCATGCTCAAGATATGTAGTCCTAAAAAAACCGAGTTAAACGCGCAACCATAAAGAGTTTGCCAGATGAATAATTCCGTACAAAAAAAATGTGTGACCTGTGATGAACCGCTGAGAGATGAATATTGCTACAAATGCGGGGAAAAGGTGCATCACCGCCATGAATTCGCGCTCCATCATTACGCCCGGGAGATAATCCACCAAATCATCCATCTTGATGCCAAGATCTTTAAAACCCTGCAGATCCTGACCACCCGCCCCGGCCAACTCACCGAGGAATACCTGCTCGGCCGCAAAAACAAGTATATTCGCCCGATCAGGCTTTATCTCTCCCTGAGTATGCTCTACTTTTTCAGCTTTTCTTTTTTCGACAAGGCGGCGCTCCTTGATATTCGTCTGCTGATCAAGTTTGACTTTAGCGGGCTGCTGCTACCGGCGGTTACCGCCAAGCAACAAGCCATGGGCCTTGCCGGCGAGATGTTTTTCAGGACCATTAATCAACAACTTAACAACAAGATCGCCCTGTTGCTTTTTCTGGCGATTTTTGCCTATGCCCTGGTGTTCAAGCTTATTTTCCTGGCCAAGCAACGATATTATGCCGAACATCTTATCTTCTGCCTGCACCTGATGTCTTTTTCCTTTATGCGGGATGTTGCCTTTTTGCCGATTTTTCTGTTCAACAAGCCCTTGGGGTTCAGTCTGGCCCTATTGACCACGGTTATCTACCTCTTTCTCTCGGTGAAACGGGTCTATTCCGCCAATATCCTTAAAATTACCGCGGCAACCATCGGCCTTTATTCCGCCTTCAGCATCATCCTTTCCGCCTGTACGGCCTTTGCCCTGTACCAGATCCTTTTTATGTAAAAGTCATCCCCAGGCGAAGGGGAAAATATGATTATCTCGGGATCAACTGCAGATAGGCCGGTTGCCAGCGCATCCCCTCGATCAGCCGGTCAAGCCGCTCCGGCTTATTATTATGCTCGTAACGGCTGAAATGACATCTGCGGGCAACTCCCTCCTCAATGGCCACCCGGCCCACGGCGCGGGCAACATGCAGACTCACCTCGCTTAAGTTCCGCAACCTGGGCAGCAACACCCCTTTTGCCAAGTCCTCCGGCGTAACGCACTCGGCCACCGCTTTGGCCGCCGCGCTAAAAAATCGGGGCAAGACCTCGCTTGAGCCTGCGGCCAAGGTGCCGAGCCCTACCCCCGGAAAAATAAAAACGTTATTACATTGGCCAACCCTTACCCCCATTCCCCTTCCTGTTACCGGGGGAAAGGGGCTGCCCGTGGCCACCAGGGCGCGGCCCGAGGTCCAGTTATAAATATCCTCGGGCACGGCCTCGGCTTTAACGGTTGGGTTACTCAGGGGCAGGATCACCGGCTGCCGGCTATTGTCCTGCATGGCCTGGACAATCTCCCGGGAAAAACATCCAGACTGGCCGGAGGTGCCGATCAATACCGTGACCCCCGCCTGGCGGATAACACTCAACAGGTTGCCGTCATCCTTGGTCCGGTACCAGTCGAGGGCCTGGGGATCCTTGGCAAATTTTTGCTTATAAGGCTCCAGCTGCCGGGCGGTGGTGACCAGCCCCTGGCTGTCGACGGTGAAGATCCTTGCCCGGGCCTGCCCATGAGTCAGGCCGGCCTCAAGCAGGGCAACCTCAATCTGCTCGGCAATGCCGACCCCGCCCGCCCCGGCGCCGTGAATGAGATAGACCTGCTGATCCAGGGTTTCCCCCTTGATCTTCATGGCGGCGATGATCGCGGCCAGGGTAACGGCGCCGGTGCCCTGGATATCATCGTTAAAAGAGACCATCTCATGGAGATAGCTGTCCCGGATGGCAAAGGCGTTCTGCTTGGAAAAATCCTCCCACTGGCAGATGGCATGGGGAAACACCGCCTTAAAGGCCTTGGCGAATCGCTGGATAAACTCGACATACTCATTATCCCGCAGCCGGGGATGACACCAACCCAGGTAATTGGGGTCGTTGAGCAGATCATGGTTGTCGGTGCCCACATCAAGGGAGATCGGCAGACAATGCCAGGGGGCGACCCCGGCGCCCTGGGTATAGAGCATCAGCTTGCCGACACAGATGGCAATCCCGCCCGCCCCTTGATCGCCGAGCCCCAAAATACCCTGGTTGTCGGTAACCACCGCGACCCTGATCTGGCGATGTTTAAACCGTGCCAAAATCGACTCGGCCTGCTCGATGTTGCCCGGAAAAAAATGAAGGCCGTTCACCCTTCTGAACATGGACGAATAATGAAGACAGGCTTCCCCCACGGTCGGGGTATAGATAATGGGAAGAAACCGCTCGATGTCACTGGCGATCAGGGCATGGGCCAGGGTAACGTTGCGGTCGAACAGGTCACGGATATAGACAAATTTTTCAATATCACTTTTCTTCTGGGCCAGGGCCGCCAGACTGTTGTCGATCTGCTGGGCCATGGTCCTGATGCCGGGGGGCAAGGTGCCATGCAGATCCAGCAGGTTTCTCTCGGCCAGGGTAAAGGCCGTTCCCTTATTGGTATAGCTGTTCTCATAGACCCCAAGCCCTCGGGAATAAACCATAATCTCCCTGGTCTTGCCGAAATCATCATACTCGAAATTATAGCTGTTCTGATCCATGCCGCTCGTTTATCTTCCTTTTTTAATCAATAAATACCAAATGTTACAGCCAATCTAAAAATAGGGGCCGGTTTTCGCATTAATTTGGCGTTATTGTTTCGCTGTTGTATTATGATTGGGGCAAACGCATAATTAAAAAAAACGATCATCCACCACGCCAAGCGTAAAACTTCATCTTTTTTAGTCTACTATATTTGAGCTCATGAAATCCTGGAAATCTATACTGGCACAAAGCATAACCACCCCGCAACAATTGGCCGAGCATTTCAACCTCGATCCGGCCCCTCTGACCCAGGTGGTCGGCCGCTACCCCATGCGGATCAATCCCTATTATCTGAGCCTGATCAAAAAACCGGGGGACCCAATCTGGATGCAGGCGGTGCCCACCCCCCTGGAACTTGAAGACAAGGTCTGCTACGAGGATCCCCTGGATGAAGAAAATCGTAGCCCGGTGGCCAACCTGGTTCACAAATACCCGGATCGCGCCCTTTTTCTGATCGCCAACCAATGCGCCATGTACTGCCGCTTCTGCACCAGAAAACGAAAGGTCGGCACCCCTGCCATGATGATCAACCAGGCCACCATGCAGGCTGGCTTTGCCTACCTTAAGCAAACCCCGGCAATCCGCGATGTGCTTATTTCCGGCGGCGACCCGTTGTTGCTCGATGACGCCACCTTAACCTGGATCCTCACCAATCTGCGCCAAATCCCCTCGATCGAGATCATCCGCATCGGCAGCCGGGTTCCCTGTACCCTGCCCATGCGGATCACCACCAGGCTTGCCGGCCTGCTCAAAAAATTTCACCCCCTCTACATCAACACCCACTTCAACCACCCGACGGAGATCACCGAACAGGCGGCTCTGGCCTGCGCCAGATTGGCCAATGCCGGCATCCCCCTGGGCAACCAGACGGTTCTCTTAAAAGGGGTGAACGACAATCCGGAAACCATCGGCGAGCTGATGCATAAGCTGCTGCAGATCAGGGTAAAACCCTACTACCTTTTCCAAACCGATATGACCAGGGGCACCAACCACTTCCGAACCAAAATCGAAACCGGGCTTGAGATCATCAGATCCCTGATCGGCCATACCTCGGGCATGGCGGTCCCCACCTTTGCCGTTGATACCCCGGGGGGCGGCGGCAAGATTCCCTTGGTGCCCGAATATACGACCAGTATCGGCCGAGAATTCAAGTTTTTAAATTATCGCGGAGAATCTTGCAGTTACCACAACGCGCTGTAACCCCCCTTTGATCAAAAAAACGCGAACCTCGGCCCGGGCCAACCTAAACATAGCGACTTGGCATGATTTTACCCCAACAAATTTCCCGCTATGCGACAGGGTTTAAGCGCACTCCTGCAAATTTTATCCCCAAATCGACCATGACCAATTGTTTCGCGGTTTAATGAGTGATAGGATAAAAATAGATATGGGAAAGAGGAGACAATCATGCAAAAAAAAATCCTTGTTGCAGTCGACGGCTCGCCATACAGCAACAATGCCCTCAAATATATCGGCAAACTTTTCCAGAACCTGACCGATATCCATTTCCATCTGTTTTCCATCGTCCCCACCTCCGGCCCCGGCCCGGCCGCCCGGGAATGGCTAACCGAGGATGAACTTTTCAATATCATTTCCCCTGGTTGCCGCAACAAGCTTATCGCCCAAAAAAAATATATGCAGGAGGCGATCCGCCAGTTAACCGGCTTCGGCATAAGCGAGGATCAGATCAGCCAAACGGTCCAGCTTTCCAAATTCGGGGTGGCGGAGGATATTATCCAACAAACGCGCATCGGCAACTATGACGCACTGCTGATCGGCCGGCGCGGCATCGGCAAGCTGGAAGAGCTGTTCATGGGCAGCGTATCAGCCACTATTCTCGATAAATGCCATGATTTCCCGATCTGGGTGATCGACGGCGAGGTGAATCCAGCCAAATTCCTGGTTCCCTTCGACGGCACCTGCCATGCCATGATGGCCATTGATCATCTCTCCTTTATCCTGGCCGATAACCCCTATGCCGAGGTAACCCTGTTCTATTCGACCGCCTTGCTGGGCGACCAACCCAAAATCATTGTTCAGGATTTTTACGATATATGGGGAAAAGAATGGTGTGATCAGCATCTGAGCCGCCCGGACAGCCTGTTCCATGGCCCCAAACAGCTGCTGATCGATAACGGCTTTCCGGCTGATAAAATTTTCTGGTTGCAGACCTTCAAAGGGATAGACCCCAGCCGCCAGATCCTGAGACAATCGCTGCTAGACGAATTCGGCACCATTGTGCTCGGGCGCCGGGGCGAGGACGTCGACAAAGGCATCTTCCGCGGGGTTTCCGACCGGGTGCTGCTGATGGCCGAACAGGTGGCGGTCTGGATCGTCGGTTAACCCAAAGGCTGACCAACCTCGAAAAACAAAGGCAGCCCGGCAGCCAGAGCTTGCAATTCAACCGCCAGGGTGATTGTGATTATCTCGGATTGCGCCGACGATTGTTAGCCTAATTCAAATAAAAATAAGCGAACATAGCCAGGAAGTTTGACAAGATAAGCTTTTTATCAGCATAATTAAAAAAAATTCTTGATATCTTCAGGAGATAAACCTTGTCCGGCATGACCAAAAAAATACTGGTGGTAGACAACCACCCGATGATCCTTAAACTGATGTCCAATATTCTTGAAAAAGAAGGACACGAGGTAATGACGGCCAGCGATGGGCTTGCCGCCCTCAACGTGCTTGAGGTGTTCGCCCCTGACATTATTTTTCTCGACCTGGTCATGCCTAACATTTCCGGGGACAAACTTTGCCGCATCATCCGCGGCATGCCGCAGTTTAAAAATGTTTTTATCGTTATTCTTTCCGCGCTGGTAGGCGAGGAAGAGATCGATTGCCAAGCAATCGGGGCAGACGCCTGCCTGGCCAAGAGCACGGCTAAATCAATCCAACGATTGGTAATGGACATCATCAACAAAAAATCTCCACGATTCAGTCAGCCTCCAATCGTAAACATTGACGACACGAGATGTCAAAACATCACCAGGGAACTCCTCTCGTCCAAAAGACATTTCGAAACCATCGTCAACAACATGTCGGAAGGAGTTTTTGAACTCAACCTTGAAGGCAAGATCATTTATGCCAACCCCAAAGCCATCAGCCTTTGTGTAACGGAAGAAGAAAACATCCTGGCTAAATATTTCAAAGATCTTTTCAGCCAAGAAGAGCGGGAGGTAGTCGACAGGCTGCTGAGGACCAAAAAAAATATCACCCCCGCTTTTGAAGAAGAATTTATCCCGGTCAAACTTCATAAAAAATATGTCGCTCTAAACTTTTTGGATGTCATTCATGACAACGAGAAAACAATCTTAGCCATTGCCACGGATATCACCAAACGACGAGAGGCGGAAGCGGCCCTGTTAAGCAGTGAAAACAGATTCCGTGAACTATTCGATCACATGAGCAGCGGGGTTCTGGTCTATGAAGCAAAGGATATAGACGGCAATGATTTTATTATTATCGATGCCAATCACGCAGCGGGAAAAATTGAAAATATCCAGAAAGAAAAAATAATCGGACGAAACTTGCTGGATATTTTCCCCTGGGCTAAGGACTCGGGCCTGTATGATCTCCTCCACCGGGCCTGGCACTCCGGGCACCCGGAAGATCAGTCATTGTCCATCAAGGATAACGGCCTGGTTATCGGCTGGCGAGAATACTATATCTACCGATTGCCATCCGGAGAGATGGTCTCGATTTTTGAAGATGTTACCGCCCAAAAACATGCGGAAACGGAACTTGCCTTTGAATCGGCAATCAACGAGGCTGTCGCCCAGGCCTCCAAGATGATCATCTCTTCAGATTCCCTGGATGCTATTTCCAAAAAACTTATGGAAGAAGCCCAGAAATTAACCAAAAGCAAATTTGGCCTGGTCGGCAACATCAACCAGCTGACCGGTGATCTTGAGGCTACCGCCCTGACAACCAACATCGCCGGAGAATGCGAATATGCCGACAAACCGATTATTTTTCATCAACCTAAAGGACTGTTCGGTTGGGTATTAAAGAATAAGGAAGGTCTCTATGTCAATTCGCTAAGCGATGACAAGCGATCATACAGTACACCGGAAGGCCATGTCCCTATAGAAAATTTCCTCGCCGCACCGGCCATGATCGACGACACCCTCACCGGAGTCATCGCCGTGGCAAACCGCGATGGAGACTATGAAAAAAAAGACCTGGCAACCGTCGAGCAATTTGCCTCTCTTTATGCCATGGCCGTGCAAAAACACCGGGCGGAAGAGCATATTTCACACATTGCCCATCACGACCAGCTTACCGGTTTAATCAACCGCCATCTTTTCCCGGATCGTCTGGCCCAGGCTATGGTTTTGGCCAAAAGGCATAATAAAAAAGCGGCCCTGCTTTATGTCGATCTTGACCGCTTCAAACAGATCAACGACAACTTCGGCCACCAGGCCGGGGATGCTGTGCTTAAAGAGGTTTCCCGCAGAATTAAGGCAACCATTCGGGGCTCTGACACGGTTGCGCGAATGGGCGGGGATGAATTTGTCATAATTATCCATGATGTAACTAAAAAAACCGACCCTGCCGACGTTGCCCAAAAGGTCCTGAAAGCACTTATCGACCCCATAACGTATAAGGATAAATGCTTTGAAATCATGGTCAGTATCGGCATCAGCATTTATCCGGATGATGACAAAAATATCGAATCCCTGCTGCACAAGGCCGACAAAGCCATGTACCGGGCCAAAAAAACCATGGGCAACAACTATTGCTTCTATGCTGATTAATCCCCACCCCTACTCAAAGTCAGTGCTTTAAAAATAATTATGCGCCCCTTCTTTACCTGCCGGCTCCCCCACCCTTTGCAAAACAACTGAACCAGTTCAGCCCCAGCGCCAAAAACAGATCCAATAACATCCAGTCGCCAACCCCACCCATTTTGCCAATATATGTTTTTTCAGCAAAGAAGCCGTTGGAATATCCTAACTATTTATGTATACATATATTTCAGGTTATCATTACCCTTTATTTCATATTTTCATGATGTTACTCAAGATAATGCCTTAAGCCATTCCTGCCTTTCAGGTTTGGTTTGGAGAACTTGCATGCTTGCAAAGATAATGTGCGGCACCGTAGTCGGAGTGGACGGCTGCCTGGTTGAAGTGGAAATTGATATAGCTTTGGGCCTGCCGACCTTTACCATTGTCGGGTTGGCCGAGGGAGCGGTCAGAGAAAGCAAGGATCGGGTCAAGGCCGCCATAAAAAACTGTGGCTATGATTTCCCCAACCGCCGGATTACCGTAAATCTTGCCCCGGCCGATCTAAAAAAAACAGGCACGGGGTTTGACCTACCGATCGCCCTGGGCATTTTGGCCTCGTCGAAAATCCTGCCGATCGAGACGGTTGCGGCCACCTGTGCCGCCGGCGAACTATCGCTTGACGGCGGGGTCCGGGCCACCACCGGAATCCTGCCGGTGGTGATGGCCGCCCGCAAAGCCGGATATGCCATGATCCTGGTGCCTGAACAAAATGCCAAAGAAGCGGCGGTTGTTGACGGTATTGACGTGATCCCGGCAAAAACCCTGCATCAGGCGGTTGAGATCTTATTAAAAAAACAAAATGGCGCCCCTTATCAGGTTAATCATGCTGAAATTTTCAATAATTCAAAAGGGTATGATATTGATTTTTCGGAAGTAAAAGGCCAGGAAAATATCAAACGGGCTTTGGAAATTGCCGCCACCGGCAAGCATAACATCCTGCTCACCGGGCCGCCCGGCTCGGGGAAAACCATGCTGGCCAGAAGAATCCCGACCATTTTGCCTGATTTTTCCTTTGCCGAAGCGCTTGAAACAACCAAAATATATTCGGTAATGGGGTTATTGCCCGAAAACAAAGGGCTTATCACCTCCCGTCCATTCAGATCTCCCCACCATACCATTTCCGATGCCGGACTGATCGGCGGTGGACACAATCCAAGACCGGGGGAAGTCTCTTTGGCCCATAACGGAGTTCTTTTCCTTGATGAATTTCCTGAATTCAAAAGAAATGTGCTGGAGGTGCTCCGGCAACCCCTGGAAGACCGGGAGGTAACCATCGCCCGGGCGGCTCAATCGTTGAAATTTCCGGCTGATTTCATGCTGGTCGCCGCCATGAATCCCTGTTTTTGTTCATTTCTGGGCTCGGAGACGGAATGCACCTGCACCCCGAACCAGATCCAAAGATACCAGAGCAAACTCTCCGGCCCGCTTCTCGACCGCATCGATATGCACCTGGAGGTGCCATCCATTAAATTCACCGAGCTGACCGACATAAAGGATGGCGAGACATCCGCCGATATCCGCGCCCGGGTAAGCAAGGCGCAACTGATTCAAAAACAACGTTTCCCCAAACGGCCAACCACTTATTTTAACAGCCAGATGCGAACCGCCGACCTTAAACACCATTGCGCCCTCGACCCCGGCGGCCTGCAGTTGCTGGAAAAAGCCTCGGATCGCCTCGGACTTTCCGCCCGCGCCTGCCATCGAATCCTAAAGATTGCCAGAACCATAGCCGATTTAACCGAAAACGAGAATATCACACCGGCCCATCTGGCTGAAGCGATCCAATATCGCAGGACGGGCAAGAAGTATAGAAACGACATATAACTTAGAGGGCTAATCTACTCCAAACACGGGTAATACTCTTGCATGAAAACTTAAAACACTCTACGATAGACGAGCGGCACAAAAAAAACTTACCCTCTCACAAACAATATAGATTCATGCCATAAATGGAAAAAAACAGCCAAGTACGCCACAGACTTTTAGAGATTTTTTCACTGGTCAACATGGATTCGCTGCCGGCAATGTCAGACCATGTTAACGAGTTGATCTCATTGCTGGGCAATAGCCTGGTTACCGCAAGTGAACTTGCCGAAACCATCCAGAAAGATTACTCGCTGACCACCAAAATCTTACAGGTAGTCAATTCCGCCTATTATTCACGCGGCACCCCGGTAAGCACCATCAGTCGGGCCGTTACCGTTGTCGGCCTTGACACCCTGCGGCAACTGGCAACCACCATGGCCTTGTTTGAAGAATTTGTTAAGAAAGGTTCAGAAAAACATGAAATCATCAATGTTTTTACAACATCATTGCTCAGCGCCAATCAAAGCAAAATTTTCAGTAAACTTAAAAAACTAAGATTTTCCGCAGAAGAAGCTTATATCTGCACCCTGTTACACAAACTCGGCAAGATAATCATTCTGGTTTATCTGCCGGATAAGTACCACCAGATCCAACAAAACGTCCAAAAAGGATATTCGGAAGATCATTCAACCAAAATCGCCCTGAACGGCCTCACCTATTCACAAATCGGACAGGAAATCGCCACCTTTTGGAACTTTACCAAAAGAATTATCGACTGCATGGATACCGACCCGGTTAAACCTGATAAAGGACAAGATTCTTTTCTCTATCTCCAAAATCTGGTGGTTTTTAACAACCGTCTTACCGAGACCTATTTTAACGGCTCGGAAATGGAACTGGCAGACCTGATATATAAATTCGGCAACACCTTGGGCATCAATCAAGAACAAGCCATTGAGCTTATTAAACGCAGTGTTGAAGTTTGTGAAAATTTTTCAGCCGTTATGCGGGAAGGGCTAAAGACACTGCAAGACAATAAGAACAATCTCATCACGGTAACCAAAAAAAATTCCGGCCAATGGGTAAGGCTCAGCTGACAACTTACAAATCATTTTTTTTTGTATAGAAATCAACTATCCTGCCCCCTTCTTTTCTTTTTTTATGGCGGAACCAACAAATCGTGGTTAAATATTTGTTGGTAAAAATTATTATTAATCTTTTGCTTACCCAGGCATTACACCTGCACAACAACTTGACACTTTGGAGATACGAACCTTTTTTCATCTCTTCTGGAGCCTCCCTTGGACAAAAATGATTTCCTGCTTGCCCGCAAAAAAATAGGCAAAACCCAGAAACAGTTGGCTGAACTTCTCGGTTCATCCATCAAGGCTATTCATAGTTATGAGCAGGGCTGGAGAACCGTTCCGCCCCATGTGGAAAGACAACTTTTCTTTCTGCTCTCCCGCCAGAGGGATGTCGGCAAAAAACCTCCACGCTCATGCTGGACCATAAAAAAATGTCCCCCTGCCAGAAAAAAGAACTGCCCGGCATGGGAATTTCGCGCCGGGAAACTGTGCTGGTTCATAAATGGGACTATTTGTGAGTGCCAGGTCCAGGAAAACTGGCAGGAAAAAATGAAAATTTGTCGAAAATGTGAAGTGCTTGCGTCCTTATTATAAGTTAAAATTCCCTGAAAAAAATTCAGGTTTTAATATTGGTTATCTGGAGCAATCTATATGAATTTAATTTTTTCCGACATTACCTCGGTGATTGGCGGCACCCCACTTATCTCCCTAAGCAGACTTTGCCCTCCGAACAACACCATGCTGTGCGGTAAACTCGAACCACAAAACCCGCTGAGCAGCGTAAAGGACCGAATCGGCAAGGCAATGATCAAAGACGGCGAAGAAAAGGGATTGATCGGCTCAACGACGACCATAATAGAACCGACCAGCGGCAACACCGGCATTGCCCTTGCCTTTATCTGCGCAGCTAAAAAATATCGCCTTATCTTAACAATGCCGGAAACAATGAGCCTCGAACGCAGAGCTCTGCTCAAGCATCTGGGCGCCGAACTGATCCTGACCCCAGGCGCCCAGGGCATGATGGGAGCCATTAACCGGGCCAAGGAACTGCACGCCAAAACCAAAGACAGCTTTATGCCCAACCAGTTCGCCAACCCCGCCAACCCGGAAATCCATCGCCGGACCACCGCGGAAGAAATCTGGAAAGACACCGACGGCGCTATTGATATCTTTGTGGCAGGGGTCGGTACCGGGGGGACCATTACCGGAGTTGGCGAATCGATCAAGGCAAAAAAACCAGCCCTGCAGGTGGTGGCGGTTGAACCGAGCAACTCTCCGGTTTTATCGGGCGGGGCTCCCGGGCCTCACAAAATTCAGGGGATCGGCGCCGGCTTTGTCCCCCCCATTCTCAACACCGAAATCCTGGACGAGGTTATAACCGTCACCAATGAACAGGCAATAGAGACCGCCCGCCTGATTGCCAAAAAAGAAGGCATTTTATGCGGCATCTCCTCGGGCGCCAACGCCTGGGCGGCCATGCAACTTGCAGCCCGCCCCGAAAACAAAGGTAAAATGATTGTCTTCCCCATCTGTGATACCGGCGAGCGCTACCTGAGCACGGAACTGATGACCAAAGACTGAACAACTATTTTCAACTTATTATACAGGGAGTTAGCCATGGCTAAAATCATCTCATTGAACGTAAGCAAGAAAACCGGCACCGACAAAGTACCCGTAGACTCGGTAGAGGTTAAAGTTGATCACGGCATCGTGGGCGACGCCCATGCCCGGAACTGGCATCGCCAGATCAGCCTGCTGGGGATCGAAAGCATCGACAAAATGATCGCCAAGGGCCTTGACCTTGCCCCCGGCGCATTTGCCGAGAACATTACCACCGAAGGCATCGATCTGGCCAACCTGCCCATCGGCACCAGACTTGTCTCCGGCGAGGTAGAGATGGAAGTCACCCAGATCGGCAAAAAATGTCATTCAAAATGCGATATCTTTCACAAGGTAGGCGATTGCGTCATGCCCAAGGAGGGTATTTTTGTCAAGGTGATCGTACCCGGCAGTTTGCATAAGGATGGCGTGCTGGAGATAAAGCCTGCCTAAGAAGCATGGCTTGTCGGCCTAAGGGAACTTAAATTAGGGGGCAAGAGAAGTCACTCTAAAAACATTTTTTGCCCCCCAACGGTTTCTCGCTTCTAACATTTAAGCAACCAGCATTGATATTGCTTCCCGGGTTAACAACACCCTGCTTGTTAACGTTTAAACCACCTTTTCTCTTCACCTTTGGTAAATTTAAACCAAAAGGAACCGGCTTTCACCACCAACAAGAAATTGACAAATTCAAGTATATCATTTAGAACCCTGAACATAAATTCATATAGTTGACCACTTGCAACTCATTTGGTAGGCCAATTATTTTCTATCCCTCCAGCAGATTTATTTCTGCTCAATCGGTTTCCCCACATATGACAGAAAAAGTACTGATCAAACGTCTACTCTCTTTTTTGAAGCCTTATAAAAAAAAGCTGATCTTTGCCATGGTGAGCATGATTCTGGTGTCAGGACTCGGGTCCGCCCAGGCCTATATGGTGAAACCCCTTCTTGACGAAATATTCTTCAAAAAAAATGAGCTGATGCTCAACCTTTTGCCCTTTGCCCTTATCCTGGTTTTTTTATTCAAAGGTCTATTTTATTATAGTTATACTTATATCTTGGACACAATTGGCCAAAGCATCATTAAAGACCTTCGCGAAAAATTATTTACCCATATCCACTCGTTGCCGATTTCTTTTTTCCACCATACTCCTACCGGCGAACTTATCTCGAGGGTAATCAACGATGCAACCTTGATTCAGATGGCGGTATCCCGGTCACTGATCGGTGTGCTCAAAGACCTGTTTCAGATTTTAGGCCTCCTCTTTGTTGTTTTTTATCTGAACTGGAAGCTCGCCTTGATGTCCATGATTTTTCTACCGTTGGGGGTTATTCCTGTTGCTCACTTCGGCAAAAAATTTAGAAAACTAAGCACCACCAACCAACAAACAGTAGCAAAAGTATCAAACATCCTTCACGAAACCATTACCGGCCACCGGATCGTAAAAGCTTTTGGCATGGAAAAATATGAGATCCGACGTTTTTCCGAGATGGTTGACCGTCTTTTTAAAATTATTGTCAAAGACATCAAAATCAACAGTCTGCAACATCCCCTGATGGAACTTATCGGGGGGCTTGGAGTTGCCGCGGTTATCTGGTATGGCGGCCACCAGGTCATCAGCGGTCAATCAACCCCGGGAACCTTCTTTTCCTTTTTGGTTGCCCTTATCATGATCTATGATCCTATCAAGGGGGTCAGCAACATCAACAGTCCGGTGCAACAAGGATTGGCTGCGGCTACCAGGATTTTCGGCCTTCTGGACGTCGAACCTGAAATTGAAGATAAGCCCGGGGCCATTGAGCTTCCGCCCTTAACTAAAAGTATAGAATTTAAAAATGTCAGCTTCAGCTATGATGGCGAGACCTCTGTCTTAAAAGATATAAACCTTGATGTAAAGGCAGGAGAAATCCTCGCCATTGTCGGCACCAGCGGTGGCGGAAAAACAACGCTGGTAAACCTCATCCCTCGTTTTTTTGAAGTCACCAACGGCAAGATCCTTATTGACGGACATGACCTGCGCGATGTTACGATGAAGTCATTACGCCACCAACTCGCCATCGTCAGTCAGCAAACCATTCTCTTTAATGACACGGTCAAAAACAACATCGCCTATGGAGATTTGACCCGAACCGATGAAGAAATTATTGCCGCAGCCAAGGCAGCCCATGCCCTGGACTTTATAAATGAATTACCAAACGGTTTTGACACGATTGTCGGGGAATCCGGCGCCAGATTGTCGGGGGGGCAGCAACAACGACTTTCCATTGCCCGAGCAATTCTCAAGAATGCACCCATCCTGATCCTGGATGAGGCAACCTCGGCCCTGGATACCGAATCAGAACGGGAAGTACAGCGAGCCCTTGAAAATCTAATGAAAAACAGAACAACTTTTGTTATTGCCCATCGGCTCTCAACAATAAGAAACGCGGATAGAATTATCGTTATCAAGGATGGACAGATTGCGGAAGAAGGCAGCCACGACACCCTGCTGTCAAAGAATGGGGTTTACACCATGCTTCATCAGATGCAGTTTGATCACTAACAACATTTCAGAACAAGGGGATTACCGTGTACGAACTTCAGCGTAAAAGGGTCTTGGTTACTGGCGGCACAGGTTTTCTTGGCTCACACCTTTGTGAACGCCTGCTTAATGATGGACATGATGTATTGTGTGTTGACAACTTCTTTACCGGCACTAAGGACAATGTCCTTCACCTGTTGCCCAACCCCCATTTCGAGATAATACGGCATGATGTGACCTTCCCGCTCTACGTTGAGGTTGACGAGATATACAATCTTGCCTGCCCGGCATCCCCCATCCACTACCAGTATGATCCTGTCCAAACCACCAAGACCAGCGTCCATGGCGCCATCAACATGCTGGGTCTGGCCAAACGTACCAAAGCCAAGATATTTCAGGCCTCTACCAGCGAGGTTTACGGAGACCCTCAGATTCACCCGCAGACAGAAGACTACTGGGGCCATGTAAACCCGACTGGAATCCGTTCCTGCTATGATGAGGGAAAGCGTTGCGCGGAAACCCTGTTTTTTGACTACCACCGCCAACATCGCCTTCGTATAAAGATAGCGCGCATATTCAATACCTACGGACCTAATATGCACCCGAACGATGGCCGGGTTGTCTCAAATTTCATTGTTCAGGCCCTTCAGAACAAGCCAATCACCGTCTATGGTGATGGCTCACAATCTCGTTCCTTCTGCTATGTCGATGATCTGATCGAGGCCTTTATCCGCCTAATGGCAACCCCTGATGACTTCACCGGCCCGGTCAACACCGGCAACCCCAACGAATTCACCATCCTGGAACTCGCCGAAAAGGTCATTGAAATGACCAACTCAAAGGCGGAGATTATTTTCAAGGAACTGCCGTCGGATGACCCAACGCAACGACAACCGGACATCTCCCTGGCCAAGGAAAAGTTGGGATGGGAGCCGCAAATACAGCTAGAAGAAGGGCTCAGTAAAACGATTCCCTATTTCGCCAAGCTTCTGCAAGCACAACAACCATAACTAATCAGATGGCCCAGCCAGACATCTCTATTATTATAGTTAACTACAATACTGCAGATCTGCTTGCTAAATGCCTGTCCTCCATTTTTAAGCAGGATGTTGCCACTGAGATTTTTGTTGTTGACAACAATTCTCAGGACAACAGTATCGAGATGGTGCAAAAAAACTTTGGCACGGTCAAACTTATCACCAACAAGATAAACGCCGGTTTTGCTAAGGCTAACAACCAGGCTGTTCGTCTTGCAACGGGCCGTTACATATACTTTCTGAACCCGGATACCGAAATTCACGGCAATGCGCTTGAAGTCATGCTCTGCTTTATGAATGATTATCCCCAGGTTGGAATGGCCGGCACACAGCTTATTTTCCCTGATAACTCCCCTCAGTCATCGTTGGAGTACCGTTATCCTGGACAAAGGTATGCGAAGAAGGATCTGGCAGGTTTGCCTGGAGATATTGCCTGGTTGCTTGGAGCAAGCATTATTGCCAGGCGTGAAGTGATTGAGCAGGTAGGAGGATTTGACGAGGACTACTTTCTCTATGGGGAAGACCTTGACCTGAGCTTGAAAATTCGCAAAAAAGGGTGGAGCCTCGGCTATATTCCTGAGGCCGAGATTGTTCACTGGGAGGGGCAAAGCGAAAGAAACAGCCTGCCGATACAGGTTTGGGAGAAGAAATTCAGGGCCGAATTGCTTTTCTACCGAAAACATTACTCGGCACGGACGATTGCAAAAATCAGACGGGCCAACATCCTCCAAGCTCTCTGGCGGATACTCACTATAAGGACAATGTTGCCCTTCCAGAAAGACACGACAAGAGCCAAGGAAAAACTAGCCAAGTATCACCTGGCTTTAAAATTTTTCAGTGGACCTCTGGCCTAATCCGCCTTGAGCACACCCAAGATAGTAAACACCTTTTCAAAGCGTTTTTCCCAAGTATGTTCAGCAAGAGCCCTCTCATAACCGCGTCGGCGGATTTCTTCACGCTCCTCATCGTGCTTAAGGTAATAGCTCACCTTGCTAACCAGTTCCTCAAAATCCCTATAAGTTGCTATTTCTTTGCCAGGAACAAAACAACGAGCCAATTCGTCGTTATCTTCGGTTAGATAGAAACCACCGCTCATGGGCACTTCGAAGTCTCTGCCCTTTAGGCAGTACATTTCTTTTAGATTATCCACGCCGCCAAACCCGACGTTGATCTTACTGCGGGAATACATTTTAACCATCTCTTCGGTGGAAAGTGGCCCGTTTGGCCAGCCATAACCATAACAGGAAACTGCTATGCCTCGCTCTTGAAGCATGCCTGCAACCATGGGTCTAACGCCATAACATTGGCCGACAAAGGAAACATCAGTATCCTGCTCCACATCGTAGGGGCGATGCACTTCAGGATTGGCCCCCTCGGGCAAGTAGATGGGGGTTGCACCTTCCACGCAATACTTCTCAAGCGCATCCTCAGTGCTTGTCCAACAGAGATGAAAATGGCGGCAAATGTCGCGCATACCCTGAGCCGCATCTTTCTTCTTTTTGCCGACAAAGATTTCTTTGTCGTTTAAAAACATATTAACGACAGGGATACCATGTGAAGCAATTTCTTGAACTGTTTCAGGAAAAACAAGCTCGCCTGAAAGGTAAGTAAAAATTACATCAACCGCGCCTTTCTGCACAAGATCGTTTACCAACCCAATAAGTTCGGAATTCATTCGCTGTTTTTGACCAGAAAGCCAATCTTTGCCCTGATGATCATACTTAGGCTGCCAGTCATAATGGGTCACCTCACCAAACCGTCGCAGGGAAGGAAGAAGGGCATCTCTTTCCCAATTATAATGGGGAAAAACAGCAAGAATCCTTAACTGACCTTTGGATTTCTTCTCAATCAGGGGAAATAACTTACGGAAATAATCAAAGAGTTCAGCCTCTAAAGGCACCCGTAATTCTCTTTTCGCAAAGAGTGAGTGATAATACTCATTTTCCTTGAATAATCTTTCAACATTTTTTTTGATCCGCAGTTTTCTACGGAGTTTTTTTAACGAATCAAACATCGATATTCCTAAAACAGGCACCTATTTCCCCCAGATGGTATATAGTCGATTACCCTTGGATTTATCCTTTCGGGAATTCATCATGTTGAGAACATGTCCACCATCAATGGCCGGGATCTGACGCTCTTCTGCCACATCTACACAAACCAAAAGAGACCCGATTCCTGCTCCGACCAGACACAGGTCAATATCATCGGGGATTTTTGCAAGAATTTCCTCGCGAAACTTAGGCCACTGGGTGGCAAGATAGGAGTCGGGAATCGGCACAAAGGATATCTTTGGATTACTCCCCTGCTTCCTAAACCAACGCTCGCACGCCTCTGTATCGCAAGTAGAATTCAGAATACAGATATGCTTGTCATTCACAAAACGTAAAAAAGACGATGAGGTCAGATACGCATAAACAATGTAAAACGGAATGTAACTTTCATGGGTAAGGGCTATTTTATTTTCTGCAAGAAATTGTGTAAACAGTAAAGCCGAATCATCACCTTTGGGCTTCTTAAAAAAATTGAGGATAGACTTTTTAGGCACAACAGTGTTGCCGGGGTGGATAAGCGGGGCCATCTTGCCCTTTGCCAGAAGCTTATAGAAACTCTGAACATGAAGGGGCAACGCTGATTGGATGGCCTCAACCGATTCGGCTTGCTTGTACAAGCCATTACAACCCAGTGATTGCCGATAAAAGGCATACTCACCATCAGCAAACCTAACAACAGGGGCAGGCAGGGAACGCTTAACGCTATCCTCAATGTATTCCTGCACGGAGGACAAATATTCATCCCCTGAAGGATATTTTTTATGGTGCAAGGCATCTTCCTCAACGGCAAGTTGAGGGCCATGCTCCTTAAAAACAGCGGAGTTATCTATGCCCGTCACTTTCAATTCGTTAAAAAAGAATTCATTTTGCCCCAATAGGGCATTCAGATACCAGTCAGTCATCGCTACAAACCAATCAATTAAGGAGTTCCCGATATATTGTCGCCATACGATCTGCGATCCGATCCCAGGAATGTTTTTTCGCCTCTGCCAATGCTGCTTGCCCCATCTTTTCACCTAGCTCAGGAGTAACCAGCAGCCTAATTTTTTCGCTTATTTTAGCTATATCATCTCTTTCAACAACAAAGCCGTTCACCCCATCGACAACGATATCCTTGGCCCCGACCATGGTGCTGACGATTACCGGCAACGATGCTGCCATTGCTTCTAAAACGGCCATACCAAAGGTGTCGAAGCCGGAGAGCATCATAAAGATATCGCTTGCCCAGTAGAGCTTTTCGATAGAGCTTTGCCACACCCCCGTAAAAATGACGTTGTCTCCCAGACCGAGGCTATTAGCATGAGCCTGAAATTTCTTTTCATTGCCCTTACCAACTACCAATAATCTAGGAACAGGGGCGCTTGGATCCTGTTTTTTATTCAGGGCCATGGCATCCATGATTTGCGCAAGACCCTTGAGTTCAAAGTTCATGCTCACAAAAAGGATTACCCGTTCATCTCGCCTAATACCTAAAGAATCCCGCACCTCATTTCTGTTTGCACCATTGCCGGCTAACTGAAACTTTTCAAGATCAATACCGGGATGGATAATCTCAACGCTTTGGCGAGGAACATGGTAGCACCTTGCGAAATAATCCATGGCCAAAGAGGAAACCGGCAGAAATCTTTCACACCCCCCCTTCCTTATCATCCTGTTTTCAACCCAACAAGTTGCCCGGTCAAAAAGGCTCATCCTCTTCTGGCGGATCGCATTAACCCAAATCTCATGGGGAATGCAGTGCAGGGTAAAAATATCGGCCTGCAAAATGCGCTCATGGCTGTGAATGAGATCGCAACCGATCTCAGCAATCTTTTTATTGGCAAGATAGGCGAAACTCGGTGAGGTGAGAGTGCGGGGAAAAGAGATGACCGGCACCTTGTGAAAGGTTATCTTGCCAGATTGTTTGCGCCACCTGTTAGCAAAGACATGCAGCTCAAAATCAGCACAAAGAGCAAGCCGTTCCGTCACCTGAAAGGCAAAGTTCTCGCTTCCTCCAACAAGTCCGTACTTCGGAATGACAACAGCAATTTTTTTTTTGACTTGAGAAACCACTGATCCAATAACCACCGTTAGTTACAGATATACTTAATCATCAAACTTCACATAAACATCACCAAACAAATTAAGATCGTGGGGCATATTTTTTAAAATATTGACCAGTTCCTCCTTTGAAACCCACTTGTCCAGTTCAAAATCCATAGACTCACCTTTGGAAAAATTTACTTTGTATGATCCAAGTTGAGTCAAAAGTTCCAAAACTTTCCAGGTGGCATCGATAAATTCCGGTACAAATTCAAAAGATATGACCTTAACTTGCTGAGAAAGTCCTGCAACAACATTTTCCTCAAATCCTTCCACATCTATCTTGATGAAAACAGGTACGCCATATTTCTCTATCAACAGATCAAGGGTTGAAACCTCAACCTTCTGTCGCAAGTTCCAGGAGTATTGTGAAAACCGACCACTGGCCCTAACTGATTCAATCCATTCATTAGAAAGAGAAGAAAGCGTATCCTCCTCACTGAGCATCATTTCTGTTTCCCCTGGTTTGTCCCCTAACGCCAAGTTTTCTATATGCAATTTAGGATTACAGCCGAATCCGGCCTGTAGAAATTCAACGCATCTCTTTTGAGGTTCCACGGCGACCACGTCAGCCCCAAGAGCTAAAAAAATCTTCGCTCGATTGCCTATATTTGCGCCAACATCAAAACAAAGATCGCCAGCCCCAACAAACTGCCCATAGAACCCAGCCATCTTCTGGTCGTGAGATGTTAATTTTTTTGCCGTGAACCTATATTTAAATTTTTTCCAAATTTTCCCCATAATCAGGTAATCCTTTTCTTTAAAGAGACAGAGGTTATTATTCCTATTGTTAATGACAAACAAAACAAATACGAGAAAACATCAGTCAAAAATATTTCAATAAAAAGACCGAGGATCACCGTACTGTATCAGAATCATTTTGATGACCTGCCAAAACAACAAGGTTCCCACCCAAACCGAGCACTGTAAAAAAAGCCATCTGAAAAACGTGGTTGCCGGTGGGCTCGAAAAAAGCAATCAACAAAACTCCGGCAAAGGATACCCCCATACAGGTTGTCCATTTCCGAAAAAAAAATTCATTCTTATTTGAGGCAAGACGAAAACAGTTTCTGAAAAAACCGATAACAATACCTACAAACAGCATCACGCCAACAATACCCGTCCTCACTAGCAAGCTGGGAAACAAGCCATGCGGATCGGACAGAATGTTGAAACTACTTCTTTTTGTTGGAGCCTTTTTACTATTATCCGAAACCTTTTTCCTGTAAGACTGAAGGTCAATCTTCGAGGAATAAATCTGGTTGCCATAGCCAACGCCAACAATGGGGTGGTCTTTAAAAATCTCGTAACTGATCAAAAACTGCGAACCACGTATATTTGCGAAAATCTTTTCCTTAGTCAATCTCTTGACCACCGGATTCATGGAAAAAACAAACATACATACAAAAACAAGAGCCAAAGCGGCACGTTTGTCTCTCTGAAAGGCAAAAACAACAACAATCAACAGAAAAGCGGCAATGGATGCCCGGGACTGGGTCATGTAAAAAAGAACGACAAAAACGCAAAGACAACTTACCAGGAACATTTTTTCGGCAATGGTGCTTTGCTTCTTGAATGACCACAACCCAACGGCCAGGGCAGGACAGAGCAGATAGCCAAGCCAGTTGACAGGAATCTCAGGAATCCCGGTAACAATCTTGTCCTGAAAACCTACCCCATGGAGATAAAAATGAATGTAAAGCACATACAAACTTAGGAAAAAAACAGAACTCAAGAAAAGGAGGGAGACAAGCTCAAACCTTTTTTTCGAATCAATTAATGTTACCAACATAAAATAAAAAAACAGATATACAAGCAGATGGGATCTGAGGTCATGCCAGGTATTTGCGAAATCCAAGGTGAAAAAGAGTCCGACAACTGCCCACAACGAAAACATGATCAAAGGAGTAACCAGTGGTATTCGTCTAAATGGCAGGAATTCTCTAAACCGGAACAAAGCTACCACTGTAAAGGTCAACAGTAACAGGTAAAAAAATCCTTCTTTAATAGTAGTTAAGTTGGGCAACGGTGCAAAAAAAACAAAACCGCAAAGCAGCAAAAAAAGTATCTGATCAGCACGCGAATGTTGATGCTGACACAGGTCATTATCACTAATCACTGTAATCCCTAACACATTAAGTTAACCAACAAAAAAAAAACCGTTATACCAAGAACTAAATGTAAACAAAAAAAAAACAAAAGATTGCGTGTTGCTCAGCAAGACCTAATGAATTCCTTGCGATCTTTTTTCGAAAGAAAAATACTATATTGCACCAATGCTGTATAGTCCATCCAATTATCACAAAATATGCTCAACACAGATACTTCAAAATAAATCTGTTTCCATGCGAAAGATGATGATTTGATTATTGAGCAGGAAACCTTATGGCATGCTTTATTTAGTGACTCATATACATCAAAGTGTGAAGCATGCATATCCTAACACTATGCAATTGTCTCATTTACAAAAAATCTGATGTCTCAGTTGCATTCAGAAAATAAATTGTCAAAATATTGATTAACTGGCTTAACAAAAACAAAAAAATTGAAATAACTACAAGAAACTCAGTTAGCTGACTATCAGAGTGAAAACCTGCACCACTGATCTGAAACTCGCAAATTAGCAATTAGGGCTTCCTGCATACCACAGCAATGCTTCCGCCATCAAGTCTTCTGGCAATGATCCTTGCAAAAGGGGCCAATATAAGCGATTTACGCATTTTTGTCATAATATATTCAGAGAGATAAGTCTTAACCCCTAAGACCTGTAGTTGCTGATTTCTCAGGAAGGAAATAAAGCTCGTCTTGGTGAAATGGTGTAGATGAAAAGGCAGATCCCAGTTGGGCCAATCACCCCCAAATTTACGGGCATCAATTGAGCCGTAATTGGGGACCTCAACAACAATGAGTCCCCCGCTTTTAAGCAGCCCCATACAATCCTGCACACTTTTTTCAGGTGAAAGATGGTGCTCCAGTGTATGCCATAAGGTGATGACATCAAAGGATTTCTCTGACACCCCATGAAGTTCATCCAAATTGCAGAAAAATGTTCTCAAGCCCATCTTGCCAGCGAGATACTCCTCATTTGCTCTGCTGATATCTTGGACAGAAACAGAATATCCAGCTTTCTGGGCCGCATAGGCAAAGTAGCCCCTCCCACAGCCGACATCGAGCAGACTTCCCGCTTTTTTATATTTTTTGATGAACCGAACACGATGACTTTCATCTTTTATCCTTTTCAAAAACCGCCCCCCCTCAAAGGGCAATGACTCATTGTACCTCTCGACAAAGTAATGACGATCATACAATTTATCCAAATCAAGCTTTGAAGGAAAAGGATGTATTATCCCCTGGCCACATGATTCGCAGGCGACAACATTCCACCCATTTTGGGAAAACAGCGGCGAAAAGGATGTTCCGCGGCACACGATGCATGTCGGGGAGTTTTCTGCACCACTTATACTTAAAGTATCTTGCTTTGCGGTGTACGGCATTTCTGGTTGACTGTTCATGGTAATAATAAGAATAACTGCCAGATTTATCTTAATGGGCAGAGGAGCATAACCATTATAATCCAAGCCCGTTTATGGATTCAAATCATTGTCTATCACTGGTGCTGATATATTTATCAGATGCTGATCAATCTCCCGGGTAACCTCCTCAACGGTCAACTCATCAAGACAGCGACTCTGATGACTGTTTTCGCAACCGGTCTGACAACAGGGCACACAGTAAAGTTGCTTTTGTACTACCTTGTGCTTCTCTCCCTGCGGTGCCCATGAAGCCGGCTTCGAGGGGCCGTAAATGGTCAAAGTCGGTACGCCCACAGCGGCGGCAATATGTTGCCCTGCACTGTCAACCCCTATAAAAAGACCGCACCGACTGAGCAAGGCGGCATAGGTGGCCAAGGTTGTTTCACCAGCCAAAGAGTAAACCCCTTCACCACAGCGGTCGACAAGTACAAGGGCTTGCTCACGGTCAGCCGGCGAACCTGTGATAAGGATCGGATAACCATATTTATCCCGAAGTCGCTTAATGATCTGCACTATCTTTTCAGTACCAAGCTCTTTGTACTTCCATAGTGAAAAGGGCTGGATTGCAACCAGCATCAGGTCTGTCGGGATTTTTTTTCCCTCAAACAAGCCCTGAACCTTTTCCATGTTTGCCATTGAAACAGTCAAAAGAGGTGTCGCACTCGAAACAACTACACCTGTAGCCTTAAGAAGAGACAGCAAATAATCTGTCATATGAACATCATTACCAAGTTCCGGTCTGTACAGATCAGTAAACAGCAGCTTCCGCCAATACAAATCGTTGTTCACAAAAAAGCCTATCCTTCGCGGGGCTCCTGAAAGATAAACCAAAATTGCCCCCCGTGTGCCTGTTCTCAGGTCGATCGCCAGCTCAAATCGATCTCTCCTTAGCTGAGAAAAAAATTTCATTTGGAAAGACAATTCTTTAACAATATTTTTTTGAGGCTCAGGGATCGTTATTATCTTAGAAATCCATGGGCACTCTTCAAGTACTCCAGAGGTTTTATCACGGACGGCAACAACAATATTAGCATCAGGGAAATTTTCCTTTAATGCTTGAATACATGGTAACGAGAGAACAATATCTCCTATGTCACCCAACTGAACAAGGAGGATATTGCTAATATTTTGTATGGGCAGATTAAGCCCGCCTTTGATAAACATAAATAACACAATTCACTGCCTGAAAAGCAGTACGGTCTCCAACAAAGCAAGGGTAATGGATATCGAAAATCTCAAATCATAGAAAAAATATTTCACATAAAGTTCAAAACATAATTTTTTAGGGACAGCCACAGCCATGCCACAGCAAAAGCCGGCCGTATAACACAAACCGGTGCCTTATATCGGGCCGCAAGCCCAATGTTACAACCAACCCTACAAGGTTCAACATAAAATTTACGATAAGACGCAATACCACCACTGCCGCAAGTATGGCTGAAAAATTCGGGAACCATTTCCTAAAATAACTATAACGCGATCGATAGAACATGATGCGCGCCTTGACATTATGCCCGGCACTTTGCCCTTGCAAATGATAAATTTTGGCATCCGGCACAAAACAGGACCGCCAGCCTGCCTTCTTCATTGCCAGAGCCCAGTCGGTTTCCTCCATAAAAAAGAAATACCTTTCATCAAGCAGCCCAACCATTTCCATTGCCTTTTTCCGTACCATCAGGCATGCTCCGATACAGGAATCAACCTCAATCGGATTTTTATACTCCATTATTTTGCTCGGGAACCTTTTCGGCAAAAGGAGCCTGAGCAACGTCTCATTCACCAGTAGAGAAAGAATAGAAGGGAAATTAGCCACCGAATTCTGTTTACTGCCGTCTTCATTAAGCAATTGGCCGCAGGCCATGGCAACATCTTGATGATTGACCATGTAGTTATGAATTTTTTCTATGGCGCCATCAGTTAGAACAGTATCAGTGTTAAGGAGCAGTGCGTATTGCCCGTTCATATGCCGCAGGGCTTTATTGTTTGCCGCGGCAAAGCCGAGATTCTTCACGTTTTCAATAATTTTTACTTCAGGATACTCGCTACGCACGGCAGCCACGCTGCCATCGCTCGAAGCATTATCAACCAGAAAAATTTCATAGGAAATCTCCTTGATTGTCTCATGGATTGAAGCCAGGCAATCGAGCAGCAACTTCCTGGTATTCCAGTTCACTATGACAATAGAGAGATCCATAAGTCAAACATGCCCCTGCAGAATTTTCGAAACGGGTATTAAATAAAAATATGCAACTGAAAATGAACCATTCATGCGTTAATCATATAGATGAATATCCTCCCTTTGCTACTCATTTAATTCCGCAAGGGATAGTAATATGATTTAATCTAGCTAGCAAATCGACTGAAACGTTAAAACATAACAACCTAATAGAAAATGATACATGTACCACTTTTTAAGTTTCATCTTTAATCAACTCAAAGATACCACAACCATAAGTGCAGGAAAAATTGCTTGCCACATCCTCTTCGCGTAAAGAAACATCCTCATGTAAATCTCCTCTATCATCAACATAGGAGAACGTTTTAACCGAAAACTCATCACGAAACAGATCCAACAGGTATTGTACGGAAAAAACCCTGTGCGCATTAAATTCAATTCGCTGCTCGCCAATGGGAACGGAAAAATATAATAGACCGCCTGGGTTCAACATATGAGTCAAGTTTTTAAACCCTTTCATATAACCGTCAAAATCTACGGGATCACCGTAGCGACCTAAACCAAAATGTTCCAAGGCATGCAGACATGAAATGGAATCAGAATAAGAACCTACAGAAGAGTTATCTTCCATAAAGTCTATCTGCTTAAATTCAATATTTTTTATTTTACTTTGTAAGGGCCGTACATCAATCACCTCAATCTCCCGAAAAGAAGCAACGTGGGCCACAAAACCATCGATACGCGAGCCGATATCAACATGTTTTAAAGGATTATTTGCAAAAATCTTCTGAGCAACAAGCAAATCCTGATGAAAATAATGCCCAGAAGCAATCCCGCTTGAATCATTCCAGTCTCTGAGGCATGGGAAGAACTTTCCAAAAGTAAATTTTTCAGATGAAACCTTGCTTTGTGCCTTAAATTTTATGTAGTCCCGACAAAATTTAATCCTGTTTCCTAGTTCAAATCGCATATTCCCAATCTGCTCCATATCAAAGTTAACTAACTAGCAACTGTTCGCTGCCAATATATGTTGCCACCACAATATCTAAACAACCGGCACCCAATATATTAACCTTAAAGATTACGTCATGTCCTATGCAAAATTTCATTGGTTGCCGCCAGAACCTGCTCTGCGGTTATCTCGACCATGCATCTTCTGGTTTCGCAACTTTTTTTCAGGCAGGGTCGGCAGTTGAGCTCAGCCTGCAATATTTTATGCTGATCGCCGTATGGGCCGGTGCGCCAGGGGGCAGTCGGGCCGAAAAGCGCCACCACCGGGGTTCGCAGCGCAGCTGCAACGTGCATGGGACCGGTATCGGTGGTAATCACAACCTTTGCTTTCTCAAACACAGCGGCCAAAGTCTTGAGGCTGGTATTACCAGCCAGATTAACGGCATGCCCGTCCAACTGGTCGCATAATTTGCCAATGGCTGAAGCATCACTCCCACCGCCGGTAAATACCACCCCTACCCCTTGGTCAATCAGATCCCGGGCTACCGCAACAAATCTTTCATTATACCAGTGTTTTGTCTCCCAGGTGGTCATGGGGTTGATGGCCACAAACGGTTTGTCCGTTACGATACCACTCTTCAACAACAGGGCGGCCGCCGCAGTTCGATGGCTATCGTCGATGGGAAAATCAAAAACAACCTCATCGCATTCTATGCCAACCCCGGCTAGCAGCATCAAGTCGCGTTTCAGGGCGTGCTGATCCATGGCAACCGGCTTAATTTTTTTGTTAAGAAAAACATAACTGCCCTCGGCATGCTCCATGCCCCGGCCAAAACCTGCCTTGATTACGGATCGCGCGAGAAAAACAAAAACAGAGCTTTTCAGCAGACTTTGAAAATCAATCAGCAAATCATATCTGATGGCGCGCAGCTCTTTTACAAAAGAGAAGAACCCGTTCCATGCTTGCAGGCGTCTACCGGCCTGCCAGTCCTTAATCCATTGTTTTCGTTTGGAAACCAATACCCGATCAATGGCCTTATGGCCAATAACCACATCGGCGGCCGCTTCTTCAACAAGCCAGTCAATTTGCGCGGTAGGGTATTTTTTGCGAATGGCATTGAGCGCAGGCAAAGTATGAACAACATCGCCGATGGCACTGGTTTTAACAATCAGGATTTTCAAAGGAAACCTTAAGAGCTTATTGAGGCGCTAATTATCAGTTTCAGGATCATTTACTGTTTTTCATGA
>Ga0224496_10000466_pt1 | contig 27977 bp, 28 predicted proteins | sample SF_Jul11_sed_USG_2_FD_168127 | JGI IMG/M metagenome (GOLD analysis project Ga0224496, IMG submission 168127) | Sediment microbial communities from San Francisco Bay, California, United States - SF_Jul11_sed_USGS_8_1 | ecosystem: Environmental > Aquatic > Marine > Sediment | place: USA...
AGCGCTAAAAAAAGACGAAAGACAAAAAGTCCGATGATCGAAGAGGAATGAATCAACAGTGTCTGATGGTTCGTATGCGACAAAGCGGTAATTTCTTCCAGGTTTTCAACGAAAGTATAATAACCGATATATAAAATCACCGACATTTTAAAAAGAGACTTAAACAGGTCGCTGAGAGCCTGCTTGGAAAACAATCTTTTGATGCCTTTTAGGGGACTTAACTTTTCGATTTTCGGTTGAAGGGGTTTAAGCGTTAAATTGATACCGACCTGAGCGACACTGGATAAAATGCCGACAAAGATCGCTGTTCCGAAAAAAGGGATGATGATAATCGACGCGCTACGGATAAAAATCTGAAAAAGATTTTTTATCATAGGTATGCTCAGCTCCGCAAGATAAAGATTATCAAAAGAAAAACGCAAAGCATCTTCATATGCCTTGAGCATCAAATCCCCACTGAAGTACATCAGCAACAAGAACCCCCCTAAAAGGGCAGCCGATGTCACTTCTCGACTGAAAGCCACCTGTCCTTCCTGGCGCGCGTCATCCCTTTTTTTCTGCGAGGGTGATTCTGTTTTTTCCTCTGTTCCGGGTTCAGGCATTGATTATTTAGCCATGATTTCAAGCAGATTGATGATATCATTTCCCATGTTTTGAATAGCCCGGGTGATCGCCAGGGTCATGTAGGGCATACCGATATAAAGCAATACAAATCCAAGTCCGATGGTAAAAGGAAATCCAACGACAAAAACGTTCATCTGGGGGATGCTTCTGGCCATGAATCCCAAAATTATATTGGCCAGCATCAGAGCAACGATGATCGGCGCTCCAATTTGAAGTCCAATAATAAAAAGATCGGCCGAAATGCGGAGAAGATAATCGATCTTGTTGGGCGTAAATAAAAAGCCCATGATCGGAATTTTCTGGTAGCTCAAGCCCATCACCTCCAAAAAGATATGATGACCATCCAGCGCCAAAAAAAGCAAGGTCGCGACGACACCTTTGAATGAAGCGATGATGGATACCTGAACGTCGGTCTGGGGATCGACCACGTTGGCGATGCTAAATCCCATCTGGAAGCCCATGACTGTTCCCGCGAAATCAACCGCCGCAAAAAACAATTTTGGCACAATGCCCAACAGCAAACCAACCATCAACTCCTTAACGCAGATCAAGAAATAATCCCCGGTCGACAAACTGGGCAGAGAGCCGTGAATGGGAACCACGTTAAACATGATCAGGGAGATCAAAAGCGCCATGAAGACGCGGAGGGTTCTGGGAACCGAGTTTGAACCCAAGATGGGCGCAGTGATAAAAATACCAGAAACCCGAAGCAGAATGATGATGAAATTGAGATAAAGATTGGGATCCAAACTAAGGATATTTACCATATAACCTATGGGACCGCTTTAACGTCTCGTCCCGTCCAATTCCGAATATTTCGTGATTTCCAACAAAAAAGCGCTTCGGTTTCGCTCTATTCAAACCGCGTTAAATATCCTCTTTGAAAGAAGAAAAGTTCGGTTCTTGCAAATCCACGTAACCATCTTTACCTTTGGTGCGCTCCTCTTCACTCTTACAGTCGACACAAAGCATCGTAAACGGAAGCGCCATCAGCCTCTTTTTGCTGATCTTGCTGTCGCACTCCTCACATATCCCGTAGGTTTCATCCTCAATGCGTTCCAGGGCATGCTCTATTTGTTCTAGCTTTTTCCGCTCTCTGTCGCCTAAGAGTTGATACAGTTCACGGTCCCTTTCCTCGGATGCGTGATCGACCTCGTCTCCAATCTCGTTAGTAATAGCACTGTTGGACTTGATTCGGTCTTCCTCGATGTCGTCGTTAATTTCTTTTCGCATCTGCAACAATTTTGCTTTAATATCATTCATAAATGACCTGTAAAAGTTTTCGATAAGCTTGAACAAATAAATTTTTTACAAACATTAAACTATAAAATACCAATTTACAACTAAATTAATCAACATTTTTTTTAAAATAAATCAAGAGAAGACTTTTTTTAGCCTTGCCATGGAAGCGACAGAGTAGCGCAAACAATGATCTGCCAGGACCAGATTGATCATGGCCTCCACAATCGGCACGGCTCTAGGTAATACACAGGGATCGTGCCTTCCGCGCGCCTTGAATTCCACGGGAGTCAAATCTGTTGTTAAGGTTTTTTGTAAAGAAGAAAGCGTGGCGGTCGGCTTAAAGGTCACCTCACCGTAAATCGGCTCACCGTTGCTGATGCCTCCTAAAACACCTCCGGCGTTATTGGTCAAGGTCCCGGCCTTTCCCCCCTCTTTCAGCACAAAAGCATCGTTATGCTCCAGACCCGTCAACTCAATCGCCTTTCCAGCCAAACCGAAGCCGACACTTCTGGTAGCCGGAATCGACATGAGGGCTTTGGCGATTTCCGCGGTCAGTTTGTCAAAAACAGGAGCACCGAGTCCGGCAACTACCGGAGCGACTCTGAAGCGAATCTTTCCGCCCAGGCTGTTACCATCTTTTTTAGCCTTTTCAATGGCCTTGATCATCTCACTCGCGACCTTTTCATCAGGACAACGGACGATATTGCTCTCTACCTCATCGAATTTGACCGTTTCATGATCGATTTCAGCGCAAATCCGATGAACTTGCTCAACCCAAGCCAGGGTTTTCATTCCCGCCAATTCCTCAATCATCTTTGCCGCAATGGCTCCAGCCGCAACCCTGCCCGCCGTCTCCCGGTTGCTTGCCCGGCCTCCGCCTCTGAAGTCCCTAAAACCGTAACGCTGGTCATAAGTGTAATCGGCATGGCCCGGTCTGTACAGATCCTTCAAATCCTCATAGGCGCCAGGTCTTTGATCCTGGTTGTAAATCACCATCCCGATCGGTGTTCCCAAGGTTCTGCCTTGAAAAATCCCGGATAGAATCTCCACTTGATCGGACTCCTTTCTGGGTGTCGTGATCTTGCTCTGTCCCGGCTTTCTTCGATCCAGCTGGTCCTGAATGGTCCTTACGCCAATTTCAAGACCGGCCGGACAACCATCCAAAACGACTCCCAATCCCTTGGCGTGGCTTTCTCCGAAGGTGGTTACCCGAAATAGACTTCCAAAAGTATTGCTCATAGACACCCAACATGTTGATCAAAACAAATCAGTTCTGGTTTTCAATTTTATCAATACGGACCCAGGACTCTTGGTCTAAAAGCTCATGGGGATAATAACCGGTTTTGTAATGCATCGTTTTGCAACCCTTAACCCAAAATCCCAGTTGCAGATAATCCTTTTTCATTTTCCGGCAAAGTTCGATCTCCTTCAGCACTGAGAAAACCCCCAAACTTTTTTTGGAATACTCCATATCGTACGCAAAGTAAACACTGCTGAGTGAATTATCTAAGATATCGACCCAACCGACACCCACCAGCCTCTTGTCCAGGTAGTATTTCATCATAACGGTCTCCACAGAGGATTGAACCAAAAAATTGAAATAATCCTCTAGCGTGGTCTGGGTACCAAACCGGTCATAAGAATATTTTTGATATAATTCGTAGCTACCCCTGTCAAAAGAAATTGGCTCTGTTTTAATACTTAGGTCGTCATTTTTCTTTAAAACCTTTTTCTGAGAAGAAGACAGCTTAAATTCCCCAGCTAAAACCCGGATAGGTTTACACTGATCGCAGTTCGGACAATTGTTTTTATAAAACATCAGTCCGTTGCGCCGAAACCCTTTATCGATCAAAACCTCATAGAGCTTCGGGTCCAAATTTTCCGCCTGAAACATGTAGCTCATCCACACCTGGTCCTTCAAGTACGGACATCCGCCATTGTTCGCTTCAAACAGTTTTATTTCCATGACTAAAACCCCATCCTATTATAAACTTTTTACCATCTTGTTTCCTCTTGCTCAACTTCAACGCTTATAATTAGCCTGTTTTGAAAATATCAAACAATATCTGTTGAATTTGTTATAAATATATGTTAAATCAGTGAAGAATATAAACGGTGATTTTAATATAATATTAATTTCAATTGGTTATTCCTTTATTCTCGAAATATTATAAGTGTTATTGATTAACATATTAAGTTGAATAACCTTGTTTCCCAAATCTATTGTCTAATAACTATCTCAATCCGTCAAAACATCAACATTCGGAGGCGAAAATGGCTGAAAGCAACGCGAAAAAAGTCACAGAGTTCTTAAAAAACAACCCAAGAGCGAAAACAGAAGAACTTTATAGTCAGTTTCCAGATGTTAAGCAAAGCACTTTAAGAAATTATAAATCAAAATTCGGTTCGGCATCAAGCACAAAAAGCGATAAATCACCCACCAAAACAAAAAAGACTCCGCCAGCGGCGAAAACCGTAGAAAAAGCGACCGCGAAGAAAAAAGGGACAGCCGCTGTTCATCAAACCTCAAAAACAACTAAAAAAGCCGGCAAAACTCCCTTGAGTCAACTGGTTTTCGATCACATGAAAGCCAATCCCAAAGCGACCAACGAGGACCTTTATCTGGCCTTTCCAGACAAGTCCAAGAGTAGTCTTCGGGGTTACAAGGCCACATACCATAAACAGACCGAAAACCCGGCCATCAAGCAGATGAATCTATTCAAAGCATCCGCCCAAAAAACGGCTTTAAAGGCTAAAAAGAAAATTCAAGATACCATCAATGAAAAAAGGGGACAGATCAAATCCTTATCAAAAGAAGATTTGGAAATCAAAATCAATGAGCTTGAAGATAAAATAAGCCACATTTATCATTTTCTTCAAGAAAACCTTCCCTCATCAAAGACCCTTAAAGATACTTGGGCCAGTAAGGCAGGCCCGATCGACAAGAGGGTCAAAGACCTGGAGGAAAATCTTATGAGCTTTATCAAGGAAAAACGCTTGAGGGTTTCAAGCGAGCTTGACGAGATGCAACACCGAGTCTCCACATTTATCTCCAGTTTGAAAAACAAAAAAAATGACAAGAAATAATAATGACTTCCGATGAACTGATCTGATTTGTAACAGTTAACAGCCAAACTCAAATGACCCGTCAAAGTCATTTCACGATAAGCTAAAATCCCATATATTCCCCCTCCCCTCAGGGGGGCCGAAAGGGTACCGAGTGTTTATTATCGCGCTGGGATGTTAAATATAGTTCATCAAATAATTATAAACTTCCCCGAATTTCAAATTGAATGCGAATCATTGACCATCTAATTCAACAGATAAATGAGAAAACCTGCCCGGTCGTGGTCGGTTTGGACCCGGTTATAGGGAAAATACCTGAACACATCAAAGATGAATACCTTGAGCGACTTGGAAACAATCAGCTAGGCGCGACCGAGGCTCTTTTGAGGTTCAATCTGGATATTCTGGAGGCGATTCATACCGTCATCCCCGCCGTCAAACTGCAAAGCGCCTGTTACGAGTTATACGGTGCCTTGGGAGCCCAGGTCTTTGAACAAACTGTTCAACAAGCGCAAAAATTAGGGCTGACGGTTATCGACGACTCCAAGAGAAGTGACATAGGCCATTCCGCGGAGCTTTACGCCCAGGGGCATCTCGGAGATATCCCTTTGATTGAGGGCTTCGAGAAACAAAAAAAGGCCGATTTTATGACCGTCAACCCGCTTTTGGGGTCGGACTCAATCAAACCCTTCGTCAAACAGTGTCAAACCTCAGACAAAGGCATCTTCATCCTGGCCAGGACATCGAACCCATCCTCCGAGGAATACCAACTGGCCAAAATTGGCAATCAGCCCCTCTTTCAGAAAATCGCCCAGGATATTCACCAGTTTTCCCTGGAACTGATGGGGGAGAATGATTTTTCATCCATCGGCGCGGTGGTCGGCGCAAAATGGCCTAAAGAATTAAAGCAGTTAAGAAACATCATACCTCATGCCTATTTTTTAGTCCCGGGTTACGGGGCTCAAGGGGCAACCTCCCAGGATGTCGTCAACGGATTTAACGAAAAAGGCTATGGAGCCTTGATTAATTCTTCAAGAGCCATTACTTTCGCATATAGGGACGAGACCTACTCAAAACAGTTCAAAGACCCCTTGGAATTCGCGCAAGCCAGTAAAAAAGCGGTTTTGGACATGAGGGAAGCCCTTTTGAACGCTTTATCGAAGGCAGGCAAACTTCCCTTAAACTGGTAGTCGGTCAATTGTTTTTCCATGTTAACCGGACATCTTCCTTGAGGAATTGTGGGATTTTATTTTTTATTTTTATTGCTTTGCTTATTTTATTTTTTTGGATGGCTTTTATGCTGTCTTTCTTTTTTCAAGGACCTGGAAAAAGTTCATGCGACGGGTGAGCGATCTCTGTTTATCGGCCTGGGATTTCACCTGTTTTACATCGTGGCCAGTTATATCGAGTTGGGTAATTTTCCCTACAACTCGTTGGCGGGGCTACTTCTGTTCGTATCGCTCCTGATTATCCTGATTTACTTTATTCTCGATTTTTATTTTCCAAACGAGATTTTCGAGATCATTTTTCCTCCTTTGGCGATCTTTTTTATCTTGTTATCCAACCTGATTTCCAATCAGGCGATCCTGACCCATAGTTTTCTGGAGAATTCGCCGGTATTTGGCAAGCTGATCCTTTTCATCCACGCTTCCTTTTCGATGCTGGGTTATCTGCTTTTCGGGGTGGCCAGCTTCGCCTCCGTCTTTTTTTTATATCAGGAGAAAAAGATCAAGAACAAAACCCTGATGCTCAAGGAGATCAAAGTCCCAAGCCTTGGATTTTTAGATACCCTGACCTATAAGGTGATCGCTGTCGGATTTTTATTTTTGACGGTGGGTCTTTTGCTGGGAGTCAGCATGAAAGTGGTGGCCAATCAAGGCCACCCCAGTATTTCCTTAAGACAGGTTTTACCCATGATAACCTGGGCCGTTTTCGCGGTTCTGCTTTTAAGCCGCTCCATTCAGGGGCTTCGGGGAAAAATAATCGCTGTCTGGTCCATTACGGGGTTCGTGGTCGCTATCATCTCCTTTGTCTATGAAATCTCACTCCTGATCCAAAAGGTCGTCTGAGTATTTATTATTTTACCAGTCCATCCCTGGATTTTCAAAAAGCCCGCTTTTGCCGCCGCTTTTTTTCCAAAGTCCGGTCCGGCTGATCTCAATTGTCTTGTCAACCGCCTTGCACATATCATAGAAGGTCAATCCCGCCACACTCACGGCCACCATCGCTTCCATTTCCACGCCGGTCTTGGCGGTTGTCTGAGCCTCGGCTTGAATCCTGACTTCGTTTTGATCCTCTAGCAACTCAATGTCAATCGCCACGTAATCCACCGAAAGCGGATGACACATTGGAATGAGGAAGCCGGTCTGCTTGGCTGCCAGAATGCCCGCCGTCTTCGAGACAGTAAACGCGTCTCCTTTCTCAAGGCTACCCGCGGCCAGAATCGCGGTCAGTTTGGGACTGATCTTAAGAAGGCTCCTGGCGATGGCGACACGGGTCGTTTCTGTTTTCGAACCCACGTTCACCATTTTCGCCCGCCCTGTTTTAGTATCGAAATGGGTTAGTTGATCATCCATCGTTGTTTATCGTTTCGTGGTTAGGTTCATATCTTTACCGGGCCAAAGGCCGCTTGATCCCGATAAATCCGCTTGAAAGTTCAATTTTTAATCTGTTCTATATCGATAGATATCTGCTCTTTTTTGCTCGCCAGCCACCTAAGCGCCTGCTTTTGTTTTTTAGCCCAGAGTTTAGGAGTAATAAGGCCTGAATCCCATTTTGGCAAGTGAATAAAATAATCCAGCTGGTTTTGGTTTTTGATTCTCTGACACTGAATCAGATCTAAATAATAGAGTTTAAAACACTCACTCAGCTCTAAAGCGAGTATTTCCCTGTTTTCTGCTTTCTCCCGCTTATTGTACAAATCCCAAAACGGGATGGTCACCTTCAACAATTCCACCAGATTGATTTTTTTCACGCCTTTGAACCACTCTTGATTGATTTGATGAAACAACCGCTGGTAAAAAAAGTAGCGGTCTTTTTCCTCGTTCACCTGGCTAAGCCCCCCCGGTATGATCAATGGAATCTTTTCAAAATTCGCGCTCGTTTTTTTTAATCGGTATTCAATCCGTAAATTATCAAACCTCCCCTGAATCAATTCGATCCCTTCAGTCCCCGCGACTAAAAGGAGAAGTTGAGACCGTTTTTTATGAAAGAGTAAACTCCATTTTTCCTGATCCTTTTTTGAAACCAGACAAATCAATTGAAACTCGTCAATTTCCAGTTCCAGCCGATCATTCAAAAATCTTTTGATCCTCTCGGGACTCAATTGGACGACTACTTGCCTTTCCTTATTATAAATACTCGGTATAAAGGCGACAACCTCACTTTCTCTTGAAAAAACCACCACGAACAAAGCCGACGTATTACCCTGAGGGTAAAACAGGCACAGACAACTTTTCCAGCCTTTTGAAACCGGAAAAACCGCGTCCTCAGAAGTCGTCTTTTGGAACAACCAGTTCATCAACTTTATTTCACTGAGTTGGTAAAATAACATAATACCTTGACGTAAGATTGCCGGTTAAACTCAGGCCTGTTCCGTTTCGAGATTTAATTTTAAACCGGCGTCGACATGTTTTCTTAAAAACGCTTCGATTTTTTCGAGCGGTAAAATATCTTTTTTATTCCTTAAAACAAATAAAATCCCTTCGCGGCTGATTTCAAATTCCAGCTGACCACCCAAACCGATCTCGCAAACCGCGACCCGCCAAGTCGTCTGAGAGGAGCGAAAGTAACTGCCGATCATCTTTAAGGGAGGGATTCCATCAATCCAGCCGGACAGTAATCTCTCAACATGATCCAACGGCTTTGTGAAACTCAATTCAACAAACCGGACATGGACATTCAAGCCTTTTGAAATGTCGGATTCATGATTGATAAAGGATCGTTTCTCCCAAATACGCTCAGCCTTTTGTTTTACGACCTTTCTTATGTCTTGGGTGATCCTTAAAACATCTTTGGATGAACTGAGTCCGGCCAGAAGGGTTCCTGACTGATTCAGCCTGATCATCAGCTGATTGTCTCCGGATGTCTCCAGACTCATGGCCTCAAGGTTGAAAATATCAGGGTGCCTGTTTTTGTATAGGTCATAAAAAAAAGGCGCATCTTTACCCTTGATCTCACCTTTTAGGATTTCCGATGAAGCCGTTAAGGGCCGCTGAGCCGAAAAATGATACTCAAAACCCTTCACGTCGCCCAGCCGCTCAGCCAGCCGCATCAGCATCGGCGAGCTTAAATAACATCTTTTCAGTGTTTGAATCTTAAATAGCTTTTGTCTTAGTTTAAAGGCCTTCTGCTTATTCCCGATAAAATAGGCCACCACAAGATCATCATCGCCGAGATCCAGCACAAGGCGTAAAAGTAATTTTTTATCGCTATCATAAAGACAATAAGCTGCGCAATCGCCTTCCTCGTTAAGCTCAAAATCGGTTCCCAGTTCCTGGTGAAGATCCAAAATAAAATAATAATTCCGCTCATACCGTTCCATTTCCAGATATTCCTCTTCAAAAAAACGGAAATAAAACTGTACGCTTTGCTCTAAGAACTCCTCCGTTAAAAAAAAACCCTTCCCGCTTGATTCAAACAGTTTTATCTCTCTGTTTTTTAGGGTTTTTTCATTTATTGTTGTCATCGTAAAATCAGGGGAGATCCCCTATTGGTTAGGAATTTATTTTTGAATTAGGGCTAGATAACCAGCCGGATCTGAACCGGGACCAACGCGAAACCGATCAGCCTGGATGAAACAAAACACAACAGCGCCAGAACGACAGGAGAAAGGTCGATACTCGCTCTTGGAAGAAACCGTTGCAAGGGGGTAATAAAAGGATCAACCACCATCATCACCATCTGGACTATCGGATGATTTAAAGGCGGATTCACCAGCGTCATGATAAACCAGATAACCGCCAAAAGAAAAACAAACCAGATGATATTTTCTAAAATCGACAAACCGCCGATGACAAAATAAAACGAAATATTCACCAACCCCTGATCCACGCCAATCTCTCCCAAGGCCACCGCGCCAAGACTCCGAATCATTCCCGGCAGGAAAATCTCCAAAAATAAAATGAGCATCAAAGCGAAATAGGGCGCCAGCGGTGCTACCCTGTCAGGAAGATGGTAACGCACCCAGTCCCAAAGCGGCATGGTAAGGCGGTTGATATGGTAGACGAACGGGTTTGTCGGGTCTGCGTGGATCCAACTCAGCAAAAAAGCGATCACATGCATCCAGGAATAAAGAACTAAAATCCACCTTACGAGAGTGGCCGCTTGAATTACCGTATCCAACATATCCCTGTCTTGTGATGATATCCAAAATCTGTTACCGATTTCACGCCCTTCAGCATATTCAACGCTCCATCCCTTTAAATATCGATTTCCATTGCTTTATTCCCATGATTGATATTCGATCCCAACAGAGAATGCCATAGTTGCTCATCGACATCATCAACGAATTTACAACCGATCTTAAACTTGTCGTCATAAGAGATAATCCGCGCCACTTCAAACTCAAAATCCAGCAGGTCCGTCTTACTGTCGATGGGGTCTCGGATCGAAGCGGTCAGAGTCTTGCCTTTTGGAAAAGTCTGATCGCTGATAAAGCTCAAACCGCCAGAGGAATAATCGTTAAGCGAGTAAACATTTTTCACGCCGTTTTCTACCAGACAAATCTCCCCCTTGGCGTTAAACCGCTTATGTTTTCTAACCGACTCATAATAATCCTCGGTAAACTCTTCCACTTCCACGGTATCGTCGATGTTTGTCGCATGAATCTGGTTTGACTTACCTCCGGGGGGAAAGGATTCCCTCTTTTGTTCCTCCCGCAAAAAGGTCAGGATAATATCGGCCTTTTTCTTGATATTCAAAGGTTCAAGAAGGTGCAACCTGTTTTCCTTATAAATCGCTTTGATCGAAAACATAACAACGCTCCTGCAAAATTCACCAAAGTTACGATGCCCTGACTAAAAGGTTATTAATTAACAGGTTTTTTCCCGAAAGCAAACCCATCTCTGTTAACAACCGGCCCCATACCAATAAAACTAGACTTAAACCCAATTAATTCGCCTTGGAAGCTGATATCATGAAATGATCTCTAAATCCCGTATGCTCGGTCAACCTCGTAAATCCACCCCCTTTTAATTGTTCCAGCACCTTTTCAGGCTTAACCCTGATTTTTAAGGGCGGTCCTTTTTCGGTTTCGACCGGTTTCCAGTCAATGATCAGCAGTTTCCCACCCGGAACGAGCAACCTGAAAGATTCAGCTAATATTTTTTCCGGATCTTTTAGCTCATGATGCAGATTGATCATAAAAACCAAGTCCGCAATTAAAGAATCCAACGGAACGGAACTCTCCCGCATCTTGGTCGGAATGACCGACCGCAAGGTCTCCGCGCCCAAATTTTCCCTCATCCAATCCAGCATGATCTCTGATATATCACAAGCGTAAACTTTTCCAGACGCTGTCTTTTTTTGGAAGGGCACCGAGAAAAAACCCGTCCCCGCGCCGATATCAACCAGGACTTTAGGCGTCTTTAAATCCAACTCCTCCCAAATCCGGTCAGGAGGCATCGATTCATACCTGCCGGGATCATTGAGTTTCGCTAATTTCTTCGGATCGAACTTAATATCATTCATTTGTTTTTATTATTGAATAACCCGTATTTGTTATCACTTAAACCTGTTTTGACCGACCTTAACAATCTGTCGTTAATCAAGTTTATCTTTTCATGACCTAAAAGCCAAGTAATGTTTCAAAAATACTCCAGTTGGTTGACACTAAATAGTTTGGCCGTTGGCATGGGTGCTGGTTATTATTTTTTCCGCTACTCAATTACCAAATCCCTTTGGTTTGAATTTGCATTTCCTATGAAATTAGTATATAAAATTAATAATAAAGTCATAAAAAACTATTGAAGGATAATCTTATGAATGCGATAACCTGGAAAGATGAATACAGTGTTGAAATACCGTCGATCGACGAGCAGCATAAAAAACTGGTTCAAATCATAAACGATTTAAACATCAACCTGATCAAAGGAGGAAAAAAAGAAGCCATCAGCTTGATCTTGTTTAAGTTGAGCAATTATACCGTGAGTCACTTCCGTCACGAAGAACTGATTTTTGATAAACTCCAATACGAACACAGAGAAAATCACAAAAAAGAACACAAAGACTTCATAGAAAAAATCGAAATGTACCAAAAGAAGTTCGAAGATGGCGCGTTGAATTCTTCGGACATGATGGCCTTTCTGTTGAACTGGCTGGTCAATCATATCTTAAAAAGCGACAAAAAATATACCGCCTGTTTCCTTGAAAACGCGGTAGCCTGATCGCTTATTGTGTATGATAAATCCGTCGCGATTACGAAAAAAGGTGCTGCTTCGCGAGAGATTTCAGATTGCTCCAAACCGCTTAAAACGGTTTAGTGCAATCTGATCAAAGCGGATTAATGTCCACCAAAGCCGGTTTTCCAGCCGATAAAGATGTTGGCGCCCTTCGGTCCTTCCACCGTGGAGCCCTCATATTCCAAAACCAGTTCGTTATGCCCTCCGAGAACATATTCGCCCCCGAGAACATAGACGACCCCTGTGCTGCTGGCTGATTCGTCACCCGTATCCCAACTCAGCGTTTCGCTTTCTGAGACAAAACCAAATTTGCCCACGGCAGAGAATTGTTCATTGATGTGATAGGTATAAACGCCGAGCAATCCAATAGCGAGATATGTGCCTGTTCCCGATAGAGTTCCCGTCGCCATCAGCGGAAACATGGAGTGGGTCGGAGTCGAATCGGTCGCTGTATGATCTTCCTTGGAAATGCTATTGGAACCATAAGAAAAAGCCAGTTCCGCCGAAACGGAGTCCATGATTTTATAACCCAAGTCAAAACCGAGTCCCATCGCGCTTTCTCCCGTAATGACATGGCCGCTATGCTCGTAATCCGCTCCAGGGCTGTACATGAATTTGGCAACTCCGTAGCTTTTATCCAAAAAACCACCTCCGCCTTCAGCCGAAAGCGAAAACAAGAGGCCTCCTCCAAAAAACATGGCCGAAAACATCAAGCCAAACAAAATATTAAATCGATTTTTACGCATACTATCTTCCTCAAAAATAAATTAACGACAAAAGACTGTCCAAAGAATGGTGTTTCTTTAAACCAAAATTGAGACTTTCCTAACAGTTTTTATTTAATTGATAAAGCGCGTTCTCAACATTTTTTCAAAAAACCGGGTATCGCTTAATCCTGGAATGGACCTCGAAAGATTCTTCGCTTGTCTTTCCGTGGAATCAAAATGGGGTGAGAATCATAGCGGGATTTTAGATTTTTGTACCCGCTACTCAGTTGCCTTAGGCAAAGTCAACACGAAAGTCGTTCCCTGGTCGATTACGGAATGGATATCCAGCTTTCCGCCCACCTCTTTGAGGGAGGTTACCACGACATCCATGCCGACTCCCCTGCCTGAAATTTCCGTGACTTCATCGGCGCTACTAAATCCAGGTCTTAAAATTAAGTTGACCGCTGCCTCATCGCTGAGTTTGTCGGCCTCCTGTTGGTCGATCAACCCGTTTTCAACGGCAACCTGCCTGATTTTTTCAGGGTCAATTCCCTTGCCGTCATCGATAATCGAAATAATCAACTGACCGTTTTCCTCTATTGTATCTAAAATCAGGCGACCTTTTTGATGTTTGTTTTTCTCAAGCCTGACTTCTGGCGTTTCGATACCGTGATCAACCGCGTTTCTCACCAAATGGATCAATGAGCTGACGATTTCGCTGTGCGTCTTGCGGTGAAGATAAATCTCGCTGCCGCGAATCTCGAACTCAATCTCCTTTCCTCTGGACTCCGATACATCCTGAACCACTTTTTTTATACGGTTAAAAAAATCATTCAGTTTCATCAGCTTAAAGCGGAAAAGCCTCTGATAAAGATCTTCCAGCTCCCCAAAAGTCTTTTCCGCCTCCTCAGCGCCTAAGTGCATCGCCTTATACTGACTAAGAATTTCATCCAGAACATCCTCCTCTATCTGGAGTGTTCTCGCATCTTTCCTTATTTTTCCGAGATCCTTATCTTTATCACCCGAAATCTTCTGGTAGATATCGGTCGTTTTATCGAATAATCCCTGAAGGTATTCAAGCCGCTCAGAAAGATAGTCCCCTGCGATCGGGCCCTTTTGAAGCTTGTCGCCTATCTTAAGTTCACCGCATCTCATCTGAGACAAGACATCTTCTATCTGGTGCGCGACATCACCGATTTCACATAAGTCATGCGCATTTGAATTGCCTTTTAAGGAATGCATCAGACGGAAAAATTTGTTGCAGATTTCTGCGCTCTGATCGACCTTGTATTTTTCGCTAAGGCTGATTGACTCTTTCAGGATTCTATCGGATTCATCCAGATAGTCCTTCATTTCTTGAGAATCCTGATTGATGACTGCAGAAATGATTTTCATCTCCTGGTCATGAGCTTTTTCGCTCGCCTGGATCTTTTCCTCCAGTTTTTTTTGCTGAGTTATGTCGTTAATCATCAACATCAAAGCTTCCACCTCTGAACCATTGACGATCCGGTTGAATTCCATTCGGTAATGATTGATCTCCCCGTTGATCTGATAATCAAGTTCCTTGGGCGCGATACTGGCTGACATATCCCAATCCATCGCCAGGTTAAATGCCAGCTCTGAAAAATCCTTCAAATACCCTCTTTGCTTTTCCTGTTGAATCTCGGGATACAAAAGGTTTTCCAACCCCTGGCCCGCGATCAGTTTTTCCCCTGGAAACAGTTTCTCCGTAAAAGCCGAAAACTCCTGGTTGATCTGTCTTTGGCTGTTTAAGGTCATGACCCCGAGAGGGATATGATCCAGGACGGATTTGATCTCGGCTTTGGATTGGGCAAGGTCCGCGGTACGCTCCTCAACGATGATTTCCAGATTCTGGTTAAGATTCTTTAAGTTCTCGTTGGTTTTTTGCAAATCCTTGGCGAGCTGTTTGTTCTCTACGAATGTATCGGCAAAAAGGTTACTCACCACCCAAAGCATACAGCCCGTCGCGACCAGGGTTCCTATGAAAATCTTTCCGGTCGAGTCGATAAGATCCAGCGCCAATAACAGATCGCTGACTCCCGTATAAAGAAATATCAGGGTCCCGATCAACATCACCATGCTTCCCTTACGCTTCTGCTGGACTCCCTTCGCGTAAGAATAAAGCATCCCCAATCCGACGATCAGGCAGGTGATAAAAAAGACCACCCTGATCGTCTGAAACAGATTAAGATTAAAGAAAAAGGGGGCCACGAACAGAAAATACAGCCCCATCAGGCCAAAGGGTATCCCGATAATCAAGTCGACTTTAGGAAAACGACGATAAAAATACTGGGAAAAACGAAAATGAAAAAGCAGGGCGAAAAGTCCGGCGTAATGAATAATCAAAAGGCTCTCCGGATCAAATATTTTAACCAGATAATCACCCGGCGCCCCAAAAAAAGGTACGATCAAAAGACCCGCAAGAGCCGCATTTAAGTACATACCAAAGCGGGTTTTAATGAAGACCAGAAGAAAAAACAACCCTGCGATTAAAGAGATATAAGTCGAAATGACTCTGAGTTCCCCACCCCAAAACTGATTCCAGGCCAAGGTCTTGTCATGCGCATCGTAAAGCCTGATCTCAAAGGGCAGCTGATAAACCCCCTTCATCAAAATCGTATCCACCCTAAAGGAAACCACATGATCCTCGCGGGTGATCTTAAATCTGATCGGCATCGGTTGAATGGAATAATACCGCTGAAGACTCACCCCCCCCTTTCGCTTGAAAATCTCGTTGCCATCGAGGTATACATCCACCTTCGCCATATAGGTATCCAGCAGAAAAACGACTTCCTTTCCTATCAACTCGGGGCTGAAACGGATGGTTTTCCTGTACCAGCCCACGCGGAAGTTCTCCTTGTCCTGATAGATTTTTTTCCAGGAACCGGGAGCCCGGGTGATTTTCCAGCTTGAGGTATCAATAGCGATTTCCTTGTTTTGGGCTGAATCCTCCTTGGTGAAGTACCATTCTCCAATCAGGCTGAAGGGTTCATCAAATGAGGTCACATCAAAAACCCTCTCCCCCAATACCAAATCCGGCCTTATCAATGATAAAAAACCGAAAAGAATCAATATCGTCTTTTTCATTTCCGTCAGTCTGTTAATTGTCGCGTTTAAATTAAAGAGGTTGGGTTGGGTTTGTTTATTCCAACTTGAGTTAACTTCCCCGGATCGGAGAAAAATCAAAACCTGTTAATTGAGAGTCAACTTACAGGTTTTTTGAAAATAATAAAAGACCAAACAACCTCAAGAGGTGGCATGAAGGTGATATCAGAAGGCGCTTAATCCATAGCTGATGAAGAAACGGGACCCCTGTTTTATTTTGAAATGTCCTCGTAAACGAAACGGTCAAGGGTCTCACAGCGGTAACAAACAAAATTTTTTTGACTCATGAGATGATCGTTGGCCCGGTCTCTCTGGTTCTTATCCTCAAAAACGCCAAAAACCGCGCTGCCTGAGCCGGAAAGCCCGGACCCAATCGCGCCTTCTCTCCCAAGTAGCGTAATCAGCGCCTCCAAGATCTCATGCTTTCGCTTTAAGTAAGGCCAGAAATCGTTCCATTCCGGCTCAAGCTGCCTTAAGCCTTCCAGATCATAATGAAAGTTGGGTTTGTTTAAAGAAGAAATTCGACAGTTACGATAGGCGTCGGCAGTCTTAACTTCAATTTTGGGATAAAGAATCAAAAGAGGGATGGAAGAAAAATCTTTGATCGGGACGATATCGGTCCCCACCCCCCAAGCTCTGGAGGGCACCGGATTGATAAAAAAAGGGACATCAGCTCCCAAACCGGATGCCAGATAAAGAAGTTTCCGAGTGCTGAGTCCTAATTTGAACAGACGGTTTAAGACCACCAGTATTCCGCCCGCGTTGCCGCTTCCACCTCCCAACCCCGCGCCGACCGGAATGTTTTTGGTGAGGGTTACTCTGATCGGCAGAGTGATGTTCGCTTCCTTCTCAAGGAGCCTCACGGCCCTGGTGATCAGGTTTTTTCCAGGACTGCCCAAATCCATTGAACTGTTTAACTCATAAATACCGGATGGCGCGTTTTCAATACGGATATGATCAAAAAGAGACACCGGTATCAAATCCAACAGCAGGTTGTGATACCCGTCATTTCTTTTTTCCTGAATTCGCAGATAAAAATTAACCTTGGCGGGAGTTTTAAACTCAAAGGGGACTTTTAAAGGCATCGGTAAAATCTAAATAAAAATAAGCCGATGATCATAGGTTCATCATCTATAAATTAAAAGCTCGGAGAGAACCTTTCCCCCCGAACTTCATGTTAAGGCAATGACGCTAACCAATTAAATTATTACTTAAGATATTTATCGATCGTCTCCAAAAAATGGGTTTCAGGCAGGGCACCGGAGAAAACCTCACCGGACACGCTCTTGTTTTTTGGATTGTATTTCCCGACGATAAAGCTGGGAGTTCCTGAAATACCGACCGACGCGGCGACCTTGATGTCGTTTTGAACACGGCTGCGATAGGTGTCTTTATCAAGGCATTTATCAAAAAGCTTGAGATCCTTTATTTTGAGATCCCGCGCGTAACGCTTGAGGTCTTTTGGAAATTGTTGTTTCTGTTTGGTAAACATCAGAAAATGATAGGCCTCGAACTTTCCCTGATCGCGCGCGCATTCAGCCGCAATCGCCGCTTCGTCAGCCTCGGTGTGAAACTGAAGCGGGAAATGACGATAACCAAAAAGAACCTTGTTCTTATATTTATTTCTTAGCCTGGTGAGCGTGGGCTGCACCTTCTTGCAAAAAGGACACTGGTAATCGGAAAATTCAAGCACCATCACTTTTTCCTTCTGATTGCCCCACAAAAAAGCCGTCTCGGCGGGGACCGTGACCAGAAACTGGGTGGGTTCTTTTAAGGCTGTTTTCACCACCCCGTCTTTGATCGCCTGCTGGAAGACCGTATCATAAAAGAGCGCGTCTTCTTTGGCGCTGAGGAATTGTTTGATCTTTGGTTCCCAATCCTTCAGAGGGCCACGCTGGTTTAAGCTGTTGGCATTGTAAAACTTCATGATAGCCTCTTTGGAGATATCCGGTTTTTTCCTCTTTGAGTATTTCGGATAATCCTTCATCAGCTTTTCCACCAGCTTCGCCTGAACCCTGACCTTGATTTCATCATAAAGGTTTTTCCGCAGTTGGTTCACCTTCCTGTCCTCGATGTCCTGCAGGGTAATTTCTTCCTTGCCGATTTTAGCCAGAACCGAATCACTATCCAACAGACCTTTTAACTCTCCGGCGAAACCACCCTTAACTACGATAAAAACCAACAAACCCAGCATTATAAAAAACCTACTCAAAACTCCACTGGGGACTTGAATTTTCGTCATCTTTACATAAATCCGCATATTTAATTATTCTTCAAGGTTAAAAAGTTTAGAATTAATCAATAAAGAAACCGGTGATCTCTTAAGAATCAATCCACTCAAAAAAAGCGTCAACGCAATCCCCGCAAAGCTGGGTTCCCCGTACCTCCTTAATGATCTGGAACGCCCGTTCCTGATCAAATCCATCGCGGTATGGCCGGTTAGTCGTTAAAGCGTCATAACAGTCCGCGACAGCCGTAATCCTGGCGGTCAGCGGTATTTCCTCCCCCTTTAGCCCTTCAGGGTAACCTTTCCCATTAAAATGTTCATGGTGATGCCTTACCAGCGGTAAAATCGAAGCCAGACTATGAATCGGCTCCAGGATTTCGGTACCGATAACGGGATGTTTCCTGAAAATCGCAATCTCCTCATCGGTAAGCTTCCCTTTTTTCAACAAAAGACCGTCCGGGACCCCGATCTTGCCGATGTCGTGAAGCCGGCCTCCAAGCCGGATCGCCTCCATTTCTTCCTGATCGATTCCCAAAACCGTTCCGATTCCAAGGCTGATCTCCGAAACCCTTTCGGAATGCCCCCTCGTATAGGAATCCCTTGCTTCCAGCGCCTGGACCAAACTCGTGATGGTCGCGAGCATCGAAATTTTTTCCAGCTCAAGACGCTCTCTTTCGTGCAAAATCAGTTGAAACTGTTCGCTGAGAAGCTTTTCGACCGTGATGATCAGTTGTTCCATATTAAAGGGCTTGACCATAAAGGCCGCGGCTCCCCTCTCGATCATCCCTCTCATCGTGGAACGCTCGCTGTTGGCGCTCATGACCATAAAAGGTATCGTTGAGAGACTTTTATCCCTTCGGACTTCCTCGCAAAGCTCAAAGCCGCTCATCACCGGCATATCCAGGTCGCTGATAATCACATCGGGTTTCTTCTTTTTAAGCAGCCGCAACGCTTCCTTCCCGTTGAGAGCCGTGATCACCTGAAAGCCGTTTTTTGAAAGACCAACCTCCACCAGCCTTAAGATCGTCACCGAATCGTCCACAACCATGATCGTTCTTTCCATTTGAAAGGCGATCTTGTCCATGACCTCTACGATGGTTTTTGTCAAAAGCTCGTCCGATACCGCTTTCGGAATATAGGCCGATGCGCCGGCCTCGAAACCCTTATCGATATCCATGTCCGTATCCAGCCCACTCAGGATGATCACTGGTATGCCTCGCAGCTCGGGGTCATTCTTGATATTTTTACACAACTCCAAACCCGTCATCTTCGGCATATCCACATCCGACAAAATCATATCGATCGGCGTTTCCTTGGCGATCTCGATTGCCTCGAATCCGTCCGAGGCGGTGACCACCGAGACGCCCAGCTTCTCAAGTCTGATGGCTAAAAGTTTCCTTAAAGCCTCGCTGTCTTCGACAACCAGAATCTGTTTGGTTTTATCAAGAATCGTTTTTTCAGACTTTTTCATGAACCCATCAAGTTTAGGGTATCAACAACTCAAACCGATTACATATTTTGATCATGAGCATAACAAAAACAACCGTTTTTAGGCCAGAAGAAAAGAACAACGCGATCTATACAATTTTTTTCCAATCTTCAGCCTTGGGAATGATTGCTTATAAGTCCAGGCATCCTTACGCCTAACTGTGATTTTCCAGAGCGGACTCCTTTTTCGCTAAGATTTCCCTGAACTCGGAGATCTTGTCCTCTTCGATTTTTTGCGCCTTATGGGTAAAATCGATAAAAATCTTCAAGGAATCATACATCTGCGCCAAATCATCCCGGGTTGGATGCATGGTCTGAACAAACCAGTTCTCCAGGAAATTCGAGAGTCTTCTGGGCCTTAAGTCTTCAAGCTTCCCGATGGATTTCTCCTCGAAATAATCATCCAGTAAGACCTGAACGTCTTCCTTGACCCTTTCAACCGCGTCATCACTCAAATCCTTCTGCTCACCCAAATAAACGTCCAGCTCTCCCTCGATTTTCTCAAAGACCGTATCCGCCATAACCTCTTCCGCCTCTGCTTCACCTTCTAAAGTCTCTTCGGCCTCGGTCACTTTAGAAGCCTCTAGCTGTCGATAGCGTTCTTCCAGGTAATCCTTCCAGGTTATATCGTAATCACGAAGGAGGAGATTTAATTGCTCAAGTTTCTCCGGTGGTTCCTGCCCCCCATAAATCGCCTCGGCATAAAGATACATCGCGACGATGACCTGATTCATAAAGCTCAGTGACTGCTCCTGATTCACGTAGTAGGTCACCGCCTGAACCATGACCAGTTTATCCGGATTTTTTTCCAGCTCAAGCCTTTCTTCCATCCCTTTTAGCTGTGCCTTGAATTTTTCCAGAAACTCGCTGGTCGCCAGAGCCTCGATTTTCTCGGGGGTTTTTTCAAAACGGCTATCGACCGTGGCCACATCCTCTTTTGAAAAGGCGATCTCCCTCAACTCCGGCTCATATACAAGCTGGGCTATATTTTTCAGGCTCTTTTTAACCTTTGACATGGTCATTTTCTGTTGAACCGGCTTATCAGACTGGATTTTCCTCTTAATCGCCTTTCTTTTCAGATTCTTATTCTGTTGTCTCTTTGCGATTCCCGCTTTTTTTTGTTTTTTCTTCTTTGCCATTTTCCCTTGATCGATTGGATTTAATTTATTTTCTGATGGATAACAGTTCTAAATAAAACGTCTCATTTTTCTAACAACTTTACTTCAGCTGAGTCTGTTCACCCCTGATTTACCAAAGACTGAAAAGATTTTTCCAAACCGCGATTGAAGAACTCTGAAAAGTTGATTATCGTGGATATAAAGAGAACTTACTTGAAAGAAGGAAACGAAATCAACCGAAAACGGATATTTCAAAAATGAGCAAGGTCAAGGAGTACAACTGCCGTTCTTGCGGCGCGAAATATCCGAAGTGGACCGGCAAGTGCGCCCATTGTGGAGAATGGGAAAGTCTGGTCGAAACAATCTACAACTCGAAATCAGCCAGAGGAGAACAACTCCCCGTCGCGGAGGTGCTGAGCCTTGAGCACATTGATGACACAGATTCCCGGAGCCGCTGGATAACCGAGGTCGATGAATTCGACCGGGTCATCGGCGGCGGACTCGTCAGGGGGTCGTTCGGTCTTTTGGGCGGAAGTCCCGGCATCGGCAAATCAACCCTTATTTTACAACTCCTGGGCCGCTTCGCTAAAATGGGGAAAAAGGTCCTTTATATCACGGGAGAGGAATCCCCCTTGCAGATCAAACAAAGGGCAGAGCGTTTAAGCGTCTCTCAGCGGCAAATCCTGATCCTGGCCGAGACCAACCTGGAAAGCATTATCGATAAACTTAAGGAGACCCGAGCCGATTTCGTTGTCATCGATTCGATCCAAACCCTTTACACCGATGAGAACCCTGCGAGTCCGGGGAGTCTCTCCCAGGTCAGGGAAACCGCCTCGCTTTTGATGCGTTACACGAAAAAGTCAGCCATCACCTGTCTGCTTGTCGGTCACGTCACCAAAGACGGCGACATAGCCGGACCTAAGACCCTGGAGCATATGGTCGATTATGTGCTTTATCTGGAGGGCGCCAAGAAGGAAAACTCCAGGATTCTGCGCTCGGTAAAAAACCGCTTCGGGGATATCTCTGAAATCGGCCTCTTCAAGATGACCGAAAAAGGCCTGGTCGAAATCAAAAAACCCAGTTGGCTTTTTTTGGACCACGCCCACTCACCCCATCCGGGCTCGGCGGTTTTCGCCGCGAAGGAAGGAACCAGAACCCTTTTTTTTGAGATTCAGGTCCTGGTGGGAGACACCCAGCAGAGCTATCCCTCCAGAACCACCATGGGTATCGAAAAGAACCGCGTCCAGGTTCTGATCGCGGTTTTGGAAAAGCATCTGTCTTATGATTTCAGCAGAAACGACATCTATGTTAATCTCGCGGGTGGATTTAAGGTTTTGGAACCGGCGATCGATCTCGCGGCGGCGGCGGCTTTACTTTCGAGTCACGCCAATGTGGCTCTGCCTGAAAAATCGGTTTTTATCGGAGAATTGGCCCTGAACGGAGAAGTCCGAAGCGTTCCCTCGCTCTTGGAGAGGCTCAAGGAATCACAGCGATGCGGATTCAAACAAGCCTTTATCCCCGCCAACTCGGCTATCAAGGATTCCAGGCTTTTAGACTCCATGAATTTAAGCCGGATCAAAACGGTCCGGGATCTGAAAGAACAAATCCTTTAGCTTTGGATTATGTCCGCTATGGAGATGACCGGCAACGAAGTCTTGAAATTCAGGCAGAATCATTTCATACTCAAGGTCAAGGTTCTTCCAAAAAGCGGTCTTAACCAATGGGGCGAGGTACTGGGAAACGAAAGAATCCAGCTTAGAATCACCGCCCCTCCCGTCGATGGAGCCGCCAATAAGGCCTGCGTCCGTTTTATCTCGAAGGAATTCGGCACCGCCAGAAGCAACGTCCGGATCGCTCAGGGCGAAAAATCGAAATTGAAGACCTTTTTGATCGAAGCGGCCAATGAAGAGAAAGTCGAGAATTTCATCCGAAAATATATCGTAAAATAAGTGACTTGATAAATCGGACTTGCCTATTTAAGGCCAGCGAACCAAAATCAGTTTGGTTATCCTTTTAAAGAAACATCTTCCAGACAGGGCTTCGAATTGAAGATAAAATATTATTTCCTGATCAGTTGTTTTTTCACCTTATTTTTTAACACGCAGCCCCCCCTTTGCGCCAAGACACCCGCTATTCAAAAACCTAGTGCCACCGCCGCGGCCGAAAAACAGGACCGGGATTTAATCAGAAAACTGCTCAAGGATGGTTTTTACGATTTCGCCTTAATGGAATCCAACGAATTTTTCCATAAATACCCCAAAAGCGGTTTCACCGAAGAAATCACCTTTGTCACGGGACAGCTTCACCAAACCAAGGGCGAAACCGATCAGGCTTTAAAAGCCTTTAGCCGATTGATCAATGAGTTTCCAGACTCGATTTGGTTGGAGGAAACGCTCTTTTTAACCGCTTTGATTCACCTCGACAAAAAACAGTGGCAAAAAGCCCAGGACTATTTCAATCAACTGAAATCAAAGTTTCCGGAATCGAAATTTAACGATCAAAGCGCCTTTTTCTTAGGCAAGGCCGATTTCTATCAAAAACGTTTCAACCTGGCCAGCCTACATTTCCAACGGGCAAAGAACCAAAACAATCTCAGCGAAAACCGTTCTTTGGAGATAAGACTGTTTTTGGCCTGGATTGATTTCTTCCAGGGAGAGCTAAAGAAAGCCGAAAAACAGTTCCGCGAGCTCCTTAAATCCAAGCTGGATATGGAATCCAAATCACAGATCGCCTTTCAGCTGGGCCTTAAATCCTTTGAGAATAAAAACTATAAAACAGCCCTGCACTGGTTTGAGCAATTGAAAAAAAAATGGCCCCATGAAAACTACCGGGAGCAAAGCCTTTTCTACGCGGCCGAATCTTATTTTTCACTTTATCAAAAAGCCCCAGCCAGTCTCAAGGTCTATGAGCTTAGCAAAGCGGTGCGCTATTTTCAGGAAAACCTGCTTTTAAAAAAACCCAAGAAGGAGACCCTGAGCCGCTACCATAGAGGCCTGCTTTTAATAGCCCTAAAGAAAAATGAGGAGGCTGAGGTCGATTTTTCCTGGCTCCAGGAGACAAAACCCGAGTATGCCAGGAACATCGACCTGACTTTGTTGCGCGCGGATTATTTTTTGTCCTCGGGAAAAGAGGAAAAGGCCAACCAGGTCTATCTAAAAGCCCTTAATCACCAAAGCGATCCCAAAATCAAAAGTGAGCTTTTAGTTTATGCCTCAAGAGGCCTTTTCAAGGCAAATCAATGCGACCGGCTCCTTGATCTCACAGATACGCTGAATTTCGTTCCCGATCAGAAATGGTTACCGGAACTCGGTTATTACCGCGGAAAGTGCTTTTTTTCCGCCAAGAAATGGGAGAAAACCCAGCGGGCCTTGAATCAAATCCCCCTTGAATCGGAATTTTTTAAATTCATCATCAACGACCTCTTGATCAGTTATCAAAACACCCGGGATTTCAAGGACGGCCTTCGTTTTATCGAAAGAGCGGCTAAAAGCCCTGAGGCGAAAAAAAGCCTCATCTTTTTTTTGGTCAAAGCGGAATTCCAATTTGAATTGGGACTTTTCCCTCAAACTTTAAATACTCTCAAGGAAATCCAAAAAAGCTTCCCTGGGACCAGTAAGGACCCCGATATTCTTATCCGTATCGCCAAAACCTATGACCAATTGAGCAGCAAGGAGGACCCTACACAGAAGATGGCTTCCGGAGAACCTGATACATACCAAAAACAGGCGATGGCGCATTACGAACTGGCGTTTAAACTGCTTCCTGATGAAGAAATCCAGAGACGCCTTGATATCCTAAATCTGTTGATTAAACGCGGCGACCGGCAAAAAGATTACCCCAGGATCCTCGCCTATCTAAGTGAATATGTCGAAATCGAAAAGTCAGTTTCAAAAAGGGATGAAACCCGCCTGAAAATGGCCCGGATTCTCTTATATAAAACCAAGGAACAATCAAAAGCCAAGGAGATCTTAAGCGCCCTGAATCAGAGGGATTCAGATGAGGAAACCTATGCCATCGCCTCAAGTCTGCTGGCTGAGATCGCGATCGAGAACAATCGGCTGGATGAAGCCATTGAGATTCTTATGAATAGATCGGCTCAGACCCCAAAATCATCCCCTTGGTATCCGAAGTTTCATTATAGGCTGGCCGAGCTTTACCAGGCTCAGGAGCATTGGGAAAAGGCCGTTGATCACTACATGGAAACCTACAGGCACAGTCATGACAAGAATCTTAAGGAGCAGGCAAACAAGCAGGCCGGTCAAATCAAAGATTACTTAAAACAGACTCGATAACCGGTTCAAACCTAAAAAGACTTGCGCTGTAATCCCTTGGCTAAAAGCGCTAATTGAATTAGAATCATTCTTAAAACTCAAAGACCTATCCAATTTATACGCGGTCATGCTACCCTAATTTAAACGATAACCATTCTTGGATAATAATAAATCATGAGCAAGGAAGATCCGTTGTCTTCAAATGAAAAAGACACGCAGGAGAATCACGAGGAGTTTTTAGACCTTGTCCGGGAAAAGGTCCTGGAAAGAGAAAGAGAGCTTAAAGAACGGGAGGACCTCGATTCTGGTTTCAAGGCCACCCTGGACGCGCTTGAACAAATCACCCAAGTCCCGAGAAAAGAGATCGAAAAAATCGCGGAGGATATCCGCCGTAAAAGGATAAATCCGCAAAAAGATACGCAAGACATCCCTGGTCCATCAGGAACGGAGAATCCTTATTTTAAGCGGACCATGCATCCGGCGGCCAAGGAAGCGCTGTTATTGTTGCCCCAAGACCTCATAGAGGAATATATTGATGAATACCTGATCTTTCGCAAAAAAATCAGTATCGGCTATCTCTTCTGGCTGATCCCGCCCCCTTTTACCTGTCATTATTTCTATCTTAACAAACCCCTTTCCCAGATATTTTACAGCCTGACCTTTGGTGGATTTTTCTTCTGGTGGGTCGTGGACCTTTTCAGACTGCCTTTTGTGGTGATCGATCAAAACCAAAAAATCGCTCATCGTATCCTAAAAAAACTCATCCGCGAAAACCGTCAAAAGGGACTTCCCACACCCCAATACTTCGAGCTGTTTAAAACCTGGTTTCGGCAGATAAAATCGAACAAAATTGACACCGAACCCTAGAAGTCATCGTTCGTTTTAAAAAAAGAAGCTCTGGGAACCTTCATGGAGAAGACTTCTTTCCACCTTTTTTGTTTGAGAAATCATAAGATAATCAAAAATGATGGGAGCGGGCAGGATCGTCTTTGGGGAGGACTTGAGCATTTTTAGAAGCTCCTTGATCATCTCCGGTTCGACGGTAAAGTTTACGTAAAGAGCCATCTTGTAGGAGACCGTCTCAAGAAGGTTTCGTCTGGGATCGCGGAATTTGTATTTTTCGATCCAAGGATTCTTTTTGTCGATTTCTTCGATAAACTTTTCATCCAACCCCAGATAAAAAAGTTTTTTGCCGATCATCCTTTCAACATTTTTCGTTGAGCCAATGGCTTCATAGAAAAAGACACCCTCCTCGAAACCATCTAAAAATTCCTGGATTCCATCCGCCTTTACGAAATTCAACCGGTTGGTTTCTTCGGGACTGGTCTGGAAATAATCCTCCAGAATCACGGCTCCCTCCGGCAGATACCAGGGCCCTGGATGTTGTAAACCGACATTTCTTTGGTTAAATGTGGCTGAGAAAGGAATTAAGTAAACTTCCCACAAAACAGCGACGAGCCTGATGGGGCTTTCCAGCATCTCCTCCGACGGAATAAATCCCAAAGGAGCGATAGCGAACTTGCAATAATTCTTACTCAGATCAACCAGACGCTCCTTGAAATCAGACTTGAACGCCGGCTGAAACATTTCTTCTTTTTGGGGGAAATTCCACTGCCACCTTTTGGATAGCTCCTCAACGAAACTCCAGGACAGAGAATTTTTACCACCGGTTGAAACCGAGATCATCTCATCGCTATAACCTTTAGAAGGAAACGAAAAGATAACCGGCAGCAGAAAAACCGCCACCCAAAAAATTCTTAGCATTGACAGTTCGCGCAGAAAAAGCTGCTTCGCTGATTTTGTACCCGTCTTTGTATAGGATTGCCACATCTTTGACATGATTCTTTTTCCTTGCCGTAAACCTTTAGAAAATCTTGAAATTCTCCGGTTTTATCGTCCACCCGTTTATAATCCGAAATACTGGTCCCGTTTTTTTCGATCGCAAGAGACAAAATATCAACCATCGCCTGAGCGAGTTTTTCATGCTGCTTGAGACTTAATTCACAAGACGGTGAAAAAGGGCTGATGCCGGCCTGAAAAAGAATCTCACTGGCGTAAATGTTCCCGATGCCCGCGATAACGCTTTGGTCTAACAGCATTTGTTTGATGGGTCTTTTACGCCTTTCGCAATAGAACATAAAACGGTTCCGGTTTCTCACCGCGTCCAGCCCATCGGGTCCTAGGGCCTTTATCGCCCTGTGCTTTCTGAAATCGCTACAAAGCTCCAGCCGACCGAAGCAACGCGCATCGCTAAAAATCAGCACCTCGCCGCGCTCAAAAAAAAAATCAACCTGTCGTGGGGTTTTGGGTCCGACATGCTTGTCTGAAAAACAAATTTACCGGTCATCCGCAGATGCGCCAATAAAAAAAGATCCTCTTTCAATCTGAAAACAAGATACTTCCCCATTCTCTTAACCGCCGAGATACTCTGGCCGGTCAATTTTTTCTTAAATTCACCGCCATCACCCTTTATCACCAAATCCCGATTGATGAGAAGGGAGCGTATCTTTTTGCCGATTACCCTTTGATTCAGTTCCCGTACGATGGTTTCGACCTCCGGCAGTTCAGGCATTATTACCCAACAGCTCCCTTTTTGGGCTCTCTTGAGTCTCAGACAAACTCAACGCCTTTTCCCCCGCCAATTGCCGGATCGTTTTCTCAACATCCTCTAAAAGCTTTCTACGGTCTTTTTTTTCATATAAAAGCGT
>Ga0224496_10000469_pt1 | contig 27912 bp, 24 predicted proteins | sample SF_Jul11_sed_USG_2_FD_168127 | JGI IMG/M metagenome (GOLD analysis project Ga0224496, IMG submission 168127) | Sediment microbial communities from San Francisco Bay, California, United States - SF_Jul11_sed_USGS_8_1 | ecosystem: Environmental > Aquatic > Marine > Sediment | place: USA...
AGAAGGTTTCGGAGGCCGCCAGCAGGCCCGGATCGGTCACCGTGACGGTCATCGGGTAAACCCCCGCGTCCGTGTATCCCGGCGAACAGGTCAGGGTGGCGGTGGTGTCGCCGTTGTCGGTGAAGGCACACAGGGGCGCCGGAACGTTCAGGGCGGTGAGGGTGAGCGGATCCGCGTCCCCGTCCGAGGCGGTGATGGTCAGCGTGTACGGGGCGCCCTCGGCGGTGTTGCGGGCCCCGATGGGCGCCAGCACCGGCGGCTGGTTGACGTTGTTCACGGTGATGGTCACGGCCTGGGTGGCAACCCCGCCGTTGGAATCGTCCACCACGATGGTCATCGGATAGGCGCCCGCCGACAGGTAATCCCACGCGCAGGAGAGCAGCGCGCTGTTGTTCCCCATGTTCAGGATTCCGCACTGCACGGGCAGGTCCGGGCTGGCGAAGGTGACGATGTCGTTGTCCGCGTCGCTGGCCAGCAGCGGCACGTCAAGCTGGGTGCCCTCGTCCGCCACCGGCGGGGTGACCGGGCTGAGCACCGGCAGGGTATTCGGCGTCACGATGCCGCCGCGCACGGGCCATACGGCGGCCACCCCGGTCTTGAGCGCGCCCACCATGCTGCCGGTGTTGTGGTCCATGGACCAGGCGCCCAGATACCCGGCCGCGCTGGTGGAACTCCACCGCTGGCCGTTCCCCGCCGCAACATTGGTGAACGGACTCCCGCCGGAGAGGGACGGAGAGGACAACTCCGCATCCACCAGGCTGTCCAGTTCAATGTAGTTGGGCAGGCGCCAGTCCACATTTCCCAGATAGGCCTGCTGGTTCAGCAGCGCCACGTAGTTGAGGGCCATCTGCCAGGTCACCAGCCCGTCCACCAGCCCGACCGTGTCGAAGACGGGGTCGCGAGTGAGCATCAGGTTGGTGTCCTTGGTCCAGGAAAGCCCGGAAAAGGCATCGTTCACCGTTCCGTTGGACTGGTCGAGATAGCGGGGGCTGGGACCGGTGGCGCCGGTCTTGGTGGCCCCGTCCTGCCCGGAATTTCCGCAGGAGATTACCGCGCCGTTTTTGTTGTAGCAGGTTTGCTGGCCCGTCACCGGAACCACCACCACACCCGGCACGCCGGTGGAACGCACCGGCCACACGTGCAGGGTCTGGGTGGCCTTGTCCGCCGGCTGAATGGCAATCAGGTTGGACTGGTATCCGGCCCAGGCGGAGGTGGCCAGGGCCGCATCGGTGGAGGAGGTCCACTGGTCCAGGTGCCGATTGGCGAACGGATAGCTCACCAGCGGGTTGTTCATGGTGAGCAGGTAGATCAGTTCCTTGCGGTTGGGCAGCCGCCAGTCGGTGTAACCGAGATAGGCAATCAGGTTCAGGTCCGCCACATAGTTGAGGGCGGTCTGCCAGAACACCGCGCCGTCACCGGGGGTTCCGTCCAGATCGAAGGCGGGGTTCTGGGTGGCCATCAGGTTGCCGTCACCGATCCACATGAGGCCGGTGAGGCCGTCGGTGATGGTGCCGTCCAGGTTGTCGGTGAAGCGCAGCAGCGGCCAGTGCACCCCCGCCTTGTACTCGCCGTCCTGCCCGGTGAGGAGACAGGCGATGCGCACCCCCGCGGTGTCGGTGCACACGGTCTGGCCGGTACGCGGCGGCGACGTGGACTGGGCCTGTGCGAGGACAGGCGCCCCCAGCATGGCCGCTGCCGTCACCAGGGCGGTCCCCACCGCCATCCATGCCCGTCGCCGCACACCGGCGAGCTGTTTTCTGACAATCCCTGACATCCGAACACTCCTTGTGCGCGTTTTCCGACGCGCATTCAGGTCACACCGTCTTCCCCGCACTCCGGCCACCTTCCCGAACCCACCATGCACTTCCCCGTCCCCCTCCGACTCCCCGGTCGATTGTTTTCGCGGAAGTACGCGCACACCTGTGGTTACGTACGTAGTCAGCAATTTCTGTACCGCAAGCCACGGTAAGCATTTTTACCTATCCATCCAATGTGTTGGATTTTCAGGAATGTGCACTGTTTATTAAAAAAATCGGGGGGATTTATCGCCGCACGGGCGCGCTACCGTTCTGGTGATTTGGGAATTTTCTTTCCCACATTTAGCCCATGGGTACCCACCCGCGCGGGGTGAAGTGTGCAGGAAATTACCGCCATAAACCCCTTCGCCACGGCCCGCCGTTACCAACGGGTTACCACGTTTCCCCGCGGCCGGTTGCGCACGGGGAGAAAAGCCGTTACCGTCCGCTCCATGCTCGACTGGAACCACATCGACACGGTATTGCTGGACATGGACGGTGTTCTGCTGGACCTGGCCTTCGACCACCGTTTCTGGCATGAGGAGCTGCCGGACCGCTATGCCGCGGTGCACGGTATGGAGCCGGCGGCGGCGCGGGAGAAGCTGATTGCCATGTACCGGGAGCGGGAGGGCTCCATGGAGTGGTATGACGTGGATTACTGGAGCCGGCGGCTGGGGTTCGACGTGGCCTCGATCAAGGTGCGCGTGGCCCACGGCATCGTGGAGCACCCGGGGGTGCGCGATTTTTTGCAGCGGGTCCGGCAGCGCGGGTGCCGCAGCATCCTGCTGACCAACGCCCACCCCAAAACGCTGCGCCTGAAGATGGCGGTAACCCGTCTGGCGCCGCTTCTGGATGAGGTGATTTCCACCTTTGAACTGGGGGCGGGCAAGGAGTCCCGCGCCCTGTGGGAGCGGTTGCGGAAGCGGCTCGATTTCGATCCGGCGCGCACGGTGCTGGTGGAGGATTCCGCCACCAACCTGAAATCGGCCCAGGCGTACGGCCTGGAACACCTGGTCTACATCAGCCGCCCCAACTCCATGCACGGGGCGGCGCCGCACCCGGAATTTATGAGTGTGGAGGGGCTTTCCGACCTGTCCCCGCCGTGACGATATGGCTGGAACGGGAACCCCCGTGCCGGTCGCATGGTGGAGGCCTGTTCCCCTTCCATGGGCCGGTGCCCCATTCGGATACCGCTGCGGGCCGTGCCCGCCATTCGGATACCGCTGCGGGCCGTGCCCGCCGTGCCCGTCGTGACGATATGGCTGGAACGGGAACCCCCGTGCGGGGCGCATGGTGGAGGCCTGTTCCCCTTCCATCGGCCGTGCCCGCCATTCGGATACCGTTACGGGCCGTGCCCGCCGCCGGGGCCTTTGCATTGGCAGAGGGCGCGGATGTAGTGGATCAGTTCCCAGCGTTCCTCGGGGGTGAGCCGGTTGCCCCAGGGGGGCATGAGGGAGGACAGGTTGTTCACCGGGCCGCCGAAGGTGAGGGTGCGGAAGATCTGCTCATCGGTGAACTTGCCCATGAAATCCGGGTCGCTCAGGGTGGCGGGGGGGGCTTCCATGAAGGGCTGGGCGTTTAGCCCCTTGCCGTCCCCTTTTTCCCCGTGGCACTGGGCGCAGAAGAACATGTAATTGGTTTCCACCCGGGAACCGGCATCCGCCGCCAGCGCGGTCCCGTGGGCGAACAGAATGGCCAGCAGCACGCCCCACCTCATGGTTTGGCCTCCCCGATGCTGATCAGATAGCGCACCAGCGAGACGAACTGGGCGTCGGAATACCCCTCGAAGTCGGTTCCCCGGTACAGGGGCATGCGGCTGTTGGGCTCGTAGCGCAGGGGATCGGTCAGGTAGGCGTATACCCAGTCCGGTTGCAGCCGGGTGGCCATGCCGGACAGGTCGGGCCCGCTGGAGCCGCCCACCGGATCCCCGTGGCGGGTGACGATGCGGTGGCAGGCGAAGCACTGCTGCTCCTTGGAAAACAGGATGCGTCCCTGCAACATGTCGCGCCGGGAGGGGGGTTCCTCCGGAATCACGCCCCGGCGCAGGGCGGAATCGGTAAGGCCGCCCAGCCAGTTAGCAATGGCCGCGGCCTCGGCTTTTGGTACCGCCGGATGGGGGGGGCGCCGGGTGTCCGGCACGATCACGTCATAGCGCAGGCCGCGCACCGGCACCGGATTCTCCAGCCAGGCGGCCAGCCATCCGGGTTTCAGCTTGCTGCCGGCAAACCACAGGGGCGGCCCCTTGGGCAGCACCCGTTCCGCTCCGGTGGGGGCCGGGGTGGCGGGCCGGGTCACCGCATGGCAATCACCGCAGCCGTTCTGCCTGAACAGGGCCGCGCCATCGGCGGCCAGCGCCGGGAGCGGGAATACCAGGGCCACCACGGCCACACATCGGATCAGCCAGTTACGCATGGGGTCCATTTTACCAAAGGAAACGGCTCAGGAGCACGGCAGATGCCGCGCCAGGGTCTTGATGAAGGCCGCGTTCACCTCCGGGCGATGCACCCGCAGGCGGATGTAGCGGTCCCCCAGCCCGAAAGAGCCGCAGTGGCGCACCACGAACCCGTCCCGCGCCAGGGCCGGGAACAGGTGGTCGGCGGACACCCCCTCCGGCAGGCGGCAGAGCAGGAAATTGGCGTCCGACGGTAACGGCGCCAGCCCCAGGGCGGACAGGGCATCGGCAAACGGCTGGCGCAGCGCCACCACCCGCTGCCGCTGGGCGTCCACGTAGTCCGGATCGGCCAGACAGGCCATCCCGGCGGCGGCGGCCGGGCCGTTCACGGTCCACGGGGGACGCAGGGCCGCCACCCGCCCGGCCACCGGCGGCGCCGCCGCCAGATACCCGACCCGCAACCCGGCCAGACCAAAAAACTTGGTGAGGGAGCGCAGCACCACCAGATTTGGCAGTTTTGTCACCTCATCCATGCGGGAGCCACCGGAATACTCCACAAACGCCTCGTCCAGCACCAGCAGGGTGGACTCGCCGCAGGCGGCATGCACGGCCTGGAAGTCCGCATCGGCCAGCCGCTCCCCGGTGGGGTTGTTGGGGGAGCACACGAACACCGCCTGGGGCCGATGGCGGGCTATGGCCGCCACCACCGCGCCGGTGGGAAAGGAATCGATCCGCTCCCGCGCCACCGGGATCACCGCCCCCCCGGCCCGCGCCACCGCATCGCGGTATTCGCCGAAGGCCGGGGTCACCACCAGGGCGCGGGTCACGCCCAGGGCGCGGGGCAGCAGGTCGATCAGTTCCGCCGCGCCGTTGCCGGGGACGATGCAGGCTTCCGGCAGCCCGTGGGCGGCGGCAATGGCGGCGCGCAGGGATTCGGCGGCGGGATCAGGATAGCGTTCCATGTGGTCCAGCGCCTTGCGGGCGGCGGCGGCGGCGCCGGGATGGGGACCAAAGGGGTGGGTGTTGACGGAAAAGTCGTGGCAATCGGCGGGCAGTTCCAGGGTGCGGGCCAATCCCGCCAGATCGCCCCCGTGCCGATGGGGGCCGGTCACAGGACGCCCCGCACAGCAATGGCCAGCACGGCGGCCAGCCCGCCGGCGATCCACAGCAGGCGCACCGCCTGCGCCACGTGGGCGGCACCGGGGGCCTCCCCGCTGCCCAGCACCGGGCGGGCGTGCCGTTGTCCGCCGTAGTGGGCCTCGCCCCCCAGCGCCACCCCCAGGGCACCGGCCACCGCCGCCTCCGGCCAGCCCGCGTTGGGGCTGGCGTGGCGGCGGGCATCACGCCAGGCGGTGGCCAGGGCGCGCAGGGGGTTCCTGCCCACCAGCCCCGCCGCCGCCCCCAGCAGCAGGCAGGTGAGGCGGGCCGGAACCCAGTTGGCCACATCGTCCAGCCGGGCCGGGCCCCAGCCGAAGTCCCGATACCGCTCGTTGCGGTAGCCGACCATGGAATCGGCGGTGTTGACCGCCTTGTAGGCCAGCCCCAGGGCCGGGCCGCCAAGGGCCAGAAACAGCAGCGGCGCCACGAAGCCGTCGGAGGCATTTTCCGCCGCCGACTCCACCGCCGCCGCCGCCACGCCGGGGACGTCCAGTTGCGCCGTGTCGCGCCCCACGATGTGCGCCACCCGGGCGCGGGCGCCGGGCAGATCCCCCGCCGCCAGACTCACCCCCACCTGACGCACCATGCGCCCCAGTCCGGCCAGGGACAGGCAGGTATAGGCCAGATAGACCGAAACCGAAAACGCCAGCCACGGGGAAACCCGTTCCGCCAGCGCCAGCAGGCCGCCGGTGGCCCCCCAGGCCAGCAGCGGCAGGGCCACGGCCATGCACACGCCGCTGGCCCGCAACCAGCCGGGCCGGGTGGAGACGCGCCGGGTGGCCCGTTCCCACCGGGTGATGAGCGCCCCCATCAGGCGTACCGGATGGGGCCAGCCGGGCGGGTCGCCCAGCAGCAGATCCAGCGCCACCGCCAGCGCCAGCACCGCCGGAGCGGTGGCCATAAACTCAAGGGAGGGCAAGGATGGCCTCCATGTCCAGGTGCTTTTCCACCCCGTCCGCCAGCGCATCCAGCGAGCGGTTCACCGTATCCCGGAAGGAAACCGGCGGCGGTTCCGGCAATCCCCGTTGCGCGCGCAGTTCCGCCAGCAGCGCGCGGCGGGCCGCGTCGTTGTCCAGCAGGCCGTGCAGATAGGCTCCCCACACCCGCCCGTGGCGAATGCCGGTGCCGGGCGGGGCGTCGGCAAACAGGGCCTCCCCCCCTTGTGCGCGGGTTTCCCCCATGTGAATCTCGTACCCGCTCACCGGCTCCGTGCCCAGCCCGGCGCCGGGCGCGGGGGTGAAGGCCGCCAGGGTGCACCGTTTCCGGCGGTTCATGACGGTGGTCACCGGCAGCAGTCCCAGGCCGTCCGCCTCGCCGCCCCCCTCCACCCCGTGGGGGTCGGCCACCCGCGTGCCGAGCATCTGGTAGCCGCCGCACACCCCGAGCAGCGCGCCCCCCGCCCGTGCGTAATCGCACACGGCGGCGTCCAGCCCCCGCGCCCGCATCCACGCCAGGTCCGACAGGGTGGCCTTGCTGCCGGGCAGGATCACCAGATCCGCCCCGTCCAGGTCGCCGGGCCGGTCCACGTAGCGCAGGGCCAGGTCCGGCTCCACGCCGAGGGGATCGAAATCGGTAAAGTTGGCCATGCGCGGAAAGCGCAGCACGGCCACGTTCACCCGCCGGGGGCCAAACGGATGCCCATGGGCGGGAACCCCCAGCCCGTCCTCCTCCGGCAGGGTGTGTTCCAGCCACGGAATCACCCCGAAGGTCGGTTTGTGGTAGCGGTCGCGGAGCATCTCCAGCCCCGGAGTGAGCAGCGACACGTCGCCGCGAAACTTGTTGATGACGAATCCGGCGATGCGCGCCGTTTCGTGGGGCTCCAGCAGTTCCAGGGTGCCCGCCAGCGAGGCCAGCACGCCGCCCCGGTCGATGTCGCCCACCAGCAGCACGCGGGCGTCGGCGGCTTCGGCCATCCACATGTTGGCCACGTCGTGGCTTTTCAGGTTGACCTCGGCGGGGCTGCCCGCCCCCTCGATGACGACGATGTGGTGTTGTGCGGCCAGTTCCGCATAGGCGCGGCGCACCGCATCGCGCCCGCGGGCGAGCTTGTAATCCCGGCACTCGTGCACGTCCATGGTGCCCACCACCTGCCCCAGTTCCACCACCTGGGAGCGCATTTCGCCCACCGGTTTGAGCAGGATCGGGTTCATGATGACGGATGGTGCCAGCCCGGCGGCCTGGGCCTGCAACGCCTGGGCGCGGCCGATTTCACCGCCGTCGGCCACCGCTGCGTTGTTGGACATGTTCTGCGCCTTGAACGGCGCCACGCTCACCCCCCGGCGGTGCAGGATGCGGCACACGGCGGCGGTGAGCAGGCTCTTTCCGGCGTGGGAACCGGTGCCGCACAGCATCAGCGCGCGGGCCATTTCAGGGGCCTTCCGGAGCAGCCTCCGGCGCTGCCGGAGCGGCGGAACCGGACCCGGCGGGCGCCCCTTCGCCCGGCTCCGCACGGCGCACGTGCAGGTAGGGCACCTGCCCCCACAGCTCCAGCCACGAGGCCAGATCGGCCCGATCACGCTCGGCCTTGGGCAGGTTCATGTCGATGATCGCATCGGAGCGTACCCCCAGGTCGTCCCAGTTGGTGGCGTACAGCGGCTCCCGCTGATTGATCTGAACCCACAGATATTTGTAGTAGGTGGGGGCGCTGCAACTGGTCTGCATGTCGGCCACCCACACGCCGATGCGCAGGGGCGCGGTGAGTTCCTCGGTGCGGGCGGCGATGATTTTGTACTGGCGCGGCACCCGGGGGCGCAACTGCTCAAACACCGAGGTCACCAGCGCCTGCCACCGCTCCCGGTAGCCGTCGTACTGCGCGTCCCCCGGTTTGGGAATCGCGCCGGTCTCGTTGTCGCGGAATGGCCACAGGGCGGACATGTCGTCCACGTTTACGAACAGTTCCACGGGGGTCTGACCGGCCCACTGCCGCTGCGGCTCGGCGGCCCGCGCGGGGGTGAATGCCCCCAGCAGGGCGACGGTCAGGAAGAAAACAACCGGTGCGCGCATCAGCTTCCTTCCGCCTGACGCACGGCCTTTCGGAAGCCGTGGCCAAAGGTCGGATCATACAGCTTGGAGGCGCGGAACGCCTCGTCCGGGATTTCCGCCCCGTCCAGCACCTGCCCCACCACGATCAGCGCGGTGGCCTTGATGCCCGCCGCGCGCACCTTGTCCACAATGTCGGTCAGGGTGCCGCGCACCACCTGCTGCTCGGGCCAGGACGCCTTGTACACCACCGCCACCGGGGTGTCCGGCGCATAGTGGGCGGCCAGTTCCGGCACCACCTTGTGGATCATCTGCACCGACAGGAACAGCACCAGGGTGGTGCCGTGGGCGGCCAGATCGGCCAGCTTTTCCCCATCCGGCACCGGAGTGCGCCCCTCCATGCGGGTGAAGATGACGCTCTGGGCCACCTCCGGCAGGGTGAACTCCACCCCCAGCGCGGCGGCGGCCGCCATGGCCGACGGCACGCCGGGAACGATCTCGAACGGCACCTGGGCCCGGTTCAGTTCCCGCAACTGTTCGGTGAGGGCACCATAGATGCTGGGATCGCCGGTATGCAGCCGCACCACCCGCATCCCCTGGCGGAACCCGTCCACCAACGCGGCCACGATCTCCGGCAGCGCCATCTGGGCGCTGTCCAGGATTTCGGCCCCTTCCGGGGCGTGGGCCAGCACCGCCGGGTTGACCAGCGACCCGGCGTACACGATACGGTCCGCGTGGTTGAGCAGACGCCGGCCACGCTCGGTAATCAGATCCGGCGCGCCCGGCCCGGCCCCCACCACGTAAACACGGGCCCACGGGCCGGACAGGTCGGCTGGCAACACGGGATCAGTCCTTGACGGTGGTGATCAGATAGCCCGGATTGAGGCCCTCGAAGTACTCGACGCCGCCGCGCTCCACGGTCTTGGAGATGTTGACGATCACCATGTCGTGCTTCAGGCGCTGCTCCTTGAGCACCTGCTGCACCTCGGTGAGGGCGTCCAGGGTGGCGGCGTTGATGCACATGATGCCGCCGCGCTTGAGGCGCTTGAGGCAGGTTTCCATCACGTTCTTCATGTGGCCGCCGCAGCCGCCGATGAACACCCGGTCCGGCTCCGGCAGGCGCGAGGCCATTTCTTCCACGTCCCCCTCGATGACGGTGAGGTTGGTCGAGGCGAAGGTCTTGATGTTTTCGTAGATGTTGCGCACCTGGGCAAAATCGCGCTCCACGGCGAACACCTCGCCCCCGTGGGCCACCCGCGCCGCTTCCACGGACAGGGCGCCGCAACCGGCCCCCACGTCCCACATGCGGCTCTTCTCCTGAATGCGCAGCTTGGAAAGCACGATCACCCGCATTTCGGCACGCATGATGTTCTCGGGCCGCACGCTGAGCAGTTCGTCGGGAATGCCCAGGCTGGTGACCAGTTCGTACTTGGGCACCTGGCTGGCCGGCGGCAGGTCCTTGAGGTTGGGACGCTGCGGCTCGCGCTCCTTCTTCTTCGGCTCGGCACGCTTCTCGCTGACTTCCTTCGGCTCCGGCTCCTCCACCGCCTGCTTGAACAGGATCATGATGGACAGGGGCGAAAAATTCTTCTTGCCGATCTCTTCCAGGGAGCCCATCACGATGCGCTCGCGGGCGGTGCCCAGGTCCTGGCACACGTAGCACTGGGCCTCGATCTTGTTCTTGAGCAGCAAGCGGGCCACCGCGCGCGTGCTGCGCCGCTTGTCGGTGAAGATGCCGATGCGCGCGTTCTGCCGCACCACCCGCACCAGCCGGTCCACGTTGCGCCCGGAGGAGGAGGTGATGGCCGCGTCGTTCATCGGCTCCTTGATCGCCGCAAACGCAAGCTGCATGGCGCTCACGTGCGGGATGATGGTGAGCTCTTCCTTCTTGAACCGCTCCAGCAGAAACTTGGACAGACCGTAGAAGTTCGGGTCGCCGGAGGCCAGAATCGCCACCCGGCACACGGGACCGGAATCCTTCTCCTCGGCCGCTTCGCGCGAACCTTCCGCCGCGCCGCTGTCGGTCAGCAGGTCAAGGGCGTTATCGGAAGCGGAAACCTCCGCCTCCCCGGCCGGGGCCTCGGTGTCCGTCCGCGCTTCGGCGTCGTCCTGCCGCGGCGCGTCTTCCGGGGTGGACTCGGACTCTTCCCCGCCGTCGTCGGGGGCGTCCGTGCGGGCTTCCGCCTGCTCCGGTGCCGCCTCGGGCTCCACTTTGGCGGTGGCGCTCTCCGTCCCGGCCTCATCGGCCACCGCGGTGGCCTGATCGGTACCGTCGGAATCCGGCTCCGCCGAATCGTCATCCACCTGCACGGTCATGGACTGGGAATCGCTGGGGGCGTCGATGGTGGTGGCCTTCGGCTGTCCGCCGCCTTCACCCCCACCGTTGCCGCCGTTGCCGCCACCGTCGCCCTCGGATCCGCCGGAACCGCCGGACTCGCCGTCCGCCGACTGGCCACGGCCGCGGCCACGGCCACGGTTGCGCGGGGAGGGACGTCTGCGGCCCCGGCGGCGGCCGCCCTCGCGGGGGGCTTCATCCTCGCCGGACGCGCTCTCCTCGTCGGAGCCCTCGTCCTCCCCTTCCATGTCGTCCTCGTCGTCCCCGATGGACGGCTCGATGACCACCGGTTCACCGGCCTTCACCGCCTTTTCGGCGTGGCCGACCACGTCCACCAGCTGGCGCAGGTTGGCGCTCATGGCGTAGGTGGGGATGTCCAGATCCTCGAACTGGCTGATCACCCGCTTGCCGCCGACGATCAGGTGACATTCCTTGAGCATCTCCAGCGCCCGCGCGGAGAGCGATTCACGCCCGTCCGGCCCGACGCCGATCAGATAAATTTCCTTGGCCATTTTTCGTTTCAAATCCTTGTTATCGCGCCGGACGACCGGCGGGGGTGCTCCCCGCAATCAAAGGTCGGCCTGATCCGCCGCGTTGCCCGCTCCGCTGTCCGCTTCCTGACCTTCTCCGGGGCTGTCCTGACCGGTAATCCGGTAGGATTCGGTGGCCCAGGCACCCAGGTCCGCGGTTCGGCAACGCGCCGAACAGAACGGGCGATATTGGTTGTTCTCCCAGGTGGCGTCCTGCCGACAGATGGGGCACGTCACGCGCATCAGGATGTACGGGGGGCAGAAAGGAGGGATCGTCCCGACGCCGTCCGCGACGCGTCGCGGTACAGTGCCGGGGTGGCATTCCCGGCCGGAGCCGGGTTCGGTTGTGCAGCGGCCGCACCGCCAGGGGCGTTGGGGCCGCCATGTCCCACCGGGGTGGGTTCGGATTCGGTCATGGTGACCGTCTCCCTGCTTTTATCCGTCGGGAACGTCCGGGGGGCACGCCAAGGTGCCGCGTTGCCGGAAGGCCGACGGAAACCGAATTCGCTGGACTTACAAAACCTCTTTCCGCCGCCGGGTTCAGCCTGCATGCGGCCCAAGTGGGCCCGCGCCTTCCTCTGGCGGCAAATTCGCCGTAGTGATGAACAGGCTCCCTTCTCGATTCAGCCCGATCACACACTACCAGTAGCCATGCTATCACCGAACATGCCGTATTGGCAAACAATCCCCATGAATCCCGTACGAATTGACGGCACCCGCGCCATTTGCGCTCCGGCGCGGTTTGACAGTGCCGGGGGCCTTTGTTAGATTCCGCTTCCATCGGGGCCGCGATTGGCGCCGGATTTTTTCAGGGGGCCCGGGCCTCCGACCGTTCCCAACCCCCCACCCGCCGAGGCATTCCCCGTGAAATCACTTCGGATCACCGTTTCCCTGCTGGCGTTCGCGTGCCTTGCGCTGGCCGGATGTTCCAAATCCGAGCCCACCGCCCCCGCCGTTACCGGCGCCGCCTCCGGCCCCCCGGTGACCGGCGACTGGCTGGTGCGCCACATGCTGTCCGACCCGGAGCAGCTCAACCCGATCACCAGCAACGACGCCGGGGCCTCCAGCGTGCTCTCCTACCTGTTTGAAACCCTGCTGGACCGCAATCCGGTCACCCTGGAACTGCGCCCGCTGCTGGCGGCGGCCCTGCCGGAAATCTCCGCCGACCACACCACCTATACCTTCCGCCTGCGCGAAGGGGCCCGCTTTTCCGACGGCAAACCGGTGACCGCCGAGGACGTGCTGTTTTCCATCAAGGCCATCAAGTGCCAGCAGGTCAACGCACCGTTCGTCCGCGTCTATTACCAGTCCATCACCGACGCGGTGCTGCTGGATGACCAGACCATCCGCTTCACCGCCTCGGAGCCGTATTTCAAGAACGAGGACATGCTCGGCGGCATCAGCATCCTGCCGCGCCACTACTATGACCCGGAGGGGCACCTGAACGGCGTCAGCGTGCGCCAGCTGGCCGATGACGACCCGGCGGTGCGCGAGCGGGCCGCCGCCTTCGCGGAAACGTTCAACCGGGACTTCTTCCGCAACCCCGTGGGCAGCGGCCCCTACGTGTTCAACGAGTGGAAAACCGGCGAAAAGGTGGTGCTGGACCGCAACCCGGATTACTGGGGCTATGCCTTCCCGGAGATCGAGTCGCCCTACGTGGACCGCATGCTGTTCCGCATCATCAACAACCCGGATTCGGCGCTGGTCACCCTCAAGGGGGGCGACCTGGACATGCTGGGGCTGGACCCGCTGCAACACCTGCGGCAGACCTCCGGCGCGCGCTTCGAGGAGAATTTCGCCAAAATCCGCTACTACTCCCCCGGCTACACCTATCTGGGCTGGAACAACGACCATCCCATTTTCGGCGACCCCCGCGTGCGCCGCGCCATGACCATGCTCACCGACCGCGCCGGCATGGTGAAGAGCATCCTGCACGATCTGGGCACGGTCATCAACGGCCCCATCTACAAGTTCCGCCCGGAATACGACGACACCATCCAGCCCTATCCGTTCGACCCCGATGGGGCCGCGAAACTGCTGGCCGAGGCGGGCTGGAAGGACACCGACGGGGACGGCCTGCTGGACAAGGAGATCGACGGCCGGCGCACCCCGCTCTCCTTCGAGATCAAGACCAACTCCGGCAACGACGTGCGCAAGCGCGTGGCCCTGGCGGTGCAGGACTCCATGCAGCGGCACGGCATCGAGGTCAAGATCCGCGAAGTGGACTGGACCATCTTCCTGGACGAGGTTAAAAACCGCCGCTTCGACGCCATCATCCTGGGCTGGGCCATGGGCGTCACCGAGCCGGACGGCTACCAGATCTGGCACTCGTCGCAGATCGAAAACCGGGGCTCCAACCACATAGCCTTCCGCAACAGCCGGGTGGACGCCATCCTGGAGGCGTACCGGGGGGAATTCGACCCGCAAAAGCGCACCGCCATGTACAGGGAGTTCCAGCGCATCCTGCACGAGGAGCAGCCGTACACGTTCCTGTTCATGGGCGAATCGGTGGTGGCGTATCACAAACGCTTTGAAAACGTGGAGGCCCTGCCGATAGGGGGAGTGGTGCCCACCCGCTGGTGGGTGCCGAAGGAACGCCAGCGCTACGTCACCGAAACCCCGGCCCCGTAACCGGCCGCCCCAAGGGAGCCCCAGCCGCAACCGACCATGGCACGGTACATCCTGATCCGCTTCCTGTGGATGATCCCGACCTTTCTCGGCATCACCCTGATCAGTTTCCTGATCATCCACATGGCCCCCGGCGACCCGGCGGAGCTGATGGCCGGTGGCGGCCTGGGGGCCGGTAGCGGCGTGGGCCTGAGCACCGAAAACCGCGCCGCCGTGGATCAGGCGGTGGTGCAGTGGCGCGAGCAGTTCGGCCTGGACCGCCCCCTGCACGAACAGTATTTCGTCTGGCTGGGCCACCTGTTCACCCTGGAATTCGGCGAGTCGTTCAAGGACCACCAGCCGGTGTGGAACAAGATGGCCGAGCGGCTGCCCATCACCATCCTGCTCAACGTGCTGTCCATCCTGCTCATCTACCTGGTGGCCATCCCGCTGGGCATCTATTCCGCCACCCACCCCTACACGGCCATGGACCGGCTGACCACGGTGGGGGCGTTCATCCTGTTCTCGCTGCCCACCTTCTGGGTGGCGATTCTGGCCATCGTGTTCCTGGGCGGCGGTGATTTTCTGGCGGTATTCCCCCCCGGCGGGCTGCACGCCACCGCCTATTCCGAATCCTGGCCATGGCTGCGCCGCGCCGCCGACCTGGGGCTGCACCTGTTCCTGCCGGTGCTCATCATGTCCTACGGCGGCTTTGCCGAACTGTCCCGCTTCATGCGCGGCAGCCTGCTGGAGGTGCTCACCCAGAACTACATCCTTACCGCCCGCGCCAAGGGCCTGACGGAACGGGTGGTGATCTACAAGCACGCCCTGCGCAACTCGCTGGTGCCCATGGTCACCATTCTGGCCGGCATCCTCCCGGCCCTGATCGGCGGCAGCGTGATCATCGAGACCATTTTCTCCATTCCCGGCATCGGCCAGCTCGGCTTTCAGGCGGTGCTGGCCCGCGACTATCCGGTGATCATGGCCGTGTTCACCATGGGCGCGTTCGTCACCCTGGTGTCGATTTTGCTGTCCGACTTCCTGCTCACCCTGGTCGATCCGCGCATCAGCTTCGGCCGCCGGAGCGCCTCGTGACGGCACGGGTGAGCCCGGCACGGGACCTGTGGAACCGCCTGCGCCACAGCGGCACGGCGTTGTCCGCCATGTTCCTGCTGGTGCCCCTGGTGTTCTGCGCCCTGTTTGCCGACCTGATCGCCAACGACCGCCCCTACACCATGACCCATCAGGGGGAGCGGTATTTTCCGGCGTTCCGCGGCATGCTGGTGGATGTGGGGATCAGCCAGTGGCCCTCCGGCGTGGCGGGCATGGATTTTTCGCGGGTGCCCCCGGAGGCGGCGGTGTGGCCGCCCATCCCCTACCGCCCCAGCGGGGTGGACCTGATGGACCCGCTGGCGCCCCCTTCCGGCAGCCACTGGCTGGGCACCGACAACCTGGGGCGCGACATCATGGCGGGCATGGTGCACGGGGCGCGCATCAGCCTCACCATCGGCATCGTGGCGGTGGGGCTGGCCACGGTGATCGGGGTGATTCTGGGGGCCGTCGCCGGCTATTTCGGCGGCACCACCGACCTGCTCATCAACCGCCTGTTCGAAATGATGATGGCCATCCCCACCTTCTTCCTGATCATCACCGTCAGCGCCTTCGTGAAGGAGCCGTCCCTGTTCTACATCATGGCGGTGATCGGCCTGACCGGCTGGGTGGGCATCGCCCGCTTCACCCGCAACGAGTTCATCAAAACCCGCGCGGTGGAATACGTGACCGCCGCCGAGGCCCTGGGGGCGAGCCCGGCGCGCATCATGTTCCTGCACATCCTGCCCAACGCCATGAACCCCATCATCGTGAGCGTGGTGTTCGGCATCGCGGGGGCGATTCTGGTGGAGTCGGGGTTGTCGTTTCTGGGCATCGGCGTGCCCGCCGACGTGGTGACCTGGGGTTCGATCCTGAACGAGGCGCGGGGCAACACCTTCGCCTGGTGGCTGGCGGTGTTCCCCGGCTGCGCCATCTTCATGACGGTACTGGCCTACAACCTGCTGGGCGAAGCCATGCGCGACGCCCTGGACCCGAAGCTGCGCGGACGGATGAAAAGCGGCTAGCCGCTTCCCCCCCGCGCCGGGCCCGCTACTTCCTCAGACTGCGTACAAAGTTGATCACGTCCCACCCCTCCTCCTCGGAGATCAGGCCGGGGACCACGGTGATCATGGCGGTGCCGGGACTGCCGTGACGCAGCACCCACATCAGTTCGCCATCGGTGCGCGCCTTGTGCCACTTCTTGCTGGTCAGGTCGCGCGGACTCGGATCCAGGCCGGAGGCGCCGATGCCCTTGCCGTTGCCGTCCTCGCCGTGGCACACGTTGCAGGAACCGATGCCCCGGTACACCTCCCGCCCCCGCTCGATGGACTCGGGGGTGGCCGGAACCGGGTTGACGATGGCCTTCACCTCCGCCAGCTTTCCGGCCGGAACCCGGGGCCGCAGGGGATCCCGCTCCCCCGCCTGGGCCACCACCGCCAGCATCGCCAGCGCCACCAAAATCCCGCCGATTTTCAAGCCTGTCCGCATTCCGCGCGCTCCCTTGTCGTAGTTCCGCATCACCCGCCCGCTTCCTGGATCAGACGCTGGCGCTCCTCTTCCTGCTTCTGCAGGTATTCCTGATACGCTTCGTAGGCCTTGCTGGTGCCCCCCTTCAGGGAGCGCAGGAAGTTGATCACGTCCCACCCCTCGGCCTCGGTCAGGTAATCGGGGATAAACGGGACCATGCCGGTCCCCGGCTTGCCCATCTGCAACGCCTCCATGAGCTGGCCATCGGTGCGGGAGGCGTGCCACTGTTCCTCGAAAAAGTCGTTCGGAGGCGGCTTGAACTCGTTGCGTATCGGGCTGAAGCTGTCGCCTTCCTGGCCGTGGCACAGATGGCACATGCCCTTGCCCAGGTACAACCCCTGCCCCCGCGCCACCGAGGCGCCGTCGGCGGGCACGGGGTTGATCATCGCCCGCCAGTCCCGCGGGGCGGGTAGTTCCATGATGTCGGCCAGCTGCTTCGGCTGGTCCAGCGGCGCCTCCTCCCCCTCCTTCAGCCGGGGGCCGGAGGCGGGCTTCCCGCCTTCCTCGTCCGCAGCGGGTGCCACGGACGCCGCCGCTCCATCCCCCGCCGGAGCCCCGGCATCGGTCCCTTCGGACCCGGAGGCGACACCCGGTTCCGCTGCCGGTTCCGCTGCCGGTTCCAGCAAGGGTGGGGGCGGCTGGACCGGAATGGATTGTGGCGCACCACTCCCCGCCCCGCCACCATCGGCGGCGGGGGGATCCTGGGGGGCGGCAAAAACAAGGCCCTCCCCCCCCGCCCACGGGCAGGAGAGGAGGGCCATAACTGCCACACTCCAGAGAACGACCTTGCGGGCCATCTCCGAGCGGATCCCGAAGTCTTACTTCTTCAGGGAGCGCAGGTAGTTCACCACGTGCCAGACGTCTTCCGGCTCGTCGAACATGGCCTCGTTGGCGATCATGGCGGTGCCATCGGAACCGTTGAAGATGGTGTACTTCAACTCGCCATCGGAACGGGCACCCTGCCACGCGCCGTTGGTGAAGTTACGCGGGCTGGGGTCCATACCGGCGGAAGCCGGGCCGTCGCCGGTGCCGGCATCGCCGTGGCAACCGTTGCAGCCGATCTCCTGGTACAGTTCCTCGCCCATGGACACGGAGTCCGCGCTGGACGCGGTCGGGTTGGACTCACCCTTGGCGGACGCCGGGGCGCGCGGCTTGAGCGGATCCTTCTCCGCAGCCATCGCGGCGGCGGAAGACATCGCAAAGGTAACCGCCAGCGCGGCAATCGCGAAGTGCTTCAGCTTCATGACAAACCTCATTTTTTGTTCGCTTCAGGTGCGAATTAAGGTACCCGGCACCCGCCGGTTACCACGCCAGAATCGGGGAAGGTCCCTACCGCGCACCCGGCGGGCCCCGACAAAACAACTTCCGTATTGGTCCGTGAACGGAAAATCCACGAGTAGGTTATTAACCCGGAAGCGGCGTGTCAACCCCTTGACCCGGGACGCCGACGCGATGCGCACCCGTCCACCGGGCCTCGGACTCCCCCGGCGTTGCACCGGGGGGAAAACGCAAGAAACGGCGCCGCCACCCGCCAGCGGGCGGCGGCGCCGTTCCGAAGCGGACTTACTTCTTCAGCGAACGCAGGTAGTTCACCACGTGCCAGACGTCTTCCGGCTCGTCGAACATGGCCTCGTTGGCGATCATGGCGGTGCCGTCGGAGCCGGCGAAGATGGTGTGCTTCAGCTCACCGTCGGCGCGGGCGCCCTGCCAGGCGGCGTTGGTGAAGTTACGCGGTCCCGGCTCCATGCCGGCCGAGGCCGGGCCGTCGCCGGTGCCGGCATCGCCGTGGCAGCCGTTGCAGCCGATCTCCTGGAACAACTCCTCGCCGGTGGCGATGGAATCGGCGCTGGCGGGAACCGGGTTCTTCTCGCCCTTGGCGGAGGCCGGGGCGCGCGGCTTGAGCGGATCCTTCTCGGCGGCCATGGCAGCGGCGGAAGACATGGCAAAGGTAACCGCGAGGGCGGCGATGGCAAAATGCTTCAGCTTCATTGACTTAACCCTTCAAAAAAAAGTTCGCTGCAGGAAATCCAGATTCGCTGCAGGTGCGGCTTTCCGGCGCCCGACACCCGTCGGACACCACCCGTGGACCGGCCTCCGCGCCGCACCGTGCGGGAGGCCCGAAACATCAACAAAAACGGAATGACCACGGCCAGCGTAGAAAAAATCGGCAATCGGTGTCAAGTTTCTTTCGATCAGTATTTGTACGTATTTTCCGCCCCCCTTTACACGGACCACCCCGGTGGGCGAAACTCGCCCCCCTGATGCGAACCCTGTTTTTGATATTCGGCCTGCTGCTGCCGCTGGTGAGCGCCTGCGCCTCCGGACCGCGGCCGGTGCCCGCGCCGGAGCCGGTGGCCCACGTGGACCTGGGGCACGACCATATTCCCAATCCCAGGTTCCCCCACGCCCCCTACAACAGCAATCCCGGCACCTCCGGGTCGCACACGCCGTATACCGCCCCGTGGGGCGTGCACGAAAAGCCGGTGCCGCCGGAGGTGTTCATCCATAACCTGGAACACGGGGGCATCGTCATCGGCTACCGGTGCCCGGACGAGTGCCCGGAACTGGCGGAACAACTGGCCCGCTACGCCGAGGACCGCGACCTGGTGATCGTGGCGCCCAACCCGGCGCTGGATTCCCCCATCGTGCTGGCCGCCTGGGCCCACACCCTGTCCCTGTCCCGGCTGGATGACACGGGGCGCGCCGCCATCGAACGCTTCCTGGAATCCTTTTACGGGGTGGACCACCATCCGCCCGGCGGGCACCCGCATTCGGCGCCCCCGTCCGGAGGCAGCCCGGCACCATGATCCGCCCCGACTGGCGCCCCGGCGGCTGGAGCCGGAGGCTGGCCCTGGCCCTTTCCGGCGGCGCGCTGATGGGCCTGTCCATGCCCGGCCTGGGACCGGGTTCCCTGGCCTACATCGCCCTGGTGCCGCTGCTGCTGGCCATCCACGGCGCGCCCCCGCGGCAGGCGTTTCTGCTGGGGCTGGCGGGCGGTTTTCTGTCCTTTGCAATCAGCATGTCGTGGGTGGCGGAAACCATTCACACCTTCGGCGGGCTGCCGTGGCTTCTGGCCGAACCGGTGTGCTGGCTGCTGGCCGCATGGATGGGGCTGTTCGTGGCCCTGTTCACCGCCGGCACCCGGCTGATCGACGCCCACACCCGCATCCCGCTGGCCATTGCCGCGCCCCCATTGTGGGTGGTGCTGGAGTACCTGCGCGCCCACCTGCTCACCGGCCTGCCGTGGAACCTGCTGGGGTTGGCCGCCCACGAGCAGGTGCGCATGATCCAGATCGCCGATGTGGGCGGCATCTATGCGGTGTCGTGGTATGTGGCCACCGTGGGCGCCTGCCTGTATGCCCTGCTGCTGCCCCTGTTCGACACCACCCGCGGCTACCGGCAGGCCCACTACTTCAACCACGGGCTGGTGCTGTTTCTGCTGCCGGTGTGCGTGGCCGCCTACGGGCAGGTGCGGATCGCGGCCCTGAGCCTGCACCACCAGCAGAACCCGGACCCTGCGGGACCGATCCGGGTGGCGCTGGTGCAGCCCAACATCCCCCAGGAGGTGAAGTGGAACCCGGAGGCGCTGGACGGCATCATGCAACGGCTGGCCCGCCAGACCACCCAGGCGGCGCTGCTGGAGCCGGACCTGATCGTGTGGCCCGAGGCCTCGGCGCCGCTGGTGCTCGACTACTCCCCCCGCTACCAGAACATGGTGCGCCAGCTGGCCGTCGGGGCCGGTACCCACCTGCTGGTGGGCTCCCTGAGCCCGGTGCTGGAGCGCCTCAACCCGGCCACCCGCAACAGCGCCTATCTGTTCGGGCCCAACGGCCGGCTGGTGGACCTGGCCGCCAAGGAGCACCTGGTGCCGTTTGGCGAATACGTGCCGCTGGAGCGCCTGCTGCCGTTCGTGCGCAGACTGACCCAGGGCATCGGCGACCTGGTTCCCGGCTCCGGCGGCGCCGTGCTCGAACACCCACGGGGCAGCGCGGGCCTTGCGGTCTGCTATGAATTGATCTTTCCGGACCTGGTGCGCAGGCGCTTTGCCGACGGGGCGGATTTTCTGGTGACCATCACCAACGATGCCTGGTTCGGCACCTCCGCCGCCCCCGCGCAACACTTCGCCAACGGGGTGTTCCGCGCGGTGGAAAACCGGGCCTATGTGGTGCGCGCGGCCAACACCGGCATCAGCGGCATGGTGGACCCCTACGGCATCGTGCAGGCCCGCTCCGAACTGAACACGGAAGCGGTGGTGGCCGCCAGCATCCACCACCGGGCCGATACGTCGTTCTACACCCGCCACGGCGACCGGTTCGCATGGCTGTGCGTGCTGCTTTCGGCCGCCGCCCTGCTGCGCGCCGCCGCGCGCGCCCGCCAGCGCGCCCCGCGCCCCGCCGAAGCCGACCACGGAGACGATGGCGACGAGGCGGACGATTGATGGATTGCCCACCGGGAAACCACCGGTAGTACAATATCCCCTTATGGAAACACTGGTATCCCACAAGGCCCAACTGGCCACCCTGCAAAAACGCATCGCCGAAATGGTCGCCCATCAGGGGATCGAGCGGCTCACCGACGAGCTGTCCGACCTGAACCGGCAGATGGAGTCCCCCGGTTTCTGGGACCGCCCCGACGAGGCGCAAACGGTCAACCGCCGCCACGCGGAGGTGGAGCGCACCATCGAAACCTGCAACAGCATGACCCGTCAGGCGGAAGACCTGGAGGTGCTCATCGAGCTGGTGGAGGAAGAGGGCGCGGAGGACATGGTTGGCGAGATCATCGAGAAGCTGGAACAGCTCACCCGGCAGGTGGAGGACCGCCAGCTGGCGCTCATGCTGTCCGGCGAGGCGGATGCCTACGACGCCATCGTCACCATTCACCCCGGCGCGGGCGGCACCGAGAGCGCCGACTGGGCGGGGATGCTGCATCGCATGTATGTGCGCTGGGCGGAACGGCAGGGCCACAAGGTGGAGCAGTTGGACCTGCTCCCCGGCGAGGAGGCGGGCATCAAGAGCGTCACCTTCCGGGTGAGCGGCACCAACGCCTACGGCTACCTGAAGGCCGAGGCCGGCGTGCACCGGCTGGTGCGCATCTCGCCGTTCGACGCGGCCAAGCGCCGCCACACCTCCTTCGCCAGCGTATTCGTCTCCCCCGATCTGCCGGACGACATCGAGGTGGAAATCGACGAAAAGGACCTGCGGGTGGACGTGTTCCGTGCCTCCGGCGCGGGCGGGCAGCACATCAACAAAACCAGTTCCGCGGTGCGCATCACCCACGAGCCCACCGGCATCGTGGTGCAGTGCCAGAACGAGCGCTCCCAGCATCAGAACCGGGCCCAGGCGCTGCACGTGCTCAAGGGGCGGCTGTATGAGCTGGAACTGCAAAAGCGCGAACAGCAGATGGACGAGATCACCGGCGAGAAGCTAGACAACGCCTGGGGCAGCCAGATTCGCAGCTACGTGTTCCATCCCTACCAGATGGTCAAGGATCACCGCACCAGCCACGAAACCGGCAACCTTCAGGCGGTCATGGACGGCGACGTGACCCCGTTCATCCGCGCGTGGCTCTTGCACCGGATGGCGGAATCCGGCAAGATGGAAAAATAGGCATTGTGTGTGGCGCCGTGTGTCCCCCCCGCGGGACGGCGAAGGGAGGGGCTCATCCCTTGAGGTAACCGTGGAACGTTACACCGAAATAAAAACCGTCCGCATGGAAGACCCGAACCGCCCGAAAGAGGCGCCCGGCGTCGGCGTGGCCGAACTGGTGGAGGCCGAAACCGAACCGGCCCTGCCGTTCTTCGTGATCCTCTACAACGACGAGGTGCACACCCTGGAGGAGGTGATTCTCCAGGTGCAGAAGGCGGTGGGCATTTCCGCCCACGAGGCGTTCGAGATCGTCATGGAGGCCCACAGCAAGGGGCGCGCCGTGTGCTACTCGGGCGACATGGAAACCTGCGAGAAGGTGGCCGGCATCCTGCGCGAGATCAAGCTCACCGTCGAGATCGACCACTACGCCGGAAGCTGACCCCCGCCTCCCCGGCGTCCGCGCAATTTTCCCTTCCGCTCCCCCCGCCACCGTTCTAAAATACCGGCGCGGGACCGAATCGAGTGGAGATCAATTCGCCATGAAACGCCTTGTCATGTGGATGGGCGCGCTGGCGCTGCTGGCGCCCTCCGTGGCCATGGCCTCGGGGCCTGCCTTCGCCCCTGAACCGGCCCCGGCGCCGCCGTTCACCCTTCCGGCCGCACCCCTTTCCCCTTCCGCCGCATGGCTGCAACTGGCCGCCGATATGGACGCCACCCCGGCCGTCACCCCGCTGGCGGCGGTCACCGCCGAGGCCGTGGAAACGCCGTTCCGCACCCGCCTGTTCACCGCCAACAAGCTGCACATGGTGCTGGGGCTGGGCAGCGTGGCGGCGGGCGTGATGGCCGCCACCTCGGCCCCGGACAGCGAAGGCGGCGGGCCGGTGGACGACAGCGACCATCAGGCCTATGCGGAACTGGCCACCGGCCTGGGGCTGGCCGCCGTGGCCACGGGGCTGGTGTTTCACTGGGAGGATTTTTCCTTCCGCGACGGCCTGCTGGACCCGGACATCCTGCACATGCTGCTGGGCACCCTGGGCGCGGGCGGGTTCCTGTATGCGATCAACACCGCGCCGGCCTCCACCCACACCACCGCCGGACCGGTGGGGCTGGTGGCCATGGCGCTGGCCATCAAGATCGCCTGGTAGGGAGAGACTCATGCGTCACCTGTTGCCCGCCGCCCTGCTGCTGTCCCTGCTGGTTCCCGTTCCCGCGCTTGCGAACCCGCTCGGGGATCTGTTCCACGCCCTGTTCGGCCGCCACAAGGAGGTGGCCCCGGTAACCGACCCGCTGTACCTGGAGGAATGCGGGGCCTGCCACTTCGCCTTCCCCCCCGGACTGCTGCCGTCCCGCAGCTGGTCCGCCCTGATGGACGCCGCCGCGCTGGAGGATCATTTCGGCGACGACGCCACCCTGCCGGAGGAAGACCGCGCCGCCATCGCCCGCCTTTTGGACACGGCCTCCGCCGACCGCTCCTGGTACAAGCGCTCCATCAAGGTGCGCCGTTCCATCCCGGCGGGGGAAGCGCCCCTGCGCATCAGCGAGGTGCCCTACATCAAAAAACGCCACCACGAATTGACCGAGGCGGACTGGAAGGACAACCCCAAGGTCAACAGCATGGCCAACTGCAACGCCTGCCACCGCCGCGCCGAGCGGGCGGTGTTCGATGACGACACCGTAAAAATCCCCCGCTGACGGCGGGGCCAAATCCCCCCACATGGCCCCGCCACGCTTGCGGGGCGATTTCTTCGCCCTCCCATCCGCAAATCCCGCCGTGCGCGGAGCACCGCGTAGCACCTGAAAATGGATCAATTCTCTTGCCTTTTGCGTGAACCTGGCCGAAAAGAAAAACCGGACGGTATTTTTTACCCGCCCGCAGGTTGGATTCACGGGGAATCGGCGTGCGCTGTTGGCGGGATCAACCGGGTGAGTTGCAGGGAACATGGCGGATACAAGATCGAGGGTGCTTTGCCTGGAAGGGGATCCGGTCAACCGGATGCTGCTTTCGGTGCAGCTTGAAAAGCGCTACGACGTGCTCATCGCCGAAAGCATTCCAGAGGCCGAAAACGTGCTGGGACTGGGCCGCCCCGACCTGATCCTGATGGACGCCACCACCCTGGCCAGCGACAACTACGCGTTTTATCAAAACCTGCGCAACAACCCCGAGTTGAACACCGTTCCGATGATTTTTCTGGCCGAGCACCTGGGCGAGGGCGACCGGGAGCGGGCCATCGCCGCCGGTGCCGCCGACGTGCTGGAAAAGCCGATTCAGGAAGCGGCCCTGCTGGAATCGGTCAAGCGCAACATCGTGTCCGGCCAGGAGGCCATGGAGGAGCTGTCGGAAACCAAGCTCCACCTGCTTGAGTTCAGCCAGTTCATCCACTACATCAACGAGCACATCGAGGTGCCGCCGGAGCACGCGCTGCAACTGAACGAGGCGCGTCCCTCGGCCCTGTATTCGCTGCCCACCCTGCTGGGCATCAAGCGCGTGGACCTGGCCCGGATGATTGCCGAATACCTGGGCGTGCGCTTCATTCCCATGGTCAACCCGGACGCCGTGCTGCTGGGCGTGCTGCCCACCAAATACTGCGAAATTCACGACGTGCTGGCCATTGCCGACCCGGTGGCCAACCCCTACTTCGTGCTCAGCAACCCGTTTGACCTCGAGGTGCTGGACATCCTGTTCCGCCGCGTGGGCAAGGGCGACGGGGTAAAGTTCGGCATTGCCGAGCCCGACACCATCCGCCGCCTGCTCAACACCGAGATGTTCGACGACGAGGACCCTATCGAGATCACCGAAGTGCCGGTGGCCGAGGAGCCTCAGGAAAGCGCCGATCTGCTCAGCAAGTCGGCGGAGGAAGCGCCGGTGGTGCGCATGGTGAACAAGATGCTGGCCGAGGCCATCAGCCGGGGCGCCAGCGACGTGCACATGGAGCCGCGCAAGACCGACGTGCGCATCCGCTACCGGGTGGACGGCATGCTCACCGACCAGCAGCCGCTTCCGGCCGCCGCCAGGGCGGGGCTGGTATCGCGCTTCAAGGTGCTTTCCGGTCTGGATATTTCCGAGCGGCGCATGCCGCAGGATGGCCGCACCCAGGTGATGTTCGACGGCCGCCAGGTGGACATTCGCGTGTCCACCCTCCCCTCCCGTCACGGCGAGGTGGTGGTGTGCCGTATTCTCGATCAGGCCGCGTCCCCCATGTCGCTGGAGGGGCTCGGGTTTTCCGAGCGGGCGCTGGGCATGCTGTATCGCGGCATCGAATCGCCCCACGGCATCATTCTGGTCACCGGCCCCACCGGTTCCGGCAAAACCACCACCCTCTACAGCGTGCTGCGCTCGGTGGTAAAGCCCACCGTATCGGTGGTAACGGTGGAAGACCCCATTGAATACGAGCTGGCCGAGGTCAAGCAGGTGCAGGTGATCCCCGCCGCCGGGCTGGACTTCCCCGCCGCCCTGCGCTCCATTTTGCGGCAGGACCCCGACATTGTGATGATCGGCGAAATGCGCGACCGGGAAACCGTGGACGTGGCGCTGAAAGCCGCCATGACCGGCCACCAGGTGATTTCCACCCTGCACACCAACGACGCGCCGAGCACGGTGGGCCGTCTGGTGGGCATGGGCATCGAGCCGTATCTGCTGGCGGGCGCGCTGGAGATGATCTGCGCGCAACGTCTGGTGCGCCGCCTGTGCGACCACTGCAAGCAGCCGGTCACCCTCACCGACAAAATGCGCGAGCGCATGGAACTCGGCCCGGACGACGGCACCCAGTACTACGCCCACAAGGGGTGCGAGGAGTGCAACGACCTGGGCTACAAGGGCCGTCTGGCGATCATCGAGATTCTGCTGATGGACGAGGAATTGCGCCAGTGCATCGCCCAGGGCGGCAACGCGGATGAACTGCGCGAGATGGGGCTGGCGCGGGGCAAGATGATCACCCTGCGCGAATCGGCCATGGAGAAGGCGAAGGACGGAACGACTTCGCTGGAAGAGGTGCTGCGCATTTCCGGATAGGGGACGGTGGGGGACGGTGGGGGACGGGGGGATTTGCGGATGGGTGGGGTGGCTGGATCAATGATTCCAAGCTGCCGATGGCTTCCACGGGCAGTGGCGGCAGTTGGGGTGTAGGTTGCTGCTGAGCGTGGCGTAGCCCAACTCGATTCGGCCAGCCGGAGTTATGGTTTACAGCCTTTTGGCCAATTTCGATGTTAGGGGTGTGTGGGCGGATCCCGCTGCTGAACTGGGCGGCTATTTTGTGCCTGGGTGCGTGGGGGATATCAGAGATGATTAGAACCAATTTAACCCGGCTCAAAAGAATCCTCATCAACTGAAAGGTCATCAATTCCCTGAAATCCGATTAGGTTCAAAAGGTCGTTGTATAGTGTTTGCAAAAACAAACTAGGGCTGTCATGCGGGGAAAATGAAAGAATAGGAAATTTCTGGGGGGATATTGAAAGATACCCAGGGTCCGGTTCCCATAAGTCTCCTAATCTTAGGGGAGAAATTTCTAGACTAGGTTTCTCCTGCTCTTCCGGTGATCGAAAAGTGATTTCAACTTCAACTAGTATTCTGCACTTGGAGCACCACCAATTGCTGCGGCTGTTCTGCAAAGACGAACAGCATTGGCCGCATCTGCCAGCACCCATCCCGTATACAAATAACCCCTGCCCTGATTACCACGTGTCCAAACCCACTTGCCAACAAATTCAACAAGCCCACCGCAATGTATGGTCCTCGCCCACTTCCCCTTGCCAGGCCTGTTTACTTCGCGATAAGCAGACCTAAGTCGAGGTTCTAGCTGCCCGCCATGACTATGGCTTCCGATCGGAGAATAAATCTCATATTCCGATTCCCCACGAAAGATTGAAATGGATCCAGATTTTTCATTTAGTTCTTGCAGAGAATATGGTCTTTTTATAAAAATATTTGATCCAACTGGAAGAGCAGTAACTCGATATCCGTAATATCCGTTACTCCCTATCTCAGGAACTTTATTATCCATTCCATCGACAGTAAACTGGTCAAATATTTGGCTCCTCTCATTAAACTGCGCATCGACTAACTGAATCCCCCTAACAAGATCAACGCACATATCCTGAATCTCTCGCATCCACATTTTTTCCGTTCGGTCGGCACGGCGGATATAACATTCCTTTGTTTCGTTCAATCGGTGGGGAGCTAACCGGGACTGTGGCAGCCTGATAAGAACCGCCCCTTGATCACTCATGTCGTCTTGTGAAACCCCAATCACCTCAACTGCTGGAATCTGCGGATCTACACAGTCTCTAATGGCATATCGAAGGCGGTCAGCTAATTCGTGGCATCTCGGAATGGGAGCTAACTCTACAGCCCGTTTTGGGTGGTCAGACGATTCCCGGACCCCGATCACCAAATTCCCCCCACCTGCGTTTGCGAAGGCCACAATTTCTTCAAGAATTTTGTTTCTGGCGTAATCACCAATGCTGTTTTTTCCGTTAAACCAAGGATCTTGGCCAGATTTTGAGGGTAATGTTTCCTTGAACTTAACAGTTTGACCTTCAGGGATCTCTTGCAACCACAGTTGACAGAGATCAACTCCGGTAATCGTATTAAGAGGCTTTGTGAAAAGTGGGATCACGAGGCTTCCATTAACATGCACACACCCTTGAAATTAGGTTGCTGTTCAAAGTGTAATCTGTCACCCACCACAGGTGGCCCCATACTCAAATTTTGATTACTAGCGATTCTGCAATCATGGTACGCCAGAGAGGGGGGCGATTCAACCGTCCCGGTAGGCAATGCAAAAATAGGCGATTTACCTCCTTTTTCATGTGAATGCCAGGTGTACAGTGACAGTAATTACCTGACACCCGCCCCCTGGCGGGTGTTGGTTTAAGCGGCTTTCTTCTTCGCCGCTGCCTTCTCCTCGACTTCGGGCTT